>Ga0315289_10014519_pt1 | contig 10993 bp, 19 predicted proteins | sample YL17G11_40_MG_FD_203452 | JGI IMG/M metagenome (GOLD analysis project Ga0315289, IMG submission 203452) | Sediment microbial communities from Yellowstone Lake, YNP, Wyoming, USA - YL17G11_40 | ecosystem: Environmental > Aquatic > Freshwater > Lake > Sediment | place: USA: Wyoming | collected...
AATCGTTCCAGTCTATTCTTGTCACTGTCTTTTCTGTTATTGTCATGTCCTCCTCGTGAACTGGATCTTTAAGAGGCCTTTTGTATTCTTTTATCAATAGCTGAACCCATAAGAGAATCAGCTTTGTCTTTTCGCTAATACCGCTGTCTCGTTGTCTGTATATATAATGAAGGCCCTTCTCAACCTCCTTTATCAAATCTTGTAGGAAATCGTATTTGCTGAGTTTAAGCCTTGTAGTAATCAGGAGTTTTTTTACCCAGTTGAGTTCTTTCTTTTCTAAACCAAAATAAGTGTTAGGCAAAAAGCCTTCATTTAGGGAGATAGCAAGGAGGTAGGCGAAGTCAAAGAGAGTAGCCTTATATTTTGATTTCAAGTTCGAGTTAAAAACTTCAATAGGATCGAGTGTTGACAGCTTGATTTTTAAATCCATTGAGGACCTCTTAGCCTAAAAACTGTATACCAGACGTCAATTTTATTGTCAATTGGTATACAGTAATTATATTATTATCAACAAGATGCGCTTGACAATAGGACAGGAATGTCGTATATTATAATTAATAATGAATAACCTAAGAAGTCTTCGCCGGCTCAAAGATAAAACTCAATACGAATTATGGAGAAAAACGGGAATACCCCAATCTTCATTATCTCTTATAGAGAGAGAATTCATGGAGCCAAACAAGGCAATGAAGAAAAAAATATCAAGAGCCTTAGGATGCACCGTCGAAGAGGTTTTTCCTATCGAAACGCTACTTCCTACTAATAATGAACAGGAGGATTGACATGCCAATCGAGCGCCGTTTTTACACTCCGAAGGAAATTTCCATTTTGTATTCTCTGCACCTGCAAAGCGTCTATTCGATGATCGCCGCCGGAATTATTCCGGCCGTTCGTCTCGGCCGTGCTATTTGCTGTGACCTCAAGGCACTCGAGAGGCGGCTTGAGCCGCAGGTCAAGGGACAGGCCGCAGGCCGGGGTCAAAAATGAAAGTCCAACTCTTCCATAGTCAGGAATTCCTCGACGGGATGCAATTCACGCTCCTGACACATATCAAGGTCCTGACTCCGGATGGCCGACAGCTCTCTTTTGCGAGAATCACGCCAGAGCTTTTGGGGTTCATCGGGCGGCTGGAACTCGACGTTCCCGACCCCCTGTTGAACTGGAAAGGCAAATTACCGTGTTCAGCGAATACGCCGACAAATACTTGAAACAAGGCTTCTCCATTTTCCCGGCAAAGTCGGACAAGAAGCCGGCGATCCCCGCGTGGGCCTCGTATCAAACCCGAATACCATCAACCAAGGAGATCGAGGCCTGGTCAAGGGACCTGGGCGATATGAACATCGCCGTCATCTGCGGCCAGCTATCGAACTTGAACGTTGTCGATTGCGATACCCCGCCAGCCATCCAAGAGGTCGAGGCGCTCTTGCCGGAAGGGATGGAGCTCCCCGTCGTCACGACTCCCCGCGGCGGCCGGCATTATTACTTCCAATATTGCCCCGAACTCCATAGCCGCAACGGAGTGGGTGACGGGATCGACGTGAAGAGCGAAGGGGGCTATGTCCTGGCTCCGCCGTCAAAAACAGAAAACGGCGTCTATACGTGGAATTCGGAGATGAATCTCGATACGATCCCTGAACGGCCCCCGGTTCCCGATGCTCTCCTCGCGCTTCTAAAAGCCGGGACAAGCCCCGTTCTCCCGTCACCGGACAAGCCGATCCTGACGCAAGGGACACGGGACAATTATCTATACCATACGGCCCTTCAGCTCCTCAAGGACGGACGACCACGGGACGAGGTTGAGCGGATCATCGTCGACATGGCGAAGATCTGCACGCCGCCGTTTCCAGAAAAGGAGGCCCGAATAAAGGTTGAAAGCGCTTGGAACCATTACAGCGAGAAGAACCCCCAGGCTGCCTGTCTTGTAAGGCCGGCGTTCACGGGGACGCTCGCGGATTTCTTCAAGGCCGATATCCCGGAGGCCGAGGTCCTCATCGAAGGATTGCTCGCCCGGGAGGAGTTCATGTTCATGGGCGGCGTCAAGCACGCGCACAAGACGACCGCCATGATGGACCTGGGCTTGCACTACGCGAGCGGCCACAAAGCATGGCTAACCTTCCTGATTCCCAAGCCTGGGCGCTTCCTCATGATCCAGCAGGAACTCGGCGAGTACGAATTCAGGAAACGGCTGAGAAAAGCCGTCGATGCCGGACATTTCAAATTGGACAATTTCTTCCCCTACACGGGAACAGGCGAGCCTATAAAGATCATCGAGGACAAGGGATTCAAGCGGCTATGCCAACTTTGCGATAGAGTCGCTCCCCTGGACATCCTCGGCCTGGACCCCCTCCATACATTCCACACTTCGAATGAGAACGCGTATGAGATGCTTGCGCTCATCCGGGACAGGATCAACTATCTCAAAATCACCTACAACTGCGCCGTCATCACCACTCATCACTTCTCAAGTAAGCGACCACAGAACGATCCGGAGGCCCCAACCGAGGCCGGTGGCTGGTTCCGCGGTCACTCGGTCCTGGCCGATTCTGCCGACGTCCTCTTCTGCCTTCACCGTCTCCCGGGACAAAAAGACAACCCCAAGCTCAGGCTCGCCTATGAGGATTACAACGTCGTCGAGATCACGCTACGCAACGGCAAGTGGCCGCCGCGGTTCGCCATCGAATTCAACGAACAAACCTTCCTTATGAACGTCTCCGATGTCTGGCATGAACTCGGCGCGAAGATCGAGTTCGGCAAGATCCGCGAAGTCTGCGATATGCACGGCGGCTCCATCCTGCGGACGAGCCTTGTCATCTACTTCCAGAATCGCCTGGATGGAATCTCCGAAAGCACCGTCCGGCGTGCCATCATGCGTGAAGAAGAAGCAGGCAAGGTCACAACACGTCCAATGCCCGGAAGAGGCCATCCAACGATCGTCGAATCTCGGAGGAACTTGTGATCCCTGGCATAGCCTTTAATGCTAGTAATATAATGTTAATTATATATATATCAATAGGATGCATTACTGTCAGGAGGGTGACAGCAAAGATTCTCCTATATAGGAACCTCCATAAGGCCCCCCAGGGGGGGTATCAGGGAAACGCCCCGGATGGCCAAGGCACCGGCATCAGACATCGGCCCTTTTGCCCTTCCATGCTGCCCACGTCCATGCCCGGCCGTCTGATACCTTGACAGTCTCCCATATGGGGGGAATGGGCCACCCTGTCGACTTTTGCGTCGTCTTATGAAGAGTCGAAAATTGTAAGTAACATATATTCAAGAGGTTACGAATGAAGGATATGAAGGGCAAAAATCCGACTGGCGGGCTCCCTCGGCAAGGGGGCGGGATGTCTTGAGCAACATGGATGTAGTGCGGGCAAAGAATCTTTATACGATCATCGTGAACGGGGAACTGGGGGACGATGAGGATGGGACGTGCAAGCGGGTGTGCATAATCCGGGAGCTGGAATCGATTACCCATAAAGACTTCAGAAACACGGCTGAGTTCCACAGGGAGGTAAGTTCTTTTCTGGCCAGGAAAAGTCGCATTAAAGAAACGGATGGGGCTCGGCTTAGGCGGGCAAGGCAGCGTGGGGGATTGACCATTAAAGAATTGGCTGTCGAACTTGGGACGACGAAGCGTACGGTGATCCGATGGGAAAGGAACGAATCTCCGCTCTCCGCGAGTGCCGTAGAGTGGTTAAATAAAACGCTCTCAGATGCCCCAGGATCGAAAAACTCCGAAAAAGAGCCATATGGGGAAAAGGTGACATTGGTGTAGGAGCGTGTATGATTCTATGGAAACGCCGTTTTTGCACATAAAGTATATGGGGGGAAGGTGACACGGAAAATGCACTTCACTCACTTGAAGGAGAACGAACGTAACGCGAGCCTAGGGCTCGACGACCTATATCGCGACAGAGAACCAGCCGGAGGAAGTTCTCAAGCCTCGCATCCTCGCGTGCGGGGGCGATACGGACAAACTCTACTATGTCCGCCATGCCTTGATCCCCACGGGAGGCAAGGACAATAGTCTCCAAGTGTTCGATATTGCAAGGCACTTTCTGGCGCTAAGGTGGTCTGACCAATACTTAATCAGACAGCGAGTGTCAAATTATGTTCGTTCGCCGATGCTATTTCTGAACTATCTTTGAAGTATGCGAGGCTACGAGCTGCCAACGTCCGGCACGCTTGACCCAGGTATCCGTATATCGATACTGGCCGCTGACATCCTTGCCTTTCCACGTCTCTTTGACCGTGGTGCGGCCAGTGACCACCGCCGCGTCTCCGTAAACGCGAACTTTCCAATCATCGACTACATAGGACGTATTCACGACCTCCCCAGACTTTAGGGTTTCAAGGTCTTGGGCCTTGGTCCAGACGATGCCATCGAAGTCCGTCCACGTATAGTCATCTGCTAAAATCCGGTCATAGGATGCGACGTCGCGCTTAGCCCAGGCGTGACCAATCTCTTTCTCCAGCTTTTTTAACTCCTGTTCCACGCTCTCGGTCTGTGTCTGAGCCAGGATGGCAGCTCCAAAGGCCAAAACCATCACTCCGACGGCAAAAGCAATGCGTTTCATTTACCCCTCCTTGATTCTGATGAGATTATTAAACTTCACTTGACAGCACTAGTCAAGCCGAGTTTAGGTCAGACCAGCTAAGGAAAGCCGTCGCCGAGATCGGGGACGTACGCCTCGCCGTCATCGACCCCGCGATATCCCACGTCAGCGATAAGGCCGACCCCAACTCCTCAACCCACGTCCGGTACGTCATGGATGCCCTCGCAGACCTCGCGCGGGAGACCGGGATCGCCCTCGTCGTCTCCGCCTAACCGTCTCATATAGATTACCACCAATGTAGCTTCATTTTTTTATTTCATTTTTGTGTGGGACGAGGCCATGCACCGACTGGGGGTCGGGGTCGTCCGTCAACGATTTGGACCAAAATCCCCCCGAGAACTATACAGTTGAGGGCGATAGGATGTCACAACGAGACAGGGACCAGGCAACGGCCGAGGCGGTCTTTCAGGAAATTTGGCGGGGAGTTCCTGGTCCGCTCCTCGTTGATCCCTTAAAGTTAAAAACACGTTTTCTTGGTGGGATCTGGACTCGTTATTATCAATCCATTCATGGCCGTAGGTATTGGAGCTTTTGTTGGTCAACGAATAGGAATGAAAACGGAAAATTCATTTCCTATATCGAGACTCCGGCTGGCGGTTGGCGCCGAGTCGTCGAACATAGGCGCCGGAAGGCCGCGAAAGCGCGGGCCTGGCGGCTCATGGTTCAATTCGATGCGAAAGGGAAAAAGTAAGATGTCAAAAACTTGGATCACAGGCGACGATTGCGTTTCCTGCGGGCATGGACACGTCTTCTTCTTTGAAGAGAGGACCGAGGACGGACCGGACGGTCACAAGCACTTCGGGGATCTTATCTGCGGGGCATGCGGGGCAAGTCAACGGCAGGCGTGCTTTGATTACCAAGTGCCGGACGCGGTGCCGGATCAAGGGCCGCTCTTTGGGGGTTCAAAGTGACCCCTTCAAAGCTCAAGCTCGCCTTAAAGGTAGCAATCAAGGCGCGGCGCCCGGTCATGATTTGGGGATCGCCCGGGGTCGGCAAGTCGGCAGTCGTCCGTCAGGTCGCGGACGAGCTCGGGCTCGTATGCCAGGATGAGCGCGTCTCGGACCGGGACCCGGTCGATTTCCGGGGCCTCCCTCACATCGTGGACGGCGTGACGGAGTGGACCCTGCCGGGGTTCCTGCCGTGCTCCGGGTCCGGGATCCTCTTCCTGGACGAGTTGAACGCCGCTCCGCCGTCTATTCAGGCGGTCGCCTATCAATTAATCCTGGACCGACGTCTAGGCGACTATCGCCTTCCCGACGGGTGGGCGATTCTCGCGGCTGGAAACATGGACTCGGACCGGGCCGTCGTTTCGCGGATGTCGTCCGCTCTGGCTAATAGGTTCGTCCATTTGACCTTCGACGTATCGCTTGATGATTGGATCGATTGGGCGCTTGACCGGGGGATCCGGCCGGAGCTCTTGGCGTTCCTTCGCTTTCGTCCCGAGCTTTTACATTCGTTTGACCCAGCCAAGGGCGAAAAGTCCTTTCCGACGCCAAGGACCTGGGAATTCGTGAGTGACTTGATGGACGCGGACGGCAAGGACTGCGAGGCGGAGCTCATCCAGGGCGCGGTCGGGGCGGGCGCCGGCGTTGAATTCCTGGGCTTCCTTCGGACCTTCCGGGACTTGCCGGACATCGACGGGATTTTCAAGGACCCGGCGGGCTCCCCCGTCCCGCATAGTCCGGCGGCGCTCTATGCAGTGTGCTCCGCGCTGGCGCGTCGGATAACGACCCATGCGACATTTGGCGCGGCGCTTGAATACGCGAAAAGGATCGCGGCGGAATACCAGGTCTTACTGGTCAAGGATACGGTCAGGATAAAGCCGGAACTCCGGTCAAGTTCCGCCTTCGTCGCGTGGGCGGTCGATAATAGCTGGCTGGTGCAAGGATAGGAAAATGAATTTATCAGAAAAAGCGATGCTGGTTAATCTTTCAATCGCGCAATGGTCCGGGCGTAAACTGGACCGGGTCGTCACCGATGAGGTCGTCGCGGACCACAAAGCGGACCGGGACGCGGGGCGGTGGAATAAATCTCTCGTCCTTGGGCGGGCGCTTGAGGACGTGAAGCGAGCGGCGAACGATGCGCGGACGTTTCACTATCAGCATTCGCTCCCCTGGACCGACGACGGGGCGCGGATCCTGACGGCCGCTCACTTCCTGGACTATACGGCCAAGGTGGGGGAATATGAGCGGCGGTTCAATGCGGCGGCGGACGATTTCGCCCGGGATTATCCGTCCTTTGTCACAGCGGCCAGGTCCGGTCTTGGCGACATGTTCAACGAGGCCGATTATCCGCCGGCGGCGGACGTCCGGCGCCGGTTCTCGTTCTCGGTCGATTTCCGGCCGCTGCCCTGCGGCGACGATTTCCGGGTGGATCTCTCGGCGGATGACGTCGCCAGGATCAAGGGAGACATCGAGGCCAGCGTCCAGACGGCGACGGCTGAGGCTATGCGGGATCTCTGGCGGCGGCTGTACGATGCGGTCCGGCACGTCTCCGACAAGCTCAAGGACGGGGACGCTATCTTCAGGGATTCGCTCATCGGCAACGTGAGGGAACTCGTCGACCTTCTTCCGGCGCTTAACCTGACGGGGGACGCGGCTTTGACGGCGGCGGTCGTCGAGGTTAAAGGCAAGCTGGCGGACCTGGACCCGCAGGCGCTCCGGGATCACGAGGCGGAGCGGGCGCAGGCGGCGCGGACGGCGGACGAAATAGCGCGGAAGATGGCGGGATACTGCGGATGATTGCATCAAAGCGGATTGTCAAGGCGCGGGCTCAGCTTGTGTTGAGAGAACCTTTCTTCGGGCGGCTGGTCCTCCGCCTAGACATGGCAGAGGACCCCAAGGCGCCTACGGCATGGACCGACGGGCGCCGGATAGGCTACAATCCGTCGTTCGTCGAGGGCCTAAACGACGACGAACTCCAGGCGTTGTTGGCTCACGAAGTGATGCACTGCGCTAACCTGCATCCATACAGGCGGGAGGCTAGGAACCCGGCCAAGTGGAACATAGCAACGGACCTAGCAATAAACGGGATCCTTCTCAAGTCAGGCTTTGTGCTCCCGAAAGGGGCGCTCCATGATTTAGCTTGGGATGGCGACGCAGCGGAGCGGATCTATAACGCGCTCCCGGACCCGCCGCCGGGTTCTAACGGCGGGGCCCTGGATGAAGTGCGGGACGGCCAAGGCGAGGACGGCAAGGCCCAGGGCGCAGGGGGAGCACAGCAAGCGGCTGAAGAGTGGCGCGAGGCCGTCGTCCAGGCTGCGACAGCGGCCAAGCAAGCGGGCAAGCTCCCGGCGGGCATGGATCGCCTTGTCCGGCGGGTGTCCATGGGGCGGGTGGACTGGCGCTCGCTCCTCCGGCAATTTCTCAACCAGGTCCGGGCGTCCGACTATTCTTGGAGTCGTCCTTCCCGTCGTCATATTTCGTCCGGGCTTATTCTCCCGTCCATGCGGAGTATCGAGGCGGGGTTGATTGTGTTCGCCTTCGACACGTCCGGGTCCATGAACGAACCGATTCTCAAGGCGTCTTGGGCTGAGTGCGTGTCCGCGCTTGAGGACATCAGGCCCGAGGCCGAGCTCATCATGTGCGACGCCAAGGTGCAGCGGGTCGATCACGTTGAACCCGGGGACCCGCTCCCGGATGAACTTAACATGCCCGGCGGCGGCGGGACTGACTTTCGTCCTATCTTCGAGCGCATAGAGGCAGAGGGATGGTCTCCCGCGTGTTTGGTCGTGTTCACTGACCTCGACGGGCGCTTTCCCAAGGCGGCGCCGTTCTATCCAGTCCTTTGGATCGCGGACAATGACAAGAGCCGGGCCCCGTTCGGTCTCACACTCCCGGTGCTGTCGTCATGAACGATTTCCTTTTTGTTTTTTTTGTGCTCTGTGCATGTCGTTTTTTCATCTCGCGCAGGTCGCGCAGGTTCTAAATAACGGTTTGGGACGAAATCGCCCCGAGAACTAAACCATTGAAGGGTTTAGGCAAGATGAAAAGCAAGCAAGGATATCAAAAGCTCGACGCGTCCTTTAACCTGCGTGTCGGCGTCAATCCTGCTGACCTCAAAGGTCCATCCGTCTGCAACGCCTCCGAAGCTTATGAACTAACCAAGGACTATGCCAAGGCGGATCGGGAGATCATGCTCGTTGTGATGGTCAATTCAAAAAACATGGTTCTCTCGATTGAAACTCATTCGGTCGGGTGCGTAGATTCGTCCGCCGTCTATCCTCGGGAGATTTTCCGGTCTTTGCTGCTCAAGAACGCGTCCTCTTTCATCCTGGTACATAATCATCCTTCAGGCGACCCGACGCCGTCATTGTGCGATAAGCAAATTACAGAGGATATAGTCAAGGGGTCAATGATCCTTGGCATCAAGTTGCTAGACCATATCATTCTAGGCGATGGCCGTTATTATTCAATGGCAGACCAAGGCGATATGGATTGCTTCGTCCTGTCCGCCGGGGTCATTCCGTTCACGCCGCAAAAATGAGCAAGTCCATTCCCAAGATTAAACCAGAGGAGTCCAGGTTCGGACTCCGCGAGGCTCTCGCCTATTCCGGGCTCATGGATTGCGACAAGTGCCACCGGATAACGCGAGAGCGCGACCTCATCATCGGCGTCTGCGAGTTCTGCGCCTATTCTAAAGGCGAGGACGCCGAGGCCCCGCTCTGCGCTATGGGTCCTGCCGTCCAGCTCGGCCTATTCTAAGTGCCCGCCTTCCTTCTCCCGTTCACCTATTATAGATCTATAATATAAGTACAGTACTATATATTAAGTAATAGTCTTAATACATTACAGCATACCTGATAGCCATTATATAGAGTACCCATCTACATCTTTCCTTGTCCTCGGGATCCCCCGGGCATCCTCACGTGCACGTCATAGCCAAGTCATCCTTGTCCTCATGCTCCTACTCTCCAGCACAAGCAAGGACAGAGCGCGACACAGCGGGCACAGCACAGCACAGCAGAGCACAACGCTCAAGGCGCTAAGGGGGCCTGGGGCTGGGGCCCCATGGGACGCTTGGCTCTGGGATGAGAGTGTGTAACACTCATCAATCCCCTCCCCACGCGCGATAATTTTGGGAAGTTTGAAAAAGGGGGCCTAAGACAATGGGCGATGGATTGTAGGGAGATTTGGACCGAAAAGGGGGCGAGAACTATAGGGTTGGAGGATAAATTACATGAATACGGCGCTTCGTGACATTCCTGCGGGGGAGTTTCTTTATGCTCGGGATGCCGACACGGGGGAATATCTTCTCGTATGGTCTGAGGAGGGGGATCTTTGTGCTGGACCCATATCGACCCAGGAACAGGAAGCCTGGCTAGTGGCCCTTCTTCTTCAGGGGGATGTCCAGCAAATCTCTCTTCCGAAGGAGTGGAAGCGTCAGCGCGGCGACGCTTATGGCTTCTGGAAGGATAAACCATGAAAAGTGGGAGGAAATGATGAGTAAGGAAGTGTGAGAGGTAAGGGGAAGAGGGTGGAGGACGACTTGAGGTTTGCTAGGAAAGCGAAGGGATGGAGCCAGGAAGAGCTTGGGATTCATCTAGGCGTGTCAAGGCAGGCCGTTCAGCAGATGGAGATTGGGAGGCGTCCGTACGTGGAGAGTGCTAAGAAGTGGTTGGGGCTGTATGAAGAAACGCTCTAGGAAGCCCAAGGACGCAAAAACTCCGAAAATGGCTTTCTCGGGGAAAAGGTGACATTTGGGGCAAAACAGGATGAATCATACAGACCCCCCCTTTTTTGATACATATCCATATGAGGGGAAGGTGACATGAAAAATCGATGTCTCGGACTTGTGGGGTAAGTGGCAGGAGGATAAAGTGCCAAAATTGACGAAAAAATGGACGGCTGAGGACAGGAGGAAGGAGGAGCTACGGTTATCGCCTGTTATAAAGCTGATCAGAGACATGGTTGACGATACGTTGCCAGCGATGGATAGGGTGATGAGTGATCAGCGACAATTAAAATTCCCGTCTTCAAAGTACACTGTCCGGGTTCATTTGGAAGGAGAACCGGATGGCGATGCTTGAACCCTTGCCAAACGGAGTTAGCCAAATTATCATGAGAGACAAAATCCGTAGCTTAAGCAATAAGCACGCGAGTCCGAAACTGCCTGACGACGTACAGTGAAGTCAAATAAAATTTCTGAACAATAAGAAAATCAGCGAAATTGCCCCAATATATTTGACGAGGTATGGTTACGCAATAATATATAAACTTAGAAAGATCTATTGTTTTGAGAACATAAAGTCTTATACTGATATAATCAACAAAAGGACGCCGTTTTAGGATGCTATCAGCAGCAAAAGCTAACCGTCAGTATTTCCGAAAGGCCTATGGGACAGGCAAGCACGGGTGGGCAGTGGAAGATCCATC
>Ga0315289_10014520_pt1 | contig 10992 bp, 11 predicted proteins | sample YL17G11_40_MG_FD_203452 | JGI IMG/M metagenome (GOLD analysis project Ga0315289, IMG submission 203452) | Sediment microbial communities from Yellowstone Lake, YNP, Wyoming, USA - YL17G11_40 | ecosystem: Environmental > Aquatic > Freshwater > Lake > Sediment | place: USA: Wyoming | collected...
CACAGAAACGGTTGACCTGAGCATTGAGAGGGATTGGCTATGGCTCTGATAGCGCCACTGAGTAAGTACAAGAGGAACACGTATTTTATCTGGATGGCTCTTTGCGTGGGCTTTGCGGCTTATTGTGTCTACGACGGTTATTTCAATGATGATTTCATAAAGAAACATACCGGCGCTGACGGCAAGGCCAACAGCACCCTGGTCTTCAATCAGAAATCACCACCTTTTCTTGTCGGCGTTGCTGTGCTGCTCGGTGCGTATCTGTTTGTAATCAGCAAAAAGGGAATTGTCGCTGAGGACAATACTATTACTATCAATGGCAAAATCAAAATCGCTTACGACTCCATACAGAAAATCGACAAGACCGATTTTGATTCGAAAGGCCGCTTTACACTCACTTACCGTGGTCCTGACGGCAAAGAAACAGACCGCCGGATAAGCGAAAAGGACTATGACAATCTGCGGGCGATACTGGACCATCTGGTGGCGAAAATCAGTTGAAATCAGCAACATAAACGTTTAAGCTTTCCACTTTGAGCCGTGATGGCGTACCGTTGCGGTTAATCCTTGTTCCGGTTCGATAGAAAAGGGCGCGTGTGAATCGTTGCGTTATAGGATTGCAGTGGGGCGACGAAGGCAAGGGCAAGGTCGTGGACATCCTTGCCGAGGGTAGTGACATTGTCGTTCGATACAACGGCGGCGCCAACGCCGGGCATACCGTTGTTGTTGGAAACGACAGGTTTGCGTTGCACCTTCTGCCCAGCGGTGCGGTCAGGCCCCGGACGGTATGTGTAATTACCAGCGCGGTTGTGGTCGACCCTGAAGTGCTAATCGGGGAGATTGACGGCCTTGCCAAAAGAGGCATCAGTTTGGACAAACGCCTTTTTATCAGTGAGAACGCTCATTTGGTGCTGGATTATCACAAGAAGGAAGACCAGTTGCGCGAGGAGTCGCTGGGCAAAAACAAGATAGGGACTACCATTCGCGGCATCGGCCCCTGCAACGCCGACAAGGTGGGCAGAAGCTACTGCGTTCGTGTGGGCGACCTGCAGAACCTCAGCGAGCTTGAGGCGAAGTTGCGGGCGATTGTGGAATACAAGAACAAGGTTTTTACGTCCGTGTATAACGCCGGGTCGATGGACGCGGAGACGATTTTGGAAAAGTGCAAATCCTACGCCAAGAGGCTGTTGCCCTTTACGCTCGACACAACCGAGTATTTGCACGGCGCCATTGCGCAGGGTAAATCTGTTCTTTTTGAAGGCGCGCAGGGGACTATGCTGGATATCGACCATGGGACGTTTCCTTTTGTGACCAGCGCCAACGTAAGCGCGCTTGGGATGCCGGCCGGCGCCGGTGTGCCGGCAAAGATGGTAGATGAGTTCGTTGGCGTTGCCAAGGCCTATACGACAAGGGTCGGCGCAGGACCATTTCCCACCGAACTCGATAACGAAATCGGGCAGTATATTCGCGACAGAGGTCACGAGTACGGCACAACAACCGGCCGGCCGAGAAGGTGCGGCTGGTTTGACGCCGTCGTTGCTTCATATTCCGTTGCCATTGGCGGAGTTGACTCGGTGGCTCTGATACACCTCGATACACTGACCGGCCTGGACGAGCTGAAGGTTTGCACTGGCTACGAAATCGAAGGCAGACACACCGCGTTTTTCCCGGCGAATATGGATAAACTGGCAAAAGCCAAATGCGTTTACCAGACCCTGCCCGGCTGGAAAGAAGACATCACCGGCGCAAGCGATTTCAGCCAGTTGCCGCTGCCTGCTCGAAATTACGTCGGCTTTATAGAGAAACACCTCAAAGGGCCCATTACAATGATAGGCGTGGGACCAAATCGCACACAGACGATTATCAGACGGTAAAGGACTGATTTTCGATTTACAATTTTTTATTTAAGATTTGAAAAATTGAAAATTGAAAATTGAAAATAATAAATTAAAAATAACCGCTGCTCGGCTGGGGATAAGTCCCGAGGATATGCCGCGCCACATAGCAATAATTATGGACGGCAACGGTCGCTGGGCGAAAAAAAGAGGACTGCCCCGATATGAAGGTCACCGACAGGGGGGTAAAACCGCCGAAAAAATCTCCCAGTGCTGCGTCGATTTCGGAATCGAGGTGCTGACGTTATATTCCTTCAGTATGGAAAACTGGAAAAGGCCGAAAGAAGAAGTGGATGCGTTGATGAATTTATACGCCGAGTATCTTGCCAAAATGCGTCCCAAGCTGATGGAAGACAACGTCCGGTTTATTCACCTTGGTAGGATGGCAGGTCTGCCTGGAACGGTCAAAACCGAGCTTGTCAAAACCGTTGAAACTACTGCGGCTAATACGGGAATGGTCTTTGCCCTTGCTCTGAATTACTCCGGCCGTGCCGAGATAATCGACGCAATAAAGCAAATTGCCTGCAAACATAAGACAGGAGAACTGGTGCTAAGTGATATTGACGAAGATTGCATAAGCCGACACTTGTACACCGCAGACCTCGCCGACCCCGACCTTCTGATACGGACCGCAGACGAAATGAGGGTCAGCAACTTCTTACTCTGGCAGATTTCTTACAGCGAATTTTATGTGACCGAGACGCTTTGGCCCGATTTTGAAAAGGCCGATTTGGAAAAAGCGATATTGGCCTATGCGAAACGCATCAGACGTTTCGGCTCCGTGTAAAAGCAGCGGACAGATTATTACAGCGTTCAGTGAGTTTCTGCTTTTTGTCCGCTGAACGCTAAACAGGAGCATTATGCTCAAACACCGATTGATTTTCGGCGCGCTGATGACGGTGGCTTTCGTCGGCGTGGTTTTATTGGATCCCGACGTGCCGCGATTGCTTGTAGTTCTGGTTGCTGTATTGATGGTCCCGGGGTCGTTCGAGTTGTCAAAACTCGCAGCCGCAAAGGGGGCGAGAATTTTGCTGCCGGTGTCTATCCCCACCTCGATATTGCTGGCGACTAATTGGTATTGGCTCAGCTTTTTAACAATCAGGCCCGCCCTTGCTATTTCTTTGCTCTTGGCCTTTACCGTTATGGTGTGTTTCTTGTATCAGCGCATTCGATTCGGCCTGGCGGGGGTGCTGGTCAATTGCGGCGCCGCCTGCTTTTCGATTGTTTATCTTGGGGTGCTGGGCGGGTTTATTCCGGCAGTGGCGATAGATTTTGGCCCCTGGCAACTGCTTATGCTGGTCTTTGTTGTAAAGTGCTCCGACATAGGTGCTTACACCGCGGGCTGCCTTTTCGGCGAACACAAATTCTCGCCGGTTATCAGTCCCAAAAAGACGTGGGAGGGCTTGTTAGGGGCGATTGTTCTGGCGGTAGTGGTAGCAGTGGCCTTCGCCGTGTTCTGTGATATAATGACCTGGTGGCTGGGTATTCTTTTCGGTATTGGCTTTGCATTCATGGGCCAAATGGGTGATTTGGCAGAGTCGATGATAAAACGTGACGCTGAGGCCAAAGACGCATCTAATAACGTGCCCGGTTTCGGCGGCATCTTGGACGTTGTGGATTCGATTCTCGTGACGGCACCGCTCGGATATCTGTTCTTTGCTCTGTGTTCATAGTTCATTGCAACGAACTACGAAATAAGAACAAAAAAACGATGGAAATAACCATACAATTGGAGTCAGCCGACAGGCAGCTCGAACTTTTCGGGCCTGCCGACAGTCATTTGCGATTAGTGCGGGACGCCCTCGACGTAAGGATAACCGCCCGGCAGAATAATTTGCTCATTGCCGGCAGGGCCGCCAACGTCAATCAGGCCGTCGAGGTCATCGACAGGATGCAAAAGCATCTGCTCAAACGCGGGTCGCTTACCGTCGATGACGTAGGCGGTTTTCTTGCCGACATCACCGGCCCTGCCGCGGTTCAATCCCCAGAGGCGATTAGCGTCTATTCGCACAAAAAGGTGATTGAACCGTCCACCAAAGGGCAGCTTCGTTATATTCAGCAGATGCTCACCAACGACCTGACTTTTTGCATAGGGCCGGCGGGAACAGGCAAAACCTATCTGGCGGTGGCCGTTGCCGTCTCTATGCTCAAGAAAAAACAGGTAAGACGCATAATCCTTGCCAGACCCGCCGTCGAGGCGGGCGAAAAACTCGGGTTTCTTCCCGGCGACATACAGGCAAAGGTCAATCCCTTTCTTCGTCCTTTGTTCGATGCGCTCGAGGATATGATGGACTTTTCCCAGATGAGAAAGTTTATGGAACTGGACGTCATCGAAATCATTCCTCTTGCCTTTATGCGAGGCAGGACCCTCAATGATTCCGTGGTAATCTGCGACGAGGCCCAGAATACCTCGCCGCTGCAGATGCTTATGGTTCTGACCCGGATGGGACACGGCTCGAAAATGATAATAACCGGCGACGTGACGCAGATTGACCTGCCCTCGGGCCAGAGAAGCGGGCTTATAGACGCCATTGAGCGGCTCCGCCGCATAAGAAGCATCGGCGTTGCCGAACTGACTCGCAGCGATATTGTTCGACATCGGCTCGTTCAGAACATTGTTCGCGCCTATCGCTCACCACAAAGGCACGAAGACACGAAGTAAGAAAGAAAAAATAAAAAATAACCCTTTGTGTCTTGGTGTCTTCGTGGTGGAAAATAAGGAGCAAAAGTGGGTTTTTTTAACAGCACAACTTCACGAAGAAGTCGGGTTCGCAAAGACATAGGCGGCCGGTTTGACGATATAAGCTGGCTGGCCAACCCCGATGTTATCTACTCTGCGCTTATCTGGCTGCTCTTTGTGCTTGCCTCCGTTGCCGTGCTCGGGTATGAGTCAATCCAGCAGCGCAGCTACATCCGGTTGTTAGCGACTGTCGTAGTCGTCGTTCTGATTTGTCTGGCCGCCGCTTTCCACATCTGTCAATACCAGAAGCGATTGTTGAAAAACCACGCCCGGGCCATTGGTTTGGTTGTCCTGCTGGCCTCGTTGCTGGCTATTGCAAAAATCGCAGTTGCACTGACAGGCCACGCTTTCTGGACCACGGCCACCGCGGTCGCTGCAGCGCTGATTCTGACGATTGCTTACAGCCAGCGATTCGCTATGGCTATGGTTTTGTTCTACTGTGTTCTTGGCTGCTTTGTGACAGGCCGTTTGTCAGATGTCAACGTCCTGCTGACGATGATAGCCGCCGCTGCCCCGTATTGTTTCTTTGTGAAGGAAATCCGCACCAGAATGAAACTTCTGGAGGTAAGCCTGGTGGCCGCGGTGACGGTGTTTCTGATGGCGGCTGCGCTGGAATTTTTGTCCTCCGCGGGCCGGTCGGCTGGTGTGCTGGAGGTTGCCGGCACCAATGCCGCCATTACGCTGGTGGTCGGTGTGCTTATACAGGGACTTTTGCCCGTCCTTGAAAAAGTGTTTCAGATATCAACAAGTATGACGCTGCTGGACTACAGCGATGCCAATCAGCCGCTGTTGAGGCGACTTGCTATGGAAGCGCCGGGCACGTTCAGTCACAGTTTGCTCATCGGTTCCATTGCCGAGGCCGCGGCGGAAGCAATCGGACGCAACGGCCTTTTGTGCAGGGTCGGCGCCTATTATCACGACATCGGAAAAATCAATAAGCCCGGCTATTTTGTCGAAAACCAGCTCGGCTTCATTAGTTGGCACAAGGAGCTCTCCCCGGCGATGAGCCAGCTGATTATCGTCGGCCACGTCAAAGATGGTATGGAGCTGGCTAAAGAATACAAGTTGCCTGCCGTGCTGTGGCAGTTCATTGAAACGCATCACGGCACCACCATTGTTGAGTATTTTTACAATGAGGCGATGAAGCAGCACGAGCAAAAAGACGCTCCCGATACCCCACCTCCTTCCGAAGGGGGGTTTCGCTATCCTGGTCCCAAGCCGCGGACAAAAGAGGCCGCCATTGTGATGCTCGCAGACGTCGCCGAAGGCGCTGTGCGGTCTTTGTCCGAGCCGACCCCGACGAAAATAGAGGCGGTGGTGCATAATATGGCTATGAAGCGGCTGCAGGACGGGCAGTTTGATGAGTGCGACCTGTCTTTGCGGGAGCTTAGCCGGATTGAGGCGAGTATCTCCAAAACGCTTGCGGCGCACCATCACGGACGAATCGCATATCCAAAACCTCCTGAGATGCCGCCGGAACAGCAATAGTAAGGCAATCGATTCCTATGCACGGCGTAGTTGTTTATGTCAGATGCGAACTCAAGGACGTTAGTTGCCCGAAGCAAATGCTCGGCTGGCTGGTCAGGACAGTTTGCGGCCGATTCGGCCTTGCAAATGCAACAGTCAGCATCGCAATAGTCGGCGATAAGTGCATTCGCAAACTCAACGGGCAATTTCTGAATCGCAAAACCGTCACCGATTGCCTTGCCTTTGATTTGTCGGAGAGCAAAAACGGTCGCAAATGGTTCGAGCTTGTGGTAAACGGCGAAAGAGCGATATCCGAAGCGGCCAAAAGAGGCCATCCCGCACGGGCGGAACTGGCGCTTTACGTCACGCACGGCCTGCTCCATAATCTCGGTTTCGACGACTTGACGGCGGCAAAAGCACAGGTTATGCACCGGCTGGAGGATGAGATTTTGCAGCAGCAGGGGTTTGGTCCGGTATATGAAAAAAACGCAAAGTCACACCGTGCAAAATGTTGACTAACGACTGCGCAATCTGCATACGAGCGATAGATTACTCCGAAACCTCACAGGTGGTGACGTTCTTTGCAAGACAAACCGGCAAGATAACCGCCATTGCCAAAGGCGCCAAACGCAAGCGGTCGTCCTTTGGCGGGCCTGTGGAGATATTTTCCTATGGTAACATCGTCTTCTCTGATTCCAGTCGTGATAAGCTGGCAACCCTCGTCGAATTTGAACCGCTGGCGGGCGTAATTGATTCATCTGTTCTTGCGGCGGACATCTTTGTCTTAAACTGCTGCCTGTTTGCCGGCGAGCTTGTCAATATCCTGACTAAGGACTACGACCCGCACCCCGGCCTGTTTGACGGTTTCCTTGTGTTCCTTCGAGATGCCAGCCGACATAAAGTTCAACAGGACGGGCGGGGCGGGATGCTGGCTCGGCTGGTGTCATTCCAGTTGAATTTGCTTAGAGAGATTGGCTTGTATCCAGTCCTCGAGTATTGTGTAAATTGCAGGAGTCCTTTTAACGCACGCTGGCCCGAGGTGTATTTCAGCAATACCGCCAGGGGCTTGATATGCAAAGATTGTCAGGGGGCATTCCCGGATAAGACACGACTTACCCTCGAAGGTGCAAAATGCCTATCGGATGCAAAATTGCTTGTCTCGGCCCAGGAGCGGACAGTCGGACAGGTCGAGGAGATTTTGATTGGCTATATTACCGACACGGTTGGCCGACCCACCAAAATGGCGAAGTACATATTAAACCCATAGAAGATACCATTGGGGGGATTTGCCTATATTAACAACCGCTAAATGGCGATTATTAACTATCTTACTTACGATTGCAGTAATAAAAAAGCCAGATCCTTAAAAGCAGAATCTGGCTTCGGAGGAGGGTGATGAAAAGCCGAGAAAAATGACTGTTAAGCCCTCTCTAACCCCATATTGCCTTTCTTATAAATAATCGCCTCAGGAGCCGGAATTTCTTTAGTCAAATTTGTCTGATAACTACACAATTTGTGGCTCCGGCCCGTCAAGCCCTAAACGGCCAAAAACCATAAATTTTCCATTTCTCGTTCAAAAGGCCTGAAATTACACTAAAAACTTGACTGTTTTACGCTTGCTAATCTTTGTTTGTTCACTTATTTTTAACCGATTGGCTGTTAGTTTTTGGGGCGACTGTAATGTCTGACAGGGTCACATTAGAGGGTTTGTTAGAGGCCAAACGGCAGGGCCGCAAGGTCGTCGCCGTCAGTTGCTATGATTACACCACGGCCCGGCTCATTGCTCAAACGGATGTCGAGATGATTCTTGTGGGGGACTCGGCTGCACAGATTATCCTCGGCTACGATTCCACTCTGCCTGCGACGATGGATTTTATGGCCGCGATAACCGCCGCCGTCCGCAGAGGGGCGCCGAATGTATACCTGGTGGCGGATATGCCTTTTTTGTCTTATCAGCTCGGCGCTCACGAAGCAGTGAAAAATGCCGGCCGGTTCGTCACCGAAAGCGGCGCTCAAATGATAAAAATCGAGGTCTCCGGCGCTTATCTTGATATAATCAGGGCGGTCAGCGATGCCGGTATGGCTGTTATGGCTCATATCGGTATCCGTCCTCAGAGCATAGGTAAGTTCGGCCGATTCAAGGCAGAGGCCTCCACGGCGGAAATGGCGGTAGAGCTGATTTCTCTGGCTGAGCAAATGGTTAATGCCGGCGCAAGCGCTCTGTTGCTCGAAGGCGTGTGTGCCGAGGTTGCCAAAATCATTACAGAACAAAATGAAGTGCCCGTAATCGGCTGCGGCTCCGGGCCCGGCTGCGACGGGCACATCCTAATCGCGCCTGACATCCTCGGCTTGACGCAGGGACCTCGGCCGAAGTTCGCCAAGAGCTGCGCCAACCTTGCCGACGCCACAATTGCCGCCTTTGCCGAATATGCAGGGCAGGTCAGGACAGGACGGTATCCTGATGATGAACACAGCTATCATATGAAAAAAGGCGAGCTGGACCGGCTGCAAAAAATGCTTGAAAGCGGCGCCTGACAGCCGCATTCCATAACGCTGTATTCATAACTGAAGGGATTGATTGGAAATGGACCAGATAGCGCCAATTCTGCTGTCGGCAATCGTCTGCGACAGGGTGATTTTCGACCGGCTCTCGGGAATGCCGAGCATCATAAACATCATTCAAACCATCAACGCACCGAACTACCCCGTTCGCCACAGCCAGATTATATTTTTCTGCGAGCTTACCAATGGCCACGGCAGCACGCGACTTAAAATACGGCTTGTTGACCTGTCAAACCAGGAGCAGGCCATTTTCGAACAGGGCCAGTCAGTGGATTTCAAAGACGTCAGACAAATAGTGACTGTTGCGATAAACCTGCTGGGCATTGTCTTTCAGCATACCGGCGAATATCGGTTTCAGTTGTTTGCCAATGATACCTTGCTCGGCGAAAGGTCAGTGATGTGCAGGCAGGTCACTTTACCGCCCCCCGGCACAACGCCTGTCAACCCGCCGGGAGCCCACTAAAATAAATATCATTTTTTTGCCGGCCAGTAAAAAATCCACAAAAGAATTTTGAGGCCCTATAAAACCTGCCTTATAGGAGTATCTGAGGACAATCGTTTCTCAAAAGGGTTATTAATTCCCCAAAACGCTTTCCCATATTTCGCAGATTACCCATTTTAACTAAAGATTTTTGTTGCTCGACTCCGATTTACTATTTACCCATTTTAACATTTTGGGGGGTTTGAAAACCTTCCAATGCTTGGTATAGACAAGTTTTTTGGCCAATATGTATTTTGGAGACAGTTCTATGGTTCGAGAGGAAATCATTGAGCGGTATTTGGATGCCTTATTAAATGGCGATAGAAGAAACTCACGGTTAGTTATCGAGGAATCGCTGCAAAATGGAACCCCTACGAATCTTGTTTATATGGAGGTGGTCTGGCCCACGATGGTAGAGATTGAGCGGCTGCTGCGTGCTGAGCGAATAACACCCACTCAGGAGCACCTTGCCACGCGGATTAACCGCACAATCGTCGACCAGCTGCAGAACAAGCTGCCGCGAAGACAGGCCAGGAACAAGAAAATCGTGGTATGCTGCGCGCCGGATGAGCTGCAGGAGCTTGGCGGCCAGATTATAGCGGACCTGTTCGACAGCGACGGCTGGGAGGTGCGTTTCTTAGGCGGCGGCCTTACCAACGATGACATCCTCACGTTTGTTCATGAGTATGCGCCGGATATATTGCTTATTTACGGAACAAGCCCAAGGCAGGCGCCTTCGGTTCGCCAGCTTATTGACCGAATAAAGGATGTTAACGCTCATCCCAATATGCAGATTATGGTATCGGGCGGACTGTTTAACCGGGCCGAGGGGCTTTGGCAGGAAATTGGCGCAGACGCATTTGCCGCCACGGCCGAGCAGGCGATGGAAATCGCCGCCGGCACGATGGCCATCGAGCCGATAGCGAGAACGATAAACCGTCGAAAGAGGAAACGGCTGGTCGCCTCTAACGAGGCGCAGCAGGTCGATGCGAAAAGTATTGCCTGCTGAAAAAGCTTAAAACAGGCCGAGACAAAGAACTATACTATCGGCTGTCTTTATTGAGCTTGTATTCCACCGAGTCAACCAGGGCCTGCCAGCTTGCCTCGATGATATTTTCCGATACGCCGACCGTGCCCCATATATCCGTTTTGTCGCGTGATTCGATAATGACGCGGACTCGGGCGGCGGTGCCTTCCCTGGCGTTGACCACGCGAACCTTGTAGTCAATCAGGCGTATGTCCCTGATACTCGGGTAAAAGTTCTCCAGCGATTTTCGCAATGCGGCGTCGAGAGCATTGACGGGGCCGTCGCCTTCGCCGACCACGTGCTCGATTTTGTCGCCGACCCTCAGTTTGACCGTCGCCTGCGTGATAAGCTCGCCGCTGTTGCGTTTTTCAACGCTGGTAGCGTATCTTATAAGCTCGAAAGCGGGTTTATATGTCCCCATAATTTTTCGGATGAGCAGGTCGAAGCTGGCATTGGCCGCCTCGAACTGATAGCCCTGGTTCTCAAGCTCCTGGACCCTTACGAGAATCTTTCTTGCCAGTTTCCAGTCCTCGGTGATTTTTGCCTTTTCAAGCTCGGCAAGAATGTTGGATTTGCCGCTCAGCTCGCTGATGAGAAAGCGTCGTTCGTTGCCGACCAGCGAGGGGTCGATGTGTTCGTATGTGCGTTTGCTCTTGCGCAGAGCGTCGACGTGCAGCCCCGCCTTGTGAGCGAACGCGCTTTCTCCGACGTAGGGCATATTCATTACCGGCGTGAGGTTGCAAATCTCGAAAATGAAGCGGGAGACCTCGGTCAGCGTCCTGATTTTTTCCGGCGTCAGCACGCTGAAACCCATCTTGAA
>Ga0315289_10014521_pt1 | contig 10991 bp, 2 predicted proteins | sample YL17G11_40_MG_FD_203452 | JGI IMG/M metagenome (GOLD analysis project Ga0315289, IMG submission 203452) | Sediment microbial communities from Yellowstone Lake, YNP, Wyoming, USA - YL17G11_40 | ecosystem: Environmental > Aquatic > Freshwater > Lake > Sediment | place: USA: Wyoming | collected...
ATATCAACGGCCTTTACTGGGGCCTGTACAACCCGATAGAGCGGCCGGAGTCGTCCTTCGCCGCGACGTACTTCGGGGGCAACAAAGAGGACTGGGATGCGCTGGCGGCCGGGCGGCCTGTGGATGGGAGCACGACGACCACTTGGAATGCCATGCTCAATCTGGTGCGTCAAGGCATGATGTCCAATGCCAACTATCAGCGGCTCCAGGGCAACAACCCGGACGGCACGCGCCATCCCCAGCATGTGAACTACCTCGATCTCGACAATTACATCGACTACTTGCTGGTGAACTTCCTCATAGGGAACAGGGACTGGCCGCTCAACAGCAATTGGTATGCGGCCATGAACCGTGTGGAGCCTACCGGTTGGAAATCGTTCTCCTGGGATGCCGAGCATAGCATGGGCATCGACTCCGGCCTGACGGCCAACGTGACGAGCATCAGCGACAGCCTTGGCGAACCCTACGCGAGGCTGCGGGTCAACCCCGAGTTCTGTCTGCGGTTTGCCGACCGCGCGCACCGGGCCTTCGGCAACGGAGGTCCGTTCTACGTGGACCCGGCGCATCCGCTCTGGGACCGCGGTCATCCCGAGCGCAACCGGCCGGCGGCCTTGTATGCGGCGCTGGCCGACGAGGTGGAGCCGGCGATGGTGGCCGAGTCGGCGCGCTGGGGCGATAACAAAGGCATTTCGGTCTGCCGGATCGACGATTGGCGCCGCGAGCGGGACTGGGTCTTGAACACGTACCTGCCACAGCGTCCCGGCATCGTCCTCGGCCAACAGCGCAGCGCGGGTCTGTACCCGACGATCGATCCGCCTATCTTTCAGGTCAATGGTGTGCCGCAGCAGGGGGGTGTCATCCCGCCGAACGGCCTGTTGACGATGACGGCGGCCGCGGGGACGACGGTCTACTACACCATGGATGGCAGCGATCCGAGGACGCCGGCGTACGTGTCCGGCGATAGCCAGATCGTCACGCTGGTACCGGAGGACGCGCCGAAGCGGGTTCTGGTGCCAGGCACGGCCAACGGCGGGAACCTGCTCGCCAACTTCTCCGGCGGCTTCGAGGTCACGTACTACCAGGCCAAAGGAACGGTGGACAGTCTCCCGGCGGCCGAGGCGATCATCTCCAACGCCGCTTTGCGGACGAGCACCACGAAGGTACAAGCCCGCGTCATCAACTACTTGAATGCTGGCGGCCCCGGCCATTTCGACACGGACCGTCCCTTTCCGGGGGCGGCAGGACAGGTGGACGTAAATGATTTCGTGCTCCTGGTCGCCGGCAAGGTCCTGATCCCCGAGGCGGGCAACTGGACCTTTGGCGTCAACAGCGATGATGGTTTCGGCTTGACCGTGTCAAGGCGGGGCAAGACTTACACGAGTTCTTATCCCGGACCGCGGTCGCCGGGCGATACCCTGGCCGTGGTCAACGTCGCCGAGGCGGGACTGCACGATCTGCGGCTGGTCTTCTACGGCCGGGGCGGTGGCGCGGAGTTGGAGCTATTCGCCGCGCAGGGCAGCTTCGCGGCCTTCTCGACGGCGGATTTCCGGCTCGTGGGCGACATCCTCGCCAGCAATCCGCAGGGTGAGGATGGCACTCTCTGGTTCACCAGTGCCTTCGTCGACACTACCTGGCGACTCGGGACCGGCGGCACCGGTTTCGAGCGGGGCAGCGGCCCTGAGACGCTGTTCCAGACGGATGTCGGCGCGGAGATGTATAACGTAAACGGGAGCTGTTACATCCGTATTCCGTTTACGCTGGCTAACGCAAGCTACTCGAACCTCCTGTTGAAAATGCGGTACGATGACGGGTTCATCGCGTACCTCAACGGCGTGGAAGTGGCCCGCCGCAATTTCACGGGCGATCCGCAGTGGAACTCCGTCGCCGGCGCCGACGGCGCGGCGCAGACCCAAACGACCATCGACATCGCTGGTGATGTTGGTCTTCTCAGACCCGGTGTGAATCTACTGGCCGTGCACGGCCTCAACACGTCCGCTGCCAGCCCGGACTTCCTGATCTCGGTGGAGTTGATGGCGAGCGAGCTCAGCCAGGGATCGGTCTCGCCAACGGCGATCTCCTATGCCGGTCCTCTATCCTTGAACCGGGGGACCCACATCAAAGCCCGGGCGTTCCATGGCAAGTGGAGTGCCCTGAACGAGGCGGTCTTTACGGCAGCGTCGGTGGCCCAAGGCCTGCGGGTCAGCGAGATCATGTACCATCCGGCAGATACCGGCCATCCTGACGATCCCAACACCGAGTTTGTCGAACTGACCAATATCGCCAACCAGAGCATCAATCTCAACCTGGTCCGGTTCACCGATGGGATCGACTACGCATTCCCCAGCTTCGAGCTGCCCGCCGGCGGCTATTGTCTGGTGGTCAAAGACCTCGTCGCCTTCCAAGCCCAGTACGGCACCAGGCTACCGGTGGTGGGTCAATACACGGGCAGTCTGGATAATGGCGGCGAACACGTCGAATTGATCGATGCGGCGGGACAGGTGATCCAGAGCTTCGCGTATGACGACAGTTGGTTCAAGAGCACCGATGGCTCCGGCTATTCCCTGACGGTCAAGGACCCGCAGACGATGGATGTGAACAGCCTCAACGACAAGGCTGCCTGGCGGTCGAGTACCCAGAAGGGCGGTTCGCCCGGCACGGGCGATTGATCGCGACAATGTCCCGATAACGCTTGGGTTTGGCGTCGCCGGACGCTATAATGGGCGAGAGAAACTCCTGGAGCAGCTCTGTCGCCAAACCAACGTAGGAGGATGGCACACACGATGAAACGACCGTCGATTCTGCTCGCCATTTTGGGGCCCCTGGCCTTGGGGACGGGCCTTTGGGCGGGGAATGTGCCGGGCGGCCTGGCGACACCGGTGATCAGTGAGTTCATGGCCGGCAACGGCAGCCAGCCGCCGCTCGGAGTGGGGGATATCCTCGACGCCGACGGCGACTCCTCGGACTGGATCGAGTTGTACAACCCGACCTCCGAGTCGTTCGATCTGGGCGGGTGGTATCTGACGGACGCCCCGAACGAGCCGGCGAAATGGCGGTTTCCCAGTCCGACGATTCTTGCTCCCGACGGTTTCCTGATCGTCTTCGCCTCCGGGAAGGATCGCAGTAAGGGTCAACTGCACACGAACTTCAAACTCGACGGCGAGGGAGGGTATCTGGCCCTTGTGCTGTCCGACGGCCGGACCGTGATCGACGAGTACACGCCAAGTTATCCGCCGCAGTTGACCGATGTGTCGTACGGGGTGGTTCAGTACCGTGCCCAGTTCGTAGTACCGCAATCGACGGCCTCCTACCATGTGCCGAACGCCCTGGACGAAGGCGGGAATTGGACGGCCGTGGACTTTGACGATCGCGGCTGGGATGCTGCCCCGGCGAATCTCAGCCTCGCACCAGCAGTAGGGGCGGCGCCGGGCACCCGAACCAAGGGCGCCCTGCGGGATGACATGCTCGGCAGAAACACGTCCGTCTGGATACGGATCGAGTTCGAAGGCGGGCAGATGGACTATTTCGATACTCTGCTATTGCGCCTGCAGTATGAGGATGGTTTCATCGCCTACCTGAATGGTGTGGAAGTGGCGCGGGACAATTTTCTTGGCGCGCCGCGATGGGACTCCGCCGCCGGCGGCGACCGTCCCGATGGACTGATGAGCCAGTCGGCGGTCTTTGACCTCTCTGCCCACAAGGGCCTGCTGCGAGCGGGCCACAATGTCCTGGCGATCCAGGGACTCAACGACGATCGGACCAACGCGGTGTTCCTGATTGCACCGGAGTTTGGGGCTTGCGGCACGGCGAAGGACTCGCAGTACCTCGCGGTCCCCACCCCGGGCTACGCCAATGTCTCAGGGCCCATGGGCGTGGTCGCCGGCCCGCGCTTCAGTCACGAGCACGGGCTTTACGATACGCCGTTCACGCTGACATTGTCTTGCGACACACCCGGCGCTGTCATCCGCTACACGACGGACGGCACGCCTCCTGTGGACACCAGCCGACAGGTGTATACCGCTCCGATTGTCATTCAGAAGACCACCTGCATCCGGGCCGCGGCTTTCAAACCGGGCTACCGACCGAGCCGCGTGGAGACCCGCACCTTCGTCTTCACCAACGACGTCCAGCGTCAACCGAGCAGCCCTTCCGGTTTTCCGGCCACGTGGGGCGCGACGCCGGCGGATTACGAGATGGACCCCGAGATCGTAAACGGTCTGGTCCGTCAGCAGCTCGCCCAGGCCCTCAAATCCCTGCCCACGATGTCCATCGTGATGGATGTGGAGGATTTGTTCGGGGCCAAGGGCATTTACACGAACTGGGGCAGCAGCGGCGATGCCTGGGAGCGGCCCGGCTCGGTCGAGCTGATCCAGCCGGACGGGAGCGAGGGGTTTCAGGTGGATTGCGGCATCCGGATTTACGGCGGCGTCGGCCGGCGCGAAGCGAAGAAATCGTTCCGGCTCCAGTTCACGCGGACCTATGGACCCACCGAGCTGCATTACCCGCTCTTCGGCGAGGAGGCGACGGATCGTTTCGACCAGCTTGTCCTGCGGGCTAACTTCAACGATGCCTACACCTGGGGCGGCAACCGCTCCCAGTACATCCGCGATGAGTTCGTCCGCCAGTTGCAATTGGCCCTCGGGCAGCCCTCTCCGCACGGGACTTTCGTTCACCTGTACATTAACGGGTTCTACTGGGGCCTGTACAATCCCACGGAGCGGCCGGAGTCGTCCTTCGCCGCCACGTACTTCGGGGGCGACAAGGAGGATTGGGACGCCCTGAACTCCGGCCGGCCCCTGGGGACCAGCACGGCGACGAACTACAATACGATGCTCAACCTCGCGCGGCAGGGCATGGAGTCCAACGTCAATTATCAGAAGATTCAGGGCAACAATCCCGACGGCACGCGCAATCCGCAGTACGTGGACTACCTCGATCTCGACAACTACATCGACTACATGCTCCTGAATATTTTCGTCGGCAACAAGGACTGGCCGGTCCACAACTGGTACGCGGCCATGAATCGCGTCGAGTCCTCCGGATGGAAATGGTTCACCTGGGACGCCGAATGGGTCATGGGCATGAACTCCGCCGTGACCGACAACATCACGAACGTCAATACCTACCTGTGTGAGCCCTATGCCCGGCTGCGGGCCAATCCGGAGTTCTGTCTGCGTTTCGCCGACCGGGCCTACAATGCCTTCTTCAACGGCGGCCCTCTCTATGTGGACCCTGTGAATCCGCAATGGGACCGTAGTCATCCCGAGCGCAACCGGCCGGCGGCCCTGTACGCGGAGCCGGCCGACCTGATCGAGAAGGCCATGGCGGCCGAGTCGGCGCGCTGGGGCGATGCCCAGAGCGCTGCGCCGTATCGGATCGATCAGTGGCGCAGCCAGCGGGACTGGGTCCTGAACACGTACCTGACGCAGCGCTCCGCGATCGTGCTGGACCAACTGCGCAGCGCCGGTCTGTATCCGACGGTGGACGCCCCGGTTTTCCAGATCAACGGCGTGCCGCAGCAGGGGGGCATCGTCCCAGCGAACGGCCAATTGACTATGGTGGCGCCCGCCCGGGCGACGGTCTACTACACCACCGACGGCAGCGACCCAAGGCAGCCGGGGTTCTTGTCGGGGGATAACAAGATTGTTACGCTGGTTCCGGAGGATGTGCCGAAGCGCGTGCTGGTTCCGAGCGTGGCCAATGGCGGGGACCTGCTCGCCAATGTCTCTGCCGGCTTCGATGTGACCTTCTACAAAGCAAGGGGCACCGTGGATAGTCTCACCGCGGCGGAAGCGGTCATTGCCAACACGAGCCAGCAGGCACGCACGGCCGACGAGAAAGCCCGCGTCATCAATTACTTCAATACCGCCAGCCTCGGCAACTTCGACGCCGACCGGGCGTTCCCCGGTACGACGATCAACGTGGATGTGGAGGACTTCGTGGTCCTGGTCACCGGCAAGGTCATGATTCCCCAGGCGGGCAACTGGACGTTCGGCGTCAGCAGCGACGATGGTTTCGGCCTGACCCTGTCCAGAAAGGGCAAGACCTACACGACCTCGTATCCCAGCCCACGGTCGCCGGGCGATACGCTCGCCGTCTTCAACATCGCCGAATCGGGCCTGCATGACCTGCGCCTGGTATTCTACGAGCGGGGCGGCGGCTCGGAGCTGGAGCTGTTCGCGGCCCGGGGCAGCTTCGCCGCGTTCTCGGCGGCAAGTTTCCGTCTTGTCGGCGACATCGCCAAAGGCGGCTTGCAGGTGGGCGAGGGCCGTATCTGGTTCACAAACTCCTTCGACGACTCCTCCTGGCCGCTCGGTGCCGGCGGCGTTGGCTATGAGCGCGGCAGCGGCTACGCGTCGCTGTTCAAGATCGACGTCGGCGCGGAAATGTACAAGATCAACGGGAGCTGCTACATCCGGATTCCCTTCACGATGCCGGACACGACCTACTCAAACCTGATGCTGAAAGTGCGGTACGATGACGGATTCATCGCGTACCTCAACGGCGCCGAAGTGGCCCGCCGCAACTTCACGGGCGATCCCCAGTGGAACTCCGTGGGCAGCGCGGACAACCCGGACGCCGCCGCCGTGGCGCAGGCGACCATCGATATCTCCGATTATGCAGGTCTCCTGGGACCCGGCGCCAATCTGCTGGCTATCGACGGACTCAATGGGACAATCGACAGCTCGGATTTCCTGATCGCGGTCGAGCTGGTCGGAGGCGAGCTCAGCCAGGGATCGGTCTCGCCGAAGGCGATCCCCTATGCCGGCCCCCTATCCTTGAACCAAGGCACCCACATCAAAGCCCGAACGTTCAACGGCAGGTGGAGCGCCTTGAACGAGGCGGTCTTTACGGCAGCATCGGTGGCCCAAAGCCTGCGGGTGGGCGAGATCATGTACCATCCGGCGGACACCGGCAACCCCAACGATCCCAATACCGAGTTCCTCGAGCTGACCAACGTCGCCAATCAGAGCATCAACCTGAATCTGGTCCGTTTCACCGATGGAATCGACTACACCTTCCCCAGCTTTGAGCTGCCCCCCGGCGGTTATTGCCTGGTGGTCAAGGACCTCGCCGCCTTCCAGGCCAAGTATGGCACCAAGCTGCCTGTCGTAGGAGAATACACAGGCAGTCTGGACAATGGCGGGGAACATGTCGAATTGGTGGACGCGGTCGGACAAGTGATCCAGAGCTTCACGTATGACGACAGTTGGTTCAAGAACACCGATGGCTCCGGTTATTCCCTGACTGTCAAGAACCCCAAGGTCTCCGACCTCAACAGCCTGAACGACGAAAAGGCATGGCGACCCAGTGCGACGGTGGGCGGCTCCCCCGGTCGCGGTGATTGATCCCAACGGTCTTGTCTCTCTCAGACGGAGCCGATCTGCGCGCATTCACATACAGCCGCGGTGCCCTTCGCTGTGACGTACTTGATTCCGAGCGATTTGGTAGGTACAATCGAGAATGACTGGTTTGAGGCCACGGGATCGCCTTCGATTGACGAAAGGTCAACGTGAACGCGATAGCACAGCCGACAGTGTCAGTTATCCGCAAGGCGGTCGTCCTGCTGTTCCTGGTGTCCGGCGCGACCGGTTTGATCTACGAGGTCATCTGGATGCGGTCCCTCGGGACGGTCTTCGGGAACACGGTGCTCGCCGCCAGCACGGTGCTCACCGCGTTCATGTTGGGACTGGCCCTGGGGAGTTGGCTGCTGGGGCGGTCGGCCGACCGCCTTCGTCGGCCCCTGCGACTGTATTCGTATCTGGAATTGTGCCTCGGGGTCTACGCCTTCGCGTTTCCGACCATTCTGCTGCACGTGGACCAGTTCTATCTGTGGTTCTACCAGGCGTACGAGCCGGGCTTCTTTCTGCTGAATCTCGTGCGTTTTCTCGTCTCGATGGGCATCCTGTTGCTGCCGACCCTGCTCATGGGCGGGACGCTGCCGGTGCTCAGTGCGTTGTGGACCATCCCGGTCGAGCAACGCGACCGCGGGCGGCGGATCGGCCAGAGCGTCGGCCTGTTGTACGCCGTCAATACGTTTGGCGCGGTGGCCGGCAGCTTCCTGGCGGGCTATTTCCTCATCCGGGTTTGCGGTGTGAGTCGGTCCATCTACTTCACCGCTGCGGCCAACGTGCTGATCGGAGCTCTCGCGCTGCTGCTATCGTTCGGGGTCAAACCGCGACGCCTTGCCGGCGATCCTCAGTCATCGGACAGGGGCCGAAGGCCGTCATCGACCGCCAAAGGCGCTTCGCAAACAGACCCCCGCACCCAGAGGGCGGTCTTGGCGAGTATCTTCGTCGCGGGATTCTGCGCGTTGGCGCTGGAAGTGCTGTGGACGCGCTTGCTGGTCTTTGTTCTGGAGACCTCCGTGTACGCCTTTGCCTGCATGCTCACGTGCTTCATCTTCGGCCTGGCCGTGGGCAGCCTGGTTTCCAGCAGGCTGGTGGTGCCGCGATTGAAGAATCCGATCTTCGGCCTCGGAGTGGTCGAGTTCCTCCTGGCGCTTTCGGTGGCCGGTTCGATCCCCTTGCTGGGTCTGCTGTGGCACATCGACTTGTTCGTGATCGAGCATTGGATCGGCCCGCGGGTCTCCTTCCTTGCAGACATGGCGACCCATTTCCTCGATGCTCTGGCGGTGACTTTCGTGCCGACGCTGCTGATGGGCATAGTCTTTCCGATCGCGGTGCAGGTCTGCGCCTCCGCGTGGGATACGGTCAGCCGGCGCGTCGGCCAGGTCTACGCCTGGAACACGATGGGCTGCGTCAGCGGCTCGTTTGTCGCGGGTTTCCTCATGATTCCGCTGCTGGGCCTGCGCTACAGTTTCTTCGTGGTCACAGGCGTCCTCTTTATCCTCGCGGCGTTGTTGATTCTGTGGTCGAGCAGACGCCGAGCGCTGTGGGGCCTGTCCCTCGCAGCCACCGCCGCGGCCCTGATTGTCGCCGGCCTGGTATACATCCATGCCGATGTCTTCCTGCGCACGATGAACACGTACCACTACCCGAGCAAAATCGTGTTCATCGACGACGGCGTCACGGGGACGGTCACGGTTCACGATCTGCCGGACGGCGACCGCTTGATCGCCGTGGACGGAGTGGATGTCGCCGGCATGGATTTGATGTTGCGGACCACCCAGAAGCTGCAAGCCTATGCGCCGCTGCTGGTGCACAAGAATCCACAGGACGTGGTGCAGATTGGCTACGGCAGTGGCGAGACGTGTGGCATCGGCCTGGCCTTCGGGACCGCCCATTACAGCATCGTCGATATCTGCCCTGGCGTCTTCACCGCGGGGACCTTCTTTCAGGACATCAACCGCCGCTCGTACGAGAATCCCAAGCTGCGCAAGATCATCATGGACGGCAAGAACTTCATCAAGCTCACGAAAGAGAAGTTCGACGTCATCATGAACGATTCGACCTACCCGGGAACGACCGGCAGCTCGGCGCTGTACACCTACGATCACTTCCAGGCGTGCCGCGACCATCTCAAGCCGGGCGGCGTGCTCTCCTGCTGGGTGCCCATCGACCTGCGGCCGGAGGACATTCAGATCATCGTCCGCAGCTTCCAGGCCGCCATGCCGCATTGTTCGCTGTGGATGGTCAACAACTGCCTCAACAAGCACGCGGTCCTGCTCGGAACGCTCGAACCGATGCAGCTCGATCTGAAGCGAATCGGGGAATTGCTGGGCCGCGGCGACATCGCGGCGGATTTGCGGCAGATCAGCATCTATTCCCCTTACGATTTCGTGGATTGTTCCGTGGTCACGGAAGAGGGTCTCCGGAAGCTTGCCGGTGAAGGCCCGCTGCACACGGACGACCGGCCGCACTTGGAGTTCGGCGTCACGATCAAGCGCGATTCGGAAGCCTGCTGGCTGGCGGTGCTTGATGCCCTTCGCACCCACCACACGTCCATCGCACCTTACGTAACGAACGCCGTGGCCGTGCCGGGACAGGCTGAGCCACCGCAGACGATCTTGCAGCAGTACTGCGAGGGGACGGAGCATACGCTACGGGGGATGGTCGGGATGCTTCAGGGTGCTCCGGACATCGTCGGTCCGGCGTTCGACATGGCCAAAAAGGCGAATCCGCGCGACCGGGACGTGGAGAGCATCCTGGCGGAGCTGAGTGGCGAGATCAAGGCGCTGGAGACCGCCGTGCGGGAGAGGCCGGGGGCCGAGGATCTGCGGTCGCGTCTGGCCCAGAAGTACATGATTCTACAGCAGTATGCCCCGGCGGCCCAGCAGTATGAGTACTTTCTCAAGCTCCACCCCAAGGAAGCGGCCGCCTGGAATAACTTGGCCGTGTGCTACCGGGGGTTGGGCCAATGGGAGAAGTCTGTGGCCGCCTCCGAGCGCGCCGTCCAGGAGGACCCCCGGCTGTCTCGGGCCTACGAGAACCTGGCGGACGTGTACCTGGCGCAACACAACTACAGCGGTGCCACGAAAGCTCTCGAACGTCTCCTGCCCTTTCTGTCACAGACCGCCCAAGCCGGCGCGTACGATGACTTGGCCCGCCTGTGTGTCCTGCAGGGCCGATATGATCTTGCCCTGAAGCACCTCGACACCGCCGTCGATCTCGCGAAGGATAATCCGAAATTGCGCCAGGATCTCTCGGCAAAAAGGCAACAAGTGGCCCAGAAGATCGCGGCCATGAAGCGACAGTAAAGTCAGAGTCAGGAAACTGTGCGAAAGCCCGTTCGAAACCTCCTGTTGGGAGCAGGTACAGCGGCCGTGATTGCCGCTGTGTGTCTGGTGGTTCTTTCGCTTCATGGAACAGGGCCGGACCCACAGGCGGTGCTGAAATCCCTGGCCCAAGCGACAGCACCGGGCCGAGTGGTGATTGAATGTCCGCTGGATGGAACTCTGTTCCCACCCGAGATCGGCGCTCCGGCGGTACGCTGGAAGGATGAAGACGCGCGCTCGGACCTGTGGCTGGTGACAATTGAGTTTCCCGATGGTCAGAGACGCAGCAACGATTTCACCGCGCAGTCCGAATGGC
>Ga0315289_10014524_pt1 | contig 10991 bp, 10 predicted proteins | sample YL17G11_40_MG_FD_203452 | JGI IMG/M metagenome (GOLD analysis project Ga0315289, IMG submission 203452) | Sediment microbial communities from Yellowstone Lake, YNP, Wyoming, USA - YL17G11_40 | ecosystem: Environmental > Aquatic > Freshwater > Lake > Sediment | place: USA: Wyoming | collected...
ATAAAGGTCCGATTCAACGGGGACTTTGAAAAAAGCTTGAACTTCTAATAGATACCGAGGTATAATTAACGATGCTGGTCCGGCCGACAATTGCGCAAAAAATGCACACCAAACTCTTGGAACAAATCGGGAATACTCCCCTGATACCTCTTGAGAAGACTTCTTCCGAGCTGCCTTATACAATCTTTGCCAAAGCGGAGATGCTCAATCCGGGGGGCTCAGTCAAAGACCGCCTGGCGAAATCATTGATTGAAGCTGCTGAAAGGGACGGGCGTCTTCATCCGGGCGGCACCGTCATCGAAGTGACATCCGGCAACACCGGAATCGCGGTCTCCTGGATTTGCGCCGCCAAAGGATATAAAGCCCTCATCGTCATGAGCGACAAGAACTCCAGGGAAAAACAGGACATGATGAAAAGCTTTGGGGCAGATTTAATAATAACTCCTCATACCGCCAAGCCGGATGATCCGGCGTCAAACTACATGACCGCCGAGCGACTTGCCAGGGAAACGCCCAATTCGATTTATCTCGACCAATACAACAATCCCGCCAATATCGATTGCCATTATAACACCACTGGTCCGGAAATCTGGGAGCAGTCCGAGGGCAATGTCGACTGCTTTATCGCCGGAGCCGGAACTGGCGGGACCGTTTCCGGAGTTGGCAGATTCCTTAAAGAAAGAAACCCCAGGATTGAAATTGTCGCCGTCGATTCCATAGGCTCGATTTTTACCACTTATTTTGAATCGGGACGTATGATTACACCCGAACATTACGAGGTCGAGGGGATCGGAAGCGACAAACTCGTCGCCGCCATGGACTTCGATGTGGTCGATGAGTTCATTCAAATTGCAGACAGGGAAGCTTTTCTCACCACCAGGGAGCTCGCTGGCGCCGAAGGCATATTCGCCGGAGGGTCTTCCGGTGCCATTATCGCCGCTGCCAGACGCTATCTTCGAAACCGCCCCGACATCAAGTTCCCGGTGGTGGTCCTTGCAGATTCCGGCGACCGCTACCTCTCGAAAATTTACAGCGACGATTGGATGAGGAAACTCGGCTACCTGGATAAAGCTTGACAATCGAGGCCCGCCCATTAAATTTGCGGCTTGAAAGGAGTTTTGGACGGTTATGAGAATTATACTTCCATTCTATGTAAGTCTATCTTTCGCTCTGGCCGCTTCTCTTCTTGCGTCCGACGCCCGCCCTCAAGGCGCCCCTCAAACCACCTTGCAGCAGCCGGAAATCAAGATCAATCCTGCATCCAAAGCGAGATTGAAATTCGAGTCGGATATGTGGGATTTCGGATCGATCCCCAGAGGCTCGACCGTGGTCCACGCCTTCAAGTTCCTCAATGTCGGCCAGGATACCCTGGAAATCACCTCCGTCAGGCCGACCTGCGGCTGCACCACCGCCCCGCTGTCGTCCGACAGGATCCCCCCCGGTGGCGAAGGCACGATCAAGGCCTATTTCAATTCGGCCAAGTTCAACGGCAGAGTCACAAAGCAGATCTACGTCGACAGCAATGACCCGATCAGCCCTTACTTGAAGGTCTCATTTTACGCCATAATAAATGACCCTCTTCAAACGATTCTCGCCAACCCGCCAGAGCCCGATCTTGACACAGTCGACGTCGGCGACCCCGCCAAAACCAGTGTCATCATTACCAATAATGACTCCAGCAGGGTGGAGCTGGAAATAAGCGAAATCTCGATGCCGTCGGCGCTGAAAGCCACCCTCTCCCGAAACACACTTGAGCCCCTGGCGACCGCCGACCTGACGCTCGAGCTCGCGCCACAACCCAAGCCCGGCAATTTCAAAGAATCGGTCACGATCGAGGCCAAAGGCGGTCACAATTCCCGGGTCACCATTCCTTTGAAAGCAGTCATAAAACAGTAGGTACAATATGAACAGAAGAATGTTTTGCATAATGGCGTCATTGTCCTCGATGATTCTCGGGGGGACCATAAACGCGGCGGAAAAACTTGATCCCGGAGTTTATGATCAAATAATTATGGATTCGGTCGTTGTCAAGCCTGGTGAAAGTATCATCCTGAAATTGCGGGCTCTTGCCGACGATATTACGACGCATAATAAGAGGGAATGGAAAGGGGTCGGAAGCTTTTGCATCCCTCTTAAGTACGACATGAAGGCCATAAGAATCGACTCCGCCCGATTCGTAGGTAGTGTTTCCAAGTGGGATGAGAAATTCACAAACCCGAAAATAGATACCGGCTTTATCTCCTTCGCCGGAATTTACAACTTGGGTGGCGGCGATAATCCGGCCCTCTTCAGCGCCGAGAAACCCGAAGAGATCATCAGGATTTACGCCACTGTTGCGAATGATGCGGCTCCCGGACCATACCTTTTTGAGTTGACCGCCGACCCTATTCAAAAGGAATTGTATTTCGGGTCTATCGACGGCTACCATTCCTGGAAGCCCCAATTCCAGCCGGGCAAAATCGTGGTCAAATAAACTACGTTCTCTCCGGCGAATCCGTTTGATTCATGGCAAGTCGGGCATGGGACTCAATTCCCAGGCCGGGCTCAACGCCCGTCCTTTGTTGTTCAGCGTAACTCATTGAAGGCCATTACGCTAGGGTGCAATTTGTGCTTCTCCCGATCGCCTCGTTGTTTAAACAAAGATAGTCTGATGAAATATATTTCTTGCAAAATATCCACTGATTGAATCTTTTGCGCAAATTGGTAGTTCTATAAGTTGCCGTGCCGCGAACTACCACAAAATTCCGTTTGAGGAGATCATGACAGGTAACACAATTATCGCCGAATCTCAATCCGTTCTGGCTAAAACCGGGTTCGAGGCGATTTACGGTATACTTACCGCGTCCAATGTCGACAGGATTCTCTCGCAATCACTCCAAACCGGTGGGGAATTCGCGGAAATCTATGCCGAATATGCGGTGGTGAACGGCCTGACGTTGGAGGAGAACAAAATTCGCCATGCCCAATCGGGCATCACCCAGGGAATAGGCATTCGAGTCATCAATGGCGATAAATTCGGCTATGCCTATTCCGAACGATTCGACATGAAAGACCTGCTCAAGGCGGCTCGCACAGCCTCGCTTATCGCCGATCTTTCGACCCCCTCCAGGATCAGCAAAATCGATTCGAGAGCTGCGAGCGCCGTGGAAAACTCCCCCGTCAAAGTCTATCCGGAAACAGTGAATAATAAGAGTAAGGCGGACCTCCTCTGGCGCGCCAATGAGTCGGCGTTTAACGAAGACAAGCGCGTCACGCAGGTCGAGGCTGCGCTCTGGGATGCCATAAAGGTCGTCGTCATTGCCAATTCGGACGGCCTCTTCGTCGCCGACCGCCGTATCATGATTCGATACAGTGTCGGCGTCCTCGTCGACGATGGTAAAGTCAGACAGAGTGGGCATCACGGAGGCGGCGGCAGGATCGGATTCGAGTATTTTGATACAATGACGCCCGAATACTTCGCAAAAGAGGCTGTCCGCACAGCCGTCGTCATGCTCGACGCCAGAGAGGCACCGGCCGGCCCGCAGGAAGTCGTCCTCGGTAACGGCTGGGCTGGCGTCCTTCTCCATGAGGCCGTTGGCCACGGCCTCGAGGCCGATTTCAACCGCAAGGGTACCTCGCTCTACGCCGGCAAGATCGGTCAAAAAGTGGCATCGGACCTCGTTACCGTCATCGATGACGGCACCATACCGCATCTCAGAGGAACAATGAATATCGACGATGAAGGAGTGCCATCGCAAGAGAATGTGCTCATCGAAAACAGCATCCTCCGCGGCTATATGGCCGACCGACTTAGCGCCCGGCTGATGGGGTCAAGACCCACAGGCTCTGGACGACGCGAGTCATATCAGCATTATCCCCTGCCCCGTATGACAAACACTTACATGGCCGCTGGAGACTCCGCTCCGGACGACATCATCGCCTCGGTCAAGAGAGGTTTCTACGCCAAGAGCTTCGGTGGTGGCCAGGTGGACATCTCCAACGGACAGTTTGTCTTTCAGGTCACCGAGGGTTACATGATCGAAGATGGCAAAATTACTTGCCCGGTCAAAGGGGCCAATCTCATCGGCTCCGGCCCGGATATTCTCCGAAAGGTCGTTATGGTCGCAAGCGACCTCGAGCATGACACCGGGGTCGGCACCTGCGGAAAAGACGGCCAGTCAGTCCCGGTCGGAGTGGGTATGCCGACTTGCAAGATTTCCGAGATTACTGTCGGCGGCACCAGTGTCAAGAGAGGGCCATCATAAGATGAATCCGCAATTCAGCGACCAGGACCTCGAAGCGTTCGCTCTCCATATGGTCGACGCCGCTCGCAAGGCGGGGGCCGATGAAGCCGATCTCTACCTCCAGATGGGCCGGGAATCCGAGGTCGCCGTCAGGATGGGGAAGATAGAGACCTTGAAAGAGTCAATCTCCCAGGGATTCGGCCTCCGAGTTTTCAAAGATAAGAAACTCGGTTTTTTCTACAGCTCCGATTTCAGTCCCGGCGCGGTAGAGACTGCAATTGAGCAGGCGATCTCGCTCGTCGGAGAAACCTCGGCGGACGAGCACAATGGGCTTCCCCGGCCTATGCCCGGGAACTACCCGGGCGATCTGGACATCTTCGACGCCACCCTGGCCGAGATACCCACCCGCACAAAAATCGATATCTGCCTGGAAACCGAAAACGCCGTCTTTGAATATGATAAGCGAATAGTGAATTCGGAAGGCACTGGATTTTATGACGGCGAAAACGTGGTCGTTATCGCCGACACCTTCGGGAACTGCCGTTCCTTTCCCTCTTCCTATTGCATCTTGACGGCCAATCCCGTGGCGCAGGAGGACGGCAGGCTGCAGGCCAATTCCTGGCATTCCATGAAACGCCATTTCAAAGATCTGTCCCCGCCCCGAGTCGTCGCCGCCGCCGCCGCCGAAAGGACAGTCAGAATGCTGGGAGCCCGCGTCCCGCCCACCGCCGATGTGCCGGTCGTTTTCGACCAGGTCACCGGCTCGGCATTGCTTTCCAGCCTCATCGGCGCCCTCGATGGAGATGCTGTCTTCAAGGGGGCCTCATTCCTTGCCCAAAAGCTCGATGATGAAGTAGCATCGAACCTGGTGACGATAATCGATGACGGCCTCATATCCAGGGGGCTGGCATCGGCGCCATTCGACGGCGAAGGCCTGCCCACTAACAGGAAGGAGATCATCAAAAGTGGGCGGCTCACCACATTTCTCTATGACACTTACTCGGCCAGGAAATCGGGGACGAAATCGACCGCCAATGCCAGACGCGAATACCTTTCCCTGCCGTCGATCGGTCCCCTGAATTTCTATCTGCAGCCTGGCCAATACTCGCCCCACGAGATTATCGAATCCACTCCCAACGGCCTTCTCTTGACCAACCTGATGGGCTTTGGGGCCAATACTGTCACCGGCGATTACTCTCTGGGTGGCTCCGGAATCTGGATAGAGAACGGCCAGCTCGCTTATCCCGTGGAAGGGATAACTGTAGCGGCAAATATGCTCGATATCCTCAAGCGGATCGATATGATTGGGAAGGATTTGGAATTCCTCTCCCCGGTGGCCTCGCCGACATTCAGAGTCGCCCGCATGACCGTCAGCGGCGCCTGAAACGGCATGACACTAATCACAAACTTGCGGTCGCCGATTCTGCGACTGGAATTTTCGTCGGTTCCAGAGGGATATAAATCGCAAATCTGGTTCCCTTGCCCGGTTTGCTTCTGGCTTCCACCCGCCCCCCGTGCATAACGACGATCTTCTTGACCAGCGCCAGACCCAGCCCGGTTCCGTCCGGCTTGCCAGTAACGAAGGGATCGAATATCCTCGTAGATATCTCCGGCGAAATACCCACGCCGTTATCGGTGACCGAGAGCGCAATCTCCCTCGGAGCTCCTCGTTCGTATTCCCCCTCGAGGGCGGCCTTGACCCTAATTTCGCCGCCCGCGGGCAATGCGTCGCAGGCATTCAGCAAGAGATTCAGTATGACCTGTCGCAGGAGCATCCTGTCTCCCCGGAATGATGGGAGATCACCTGGCAGGCTCTTGGTGATCTTGATCGCCTTAAGCCCCGGATGGGTCAGCATCGTTAGGGCGGAGTCGAGCAGCTCCCCTATGTCAATCGGCTCAGGAGAAAGATTCAGCGGTTTGGCAAAACTCAAGAACCGTGACATCAACGCTTCTGACGCTAGCGACTCCTCCCTTATAGATTCTGCCAGGTCAGCCACCTCATCCGCATGGCCAGGGCTCTTTCGCAAAAGATTGGCAAACCCCATGATGGCGGTAAACGAGTTCCTGACCTCGTGCGCCAGCCCCGCCGCCGTCTCACCCAGAGTCATCATTTTCTCGGAGTAGGATGTCAGTTCCTGAAGTCTTCGTATTTCTGTCAGATCTATGAGCAGGAGCACCACCCCCATCCCCTCTCCATGCTCGTCGTTTATCAGCGACGACGAGCACCCCAGCCACAGCCTCTTGCCGTCCCGCATCCGTATCTCAAGCTCGCGCCGGGAGTGAACTACCTGCCGTAAGAGCGCATCATCGAAAAGAGCCACTAATTGATGCTCGCTTCCGAAAACGTCCCGGTAATGCTTTCCCCGGCATTCCTTCTCGAGATACTGCAGAATCTCCTGAGCTGAGCGGTTGAAACGAGTCACTATTCCCCTGGAATCGCAAATCACCGCGCCCGACGTTATCGAGCCGAGTATGTATTCGTTATAGCGGGCCAGCGAATCGGCCCGTTTGACCGAGCTCTTGTACAGATTCTCTATCTCGGCGCTCTTCTCTTCGAGCTCCCTTATGACTTCCTTGAACGTATTGACAACGTACTCTATTCCCGGCTTCTGGCCCGACTCGCGCAAATCCAGGTTATAATCGATCGCCTCCCTCTTGATTCTCCTGTACGGCATCAAAATCGCCCTCAGGAAAATGGCCCCCATGATCAATGACGAAATCAGCCCCCCGAACCTGAATATCGTGTCCCAGCCGGAAAGCTGCCGCAGGCGCCCCCCGGCGGCGTTGAATGCCGATAGCTCAACATAGCCGATTATATTCCCGTCTCTTCCGGTCAGCGGCCTCCTGACGGCATTTGACAGGCCTGCCGATGTGGCCTCGTTCGAAATGGAAGCCACCGTAATGCCGAGGGTATCGGTGACAGCGATATCGTCTACGCCCGTCAAAAAAGCCACTTGGCGAAGATAATCCTGCAAGGTTTTGTCCGAGTATCCGAATCTCCCCAGCTTCCCCTCGAATGCGATCCTGGCATACTCGGTCGCCAGATTAAGGCTTTTCTCGTATTCTGAGGCCTGGGCTGCCCGCGCCCGCTCGAACGAATACCCGGATACAAAATTGATCGATATCAAGAATAGTATCAGAAAACCGAGCGAGATGATTATTTCTATCTCGTATGAATCATACTTCAACTTCACATAGGTTATATCGGCATTATGGGAGCTGTATCAAGATTTCAGACGTGGATAAGGCCGAGGTAAGCCCTGATAATGCGTTCCCCGGCATACATCGCAATGACCGCTGCCAGGACCAAAAATGGGCCGAAAGGGATATAGGTCGATCTCGCTTGGCGGCGCGAAAACAGCACCAGCCCGATCCCCACCACGGACCCCAGAAACGATGCCAGTATCAAGATCAAGAGCAGGTTCTGCCATCCTAAGAACGCCCCCATCATGGCCGCCAATTTCACGTCACCGAAACCCATGGCTTCTTTTTTGAACAGAAGCTCTCCTAATAGGCCAACCAGATAAAAAGCGCTCCCCCCGACGGCGATCCCTATCAGGGCCTCTTTCCATCCTACAAAGGCCCCGGGAACGAAACTCAAACCCAGGCCAATGACGATCCCCGGGAGCGTGAAGCCGTCGGGAATTATTCTGAAGTCCAGGTCTATGAAGAATATTGCCAGAAATACAAACGATAGAAAAATGGCCTCGAAGCCCCTCAGCGTCAATCCGAAATAGTAGATTGAAAAAACCGCCAGCACGCCCGCCGCCAACTCCACCAAAGGGTATCTCATTGAGATTTTATCCCTGCAATTGCGGCATCTTCCTCCAAGCATGATGTATGACAACAAAGGGATATTATCGTAGATTTCTATCGGCTGGCCGCATTTGGGGCATCGCGAACCGGGAGTTATCAGCGACTCACGCCGCGGCAAACGATAGATCAGAACGTTGATGAAACTCCCAAAGCAGATGGCGAAAAGGAAAACCACGCCCAAAACCATAGGTTCAGCCATGGGCCTGAATATACCTCCCTGCATCCCGCTTCGCAAAACCTTTGTAGAAAGTAGGTCGGCAGCTCGTCTGCCGACGTTTTGAAGCATGATGATTTCTCCTTACGAACCGCGGGGAGACAAACCCGCCTTAAGTGTGGCGGGCTCCTGGGCGGTAGCCCCCCGGTGTGCCCCTCGCAGATTCCCTGGGCGGCAGACGCCCTCGTCTGCCCCTCGGCTACCAAAAACCTATGTCAGTCTGGATTTCTATTGGTCCAGTCTCGCCTAACTGCCAGGTGCGGGCGCTCGAATATTTATAGTCGATAGCCTCTGTCACCAACCCGGCACGAACCGGATTCTCATGGATGTAGTTAAGTTTCATTTCAAACTGCTCCTTATCTCTTATGATGAAATCATCGAACCGCGGCTTCCACAACCGGAATTTCCCTTCCCGCCAGAAGAACGCCTGATATAAACTCAAATCAATTTGCTTGATTCGCCTGGAACTGACACTTTTGAAACACTGGACAAAACCGGATAATTGCTGAATCTCCGCAAACGACAGGATCGCATGCAAATGCGACGGCATTAAGACATATCCAAAAACCGAAACCCGATATACCTCCAACGTCGTCCTGAATTCTTCGATTGCGATCACAGAGGGTTTTTCCAGGGAGAAAAGAGGCAGCCAATCTACGATGGTGGTGGTCACAAATGCAACCGCCGGGCCGGTCAATTCAAGCCGCTTGCGAACAACCATGCCCGAAATATAATCGCTAACTGAAAAACCGGCAAGGGGCAGACCAGGGGGTCTGCCGCCCAGGTCTGAAACCTTACTCCCGCAAGACAAGAGCGGTGATAAATCTTATATACTTTTCTTAATGATTGTTCGCAAAAGATATGAAAGAGAAATACTCGCCGCTTCTACTATATGCTCGAATCGTCTACCGTGTTCAGCCCGGTAGGTCGGCCTTCTCCTTGGAAGGCCGACTCTTCTGGAAATGTCTGCCGCCCGGGCAAGCTGTCGGCAAACGGACGAGCAACAACCAGATCAAATATCCGGCCATCTACCTATATATTTTTCTTAATGATTGTAAGCAAAAGATATGAAAGAGAAATACTCGCCGCTTCTACTATATGCTCGAATCGTCTATTGTATTCAGAAGTGTCCCGCGGTCGTCAATCGTCCAGGTGTCAATGGTGACATCGTCATCCAAATTGCCCGTGGCCGTGCATGTGAAGGTCGCGACGGTCGGAACCGCCATCATGTATGTGTATCTGGCCGGCAGCATGACCTCCACGTTTATTATGGCGTAAGCCAGGGGCTGTGTCGAAGACGCCTGGACGCCGTTGAGGCAATAGGAATCGTGCTGTACGAAATAAGTGTGCTGCATGGTGTAAATCTGCTTCAGAAGCTGCTTGGCTTCAGACTGCTTGGCCTTGGTGGCAACTCTCATGAATCTGGGTATCGCCATCGCGGCCAGAATGCCGATGATCACTACTACGATCATCAACTCGATCAAGGTGAAGCCGCTGTTTTTTCGATCCCTTTTCATTGTCCGCCTCTTTTGTCTGCTTGCCTGCCTGTTCAATTCAAAAGGGGGACGGCGTTCCCGTCCCCCGATTTTCACACAGTCTTAGAGCACCGAGTCGTCGATCGTGCAGAGCAAGGTACCCTGGTCGTTTATGGTCCAGGTATCGATCGTCGCGTCATCGTCCAGGTTAATAGTCGCTGCAGCCGTGCAGAGGAAGGTCGTTGCTGTCGCGGCCATGGTATAAGTATAGCGAGCAGACAGGCCCACGTCTACACCGATAACTGCGAAGGCCGCCGGGGCAGTGGCGGAAGCGGACACGCCGTTGCATGCATAGAAGTTAAACTCCTGCCTGTAGGCGTGCTGCAAGGTGTAGATCTGCTTCAGAAGCTGCTTCGCTTCCGACTGCTTGGACTTGGTTGTCGAGCGCATGAACCGCGGTATTGCCAACGCGGCCAGAATGCCTATGATGACCACTACGATCATCAGCTCGATCAGTGTGAAACCTTTGTTGTTCCGTGATTTCAACATAATCCACCTCTCTTAAGATTGGGGTTTGACGTTTCTCTTTCCTTTTATCGAACGTTGTCTACTTAACTTTAGCCCTCTCCAGGGCTTGCTTTTCCTCATGCCACTATTTCATTTTCAAACAACCGCTGACCATTTAGGGCAAACTTCATGCCCGCAGGCAGGCCCCTTCATTTCAATACTGAACAGTTGGTGTAAGTCGTTATCTTATAGCAAATTGCAGGTCGGTGGCCAAGACCATGTGTGGGCCGCAGCCGATTCTTTCTGGGCCGAATCCAACTCCACATTCTTTGCGCTTTGCGAATTGCAAAGATTCAAATCCGGTGCCTGTGGACGAGTGGGTGGCATGTCCACAGGATCCTGCGGACTTCCCGACCCATTTGGGGAGGAAAGCATGCTGTTCATATTGGGTGTCACAGTTTATCCCTGTGGATCCGTATGGACTGTGACCCCAGATTTTCGGTGCTGCGGGAACTGTGATTCCCGCAGCCTTAATATTTGCCCTCATGCAAAAAGCCGTTCGGGAATCGCAGTTCCCGAACGACCCTCATCGTTGACCGACTAATAGCGTTGGGTGGCATGTCCACAGGATCCTGTGGACTTCCCGAGTCCGGCAGCCACTGGACGAGGAAAGCATGTTGTAATATTGGGTGTCACAGTTTATCCCTGCGGATCCGTATGGATTGTGACCCCAAATTGCTAATATTTGGATGCCAG
>Ga0315289_10014525_pt1 | contig 10991 bp, 9 predicted proteins | sample YL17G11_40_MG_FD_203452 | JGI IMG/M metagenome (GOLD analysis project Ga0315289, IMG submission 203452) | Sediment microbial communities from Yellowstone Lake, YNP, Wyoming, USA - YL17G11_40 | ecosystem: Environmental > Aquatic > Freshwater > Lake > Sediment | place: USA: Wyoming | collected...
CGCGAATGTGCCGGGGTGCTTCATTTCTGTGGATTAGGTTATTCGCGAACTGGTGATAAGCCCCGGCCCCAAGGCGGTGCGACAAGCGACCATTTCATCGACCTGGAAAGACGCACATTCGAGCCTTATTTCGAGCAGTATGTCCGCGATGCTTTTTCGCCGGTGGGACTGATGATTAATTTCTGGGAAGAGGAGCTTGCCGCCAGAGTAGAACGTCAGGTCAAGGTCTTTGTGATAAATGACCTGCATGATAGCTGGACAGGAACTGTTCGCCTGTTTATTGTGCGTGGTAACGTTACAATTGCTGAGCAAAAAAAGGATTGCACCATTCGTTACCTGGGAAGAGAGATATTGACATTTGAACAAAAGTTTCCGGAACAGAGTGGAGAATATCAGCTTGTCGGGGAATTGGTTACAGCAGATGGTAATGTGGTTCACAGCCTGCGGGATTTCAAGGTTGTGCCTGCAAGCAATAAATAGTTTTGAATTTGTTAGTATAACTTTGGAGAACTAAAAATGGACACGAACAAGAGCACACGTCGCGATTTTCTTAAAGCGATGGGATTATGCGCATCAGGCCTTACCGTTTCAGGGTGCACTGCTTCTGTAAGACGACCAGCATACAGCACATCCGAAGACAAACCCAATATCCTCTGGATTACGTGCGAGGACATCAGTCCTTACTTAGGCTGCTATGGTGACAGTTACGCGAAAACGCCGAATATAGATAAGCTGGCCCAAAAAAGCGTGATATATACGAAGGCATTTGCAACCGCTCCGGTATGTGCGCCGGCTCGTTCATGTTTGATAACAGGGGTGTACGCAACTTCTCTGGGCACCCAGCATCTGCGTTCCGAGGTAAAATTGCCTAAGCAAATCAAGTGTTTCCCGGAATATTTGCGCGCCGCCGGATACTACTGCTCAAATAATTACAAAAAGGATTATAACTTTATCGATGTAAATGTCTGGGATGAGTCAAGTGATACGGCTCAATGGCGCAACCGTAAGCCGGGTCAGCCGTTTTTTAGTGTGTTTAATTTCACTTCTACACACCAGGGACAGATTAACGGTTCCGATGAGGAGTTTTTTGACAAGTACATCTCTAAGCTTAAACCCGAAGAACGTCATGACGGCAAGCAAATTCCTCTTCCGCCATACTATCCTGTCACTCCATTTGTGCGGAAAATCTGGAGCCGTTATTACAACCTGATTACTTTTATGGACAAGCAGGTCGGCGATTTGCTCAGCCAGCTTGAAACCGACGGCCTGGCTGATAATACAATAGTATTCTTTTTTTCAGACCACGGCCTGGGTATTCCTCGATTCAAAAGAACACTTTATGATTCCGGTCTTAATGTCCCGTTAATCATTCGTTTTCCTGAACGGTATCGGCACCTTTCTCCGCTCAGAGCAGGCAGGAGAACCGACAGATTAGTCAGTTTCGTTGATTTTGCACCGACGGTCTTGAGCTTAGCTGGATTGTCGATACCGGCTTATATGCAGGGCCGGGCGTTTCTTGGCGCCCGGGCTGGGCCGCCGCGGGAATATGTCTTTGGAGCATCCAGCCGAGTTGACGAGGCCTACGAGATGTCACGCAGCGTCCGTGATAAGCGTTACAAGTACATTCGCAATTATCTCCCGCATTTGCCGTATATACAGCCAAGCGAATATCCGGACAGGGCCGAGATTATGCAGGAGCTGCGAAGGGCGGTCGCAGAAGAAAAACTGTCAAAGATACAAAAATTACACTGGGCGCCGACCAAACCGAGAGAGGAGCTTTACGACACTTCGGCTGACCCGTACGAAGTAAACAATCTGGCGGATTCGCCTTCACTTCGGAGGATTATTGGGCGGCTACGTAAAGCACACCTTCAATGGATGGTCGAGACTCATGATACAGGCTTATTGTCGGAAGCTGAAATGCATATTCGTGCTGAAGGTTCGACTCCTTACGAGATTGCACAACAAATTAGTAAATATCCTCAACGACGTATTCTCGCTACGGCCGATTTGGTTGGGAGAGGACCAAACAATATTCCGAAGCTAATCAGGTTGTTACGTGATTCGGACAGTGCGGTTCGTTATTGGGCCGTTGTAGCTCTAAGTGTCCTCGGACCTGATGCGTCGCCTGCCGTTGAGGCACTGACCGAACGGCTGGCAGATTCGAGCCCAAATGTGCGGTTTGCAGCAGCAGGAGTGTTGTGCAAGTTAGGTCTATGCGAAAATGCTTTGCCGGTACTGGCTCAAGGTCTGGAAGATGGGCGAGAAGAAACGGTCCTGTACGCTGCCCGCGAGATACAGTTTCTTAGGAATAAAGCACGCCCGATTGTCCGGCAAATAAGAGAAGCCCAGGTGCGGTGCAAAAATCCAGATGGGACATACAAAAATAATAATCACGCAACGTTTATCGACTGGGCTCTAAAATACGCCCTTGAGAATTGTGGAGAATAATCAAATTAGCACGTCATCAAAATGAGTAATATTATGAACAGCACGCTTGTAGAAGAAAAAGGCAGCATTGTGTATGTAATGCTCGTCTGTTTGGTGGCTGCCTTGGGTGGGCTTTTGTTCGGCTATGATACAGGAGTAATCAATGGTGCGATAGGCCCTCTTAAAGCGTACTTTGTCCTTGATGCAAACTGGGAAGGCTGGGCGACGGGTTGCGCGCTGGTTGGATGTGCTGTCGGGGCGGCTGTTGCAGGGGTGCTTAGTGACCGGCTGGGACGGAAGAAGGTGCTTATTCTTTCTGCGATTTTGTTCTTTGTCTCGGCGGTTGGAACCGCCCTGCCGAAGGATATTACCACTTTCATTATTTACCGGATAATCGGCGGTTTGGGTGTGGGGGCGGCGTCGATGTCATCGCCGATGTATATCGCGGAGATAACGCCGGCGAGGATTCGCGGTCGGATGGTCTCGGTCAATCAGTTTGCGATTGTAACCGGTTTTCTGGTTGTCTATTTTGTGAACTACTTTATCGCCCTTCAGGGTGACCAGATGTGGAACCAGGAATCCGGCTGGCGGTGGATGTTCGGCTCGGAGGCGCTGCCGGCTTTACTGTTATTAGTGCTGCTGTTCTTCGTGCCGGAGAGTCCCCGCTGGCTGACCAAACAAAACCGCAGTAACGAGGCATTGGAAATTCTTACCCATGTTGACGGGGCCGATTACGCCAAAACCGAACTGTTGGAAATCAAGGATGCAATCGCCCACGAGAGCGGGTCGCTGAAACAGTTGTTTCAGCCGGGTATGAAGATTGTCCTGGTTATTGGCATCGTATTAGCTGTTTTGCAGCAGGTTACGGGTATCAATGTTTTCCTTTACTTCGGAACCGAGATTTTCAAGAAGATGGGTTCCGAAACCAACGCCGCTCTTCTTCAAACAATAGTCGTGGGCGCAGTAAACCTGAGCTTTACTATAATTGCCATCTGGACGGTTGATAGGCTGGGTCGAAAACCTTTGATGATGATAGGCTCAGCCGGAATGGGTATTTCACTGCTGGCGATGAGCCTGGCGTCCTACTTCGGCAGAACCGAACTTTGGCTGCTGCTGTTTATCCTTGGCTATATCGCCTGCTTCGCCCTGTCGGTCGGGCCGGTTACCTGGGTGATTCTCTCGGAAATTTTCCCGACGCGGATTCGCGGGCGAGCGATGGCCATTGCTACGGTGTGTCTGTGGGTGGCAAATTACGTTGTTTCACAAACGTTTCCTATGATGGATGCAAATAACTGGCTGCTCGAAAAATTCCATCATGCTTTCCCGTTCTGGTTGTATGGTATTTTTTGTGTTATGCTGCTAAGCTTTGTCTGGCGGTTGGTGCCGGAGACCAAGGGCAAAACACTGGAAGAAATAGAGAAACACTGGATAGGTGCGGATTGAGAGTGCCCACAGTCGCGTGACACACAGTTTTCTTGTGTGCAGTGCAATTTGGGTTGTAAGAGATTTATAGTCCTTTTGATTAATCGAAAAGACTATGAGCTTTTTTGCTGGCTTGATATGGACATCCGCCATAGGCGGACTTCTAACAGGCGTATTGCAAATGCTTGCTGTTGTGATATTCTTAGCACAGTTGAGTGTAAGATGGATTTTCCAGAACGAATAACTATTCAAAGCCATACAATAACTATTGTGCCGCGATACGCAGAGACCGACAAAGGCGGGGTAGTTCATCACAGCGTTTATCCGGTGTGGTTTGAAATGGGACGCACGGAGCTTCTGCGTGCCAATGGCCTGGCATACAAAGACCTTGAGCAGGCAGGTATTTTCTTTGTTGTCGCCGAGCTGCGTATAAAATATCGCCGGCCTGCAATGTATGATGAAAAGCTGCAATTAGAGACGCATTGCTCAGCGGTTACGGCCGGCAAGGTAGAGCATAGCTATAAACTTACGCGCTGCTTTGATGGGGTAATCTTGGCAGAGGGTTCGAGCTTGCTGGCCTGTGTCAATGCCGAGGGCAAAGTTCGGCGAGTACCTGAATTTATGCATCCCGAAGCAGATCAGGAATTCTATAGAGGGTGATACCGCACAAAAAGCGAAAATTTTTAACCGAGAGAGTCAGAAAAAGCAATTCATTTGGTGGTTTTCAATTGACAATTAACGTTTGACAATTGACAATCCCTTTATGGCTTCAGAACAAAAAGAAAACTGCGGTCTTTTCGGCATTTTTGGTGACGCCGAAGCGGTTCATAAGACCTATTTCGGCTTGCACAGTCTTCAGCACCGGGGCCAGGAATCGACGGGGATTGCCTCCAGCGACGGTGAATTACTCCAGTGCTATACTGGTATGGGTATGGTCAGGAGGGTTTTCCGCTCCGGCAGTGATATTTTAAAAAGATTATCTAATCCGATAGCAATCGGCCATGTTCGGTATTCTACAACGGGTGCCAACAGAGCTGTAAACAGCCAGCCGCTTCTGGCTGAGTACTCCCGCGGGCAGGTTGCAGTGGCACATAACGGCAATCTTATAAATGCAACTCTGCTGCGGGATGAATATGAGGCGTATGGCAGTATCTTTAACACCACAAGTGATACTGAGATAATTACTCATTTGCTTGCAAAGCCGACCCATGTAAGCAATCCTGACCTTTTGGCACATGTGCTAAATCATCTCCAGGGGGCATATAGTCTACTGTTTTTGTTTGCCGACCGCATTGAAGCGGCCCGCGACCCTTACGGCATCAGGCCTTTGTGCATAGGCCAGACGGAAAAAGGAGCTTACGTAGTTGCCAGTGAGACGTGTGCCTTTGATGCCATTGACGCAAAGTTCGTTCGTGAAGTTGAGCCCGGAGAAATCGTTCGGCTGGATAAAGAAGGCCTGCACAGCAGATTTTTCGTTACGCCGGGAACTGTCACGCCTGCTCATTGTATCTTCGAGCACATCTATTTCGCCAAGCAAAACAGCACCATTTTCGGTGAAAATGTGCACGAGCTCAGAAAAAAACTCGGAAGGCAATTAGCGATAGAGCACCCTGTCGAAGCGGATGTGGTGATACCGGTACCCGACTCAGGGACATCAGCGGCGGTAGGATACGCAGAGCAAAGCAAAATACCATTCGATATGGGACTGGTCAGGAGCCATTACATAGGCAGGACATTTATCTCCCCGGACCAGAGATCAAGAGAATTGGAGGTTAAACTCAAATTAGCGGTTATCAAAGAAGTTGTTAATGGAAAGCGCATTGTGGTAGTGGACGACTCTATCGTGCGCGGCACAACGACAAGAGGCAAAATCAGGACGTTGCTCCAGGCCGGTGCTAAACAAATTCACATGAGAGTAAGCTGTCCGCCTATCAGGTTTCCATGTTTCTATGGCGTTGATTTTCCGACCAAAGAAGAGCTGCTGGCAAATAATCGCAATTTGGAACAAATCAAAGAATTCCTTGAAGTTGACAGCGTCGGTTATATGTCGCTGGAAGGGCTGCTCGGCTGTGCAACGCTGCCGCAAGACCACTACTGTACCGCATGCTGGAGTGGAAAATATAAAATACCGGTAGATATCGCAGTCAACAAATTTGCTCTTGAACACCATCAACTTCAAATGTTCGAGGACGAACAATAACCGCCATTCAGCCATGGGCCAAAGAAAATGAGTAAGTACATTAGCTATGAACAGTCGGGCGTGAGTATTGATGCCGGGGAGGAGATGGTTCGGGAGATTTCCTCGGCTGTTGCCAGCACATACGGGCCGCGGGTTATCGATTCACGCAATGCCTTCGCAGGGATGTTTCGGCTGGATTACGACGAGCGATTGTTCAAAAAAAATTACAAGAATCCCGTCCTTGTGGCCTGTACCGACGGCGTGGGCAGCAAGGTCCAGTTAGCCGGCAAGATAAAAAAGTTCGACACCGTAGGCATCGACCTGGTTGCGATGAACGTTAATGATATGCTCGTGCAGGGTGCGGAGCCGCTGTTCTTTCTTGATTATCTGGCGGTTCACAAGCTGGAGCCGAAAATAGCAGCTGAGCTTGTCAAAGGCGTTGCGGCCGGCTGCCGAGAAGCTAACTGCGCACTAATCGGCGGAGAGACCGCTGAAATGCCGAACACCTATTCAGTGGACGATTTCGATATGGCCGGGTTCGCAGTCGGGGTTGTCGAACGGAAGAAAATAATTACAGGCCAAATAATAAGAAAAGGTGATGTGATTCTGGGTCTTGCTTCAAACGGACTGCACAGTAACGGCTATACGCTGGTTCGCAATATCTGTTTCAAAAAAGAGAAGCTCCAAATGACCGATGTCGTGGACGAACTTGACGGTGCTGTGCTGGGTGATGTGCTGCTGGAGCCGACGCGAATTTATGTTCGGTCAATAATCAAACTGCTGTCGCAATATAAGGTCAAACGGATTGTACACGGAATGGCACATATTACCGGCGGCGGTCTGGTGGAAAATATTCCACGAGTGCTGCCGAAAGACTGCAATGCGACTATAAAAAAATCAAGCTGGCCGAAACATAAGATATTTACTTTTTTGCAGAAGACGGGACCGGTCGAAGAAGAGGAGATGTTCAGAGTCTTTAATATGGGGATAGGGTTTGTGCTGATAGTGGCTGAAGATTTCGCTGATTCAATATCTAAACAATTGACAAAATTCGGCGAGCGGGTCTATAAGATTGGCAGAATTACTACCGGAACCGGCAAAGTGGTCCTGAAATAAGTCGTCGCTCATTGTCCGTGATACGGTTCACGAGTCACGGGTGACAAAGCAGAAAATGCGCAAAACGAAATATACCAAGTTTACCTTAGCAGCGATGATGTATGCTGCCTTTGCCGGGTATCTGTATCAGCCATATTTCAAAAACTTCGACAGATGGCAATACCTTTTGGTTGTGAATGCTACTCTGGCCTCTCTGGGCTGTTATGTGCTAAGCCGGCGGTGGGTGGCTGGATTTGGCGAGTCGTTTTTTGCGGGAGCCGTTTATGGTTTTGGACCATTTACAACAGGTTTGGCTAATTTTCACCCTATGGCTGGTCTTTTGGGAGCGGCTATACCGTGGTTGTTTTGCCCTGCCGTGTTTGGTTTCAAAACCAGGTGGCGGTGGTTAAGGATTCCGCTTGCCGTTTTGCCGTTTTTGGCAATAGTGTTGTTCTTCCAGGTATCCGTTCACTACCGGTTGTTCCCGGTTTCAATCCAGGCCAAATTGCATCTGGCTGATTTGTTCGGCTTGTTAGCTCCGCTAATCACAGCTCAGCAAAACACAACTCTAATTGGCTTTTATCACATTCCAATAGCGGCTTTGATTGTGGGTTTCTCTATGCTGCTGATTGCTCGGCGGTTTGGCGTAATAGTAATTTTTGTTATCGGGATGACTTTAGCCTTTTGCGAATCTTTCTTTGAGGTCAGCCCGATTATCTGGTTCACCATACCTGTATTATGTTGCTCGGTGCTAATTGGCGAAGGTATGCAGGGACTTATCTGTGCCGGCTTCGCCGACCGCAGATGGGTCCTGGCTGCCGCGGCGATTATGTGCACTCTTGCTATCGTAACATTATTGCTGGCAACAAAATATTTTCAGACATTTTTGGGACCGGGTGCAGGATACGCAAAACTCTTGACCGAAGCAGGGAAAATGTATGTGCTCGGCGCGATTGTGGCTGCGATTATTTTCTTTATGACACGTGCAAAGTTACGAATGCGGCAGTTGCGGCAGGTTGTTCTTTATACAGCAACGGCAGTGGATATATTTCTCGGCGCAAGGTTTATCGTCGATAAGATTCTTTGAATCGATACTCGATGTTCGAGTTATGAAAATGTTTCACGTTCGATTTGGCCTAGATAGAATCGGCCGTCGTTGCGCATAAAATTTATAATGGCGTCAAACTGCTGCTCTATGAATCGAGTGTCGTTGCTGACTATTGATATACCGATAACAGCACTTGTTTTGCTGTCCTGGCGGTCAACTTCGGCAATTGAGATATTGAATCTGCTTTTGAGTCGGCCAATTACGCTCTTGACGATACTTCTTTTGCCCTTAAGTGAAGTAATGCCCTGCATAGATAAATGAGCTGTTAGTACGCCGACAATCATACTTGACACTCGATGCTGGAGCGAAGCGAAAGTCCGCCTATGGCGGGCTCGTTTCAAGCTCCGACAGATTGCTTTTGAATTTTTTCCAGCAGCCGTTTAGTAGCCAGGACACCGTCATTTTCGCTGAGCCTTGTGCCTTCGTACTCGATGCCGACAAAGCCGTGATAACCAGCGTCAAGGACAATCTTCATCATACGGCAGTAATCAATCCTGGTCTCATCACCTTTTTCGTCAAAGTCATAGCTCTTGGCACTGACCGCTTTGGCGTGTGGCATCAGCATCTCGACTGTGTCGTAGGGATCGACCTCCGGCGGAAAGTTGCCGAAGTCGGGCAGCGTTCCGCAATTGGGCAGGTCAACTTTTTTGATGACGCTGGTGAGCCACTGGCCGTCGGATGATAATCCGCCGTGGTTCTCAACAATTACATTGAGCTTATGTTCAGCGGCATATTCGCTGAGGTGTCGCAAACCATCAGCGGCCAATTTGAGCTGTTCATCGTATGAGCCTTTCGAGTAGGCGTTGACGCGGATTGAGCGGCAGCCTAAATATTCAGCGGCTCTGACCCATTTATGATGGTTGCGGACGGCCTGGGCACGGCCGCGTCGGTCCGGCTCGCCGAGGCCGCCTTCATCGTCACACATAATCAGCAGTGATTTGACGCCGAGGTCCTCTGCACGTTTTTTCATCTCAGAAAGATACCTGGTATTGTTGGCCTTATCCTTGAAGAATATGTTCACGTACTCGACTGCGTTGATGCCAAAACTGTGGGCTTCTTTTGCAAAGTCGAGATTGTCCAGTTTCGGCCTCTGCTGGCCGAAAAGCCTTCCATGCAAAGACCACTGAGCCAGAGAAATCTCGAACGGCTTTTTCGATTCTTTTACGCCTCTATCCATTGTCCGGGTTTGCCAAAGGTTTGCATACAAAGGGTTCCACACACGCAGGCACTTAATTCAAGAAATGTCCTTCGTTCCAAAGCGCCCTCTCTGTTAAAAAAACGATTCTCGATACAAACACAAAATACCAGAATTGCTCACAAGCGTCAACGCTTCTCTGTTTAATTTGTGTCTCGTTGCTTGTGGACAGGTATCAAACGTTCGGAATCGGATATTGAGTTACGCTTTCATCTGTTGTGCGACTATTTGGCGGGTTTGGGGTGACTGGTCACAATATTATAGTTCCAACCACGATGTGGATGACTTGTGGTACTCTCCGAAAACCATATCGTTAAGTAACATTATCTCTCAGTATACCATTTCGGATTAACCGGAAGTTTTAGCCTCTCGAACAGGATTGATAAGTGGCTTGCCTAAAACTTCTGACAAAAGTGACCATTCTTTATCGTTGTTAGCTGCAAAACAGTCCATGGCCAAGCCATCTATCGCAATCAAGGTGTCTCCCAACTTAGTGCAGTTATGGTCATCACAAAGATACTCCGGATCGTTTTCTGCATCTTCAATAATCTTTTTAGCTTCTCTTAGCTCCTTTGACGCATTATCACCAAGTGACGCTATTGCAAATTTAATTTCGATGAAGTGCGTTCTGTTTTTCTCAAAGAATTGGTGGATGGTGCATTTAATATTATTTCGCCTGCACCGAGGGATTGATACGTCTATCTTTCCGACTGATAACTGTCTGGGCTGCTCAGCCGCTCTGACACATCCTGTACCATTGTACTCGTAAGTAATGCTCGAGTCCCACCAAGCATAAGCTCCGAGTATTGCATTTTGCATGTGACTTCTTAATCGAACAAGTTGTGCTGTGGGTGATAAATCCTCATTCATTTTTGAGAGAAATGATTCAATGGCTTGAAAACATGTATTGAGACGACGTTGATGCATCGGGTGGGAGCCAAGTCTATCATTTATATAGCCGATCAATCCATTTAAGCGTTCAACGGTTTGTGAAGCAAAATATAGATATAATAATCGTTGAAGCCAAGCACGTTTGAACTCAAACTTGGCATAACTTGAGGTTGATTTGAAACCAAAATTTTTTACTCTCTGCTCTACTATTTGTGACTTCTTCGGGGCTTTGCACCTCTCGATTTGGAGGGATGTGTCAATGTGTACCGTTCTGATTCTTTTCTCTTTGCTTGATTCTGTAAGCACTTTGTCAGTTGCCGTCATCGACATCCTCTATTTCAGTAAGGAGGGCTAAAGGGCTAAATCCTTCGGATATAAATCGTCTCCGGATAACGTCAACATGAGCCTGGGTGAGGACGTCATTTCCCAAATCCATAACCGCTTCTTTAAAAGCAGACAATTGACTTTCGTTGGGAGATTCCACGCTCAATATCGCACTCTCAAGTGTAGCTAAGATTTCTTGGTGAAATTGCGTTCCATTTGTAGCACTTTCCCAAAGCTGTAAAACAATACCTTTCAAGGATTCCAAGTCAATTGTAGCTTCCATTACATCATGATGATTGAAACTATCGATTATATCTTTAGCGCGTTTCAAAAGGGATTTATTCAAG
>Ga0315289_10014527_pt1 | contig 10990 bp, 7 predicted proteins | sample YL17G11_40_MG_FD_203452 | JGI IMG/M metagenome (GOLD analysis project Ga0315289, IMG submission 203452) | Sediment microbial communities from Yellowstone Lake, YNP, Wyoming, USA - YL17G11_40 | ecosystem: Environmental > Aquatic > Freshwater > Lake > Sediment | place: USA: Wyoming | collected...
GTACTGCGCGGGCAAGGACTGGTGGGATGGGGTGGCAGCGGCGCGGGATCACGAGGCCAGAGGCTGCCAGATGATCCGTGACGCGTTCGGCTATGACCCGTGTTGCCTCAGCCAACATGCGGCCTACGCCGCCCCCCACGTCTTTCCCGTGGCCCGCGAAATGGGATTGCCCTACGTCTATGGGCCGCCCGCGGCGGGGCCTCTCTACAATCTCTCCTGGTATTGCGGCGCCCTCAACGTGCCCTACGCGCCGATGAAGAATCACCCGGTCGCCTACTTCGAGCCGGGCGACGCTGTCTACTCGCATCCCCTGGTTTTCGAGCGAGCGATGAAGCGTTTGAAAGCGGCCGTCGAGGTCTGCCTCGAGCAGCGCCAGCCATATATGACGGTCTTCCTGTGTCACCCTTACCACCTGCGGGTGGTCGAGTTCGTGGATTTCTTCATGCACACGAGCGGCCTCAATGTGCCGCCTGAGCAGTGGGCCAGCCGGCCGAAGCCACGACTGCGGACCGCTGCCCAGATGGAGCTGGTCTGGGCCAACATGCGCACCTTCGTCCGTTACCTGGTGCGCCACGATGCGGTGAACATCGTGACCGTGCCCGCGCTGCAAGCCAAGTACGGCTATCAGCCGGCGGAGATCTCACGGGTGGAGCTTTTCTCCGCGGCCCAGGAGGTAGCCGCCAGGCATTTCGAAGGGCTGCTGCCTGAGGTCTGGGAGGAGACGCCCTTGCGGGTCCCCGCGTCGCGTCGCTTCAGCCCAGCCGAGTACGTCGTGGCGCTGGTCGAAAGCATCCTGCATTACCAGCAAGGTGGCAGTCTGCCGGCCTCTACGCCGAGGCCGGAGGTGCTGGGCCCCATGGAGAACCCCATTACCACCCCGGAGATCTTCGAGATCGACTGGGAGGGCTTTGTTAGCCTGTGCGGCCAGTGCCGCGAGTTCGTGGTCCGCCACGGCCATCTGCCCCATGACCTGGGCCAAAGAGGCTCTCGGATCGGCCTGGGGAGCTTTTACCGCGCCCTGGCCGAGGCTTACAGCGGGATCACCCCGCAAGCGGGTACACTAAGCGGGGTCACGAAGTCAGGCGCGCCGGCGACGGTTCCGTTGCACTACTTCCCGCGCGTGCCCGAGGAAGCCGTCCTCTTGGGCCATGCCTACCAGGACATCATCGACCAGGCGATGATTGACCCGGCCCTGGATACCAGCCGGCTTGTCCATTATGGCCGGCTTCAGGCGTGGACTCTCAAACCGGCCTTTACGCGAGAGGAGCTGGGCACACATGGCGGGTGATAGTTCCCCCCGGCAGAAGCTCCTGGACCTGTTGGAGGGGAGACCTTCCGGCGAAGCTCTCGTCTCGCCTCTGATTGACGGCACCTACGCCGCCGGGGTGGCCGGCCGAAGGTGGGTCAGCGAGGCCACAACAGAAGACTTGCTGCTATGCGCCGAGTTGGGCGGCTATGAGCCGCTCATCGGGGTCGGCACGGGGCCCGGGGACCCTGATGACGGCCATTCCGGGTTACGGTGGGACGAGGAGATCCTCGAGGAGAGCGCTGATTCCGTCAGAAAGCGGCGTACCCTGCACACGCCGTGGGGCGATCTCCACCAAGTAGAGCTCGAGACGAAGGGCATGTCCACTTGGCTGGTGGAGCCGCTCCTCAAAGAATGGGCGCCTGAGATCGTGGAATGGTACGCGGCGCAGCTTGTGGCCTCTCCGGAGGCCCGTGCGCGGCGTGCACGACGGGTCGTGCAAAAGGTGGGCGAAAAGGGTCTGGTCTACGATGGCGTCAGCATGCCTTTCGAGATGCTCGGCCTGTACCGCGAAGAGAACCTGATCTATTACTCGTTCGATCATCCCAAGGAATGGCGGCGCGTCAGCGAGGTGATCTTCGAAGCGACACGCCAACTGATCGAAACCTCCTTGCGCGCCGGCGTGTCAGCCATCTTCTTCGGCCCCTATGGCACCGAGTTCATCTCTCCCGCCCTCTTCGAGAGGGAGTACCTGCCCTACCTGAAAGCCTACCGCGACCTCATCCATCGTCTCGGCGGCTTCTCCTACGTTCACAGTTGCTCGAAGCAGAAGCTGTTCATCGCGCGAGGCTACTACGACCGCTTCGAGCCTGACCTGTTTGAGACGTTGGCCCCGCCGCCTACCGGCGACATCGACAACCTGGCGGAAGCGCGGCGCCAGCTTTCGCCGCGTATCTGCACCAAGGGGAACATCGATTTGGGCTTGCTGCGCAACGGCACGGCGGCGGAAGTTGCCTCCGTCACACGGGCGATCCTGGAAGCGACGCGGGGGTACCGTCACATCGTGGGCACCGCCGATGCCGTCTTGCCGGGCACCCCGATGGAGAACATCCGGAGCATGGTGGAGACGGCGAAGGGGTGGCGCTCATAGCTCCGGAATGTGGCACGCAACAGTGCCAGCAGTGACAGGAGAGGGAAGAAAGCCGATGGCTACAGACGCACTGCGAATCTTGATCATCGGGGCCCATCCCGACGACCCCGAATGGTATGCGGGCGGCGTGGCGACCATGTATGTCCAGCAGGGCCACCGGGTGAAGATGGTTTCGCTGACCAATGGCGATGCGGGGCACTATGAGATGTACGGCCCACCACTGGCGAAGCGGCGGCGCCAGGAGGCTGCTGCCGCCGGCGCGAGTCTGGGGGTCGAGTACGAGGTGTTGGACAATCACGATGCAGGCCTGCTGCCCACGCTTGAGGTCCGCGAACAGGTCGTCAGGATTATGCGCGAGTTCAAGCCCGACCTGATGCTGACGCACCGCCCATGGGATTATCACGCGGATCACCGCTACACGGCTCAGGTGGTGCAAGACGCGACGATCCCGGCCAGCTTTGCACGGAGTGTGGCGCCGGAACTCCCGCTGCTCCAGCCGTGTCCGCGGATGGCCTATATGTGGGATGAGTTCACGCGGCCGTACGCTTTCATCCCTGATGTGGTCGTGGGTATCGATGAGGCCGTGGAGAAAAAGATCGAGGCCCTGCATTGCCATACGTCTCAGATGTACGAGGGTATGGCGCACTACCAGGGGGCTGAGCTCCCGGAAGATCCGGCAGCGCGGCGCGCCTGGCTGTGGAAACATCTCGATCCCAACCTTCTCGCCATCGCGGAGTTGTATCGGGGCAGGCTCGTGGAGCTCTACGGCGAGGAGAAGGGCAGGCAGATCAGATACGCCGAGGCCTTCGAGGTCTGCGAATACGGCAAGCCGGCGTTGCAGCTCGCGACGTTGCTATCGGACGCCGAGCGAAAGCGGCTCTTCCCGTTCTTCGGGCACGTGTGAGGGGCGTCACTGCTGCGTCCGCCGCGTGTGTCACAACCCCAGGTGCTGCAGGAAATAGGGCATCTGGCGGCGCCACACCGGCCTTGACAAAGGCCTGCTTCATGAAGGACTTGCGCTTGATGCGGGCGACCTGGTCCTCTTTGGGGCCGAAGACATTGAAATCGCTGCGCAGGCGGGCCTCGGTCTCCATCCAATACTCGGTGTGCGAGTCGAGGCGGTCGATCTTGCCATATCGGTGAGTGAGGTAGCCGCAGGCGCGCAGCAATAGATCGTAGTTGCGCATGTCGTCGACCCGGTAGTACTCGGTCAATGCGCCCTGCAGCTCGGGCTTGAGCCATTCATAGGGCTCATCGGCGAGCCCCAACACTCGCACACCCATGCGCGCCAGGTTGACAGCGAAGAGGTAGTAGTTGGGCGGAAAGTGAGGCGTCAGGCAGACGTAGTTCATGCTCATCCTTCTTCGCGTGGCTCCTTCCGTCCAGATCACCCGCGGCCCGGTCTCACAGGCCAAGCGCTTGCAGCCGCTCTGGCGATGGCGTGCCGTCGGGAAGCCAGCCGCGGGCGCGATAGTAATCGTCCAGCATGAGCGCGAGGTCGGGCAAGTTGCCGGCGGCGCCGCCATCGGGGCGGGGCCCTTCGAGGAGTCGCACGGGCAGGGTGTCGTCCGCGCGGCCGATGCCGTAGCGGTTATTGATGAGGCGCTTGAGGTTGAAGATGCGCTCGCCGGCGAGCAGGAGCTCCTCCGCGGTGATGTCCCAACCCATGGCGCGCCCCACCAGCCGGGCGGCGTCCGCCGGCGTGTAGCCCGCCTTGCCGAGGAACTTGCACAGCCCCAGCGGGTTGTAGACGCCGAAGTAGTCTTGGAAGGCCACGGCGAGCTCGCCCGCGCCGGCGCTTGAAAGCCGGTCGTGTGGGCCCTCCTGCCAGCCCGGCCACTCCACGCCGTAGCCGCGCCAGTAGGCCAGCGCCTCCAGGTGGCAGGCGCCCCGGGCCGCCGTGGCGTAGTTGATGCCCATGGGCGCGAAGGCGCGCGGATCGTGGTAGGGCACCTCCATGCCCTTCACGTGGATGGCGAACTCCTCGGCGCCGCGCCCGAGGCGCGCGGCAGCCGCCCGCACGCCGTCCGCCAGCCATGCGCCCACGCCCTGTCTCCGGGCAATCTGCTCCAGCAGGGCGAAGGCCCCCGCCGGGTTGCCCCACTGCAAGGAGATTCCGCCCAGGTCATCTGCGCCGAGGAGGTTCCCCTCGAACGCCTCATACGCGAAGGCGATGACGCAGGAGGCGCTGATGGTATCCAGGCCATAGCGCGCACACCGGTCGTTCAGGGCGACGACGGCCGCCAGGTCGTCGATCTGCAGATTGGCGCCGAAGCCGGCCAACGTCTCATACTCTGGTCCTTCGCCGCGCACCCCGACGTGGGGTCCCTCGCGCACCTCGATGAACTTGCCGCAGCCGATGGGGCAGGCATGGCAGGAGGTGTGCTTCACCCACATCGTCTCGGCGATGGCCTGTCCTGAGATGCGCCTCGCGCCCTCTGGCCACGACCCCTCGCGCCAGTTGCGGATGGGCAGGTCACCCTTGCCCTCGGCGCCGATCACACCGCCGGCCGTGCCGAAGTTGGACATGGGCACCGAGTGTTCCTTGATGAAGGCGTTCTGCTCGCGGACGAGATCGCGGAAGCCGGCTGCGTCTAGGTAGCTCGGTCGCTCCTTGCCGCGGACGACGATGCCCTTGAGGTTTTTGCTGCCGAGAAGCGCGCCCATGCCGCCGCGGCCGGCCGCGCGGCTGTGCTCCCTGCCGCCCTGCAAGATCGCGGCGAAACGGACGCCATTCTCGCCTGCCGGACCGATCACCGCGGCGCGCGCCCGGAGGTCGGTTTCCGCCAGGAGCGCATCGTGCGCCTCGTGCGTGTCCAGTCCCCAGATGCGCGCGGCGTCTCGGATCTGCGCGACCCCGTCGTGGACGTAGAGATAGACCGGCGTCTCGGCGCGCCCGGTGATCACCAGGCCGTCCAGCCCGGCAAAGCGCAGCTCGGCGCCCCAGTGCCCGCCCACGTTGGACTCATTCCAGATGCCGGTGAGCGGGCTGCGACCGCACCAACTGGAGCGGCAGCCGGTAGGCGCGAACGTGCCTGAGAGCAGGCCATTGAAGATGTAGATCGGGCTAGCCGGATCGAGGGGCGGCAGCGCCGCGTCCATCTCGCGATGGAAGAGCAGTGCCGCGTAGCCGCTGCCAAGGAAGAAGCGGCGCGCGTCCTCGTCCGCAATGGCGCAGACGCACGACTCGCCGGTGGTCAGGTCAAGGCGCAGACACTGGCCTGCGTACACGGCCGGCATGCGGCCTCCTTAACAGGATGGGACGCGGATGGCCGCGAACGGGGCCAGGGGGTCAGCCGTAGCCTTCCGTGTTGGCTCGCGTCCCATGACGACGTTACATCACCCAGCCGAGGCCCAGCTCCTCCAACTTGGCCGGCGTGGGCATGCCGGTGACCTTGTCCCAGCCGGCAAGCTCGTAGTAGTCATCCAGGGCGGCCTCGAGCTCGGCGCGGGTGACGAAGAGGCCGTCGGAGGCGCCGCCCTTGAGCGGCTGATCGAAAACCTTCACGGGCAGCGTGTCCAGCTCGCGGCCCGCCCCTTCGCGCGCGTTGAAGCCGCGCATCAGGTTGACGCGGCGCTCGCCGATGCGCTGTGTGTCTTCCAAGGTGATGTCCCAGCCCGTCACCGCGCGCACCAGCTCGACCATCTCGTCCGGCCCCATCAGTTGCCAGGATGGCCCGTAGACGAATAGGCACAGGTCGGCGCTGTCGATGAATGAGTAGTTCCATTGGGTCAACAGGGCGAATCGCACCTTTTCGCGGTTGAGGACGCGATCGGGCTGCGGGCTTGTGAGGCCGAGCCTGGCCAGCCGGTCGAGGCTCAATTGGCTGGCGCCGGGCCCGTAGCCCGGGTCGTGCTCGTGTGACTGGTGGTCGGCGCCGAACGGGTTGACGGCGTAGATCAGCGCCAGGCTGCGCTTTACCTGCGGCATGTGCGCCGGGAACTCGTTGCCTTTCACGGCAACCACCAGATCTTCCGCGCCCCGGCCGATCTTCTTCGCGGCCAGAGCTGAGCCATTGGCCAACAGATCCCCCAGGCCCTGGCGGTGCGCGATCGCTTCCACCATGGCGATCAGGGCATCGGCGTTGCCGAAGCGCAGGTCTAGGCCTCCCGTATCCTGCGGCGCGAGGAGCCCCTTCTCGTAGCAGTCCATGGCGAAGGCGATGGTCGCACCGCAGGCGATGGTGTCCAGGCCATACTGGGCGCACTTCTGGTTCGCCAGCGCCACCGCGTTCAAGTCGCCGACGCCGCAATACGACCCCAGCATGGCGATCGACTCGTACTCGGGGCCGCCATAGAACGGCTCGACGTGCTCACCCCCATATTCCGTCTCGACCACGCGCTTGCAGCGGACCGAGCAGGCGTAACAGGTGTCGTTTTCAACCAGGATCGTATCCTTCAACGTCTCGCCGCCGATCGCCTCCGCGTGCTCGAACGTCCCGCTGGAGTAGTTTCGGGTCGGCAGGCCGCCGGCAGTGTCTTGGGGCATGACGACATTGGCCGTGCCATAGTCTTGCAGGCCCTTCATGTCCGCGGAATCTGGGATCGCCCCAGCGGCCTGGCGGGCGAGTTGGATCACCTTTGCCCGGTCCGCCAGGTCGATCTTGCCGTGGCCGCGGACGGCGATGGCTTTGAGGTTCTTGCTGCCCATCACGGCGCCCATGCCAGTGCGCCCGTGCGCCCGGTTGGACATGTTCAGGATGCAAGCGAAACGCACCAGCCGCTCTCCGGCCGGCCCGATCTGAGTCACCTCGATCTTGGGGTCGCCCAGCTCCGCCTGGATGGCCTTCTGCGACTCGCCCGTGGTCTTGCCCCAGAGATGCGCCGCGTCTCGCAACTCGGCTTCGCCGTCGTGGACCCAGAGGTAGACGGGCCGCGGGCTCTTGCCGGTGAGGACGATGCCGTCGAAGCCGGCGAACTTCAGCTCGGCGGGCCAGAAGCCACCCGCCTGGGCATCCCCGATCAGGCCGGTCAGGGGGCTCTTGGCCGTGGTGGTGGCCCGGCTCTGGCCGCTGATCGGTGCGCCGGTAGTGGCGGACAGCATGAAGCAGAGCGTGTTCTCCGGCCCCAGCGCATCGGCCCCGGCCGGCGTGTTCTTGAGCAGGTAATACGTGCCCATGGCGCTGCCGCCCCAGTAGGTGCGGTAGAACGTCTCTGAAGGCCGCTCGACCTCGATCTGTCCGGTGGTCAGATTCACGTGTAGGATCTTGCCTGTGAAGCCGTACATCAGTTACGCCTCCCGATCGGTTCTTGTCGTGGTTTGTCGTCTCGCAGGTTTTATTATAGCCCGAAAGCGCCGTCTTCTCCAACCAGGGGGTGCCTTCGGGCGTGTCTTAAGCTGGGGGCGCAGTCCCGGACTAGAGCCTTCAGGCGGTCTCGGTGTGGGCGCGAAGAACCGGCTAACACCTGCACTGCACCGAACGCAGTGCGGTGCAAGTGAGCCTCAAATCCGAAACTGAGACCTTGATGCCCCGAACCTAGGACGCGCCTCGCCTTCATGCCCTGCTCGCATCGGTCAGGGAGTCGGCCAGGCGGTTCAGTACCTCATCGATTTGCGGATAGGTGATCACCAGAGGCGGCTCAATGCGGATCGTTTGGGCGCTGGTCAGCGTGCCGGCGACCAGCACGCCGCGCTTGAAGAGCCCGGCCGCCACCCTGTACCCTGCCTCCGGGCTGTGGAAGTGCATCCCGATCAGCAGCCCCTTGCCCGTAACGGCGCTGAGGAGCTGGGGGTATTGGGCCGCCAGCGCCCTGAGCTTCGGGATCAGATACTCCCCCTTGGCCGCGGCCTGCTCCCAGAGGCGCTCGCGCAGCGTCACATTGATCGCCGCGATGGCCGCGCTGCACGCCAGCGCGCCGCCCCCCGTGGTGGTGGTGTGGATGAAGGGGTTCGGGTACATCATCACCTGCCAGATCTCCTCGGTAGCGCAGAAGGCGCTCACGGGCATCACCCCGCCGCCGAGAGACTTGGCCACGGTCAGGATATCCGGAGCCACGTTCCAATGCTCCACGCCCCACAGCTTGCCGGTGCGCCCCAGGCCGGTCTGCACCTCATCGGCAATGAGCAGCGCGCCGTGCTGCCGGGTCGCCTCGCGAATGCGGGGCCAGAAGTCATCCGGCGGCACGATCGCGCCGGCCTCGCCCTGGATCGGCTCCATCAACACCGCGGCGATATCGATGCCCACGTTGCGGCAGATATCCAGTTGGCGCTCGACGGCGCCGGCATCACCGAAGGGCACGTGGTAGACGGGGCCGCCGTACAGGATGCCGGCCGGCCGGCGATAGTCGGCCTTGCCCATCATGGAGAGCGATCCCATGGTCTTGCCGTGGAATGCTCCGAGCGCCGCGATGAAGCCCGCCCTCCCGGTGTACATCTTCGCCAGCTTGATGGCCCCTTCGACGGCTTCGGTGCCGCTGGCGCAGAAGAAGCTGTACTTGATGTCACCGGGCGTGATCTCGGCCATCAGCCGCGCCAGCACGCCGCGCAACGGATCGATCAGCTCCTGACTGGGCATGGGAGTGCGGCCAAGCTGGGCCCGCACGGCCTCCACCACCTCCGGGTGCCCCCAGCCTAGGTTCATCATGCCGTAGCCGCCCAAGCAGTCGATGTATTCGCGTCCCAGCACGTCACGGAAGATCGCGCCCGAGCCGGCCCATTCGGTGGCAGCCCAGTCCCCCGCCTCGGTGACGGATTTGCGATAGTCCAGCCAGGCCCTGTTGTAGTACTCGGCGAAGTTGAGCTTGCTTTCCTCGATGATGGCCTTGCCCTGGTCCACAGACACCTGGGGCGCCTTGATGATGTCTATCCAGCGCGCGGAGTAGTCAAGGGCAGCCTGCAACGATTGCGGCATATCCGGGGTCTCTCTCTTCTAGCTCATCATTCCCACTGGGCTTGCCTTTGGGCGGTCCACTCCGCATCCATGCGGGCAAGGCGGTTCTTGCGCAGGTTCTCGCGCATGATCCAGCGGACGTCCGGGTCGGGGCTGGCGCACCACTTCTCCATCAGCGGCTTGCCTGCACCTGGGTGGGCGGCCACGGCAACGCTCCAGCAATAGCCGAGGCCCTGGCGGAGCACCTTGAACGCATCGCCCTGGCGGTCGGCCGCGCCCGGCAACGTGGAGGTGATCTCGTCGAGGATCTTCAGCACCGCGCTGGCGTGGTCCAGGCGCTGCAGCAACCTCGGCTCGCACAAGGGCTGCGGCTGCCGCGCGCTGCGCCAGCCGACCGCCTCTGGCCCAGCCGGCCATCTCGGCCAGCAATCCCTCCATGTCTGCGTCGCCCCAGCGTTGGAGCGCCATAGCTACGGCCTCACGGGTGCGCCAGCGCGGGTCGGCAGCGCGAGGGCACAACGCGCCCAAGACGTCTACGCGGCCTTCGGCCAGCAGCCTGCCCAGACCGACGACACCGCAGAAGGCCAGGAACTCCTCCGCGGAGTTCACCGGTGCTGCGTCAGGGCCGAGCGCCAGCCAGCGGCGGAACTGCTCTTCTCGGCCTTCATCGGCGACGGCCTGCGCCAGCTCGAGGTTGCCACGCGGCCCGGGCAGGCCGGACTCCGCGAGGAGGTAGGGCTCCCAATTGGCAAGGGCCCGCAGCACGCTGCGGTATTGGTCGGCTTTGGTCAAGGTCAGGCTTTCAGCTCCGAATTGCATTCGGGGCGCCATCCGGGGCATCCCCCTGCATCAACGCGTCGGCGTACTTCAGCAGCACCTTCGCCCGTTGCTCCGACACGCCCTTCACCTTCAGATACTCGGCCAACAGCTCCGCCGGGGTCTGTGACTCCACGGGGATGCCTCCCAGTCGTCGGCGCTTAGCACGTTCCACGTCCTTTTGGAGCGCGGCGACGAAGTACGCGCTCTGTAGCGCTTGCTGAATTTCCCGCTCGATCAGCAACGCCTCCTGCTCCTGGCGCAACTGCACGACCACGCGCACGACCGCGTCGGTGAGATCAGCCTGACCGATGGCGCGCACCACAGCAGCCGTGGGATCGGGCGTTTCCCGCACGTCGACGCGCACGGTGACGAAGCGGCGCGCCCGCCGCTTGTAGCCGGGCATGAACTGCCAGGCCGTGGCGCCCTCGCCGATCTCCGCCACCACAAACCCCTTTGGGTGGTCTTCCTCGCCGAAATCGATGCGTTCGATGCTGCCGCTGTAGACGATCGGTGGCTGAAGGTCACGGTTCAGCGACTGGTGCTTGTGGATGTGGCCCAACGCCACATAGCGCCAGGCCGGATCTGCCAGCACCGAGCGCGGTATCGCCGCGTCGCGGCCGATCATGATGTTCCGCTCCGTGCCTGGGCTGGCCTCATTGAGGCTGAAATGGCCCACGAGGATCGCGGGGACCTCCGGGCGCTGCCGTGCCTGCTCGGCCAGGGCCCGGATGTTTTCGATCATGGTGTTCTGCAGTAGTACGTCCAGCTCGGCCAGGCTCTTCCCTTGCTGGCCCTCGCGGCTGACCAGGGCGGAACGCTGAGGGTAGGGCACCGTAGCCACCAGCAGCGGCTGCCCGCGCCGGCAGGCCACCTCGCGAAGCGCCTCGCGATCTCCAACGTAGACGTTGGGCACGTCCAACGTGTCGAAGATCGTGATGCTGCTGG
>Ga0315289_10014528_pt1 | contig 10989 bp, 5 predicted proteins | sample YL17G11_40_MG_FD_203452 | JGI IMG/M metagenome (GOLD analysis project Ga0315289, IMG submission 203452) | Sediment microbial communities from Yellowstone Lake, YNP, Wyoming, USA - YL17G11_40 | ecosystem: Environmental > Aquatic > Freshwater > Lake > Sediment | place: USA: Wyoming | collected...
TAGAATACCAGGGGCATCGAATACTGTTCTCGCACCTACCTATGTCAGATGGGGACTACGATTGGAATGTGCACGGCCATTTTCATGATACGAACCTGAAGACTCAAATGGAACACGAGCCCGAGATCGTAGCTCGACTCACTCCTAAACACATCCTGATAGCTATGGAACACACAAACTATCAGCCCGTGTCCCTGAAAGGGCTACTGGAGAAAAAAGGGCAATTTTCAAATAAACAGGAGCTGGAAAATGAAAAGTCTGGGCTGCAAGGATCCGGAGAATCGATCGGATAAACTGTGCTGCTGTGGTAGTCATAACGCCAGCAACCACAAAAAATCCAAACACCATCACTCTACTAAAAATAGACTGTCAATCCGTGCCGTCAGAAAATGGATGGAAAAAGAGGGACAAAAATGAGCCAGATCTATGAAAGAAAAATGGTCATCAAAACCCAGTGTGAGATCGAAGAGCTAGGGCCTGTCATCGCCGTGCGCCATAGCAAGAAAAATTTCTTCGTGAGCTCCAAAGAATATCATGATAAACTGAAGAAACATCCAAAATCCAACCCAGTCAGCGTGGTAGAAAAGCTGGACCATTACACCTATTTCACTGAGCAAGAAATAAAAAATATTTTTCTGAACATACAACATCAAAAAGTCCATGAGTTGATGTGGGATGCTTTTATTAAGAATCCTCTCAAAGTATTGAAAGAAGCCGCGGCTAATCCGGACCGGGTACTCCGCATAGATACGAGTACCTATCTGCTATATCCTATGGGATCCGACATACCGATACCTATACCGCTCTATCTGGATTATATAGAAGGTATATGTGATGATGAGTACGATCTGGATATAGCACTAGATATTTTATCTAAAAATCCATGGGTATCCGAATTAAAACGCGTAGATATCCCATTTTATAATAAAGAGTGTGGTGACGAAGCTCTCTGTTTTAAAGTGCTACTACCCAGAGATGTTTGGGACAAACTGATAAAAAAATGTAAGAAAAACGACTCTGTGTTCTGGTCCTGCAGGCTCCATAGCCACCTATGCTACAAAGACTATATAAAAACTGATTTATTGAAAGTAAAATCCGCTTATAAAAAGAACAAAACATGAAAAAAGTATTCCCTCTAACAAAAAATCAAATAAAAGAACTAAAACGTCGCATCAAAGAAATAGATGATCCGCGGCGGTGGGTCGTCTGCTCACCACTCACGGGGCTATGCAAAGGTCGTGGACTCTATTATTTGATAGATTCCCACAGCTATACTATGGAGTTTTTACGAGCTACTCTGTTCAAGAAACGGGAAATCGCAGCGGCGGTGGGAGCGGCCCTAGACAGACTGCGAAAAAACAAAAGGCGAGAGCCCCACAAGATCAAGCTGGTGAGAGTATGATGCTATGGACTACACGAAAGAAGAGATAGAGGTTCTCAAGGGCATTCTCACGTGGCGTATAGACACATCAAATTGGTTACATTTTACTAAACTCATAGTCCACGAGAACACCCTAACGATATGGGCGCATGAGTTGGAAGAACGTATCAACAGGCACACACAATCGATCTGGGGATTCCTGCACGCTACTCCGCTCGAAGAAGTCCCACTCTACATCAATACGATCCCTGAGCTCGCCCGCTGGCGACTCATGATCGCCAGGTAATCAAAAAGGCGCTCTCCCAGTACAGAGAGAGAGCACGCCCCACACACCACTAACGGGATAATCCTACAGCTTCAGCATACTCACTATCGTCCTCTGCATCACCGGCCCGTACAGAATTTTCAGGTCAAAATCCGGGTGGGAGCGGTCGTAGGCGGTTTTAGGTTCTTTTTTAACATCTACTGTTTGAGGCTCCCTATATTTACCAGAAAAAATATTATCACATTCCATCACTATTTTTTTTAACTCCTCTGGATTAACGTCTACTTCTTTCGCTACCAACCCATCCTCCACTTTTTTTGAGTCACTTTTTACTTCTCCGAGAATCTCTTTCTGACGTTTTTCTATAGTGGCACGTAATCCATCATCTTTTGTTTTTTTAGCAATCTCCCCTAGAATGTGATTTACATACTTTGCATCGCTGACTTCTCGAATAGATTTGAATATCAAATTCTGCTGCTTTTTCACACTATCGAGGTATTCTATCTGCTCCTCAAAATGTTTATATGGATTCCTTTTTTTAGCCTGCTCAATTTCTTTTTCAGTATAACCAAGATCTACCCACCTTTTGCTCATTTTCTTCATCTCATCAAGATAAGCACCTTTCATAGTACGATGCTTCGTATCATCTATATGAGCTTTTAATACAGCCTCCCCTGTCTTAAGAAGCTTCTGATACACAGGGTTTGATTTCACTCCTCCCAAAGCTTTAAATGTCTCATAGATTTTCCAGAAAGGCTCCTGCGTACGCTCCCCGAAATACAAATCCCTCTCCCCTCCTTTAGTACCCTTACCTAACTGCTCATTCCAATAGTTCTGCATAGCCCAGAATAATCCCTGGTAAAAAATATCCATGATAGACCGCTTCTCAGCATCCGTCATTTTATAATCACCCGTCTCAGGATCATAATACTGCTCTATCTCACCAATACGTTTTTTAGCTTCCTCTACACGTTTTACTGTATCCCTCATCTGAGCTCGAGCCTGCGCCATAGCATTGAAATAATTCTCAGACATTTTATCAAACTCATAAGGAATCTCTTTCAGCGGTATATCTCTCCCTGAAACAAATACCTCGATAGCCTGTAGTTTACCAAGTTTTTTTAGAGTCTGCTCCAACTCTTTGATGCGTTTCTCAATAGCATCCTTTTTCACATACTCACTTTTGGATATCTCTTTAAACCTACTGAGATCTTCTCCCGCCCCTTCATAAAGATATTCCAGTAAATCCATCTCTTTAAGATGCGTAGCCTTTTCATCATAAAAACTGGCAGGAGCCTCTGTTTCTTCTCTCAAAAAAGTCTCAGGATCGGATTTTTTAACGTCCTCTATGGCTGCAGTTTTTACTATACCTGGAGTCGGTTGAGGTGCAGGAGGAGTCATTTTTGGAAGTGTCCCATATGGTTCTTTTTTATACTCAAGACCCTTAAATATATCCATTTTAGATAACTGATCTCGTATCCCAACAAGTTTGCCTAAAAATTCCCTGCAGTTTTTTTCAGAACTACTTAAAACATCAGTGACTTTTTTTTGAGTAGATTCATCATAGAGCTTTTTATTCTCTATATCAGACCGCATATTTTGAATTTCCCCGTATGTAGCCTGGAAATTTTTTGCCATTTTAACAACACTGTCTAAAGCTCCTCTGGCTTTATCTTTTGTAGTAAAATCCTTGTGCCTTGATATCTCCATCTCAGCCTGTTTAATGCTATCTTCTATTATTTTTCCCTGTTTTTTTACTAAATCAAAAACACTAGAGTAGAGCTCAGTTCTAAATTCACGGATAGCGTTATCAATATCAATAAGAGAATATTCTGACCAGTCATTGTCTGGAAAAGTATTTTTCATTATTTTACGTACGACACCAATGTATTTATCCGATTCAGATTTATAATAGGGAGACTCTTCTCTGGGTCCAGGTACAAAAGTTTCCTCTGGAGTCTCCTCTGGAGACTCTTTAGGCGTAACGGGCCTGTTTATTACCGTAGCCGCGTCTTTTCGTTCTTTTTTTAATTCGTGGATTTTACCAATAGATCTTATAGCTTTATCAAATTCATCTTTATATTTGAGTATCTCCTCATAGATAAATTTAACATTATCGATAGTTTTAGCTGTAGCTATGGCTTTACTAAACCACGCGATCTGTTTGGGAATTTCAGACTTTCTTTCCTCAAATTTCTGACTTTTTCTAGCACTCAAAATTTTTAGTAGCTCTTTAACCTCATTCAAATTCGCCTGCAGACCTCTCTCTTCCTGAAGCAGTATATCTATCATTCTATTTTTTGTAATACTCTCCCCAGGAATCTTACCCCACTTAGCTTTATCCCAGTTTATTGCCGTAATACGCCTACGATAACCTTCTATGTCATTTTTTTTATTTTCTAACCTTGTCCTGTATGACTCTATTTTTCTCAAATAGATAGCCAATAACTCCGGATTTTTTGTCTTGTTAATGTCCTCTATCGTGATACTCGGAGCCTGCAGTTTATAGTCAATAACCTCTTTAGCACGATCCAAAACTTTATCTATCGGAGCTTCCTTAATTTTGGTGTGATATTCACTCTCCACTTTCCGAAGCATATTTAATACGGAACTAACCTCTGACTCTAATTTGTCTAACGCTTTACTCTCAAGCTGCCATGAACGTACTAATTTATGACGTTCACCTTTGTCCTCATACTCACCAGACCTCAATGTCTCAAGATTTTCATCCATTTTTTTATTGTGAGTATCTATGATCTGTTGCAAATCCCGGTGCCTCCTCAAAAGTACATCCATCAACTCTTCCCGATCCCTAGGATTGAAATTGTATTTAACAGGATCACTCGACAAAATATCCTCGACCTGTTTAGAAACATTTATCCCTTTGATAATGGAATGAGTGTACGCCTGAGGACTAAATAACATCTGGATACTATGATCAAGCTCCTTTTTGAAATTCTCAAAACTAGCAGGACTCTCCTCCTCATCCTTTGGACGTTTCACTCCACGACGAGCCACAATCTCTTTAAATTTTTTAGCAGCAGCATTATATTCCTCATCAGACACAGGATCTTTTTCAACAAGAGTCCCCTCCATCAAAGGAGCGAGCACATTTTTAGATAAAAATCTATGCTCTTTACCCATCAACCCCAATGCCTCTGACTTACTGTGCATAATCTCTAAAGCCTTCTCACGCTCCTCAGGAGTAAGGTTCTGGAGCTTCCCAATAGCCTCCTCATACTCCCTACGCCTATCCGAACTCATACTGTCCAATGACCTTTTTATAGCAGGAAAAGGATTATTCAATATTTTCGCCATAGCATTGAGCGTAGGTAGATATTTATTCTGTATCCCTTTTATTTTATCAGCAACTTTCTCCTTCTCTAATCGAGCTTTTGTTTTTCCCGTATCTGGATCCCTATCAAAAAACTTTTGAGAACTCTTTTCCAAACGCTCATCCATCATAGTATTCAACCTACGTCGGATAAGAACATCCTCTATATTCTTTTCCTCTGTACCCAACACCTCAGCCACCAAACCATCTATACCCATTTTTTTCTTGTATGCCTCCGGATCAGCCTTTCTAAGATGTTTAGGATCCTCCGGCCTCAATGCAGCATCCACAAGCATCTTACTGCGGCTCTCTAACGCTTTTACAAAACTTTTTACATAGTCAGGCTTATCAAAAAATCCAGATAATGTCACCTGCCCAAATAATTTCGACGGACGCTTACGAAAATGACCCCAATCCGGAGCCTTCTCCGTTTTAAAACGCTTCCTGAGAAGAGCTACATCTTCAGCTTTACCACCCAGCAAAAATATAGCCGCCTCCCGTAAAACATCCCACACAGCTTTTTTCTCCCTAACAACAGGGGCTTTCTTATCCTCCTGTTTTTTACCACTATCAGTACCAACCTCTACATCAGGATCCTCTATATCAAAAATGCCCTTTAAAGCTCTCCGACGCAATGACGTAGGATTCAGGGCACTCAAAGCCCTACTGGTACCCTGCTGAAAACTGGCTACCATTTTAGCAGTCTGATCAAACGAAGGACCCCGAAGATGTTTTAAAGGCTCACGCTCCAACATAAACAATTTGTGAGAGATATATTTCAAAAGAGGCTCCCGATCCAAATACCCCAGAAATATCGCCGGGTCCCTGTCTTTAACAGCCCTCGAAAGAGCCACGTCCCCAAAATCTTTCCGGCTGGCAAAAACCCCCTCAAAACCCTTATCAACTACCTCTCTATCTGTACGACCCAACCAATCCGAACCCCTATCCCATAAAGGTTTCAGATGAGCTACCACATCAGGTTTATAAAAAAGAGTAGATAACTGACTGTATAACATATGCATCAAATCAATAACACCCTCCCAACTCTGAGCATCAGTAGCCTGCGTAACTGATCTCAACTCCCCCGAAATAGTATCCATAAATGATCTGGATAACTGCTCAAATCTATCCAACTCACCACGATTTTTCATAACCTGAAACTCATCCGCCGCAGACATCCTACTCTCTACATCTTTAATCATGTCATCCAAAGTTTTTAAAGCATCCCCAGATTTAAGACGAGACATATACCCCAACGTCATAGTCCTCAAAAAACGACCCTCAGGAGTATATCTCTCCCCAGACGGTATAGGAAGAGTGTAAGGCTCCCCAGGCTTTCTGTCACGCATCTTCTTATACCGGTCTAAAAGACCAGCCTCAGCATATTGATATTTTTCTTTAAGATCTTTTGGATCCGTGTAAACCTGGTCATAAGGATCTATCATATCCTCCAAAACTTTACGATGAACAGGAGTCTTACTCAACCTGTCCATCTCTTTAGCAAGAGGACCCGTAACAGATTCGGGTATGGATGGCTTCTGGAAAGTACGAATCTTATCAATGTCCCGCTGTAACTCAGGATGCGTAGAATCATACCCACCAGTAGATGCCTGCTGTATGGATTTAGTGTAATCTCGAAGCTTTTTGAGCGTGGTAATAAACTCCTTGGCGTCAGACGACACGGTCCCATAATCTACCTCACCTACCTCAGAGGGAGCTTTCTCCTCACTAACAGGTTTTACATTATCCATGAAATAGTTAGCTCTCTCCATGACCCTCTCAGGAGTCGACCCCAACCAACGCTCATCCTCTTTATCTAAAACTTTATTTTTCTTTATTTTTGCGTTGCGAATAGCACCCAGTAATTTAAAAACTATCTGCCTACGATCGTTCACACCTAACTCTTTCAACTCCTGACGCACCGCACGCTCCACCGCCGCCTCGTCTTTCCCCATATCAGAAATTTTATCCCGATCCACCCCATGCAACCGTTTCACCGCCAACTCCGCACCTTTCTTATCCATATCCGCGGAAATGTCAGACCGGTCCAACCTCAAATACTCTAACTCCCTGTCCGTCAACTCAGGAACATCCACAAATAAAGATAGAGTATCAGATTTAGGAGTCGTAGGAGCTATTTTACTAATATGACTCCGCAAAGCACCCTGTGCAATAGCTCGAGGAAAAGGCACTCTCAACCCGCGACTACGAATAACATAAAGCACCAGAGAAGATAACTCATCTGTAATTTTATTACGTACCGCAGGATTGTCAATACTATCTAACATGTCTATAGCTAACGCAGACCCCTCCTCAAAGGTTTTATCCAGGAAAGACTCCAATAAACGCTGCAGAGACTGGGCATCCCGGGCGGGTTTGAAATAAGCATCCAACTGGTCCTGTGTGATACCGTATCGCTGCAGTACCTGAGGCGTGACAGACTCATATCCTAACTGACGCAACGCACGCTCCCTGGACTCAGAAATAGGAGCTACTGGACCGCCAGCTGCCGTCATGATCTCAAAAATGCCTCTCATGTCTCACTCCTGATAGTTTTAAAATCTGCGCATCGCCAGTCGGACAAACATACGAGCACTGTCATTGTCTATACCCTCAGTACCATCCTCCAACATGCCCGCCATAATATCACGATAATCATAGGGGGTCGTACTGCTATAAATAGCCCACTCCTCAGAGGAGGGGTCTACATCGAATACAAACGGTTTTTTCTCAGGTGCAGTCTCAGGCTGTAGTTTGACCTTTTTCCTCTCAGCTGGTGTTTTCTCTTTAGCAGGTGCCCCTGGAGCCTTTTTCTCAGGAGTCTCTTTACGGGGCCGCCCACCCTTAGATTTAGGGCGCACCGTACGCAGATGCTGTCTAAACTCAGGTGCCCTCTCGAACATACCCCGTATAGCTTTATCACCACTGGTATATAACTCAGTGAGAGTGCCCAGGAATTTCTTCATGATAGAAGGATAGACCTGAGTAACTAAATTTTTGTCTTTAGAAGCCTCTCCTAAATACTCCCGAATCTCTTTTGTGTCCTCAGGAGATATCCTCAAAGTACCAGACTCATACTCTTTCACCATCTGAGCCAGAGGGTCCCCTGAAAGTCCTTTTTTCTGAGCCGCTACTACTTTAACCCCCGCCAGAAAATTCTGCATGGACCGCATACCAAACCTCTTCTGAAGCTCTAAAGCACTCTCCAGAAATTCAGGTCGCATACGCATCACATCCGTCACAAACTGACCCCATCTCAACTCCCCAGCCCTATCATACAAATAATCACTCACCTCTTTAGTCATGATCGTAGATAGTATCAAACGCACCCCATCCTGGGTACCGAATAGAGGTGCTAACCCGAAAGTTTTGGGATTGATAGGGTTGAAGGGGGCGTACTGTGGAAACGACTTCGCTATAGCATTGATCTCTTTCTCTACCCGGCTCTCCCACGCACCCCTCTGTGCCTCCAAATGCTCCCGAAATGCTGGGGCAGTCTCCAACTCCTCACGACGCCTCTGTAGTGGATCTCCACTCTCACCCTCCTCACGAGCCCTCTCCGCCTCCTCCACGTCGGGCAATACCGTACTCCGTTGAACAATACGGCCCTGAGCCTCTGTACGAGACTGAATCAAAGCATCCAAACTCTCAGGAGTAGGACCCAGCTCAGATCCCCCCACCATAAATCCTCGACCGTATTTTTTCAGCATCTCTATCGGATTTTTTTGCATAGTGCGAGAAGCATAATCCGTAGCCATATCCCTCACCAACTGAGTCACCTGATCAGCATCCAACCCCATGTCCCGAACAGTATCCTGCGCTAAAGTACGCGTAGCAGCTATCTGCTCGTCAAAACTCAACTGTACCCCATTGTCTGTAACCTGATCCACTGAAAAATGATATGGCGCGTCCGGGCCACGGTCCTTTATGTCATGTGCCATACTCTCCGGCACCCCTACCACAAAACTCCTGCCAGGAGCAACCTGCGGTAACTCCACCTCGAGAAATAACTGATCGCCCCTCTTTATGGATTTACCCTTGTATATCCACGCTATTTTCTCACCCTCTAAATCTTTCAATTTATTCAAAACATCAGTATCCACATTCTTGTAAATTTTCTTTTTCGTATCAGTATCCGTACGACCCATGCCCGTCTGAGCCTCATGCTCCGGCGGCAATCTAGGCATCAACCACGTACTACCATACGGCAAATCATCAAATACACGACCCATACGCTCCCGCAAAGGCTTCGGAGGTGACTTGGTCAATGCCTTACCCAAAACTTTTTTGAACTGATCCATATCCTGCGCGTAATACACAAACATGTCATGTATAGTATCCTGTATCGCATCCTCACTGATATCTTTATCCACCGTCAACTCTCCCGCCTCCAATATAGGACGATACTGCTCCACCACCCTCAAACGCATACCTCTAGGTGACGTGTACTCCCGCGTCACCGTACCCTGCTGTGGATTCTTCCTCTCCCGAACAGGATTCAATTTAGATAACTTTTTCGGATCCTCTACAGGAGCGCCCGTAGACCCCTCGTCCTCCCCACTACCCAAATCCTCACCGTATTGCTCTAACAAACGTGAGAAAGCTGCTGTACTGCTCATCCGCGTCGAATCCGATATCGTACCCACTTTATCAAAACCACGACCACCGGGCCTCGAAACACTCAATTCATACACATAAAAACCATTCTCTTTATTCACAGCGTCCGAAAATTTACGACCTATCTCTTTAGACAACAAATTTACTAGTTTCGTATGCGCATCATACATCGACCCTATAACACCCTCATCCCCACTCATCAACTCCGTAATAGAAGGCTCATCCCCTTTAGTCGGAAACGCCCTGTTTAGTAAATCCCCTACCATAGTCGCCGTAGATTGATCATACCCACCCGCCGCTATACGCTCCATCAAACCCCGCGTATATGCCGCCTCCACCACATCCCCACTGTGAAATACATGCGGACTGAGCATAGCTATCACATCTCGTATGCAATCCTCCATCGCTATCCGAGTCATCACCTCCCGCTCCACATGACTCGCAAATGACCCGACTACGTGGGAGACTATCTCTCGCGATATAATACTATCTTTACTCATGCGCCATACCCCTTAAAAACTATTAGCACACTAGATATCCGACACGTACAATGCAACTATAGAATTTTATTAATAGAGAATTAGATGAAAATTTATATAGTAGATGTTGGAACCCTCCAAAAACATCCAAAAAAATATCGCCGAATTTTTTTGACCTACCCCCATCTCTACAGCCTTCTCGAAATCTATAGGTTTTTACAAACCCACAGACCTATACCCATACTACCTCCCTACCTCCATACTTTTAAATAACCAGACCATCGGCACACGGACATGTGACACGGCTACCCAGAGAAAAGTAGAGAGAGTAGTGTAGTAAAATGTTATAAATGCCTCTCCCATCGCCCCGAAGGGGCCGTGGGGAGGAGGGTCCTTTTTCTAAAATAGGAAATTGGTGAAATTTCCCGAGATCCTCAAACACGGTGGGTACGGGGACTAGGCAATTTTTGCCTATATAGCTTTTTTACTAACTAGGCAAAATTTACCTATAAGTATCTCGATAGTTTTTTCATCCTATATAGTATAGAGGGAAAAAAGATACTTGATAGATAGGCAATATTTGCCTATAGGTATCTCGATAGTTTTTTCATCCTATATAGTATAGAGGGAAAAAAAGATACTTGATAGATAGGCAAAATTTGCCTATAGGTATCTCGATAGTTTTTTCATCCTATATAGTATAGAGGGAAAAAAGGTCCGCGTGAATGTATCACGCGGGCCTTTTTCATATCGGTCGCCCGTGCCGTTCACGGGTCGGGGGCTTTTTTTGTTTATGGAGAGTCACGAACCTAAACCACGGAGGTTATGTGTTAAAAGGTACGGGGTGTGATTATCACCCTGGACGGCATGCCGTCCGAATGGTGGAGATCCGGGATGGGACGAGGCATATCCT
>Ga0315289_10014529_pt1 | contig 10989 bp, 11 predicted proteins | sample YL17G11_40_MG_FD_203452 | JGI IMG/M metagenome (GOLD analysis project Ga0315289, IMG submission 203452) | Sediment microbial communities from Yellowstone Lake, YNP, Wyoming, USA - YL17G11_40 | ecosystem: Environmental > Aquatic > Freshwater > Lake > Sediment | place: USA: Wyoming | collected...
ATTTATCAAATAGCCCAGATCCTTCATCTCATTTAGCCTTATCCTACGATCTTGCGCTCGCATCCAGAACTGCATTCCCAAGATAGAATCAGCGAATGCGGGGACGATTATTTTCACGTTCTTCCTCGCGGCAGCGCCAACTATGGATTTGCCATTTTTCAGCTTTTTTCCGATTTCAGCCATGATTTCATAAGTGGCATACTCACCGTCTTTTATTTCGCCGAAAATCTTTTGCACGTTTTTCTCCATTGTAGCCATGGTTTTCACCGGCGATATCGTGTCGTATATTCTGTCATAGCCCTTCGTCCGCAGCTGCATGTCGTCAACCTTTTTTGGGTCTACCTGCAGAAATTTTTCGCCGAAACACTGCGCTATGTCGTGCGTGACTATTGCGCCCGTGGAAACAATTATGTCCGCCCATTTGTTTTTTATCATCTCCACGACGCAGGACCTCATCCCGCCGGCAATCAAGGCGCCTGAAAGGCCTAAAAATTTCACGCAGTTTCTATCCTTTATCATCTCTTCAACGATATCAGCCGCCTCTCCAAGGCTTCGCGCGTTGAAAGAAGTATTTCTGAATTGTTTTAGCAGATCATCAACGCTCTGCCTCTTCGGAATGAAGTCTCTCACAAAACCTGCCATTGTCCCACTAAGATTTTTTAAGGTTCTTTATAATAAAAACAGCAGCTTATTCCACTCCGCCGAAATCCTCGACTTTGTATTTGAACTCATTATCGCTCTTTATTGCTCCGCGCTCTTTCAGTGTCTCGCGAGCCAAGAGCCAGAAAAGTGTTGCCAAAGCCTTCTTGCCCTTGTTGTTTGCCGGAATGATCAAGTCGATGTTGCGCGTCTCGTCGAATGTGTCGCACACTGCGACAACAGGCACACGCGCGCTCACTGCTTCCTTCAAAGCTTGGTAGTCTATCAGCGGGTCTGAGATAACTATCACATCAGCCTCAAAGTATCTTTTGAACTGCGGGTTCGTCAGCGAGCCTGGCAGGAACCGTCCTACAACAGCATTCGCACCAACCACCTCTGCGAATTTTGCCACAGGCTCGTGCGCGATGCTTTTCCTGCCTACGGCCATTATGCTCTTTCGCGCAGCAAGGAACTTTGAAGCAACTTTTATCCTGTCGTTTATTTTTTGCAGGTTCAAAACAGCCAAACCGTCATCTCTAATCTTGTAAATGAACTCTTTCATATCCGCAACTCTTTGTTTCATACCGATGTGTATTCCAGATGCTAAATACTCCTGCCGCGGCAGCAAAAGTTTCGTTGGCATATTATCAGCTTTTTATTTCTTAATTTATAAGGTTTATAGCTTTTTAAAACTTACCCAAGCGAGAACTAACATGCTTCATCCTATATAGCTCAACTTTTCCTTCTGCTCGCCTGGCTTTTCTGCTGGTCTCATCATCTGCCCCATGGCCTTCATCTGGAACTCCTCCACCTTCTTTATGAACTCCTCCATTTCTTTGACTTTCTTCTGTATCTTGCTTACGTCTATCTTCACCTTCAGAATTTTTATCAGCACTTTCAGCAAAGCCTCCGCACTTTTAGGATCAGGTATAATAGGAAAACCGACAGTCTCGCCGAGCAGGCAGATACCCTTTATGCCACGCACTCTTCCAAGCCCAAGCAGCAGACCACTAGCACCGACTATAGTGCCGACGCGGCTGCCAGCGTCGAAATCAATGCCATAACCATCATATTTTTTTATCAGCTCCGGGTCGCTCACAGCGCCTATCACCTTCGGCTCCTTAGCTTGCTCGCCTATGCTCAGCCCTGCCAGCGTTATCATCTCCTTTACGCCCAGCTTCTCCACGTAGTCGAGTATGGTCTCAGATATTTCATAATGGCCTTCGGGGTTGACGCTCTGGCTGTCGCCCACGAGGATTATCACATCCCTGTCTTTGCCCTTGTAGTAGTAGAACTCGTTTTTCAGCACGTGAACGGCAGACGACTGGTGAAGCAGCACGAAAGGCATGAAGTGCGAGGAAAAAAGTTCAGCGAACTTCTTTGCTTTCAGCTCTTCGAGCAGGTAACCGGCAGCAATCCTTCCAACATTACCCACGCCAGGCAAACCTTCGATGAAAATCGGATTCTTCAGCTTCGGCTTTTCAAGCTCGATTATCTTAGTTGTCATTACATAATACTTCGATTCCTATTTTAAATATGTTTAAGGTTTGTGCAATGTATTGTGCAGGAGGTGGGATTTGAAGCCATAAATGTTACTCCTGTTTATTTAGAAATTTTATAAGAGGGTCGAGATCTTTTCTTATTCTAGTTATCTGTTTAGCACTTCTTACCAATTCGCTAAATTCTCTCTCAAACTCTCTTAATCTTTGACAATCTGAAGATAAAAAGCCTTCTCTTTCTTCCAATTGATCACGAATCGAATTAGAGACTAGAGCTTTTTTGCCATCAAAAATTACAAAATCGTGGCTAGGTTGTATTTTTCCAACATAAACTTCAGCACCATCATAAAGCCAATTATTTCTTGCAAAGACAGGAAACTTTCTTCCATAGATTTGTAAAGCAACACCTCTGCCAGCAGTCTCCTTAAAATGATGTCTTAAAGTTCCGGAATACATAAACTGAGCTACACTATCAATGCCCATTTTTACATATTTATGAGATAGCTTCAATTGGTCACAAAGGACTTCTCTATATCCCATGTCTACAAGGCTTTTTACCAAAGTAAGCTCCATATTCATATTTTAAGTATTAAATTTAAAATACTTGAATTGGACCTCCCAAAATATAACTTTAGAAGCATGTGCGGGAGGTGGGATTTGAACCTGCGCATGAATAAATATTTTTCGCATCAATTCCTTTACAATTTAAATCCAGAAACATTCTTTTGAATGAGTTTTCGTCTCCAATAACCATACTTGTCTTCGGGCGAGAACGGCGGCGGGTTCGGACTGGCGGTCTTGCCACCGCATTTCGGGCAGGTTTCCTTGAAAGTGTAAACATTGCAGGAAGCGCATTTTCTCATCTTCATTTAACCAGCTTCACTTCACCAGCTTGTAGCTACCTTCGCCGTCTGTCCTAACCTGTTTTACAGCAGTCTCCAAAACAGCGACAATCTTCTTCTCCGCGCTCTTCGGGTCTTTCGTCACAAGCTCGACGCGGTACCGCGGGGCGGATATGTACTTCACCTTCGCGCCAGCACTCTTCTCAAGCTCGGCCAAAATGCTTTTTATCCTCTCCACACCGTCGCTTGCAAAGCTCTTCAGCTCTAGGTCCGCTTTTATAATTATCTCCTTCTCCTGAAAACTCTTCTCTATGTTTTTCATCAATGTGTCAATCCAGCTTGCCGGCACGCCCTTCTTTGTTAGGATGTCTTTTGATTGCCTAGCCTCCTCAAAAGCGACAAACAACTCGCCGAACTTTTCCTGCATCACGTATCCGACCTCGTCATACGCTTGGTCGAGCGTCTTTCCCAATTCAGCAGCAGCCTGCTCTAGTATCTTCTCTGCTCTCTGCTCCCTTCTGAATGCGTTAAGCTTCTCCTTTTCATCGCTTCTGCTGACGCGCTTGAAGCTGAGGTTGATGTGGCTCTTTTGATAATCTATGCGCACCACTTTCGCGACGTACTGCCTCTTCACCTTGACAAACTCGCGTATGTCGTGCACCCACTTGCCTGCCACTTCCGATACATGAACCATACCTTCCAAGCCAGAATACTCGTCAAGCCTGCACCACGCCGCATAAGGAGTAACCCGTTCCACAGTGCACATCACGAGCTCGCCCCATTCCGGCAAACCCTTTCTCCTTACCATAATATCTGTATAGTTTTTGTCGAGAAATAGATAAAAGGTTATGATTTTCGGAAAAGCGACATATGTCTTTAAATAATTTTTTTCTTATCTTAGACATATGAGACGTTATGGCATAGAAGCAAAATACTGGTTGAAAGTCGATGATAAAGTATTGGAAACCATGCCATCAGACTTATTTATGTATGAAAAATCTACGTCCGGGGGGATGTTTAATGTGCAGTATCATGCGATTGAATTTTCGCACGATCCGCTGGACGACATATCGCAAATTGTAGACATGCTGCATTCCGCAGACACAGCAGTGCGGAGAGAATTGAAGCAGCTTGGATACAATGAAGCAGGATTGGACCATATTCATTTTAACATAGAATTGACAGCAGAAGAGGCAAGGAAAGTGCTTGGTTACATGGAAAAATTCACAACTGTAAAAATATTTTCCCCCCAAACAGAACCTTTTCAAAAAATTGAGGATTTGAGCAAGCAGGCAGCAATGGAAATGGGAGATGAGAATTATTCGCCCGACGGCATAATCATAAGGAGGGGGGAAGCTGTTTGTTATCACACAGGGTTTGGGAAAATCACTGCAGAAGGTCTCAGGGATTTTTACACAAATGTGGATGCTTTTTTAAAAGATTTGAATGATGTCGAGTAATCACGCACCAGTCATTTCAGTTTTGCATAATATAAATCGCCACACACAAAAGGATATTTAAGCAGCCGAATATAAAATTAAAATACTCGAAAAATTCCTTGCGACTGCGCAACGTGTCGCAGGGATAAAAAAGTCCAGAGTGTGCGAGTTGTAATGACAAAGATTTCTAAAATTCAGAAACGTGACGGAAGAATCGTCGATTTTGATAAAAATAAGATTACCGAAGCGATTTTCAAGGCTGCCAGGTCTGTAGGCGGAAAGGACAGGAAACTTTCGGAGAAGCTTGCTGATGAAGTCGTAATGTTGATGGAAAAGCAGTTCAAGCACGGCGAAATACCTACAGTCGAGCAGGTGCAGGATTTAGTTGAAAAGGTGCTTATCGAGAACGGCCACGCCCGCACTTCGAAATCTTACATACTATACAGGCAGAAGCGCACCGAGATAAGGAAGGCAAAGGCCATGCTTGGAGTTATTGACGACCTGAAGCTTCCGCTAAATGCGATAACGGTTTTGGAAAAAAGGTATCTGAAGAAGGACGAACACGGAAGAGTGGTAGAGTCGACAAGGCAGATGGTCCACCGCGTGGCTCATACCATTGCAGCAGTGGACAGCCTTTACGGCAAGAGCGACGAGGAGGTCGCTGTTGCAGAAAGGGCATTTTTCGACATGATGGCGTCGCTGGAATTTTTGCCGAACTCGCCGACTTTGATGAACGCCGGCACGGGCAGTGATCTTTGTTTGAGCGCTTGTTTTGTTCTGCCAGTAGAAGATTCAATAGAGAGCATTTTTGATGCTGTAAAAAATACTGCGATGATTCACAAAGCAGGTGGGGGAAGCGGTTTTTCATTTTCAAAACTGAGACCGAGAAATGATGTTGTCAAGTCAACTGGAGGAATAGCTTCCGGTCCGCTGTCGTTCATGAAAGTTTTTGATGTAGCTACTGAAGTGATAAAACAAGGCGGATGTATTTCAACCAAAAGCCTTGTAAGAACTGACAAGGGAGTTGTGCCTATAGGAAAATTGTTGAACTGCCCACCGTTAGGAGAAAATCCTACTAACTATCTAGTTTATACAAACGGTGGATTTGAGCAAGCGTTTTTGGCAGAGGACAACAGTGTTACTGAAGTATACAACATAAAAACAAAAATCGGTACAGAAATAAAATCAACTCCAGGCCATCAAATATGCACTATAGATGAAGAAGGTAAATTTTCTTGGAAAGAGGCTGAAAAATTGCAGCCGGGAGATTGGCTTGTGCATGTTCTCGGGGGTCATATTGGAGGGGATGTTGAGCTTCCAAGATTAGAAAACAAACTACATTTCAATGCTAATCCCATAAAAATACCAGAAAGGATGGATACAGAGTTTGCTGAATTGTTGGGGATATATATGGCTGATGGCTGCATCAGCACAAACGGAAGAATAATATTTGCAGTTGAAAATAGCGATGTAGAATTAAAAGAGAAAATTAAGAAAATGATGTTCAATAAGTTCGGATTGAAATTGGGGATAGAGCAAAAAAAAGAAGGCGACAATTCCACATGTTTAGTTTTTTACTCGCGCGCACTGTGCAAATATTTTGAAAAGATTGGGTGTAAAAAAAATAGAGCTATAAATGCGTTCGTGCCGGATGTAATATTTCAATCATCTGTAGAAAGTGCCAGAGCATTTTTAAGAGGATTGTTTGAGAGCGATGGATACGTCCATTCTGATGGTTATCCCATATTATGCTCCATCTCAGAAAATCTTGTAAAAAATGTTCAACAATTGTTTTTTGGCCTTGGAATAGTATCAACAATTCGTAGACACGAATCGCAAAACAGGTTTGGCAAAAACCCAATATATAACCTTTGCATAATCCAACAAAGAAGTATGGATGAATTTATAAAAAACATAGGATTTATATCAAAAAGAAAAAATGACAAACTCTTGGAAAGGCAGAAAATAAAAGTGTGCGAACCCTTCGATGTCATACCAAACCAAAGAAAACTGCTTAGAAAAATATACAATGGCCCCGGAAGAGGTTGCGGGAAAGGCAGGAGTAAACTCGGAGCTAATAGAAAATTTTATAGAGCGTTGCAGCATTATCTTGATACACACACTTCGGAAAGAAATCTAACTAGAAAAAAATTGAAAGAATTGATTAGAGATTTCAACCTACAAGATGAACAATTGCTGAAAGTTGTTAATTATGAATATTTTTATAGCCAGGTGGAAGCGATAACAAAAGAAAAAGATTACACAATGGATATAATGGTGCCGACTTCTGAACATTTTGTTGCAAACAGCATCTTAGTTCATAATAAAAGACGTGGAGCCAACATGGGCATTCTCCGTGTCGACCATCCGGACATCCTCGATTTCATAACCTGCAAGGAGCGGGAAGGAATTTTGTCAAACTTTAATATCTCGGCCGGTTTGACGAAAAATTTCATGGATGCTGTGGCGAATGATGAGGAGTATGAGTTGGTTAGTCCGAGGACAAAAAGAGTTGTTAACAGACTTTCAGCACGCCGTGTTTTGGACTTGATTGTTACAATGGCTTGGAAGAACGGCGAACCGGGAGTGGTATTTTTAGACAGGATCAATGAAGCAAATCCAACGCCTTCTTTAGGTGAAATCGAGAGTACCAACCCATGTGGTGAAATGCCGTTGATGCCGTACGAATCCTGCAACCTAGGAAGCATCAACCTTTCGAAAATGGTCGAGTATGGCGAAATAAATTGGGACAAGCTTGGCGAAACAGTCAGAAATGCCGTTCATTTCCTCGACAATGTCATAGACGCGAACAAGTATCCGCTGGCGCAGATAGAGGAAATGACAAAGGCCAACCGTAAGATTGGCTTGGGTGTGATGGGATTTGCAGACATGCTCGTCATGCTGAACATATCTTACAACTCCGCGGAGGCTGTGGAAACAGCAGACAAAGTCATGAAATTCATAGCCGACGAGGCTAGGAAAGCTTCGGAAGAACTGGCAAAGGAGCGCGGCTCGTTCCCGAATTTCGAAAACAGCGTTTTTGCAAAAAAATACAAGCAGATGCGGAATGCAACAGTTACGACAATCGCGCCGACAGGCTCCATCGGCGTCATAGCCGGCTGCTCGTCGGGCATAGAGCCCCTGTTTGCCATATCGTACATGAGGAACGTTGCAGAAAGCATCGGCAAGAACCTGATAGAGATCAACCAGCTGTTCGAAAATTATGCCATACGCGAGGGCTTTTATTCAGAAGATCTGATGGAAATTATTTCCAGACGAGGGTCGATACAAAACATCAAGGAAATACCGGAGGCTGCAAGGAAGATTTTTGTTACTGCGCACGACATCTCGCCTGAGTGGCACATAAAAATCCAGGCCGCTTTTCAGAAGCATACTGACAACGCTGTCTCGAAGACAGTCAACTTTCCTTCTACTGCGACGCCGCAAGACATAGAGGATGTGTACATGCTCGCCTACAAGCTCGGCTGCAAAGGCGTCACGGTTTATCGCGACAGAAGCAGGGAAGTGCAGGTGATAACAACAGTGAACAACAACGAGAACGGCAGCAAGGAGGATGTTGTTGAAGCAGATTACAACGGCAGCTGCAAGACGTGCAATTTATAAATTAATTTTTAGAAATAATTTTCAGGCGGTTCAATGGTTTCAGTGAAAGTCGACAAGGAGAAGTGCATAGGCTGCGGGCTGTGCGAGAGCATGTGCCCTGATGTCTTCAAGATCGGCAGCGACGGCAAGTCGGCAGTAAAAAATCCGAAGGGAAAATGCAACTTGAAAGAAGTTGCTGACGCTTGCCCTGTGCAGGCGATAAATGTAAAGTAAATTAAATTTAATTTTTTCACCAAATAGAAAATTCTCAAGGTTTAAATTTTTAGCATGGCAATTAAACTATATGGCTAAGGTACGAAAAAGTCAATTGGAAGAAAAAGCATTACATGACTTTTTACATTATCTCTTTAGAGATCCAAAAAATCCACCTAAAAAATTTATCACTGTTTATGAAGCTGAAAATGGCGAAATAAAAGCTGCTGCATCATCATCCGTTGTAGATGTGGACAAGCACATACCAGATTGCAAAAGAAAATTGGGAAGGTATGCCATCAGAACAGATGAAAAAATAGAAGGGGGATTAGCAACTATTACTTTGAGCCCCATACGCTATAAGTAAATTGCTAACCAGCGAAATAATTCACCTGTTGTCTCCATTTCCAGAAATTTTTCTCCTTTCCATCCTCGACATCAGCTTATCAATGTTTTCCTCGGCCACTTCATTCAGGGATATTTTCAGTTCTGTTGCAAGCTGCGCAAGATACCACAAAACATCGCCCATCTCCTTTTTGACTTCTCTTCTGAATTCGTCGTCAATGTTCGAGGCTTTGTCCCTTATCAACTTCTTGACTTTCTCTATAACTTCCCCGGTCTCGCCTGCCAAACCCAAGGCGGGATAGGTGAAATTGCTGTCCTTGTCTGGGTAGATTGCCGTTCTCCTCGACAGCTTCTGATAAGTTTCGAAATCCATTTTATCCCTTTCTAAATTATCGCATTTGGAAAAGCTTAAATCTTTATTACATGATAAACTACATTGAGATGCTATGGAAAGGATGCCTCATTTGAATAAAATTGGTTATGCTGCGGCGGGACTGATGTCCATAGGCGGGGGTTTGTGCTATTTTGACATTATTGGTTCATATTTAACAAGTTCGGAATCTGAAATTATCCCAGAACCCTATAAAGCAATAGGCAGAATAGGATTTGTGTTGTTTGTAGCTAGCACACTGCTTGCAGGAAAAATTCCAAGGTGACTTATTTTACCTTCTTCCATCTAGTCCCTTTTTCCGTATCTTCAATTATGTAGCCCATTTCTCGTATCATATGTCTTATATTATCAGCAGTAGTGAAATCTCCCTTCTTCCTTGCCTCCTCCCTTTTTTCAATTAATTTTTTGACTTCCTCCGGCAACTCCTCCCCTCTTTTGAACTGCAAACCCAACACACCCGAAAGTTCTTTGAAAAGTTCCAGAGCCTTCTCTAAGACTTTTTTGTTGCCTCCTTTCGACATGTAAATGTTTGCCTCTTTCGACAGGCTGCGCAAAGCTTTCAGCGCCAGCGGCGTGTTGAGGTTGTCGTCCATCGCTTTTATAAAATTTCTTCTTACATCCTTCATTTTTTTCAAAAACTTTTTATCAGTATTTGATTTTTTGTTTACGGCGTGCCCAATCGCAAAATTCAACTTTTCAAAAGTTTCTTTTAATCTTTCATAGTTGTTCTTGGCGTTTTCCGCAAACTTGTCCGTGTAGTTCAATTTTTTCTTGTAGTGGACGGATACATACATGTATCGCACAGATTCCGGCCCGATTTTTCTTACCACATCGTCCAATGTTATGATGTTGCCCAGCGACTTGGACATCTTCGTGCCGTTCACAAGCAAATGTTCGCCATGTATCCAATATTTCACGAACTGTTTCCCTGTGTATGCTTCAGACTGGGCAATCTCATTTTCATGATGCGGAAATATTAGATCGACGCCACCTGTGTGTATGTCAACAGTCTCTCCGAGATACTTCATCGATAATGCTGAACATTCGATGTGCCATCCAGGCCTTACTTTGCCCCACCCTGTCTCATAATAAATGTTTCTTTTCAATTCCTCTGTCGTCGACCTTTTCATCAGCGCGAAATCCTGCGGCGAGTCTTTTGCATACTCATCCACATTCACTCTAGCCCCCGCTTTGATTCCTTTCAAATTAATTTTTGAAAGTCTACCATATCTTTTGAACTTCGATATGTCAAAATAGACTCCGTCTGTTGCAACATACGCATAACCCCTTTCAACCAAAACTTTAACTATCCTTTCCATCTCTTTCACGTGTTCTGTCGCCTTTGCATAGATGCTGGCATGCTTTATATTTAGGACATCTATACCGCCAAAGAAAATTTTTGTGTATTTTTCCGTGAAATCTTTCAGCATCATGCCAACTTTCCCTGAATCCCTAATGGTTTTGTCGTCGATGTCAGTTATGTTCATTACCTGCTTTACCTTGAAGCCACGGAATTCCAAGTATCTTCTTATCAAATCCGCCGTCACAAAGCTTCTGTAGTTTCCTATGTGCGGCATGTCATAAACAGTCGGGCCGCAGACATACATTTTTACCTCGCCTTTGTGAAGCGGCTTGAACGTTTCCTTTTTTCTCGTCAAGGTGTTGAGAAATTTTATTGTCATTTTATCATTCCCAATGTTGTCAACAATTTTACCCTGTCTTCATGGTCAATCCACTCTACGCTGAGATAATACATTATCTCGGTGTCGCTCATGCCTATCCTTTTTGCCTCCCCAACTGTTATTTTGTAAGCCTCAATCTCAGTCGGTCTTTCGACATAGCTGTAATTTTTGTCAAACAGCTCTCTTCCGTCCATCATCTGCTTTATGTGCACAAGCTCGTGAACCATGTCAAGATAGATGTGCCGTTCGTCAGCTTTTGACAAATAGTCGAAACTTATGCATATGTGGCTGTTCTCCTCGTCAACCCACATGTATCCTTCCCTTTTTGTAATTCTA
>Ga0315289_10014530_pt1 | contig 10988 bp, 7 predicted proteins | sample YL17G11_40_MG_FD_203452 | JGI IMG/M metagenome (GOLD analysis project Ga0315289, IMG submission 203452) | Sediment microbial communities from Yellowstone Lake, YNP, Wyoming, USA - YL17G11_40 | ecosystem: Environmental > Aquatic > Freshwater > Lake > Sediment | place: USA: Wyoming | collected...
GTCCCATCTTCTCCGTTGTTTCCGTAACCCACCACCACTTTCCCCAATGGTTTAACGTTCTTCCCTAAATAAGTTCTTCCCCCATGGTTTTCAAACCCAACCAAATATTTTTGAGTTTTGTCCGCCAGCTGGCGGATTGAGTTTTGAGATTTTATTACAATGTTTCCGATGCATCTCGGTTTTGCTTTCCCAGGGTGGATTGTATGTAAATCAAAAATTCCAAGTCCCGGGATGTCTTCTCCCTCGGCCGGCCGGTAAAAGCGGCCCATAAATTGATAGGCAGCGCAAACAAAGAGACCGGGGATTCCCTCTTCTACCATTTTTTTAATAATCGGTCCTTTATTTTCCCGTAAATCCTGACTGGCAATCTTCTGTTGTCTGTCCTGCGCCCCTCCCATAAAGAGAAAATCAGCAGACTGTAGACTGTAGACTGTAGACTGTAGACTTATTTCTTCCACTTTTGCCGCTATCCCCCGCCACTCGCATCTTTTTTTAAGACAAATAATATTCCCCCTATCGCCGTAGGTACTCATTAAATCCGGATAAAGCCAACCGATTGTTAATTTTAAACTCTTTCCTATCATTTAAAATTTGAAATTGTCAAATTGATTGAAAATTGAAAATCAAAAATTGAAAATTTTATAATATCTTTCTCCCCGCCAAAATCTTTCTCACCTCTAGCATGGCCGAATAAGTGGATAACACATATAAAGTTTCCATTTTAGGTGTTTGTTCTAATCCCAGGAAAATCGCTTTTTTAAGCTCCTTTTCAATTTGAAATTTGCCTGCCCTGGCTGGCAGGCCAGGGAAATTTGAAATTTGAAATTCAGAAGAACTTGAGTATTTTATTCTTAGACCCATATCATATGCCCGATCGCCGGTAATAATAATCGCCCTAACAACATTTTTAACAAGTTCTTCTGTATCCACGTCCCATATCCAGGAAACATCCCGGCCATCTGGAATCCGGTCGTTTAAGGCTAATAATACGGTCTTTTTCTTTCCCGGAAATTCTTTTAATGTCCGCAGGCTCTCATTAAAACCAGTCGGGTTTTTGGAGAGAAGAAGTTTTATTCTTTTTCCCTCTTTGGTAAATTCTTCCTGCCGGCCAAAGGCAGGAACAAAGTTATTTACAGCCATTTTTATCATTTTATCTTCTATCCCCAGCGATTTTGCCGTCAAAACTGCGGCTAAAGTATTGTAGCGATTGTAAACGCCCGGTAATGGATAATTCCATTCTGAAAGGTTAACCATCGGTCTTTTTAAACCGCATTTTTCACAACTCCAGACCCCAAGATGAGAAAAATATATGCCGACGTACTTTAGCCTTCCGCCACAGTCTAAACAATAAATTGAATCGGTCGCATGCTGGAGGTCAGTTAAGAATATTTTTGGGTCATTCAAGCCAAAGTACAAAACTTTGGCCGAAAGATCCTTTCCTAAATGGGCTATTTGGGGATCATCAGCATTTAAAATCACCGTTAAGCTCCTCGGTAATTTTTTAAGGGCCTTCTCCCATTTTTCGGCAATCAAATCAATCTCGCCATAACGGTCTAATTGGTCACGAAATAAATTAAGGAGAACAACAATTTTAGGCGTAAATTCCGCAAGCACCAGCGGCAGAGTTGCCTCATCCACCTCAAAAACTACCCAAGAAGCATCTATCTTCCCAAACCAAGAAGCCTTGTTGATAAAAGCAGAGGTAAGTCCGTTTAGTAAATTCGCTCCTGAATCATTATGGATTATTATCCCTCCATCCCGAAGAATTGTTTTTACCATTTTGGCGGTAGTGGTTTTTCCATTCGTTCCGGCAATTAGAATAATCCCGTTTCTAACCTGTTTAGCAAATTTTTTGAGAATATCTTGATCAATCCTTAAGGCAATCTCTCCTGGCCAAGTCCCGCCGGCCCCAATATTTAAAAGGTGGCTTACTAAAGCCACCAGTTTCCCCAAGAATATAATAGAGAATTCCTTTATGCTCATAAACCCAGTCTTACATTGACCTTAAAATCTTCACTCTCTCCATAATCGGTGGATGAGTATCAAAAAGAGAGGAAAACCAGGCGGAAAAATCTTTGCCTTTAAAAGGGTTAACGATATAAAGGTGGGCGGTGGCGTTGGTTGCCGCCTCCAAAACTTCACGGTCCTGGGAGATTTTCTCCAAGGCCCTGGCTAATCCCTCCGGGTAGCGCGTCAAAAGTGTGCCCGAGGCATCAGCTAAAAATTCCCTTCGCCTTGATAGAGCAAGTTGGATTAAAGTCGCTACCAAGGGAGAAAGAATAGCAAAGATAACGCCTAAAAGTACCAAAAGGCCGCCTAAATTGTTCCGCCCTTCACGATCTCTCCTTCCTCCCCACCATAAAGATCTCATGAACCAGTCGGAAAGAAAGGCAACCATCCCAACGAGAACTGCCACAATCCCCATTAACCGGGTATCAAAATTTTTGATATGGGAAAGCTCATGGGCCAAAACTCCCTCAAGCTCAACCCTATCTAATTTTGAAAGAAGACCCGATGTGGCGCAGATAACCGCATGCTCTGGATCGCGACCCGTGGCAAAAGCATTAGGAGCAGTATCGTCAATCACATAAAGTTTAGGCGTCGGGACACCGGCTCCCATGGCTAGATTCTCCGCCACTGTATAAAAATTGAAGTCCTTTTTGGGGTTGGCTGGTCGGGCACCGGATGTTAAAAGAACCAATTTATCTCCCCAATAATAACTGCCTAAAGAAATAAATCCAGAAAAAATTAAGGCGGTTCCTGCCCAAGACAATCCGTAGCCACTTGTCTGACCGAAGATGTAAGCAGCCAAAGTTATAAAGGCCATAAAAAGGCCCATTATAATGTAGGTCCTAATTTTATTGGACTCAATTTGCGAATAAATCGACATCTTCGCTGTTTAGGACTTAGGTAAATTTTACTTCTAGTTTTTTTCTCTCTCCTTCTTCGGCCTCAAAGAACTCCTCTTCAGCAAAACCTAGGGCCTGGGCAAAAAACACATTCGGAAAAACTTTAATCTTTGTATTGTAGTCCAGTACGACCGTATTATAAAACTGTCTTGCATAGGCAACTTTATCTTCGGTGTCACCCAGCTGTTGTTGAAGCTCCAGGAAATTTTGACTGGCCTTAAGTTCCGGGTAGTTTTCCGCCACGGCAAAAAGAGACTTTAAGGCAGTGGCCAATTGACCATTCGCTTCAGCGGCCTGAACTGGACTTTTAGCGGCCATCAAGGCCGATCTAGCTTTCGTTACATTCTCAAAAACTTCTCGTTCATGTTTGGCATAACCTCTAACGGTCTCGACCAAGTTGGGAATGAGGTCGGCCCGCCTCTTAAGTTGAACATCAATTCCACTCCAGGCTTCCTTAACGCGCATTCTTAAAGTTACCAGGCCGTTATAAAGCGACCAAAGAAAAAATCCTGCCAGAACAATTAAACCTAATAAAACCACTGGTATGTTCATATTTTTACTCACCTCCTCTTGTTAGAAATTCTTAACGAGTTTACGAGTTTTAGAATTTCTTACACCCGCCGAAGCGAAGTTTCGGCTGCATGGACGTAGACCATGAGCCGAACCTGAGCGGAGGCGGGCTATATCTTATTTCAACCACTTCCAGAATTCATTATACTCTAGCGTATTCAAAATATCACCCTTCTTAGCCCATCCTCTTCTGGCTACCGAGATGCCATAAACCATCCGGTCCATCTCGGAGACTTCGTGAGCATCGGTTGAGATAACCATCTTTACTCCTTTCCTAACGGCTTCCCGAACCAAAACATCCGGAAAATCAAGCCTTAAGGGGAACGCATTAATCTCCAGGGCCTTATTGTACTTTAAGCATACCTCAAAAATCTCTTTCCAGTCAACCTCGTAGCCCTCCCTTTGGCCTAATAATCTTCCCGTAGGATGGCCCAAAATCTTAACCTTAGGATGAGTAAGGACGCCTATAATTCTTCTTGTCATCTTATCTTTTGGCTGATTAAAGCTTCCATGAACTGAAGCGATGGCCCCATCGAGAAGAGAAAGTGATTTATCATCGACTGCTAATCTTCCATCGGCTAAAATATCAATTTCGAGCATATTAAATACTCGAACAATTTTTGTTGACTGATAGAATTGCTCAATAGCTTCTTTTCGTCTTTTTAATATGCTATATATTTTATCTTCTGTATGATTAGTAATGCTCGGATTATGGTCAGTAAAAGCAATATACTGGTAACCCAAAGACCTTGCTTTTTGAGCAATCTCCTTCATGGAACTTATGCCCAAGTCATGGCTTGGCTCAAGATTAAAATCGCTGTGAATATGGACGTCGCCGACAATATCGCCAATTTCCACAAGCGTTGGCAGTTCCCTCTTCTGGGCCGCTTCAATCTCTCCCATATCCTCCCGCAGTTCCGGAGGAATCCAGGGAAGGTCAACCGCTCCATAAAATCCCTCTTCCGTAGAAAATTCAAATATTTTTAATTTTGAATTGTAGTTTTGATTTTTGTCCGCTCCGCCGGTTGGCGGATGGCGGATTGATTTTTGATTTTTTTTCAGCGGTTTTATTCCATACTCTGATAAAGAAAGACCTTTTTTTAGGGCAATTTCCCGAAGGTGAATGTTATGGTCTTTACTCCCGGTGAAGTATTGAAGAAGACTGCCGTAACTTTGGGGTTTTTGAACCCGCAGGTCAACCTGCTTCCCTCCAGAGGTTAAAATTGTGGCGCCTGTTTCTCCTTTTTCAACCACCCTTTCAATTCCTGGATACTCCAAAAAATAATCAATAACCGCTTTTTGGTTGTTGGTGGCCACGGCGATGTCAATATCACCAATAGTTGAAACCCTGCGGCGTAAACTTCCTAAAGGGTCCGCCCGCAAGACCTGGGGAGATTTTTTAAGATAGGCGATAATTTTCTGGGCAATAGCATCAGTATATGGAAGAGCCATCCTTGCTTTTTTTATTTTCCCTTGCTTTGCTTCTAATAAGTTTCTTAAGATATCTTCTTCTGATTTCTCACCAAACCCCGGGAATTTGGCAATCTTATGCTCCCTGCAGGCTGCAATCAGATCGTCAATTACGGTGTCTTTATCTTTAAGTTTTAAGTTTTTGACTATCTTGTAGGCTTTTTTAGCCCCAAATCCCGTCACCTTAAGAAGGGGAAAAATCGCCTCCGGAAGTCCTTTTAACACTTCTTCAAAATGTTTAACCCGACCGGTCCGAAAAAGCTCATCAAGATGTGAAGTAATTGAGGGCCCGATACCAGGAAGGGTATTTAATTTACCTTCATCCCAAAGGTCTTTAATTTCTAAAGTGGCATGTTCAACTGCATCGGCTGCCCGCTGATAGGCAATAATCTTAAACTTATTTTTAGCCTCATCCCTTATAGTGTAAGCAGCAGCGACATTTTTTAGAATCTGGGTAATTTCTTGATTAGTCATATTGACTTTACCTATAATATCAGGTTATTGACGAGCCAACAAGAAGATGATATATTAAGACAAATAATGGACCCGTGGTGTAGCGGTTAACACACTTCCCTGTCAAGGAAGAGATTACCGGTTCGATTCCGGCCGGGTCCGCAGCGTAAGAATTTTTTCAAAATTCAACGCTGCTGTTGCGTTTAAATTTTTAATTTATTACGCGACGCACTTGCCTATAATTACTCGTAACTTCTGCCCAGAAAGGAGGCAACAAAGAAAAATCATGTGGAAAAAATTCCTGAAAAAGTTAAAACTTTCTGAATCATACATTTCCATGTTACTTGGCCTTTTGGTGGTTTTAGTCATCGGGATTTTGGTCTTTAATTTCTTTTCAGATAGAGCAAAAAAGGTAAGTAAAGAAGGCGAGGTGGCCCCTTCAGCGGCGACAACTATTGAAGGAGAGGTCATTTCTTCGCTTCCTACTTCCCATACGGTTGCCGATGGCGAAAATCTTTGGTCTATCAGCGAAAAGTACTACACTTCAGGCTACAATTGGATTGATGTCGCCAAAGAAAATAATCTTGCCAACCCAGATGTTATCTTTGCTGGACAGGTCTTAAGGATTCCTAAGGCCGAGCCTATTCTCCCAGCAGGGGCGGCGCCAATATCGATAACCGGAAATACTTATAACGTTGTTCAAGGAGACAATCTTTGGGAAATAGCCGTCCGGGCCTATGGAGATGGATATCAGTGGCTTAAGATTACTCAAGCAAACGATTTAGCTAATCCTGACTTAATTCACGCCGGCAATGTCCTAACTTTGCCAAGATAGGACCTTTAAAATGCGCGCTGTGTCGACTCGCGTTGAAATTCATCCGAACTACGCAACAATTAAGGGAAGATCGTTGGGAAATCCGCCGACTGGCGGATGTCCCATGTCGCGGGATTAGTACACCGGTAGTATGCCACCTTCCCAAGGTGGAGAAGGCGGTTCGATTCCGCTATCCCGCTCCCATCCTCGAGTTGGCGGGGCGGCGCGAAGCGCCGCTCAAGGAATTAGCGCGTCACCTCGGGCTTTTTTGTCGTAAAGAAATAGGTTCGAGCCAAACATGGTGCGTCTGCGAAAAGCGGGATATTTGTTCTTCCAGCGTCTTCTTTTGGGAGAGTAATTCAGATTTCTTATTGAGATACGAATCGCGGTCAACATCCTGATCCAGATAAGAATCAAGAAGACGCTGAAGTTTAATTGATATTTCCTTGATCTCTTCCCGCTTTTGAGCAGTAAACGTACCACAGGAATGGGCGATATCTGCTTTCTCTGATTCCAATTTCTTCAACATTTCATTCGCCCAGTCCTGTGGCAAAGAAACTGTTACTATTTCATTAGATAACTGCTCGTTGATATCTTCCTCTCGGGTATATGGTTGAGTGCAAGAATAAGTCTTGGACTTTTTCGTACATCTTATGGTATAAGTAAATCTAACGTCGCCTTGAGCGATGGGAAGCAATATGAGTATTGGCAAATTATTTTCCTTGACGTTTTTAGGCATAGCGGTTGTTATTTTTATTTTCTTCTCAAGCATTATTTCCTTGGTTACCGACTGGTGGTGGTTTTCCGAGGTTGGTTTTACCGAAATCTTCATCAAATCACTCGGCGCAAAAGTCATTGTTGGTCTTACCGTCGGTCTGTTTGCAGCGGCGTTTCTTCTCACTAACTTTCTTATCAGTGTGCGTTCGAAAATACCTTGGATGTTAGCTCTTCCTGAAGCTCTGATTGGTCAACCTCTGAGCCTGAATGATCGTATGGTAAAAAAACTTGGAATTGTTGCTTGTTTAATAGTAGCTTTTTTTACCGGTCTTGTCGCGGCTAGCAGTTGGCAGGATGTCTTGAAATTTCTTGCGGCTACTCCATTTGGCCAAACTGACCCATTATTTGGCCGCGATATAGCGTTTTACGTGTTTTCGCTTCCTGTCTATTCTCTGGGCTTAGGCCTTATACGAATTCTTATTATATTGTCGCTTATTGTAAGCGGAGCTATCTATGTCCTTCGCGGCAGTCTCAATCTTTCTACTCTCTTGGAAAAATTCAATCTCGACAGCTTATCGAAAAAACTCGGTGGGCCACCTATCAAGTTGGCAAAACATTCAAATACAGACCAAAAGGCTAAACTCCATATCGGAATTCTCCTATTTCTTTTCCTTGCCACTGTTGCTACCAATACCTATCTTTCGCTCTACAACCTCCTCATCACCCAAAGTGGGCCGGTATTCGGCGCGGCATTTACCGATGTGAATATTATGATCCCCATCGTAAAGGTCTCCGTTTTTGCCTATGGGCTTGCAGCCTTTTTAGCATTGTTCTATGGCGTAAGCGGAAAAATTTCCCCCCTACTGGGCGCGATCTTTCTTACTGTCTTGGTAGGACTGGTTTCCGCCATCATCCCGGGTGTCTTTCAAAAATTAATCGTTGCTCCCAATGAGCTGGTGAAAGAAACGCCGTTTATCAAACATAATATTGAAGCCACCCGCAAGGCGTATGGATTGGACAAGATAGAAGAACGGGAAATCGCCGCGGATAAACCCATTACTGCATCTGACATTACCGCTAATAATCTAACCATTAAAAACGTGAGGCTTTGGGACAGGGCACCGCTTCTCTCCACCTTTTCGCAAATCCAGGAGATCAGAACCTACTACGAGTTTGCCTCTGTGGATAACGACCGCTACATCATAGATGGAGAAGTACGCCAAATCATGCTTTCGCCTAGAGAGCTGGCTTCCGACAGTCTCCCTAACAAAGCCTGGATCAACGAGCGATTGACATTTACCCATGGCTACGGCATTGCCGCCGGACCGGTGAACCAGGTGACTCCCGAAGGGCTACCGGTACTGTTTGTCAAAGACTTGCCGCCCAAATCGGAAGTTAAAGAACTTTCTGTTGCCAAGCCGGAAATTTACTACGGAGAGATTCTTAATGACTATGTCATTACGGAAACTAAATCCAAGGAATTCGATTATCCCAAAGGAGAAGAGAATGTTTACACCACGTATTCAGGAAAAGGTGGAGTAGAACTCAACTCCCCTTTGCGACGGCTTTTCTACGCTTTTCGCTTCGGCTCACTCAAAATGCTTTTATCAGGTGATATAACCGGCGAAAGTCGTATTCTCTACAACCGGAATGTAAAAGAGAGGGTGGCAAAAGTTGCGCCGTTTTTAACGTACGACAGGGACCCATATTTAGTCGTTGCCGAAGGCAAGCTCTATTGGATCATCGATGCGTATACTTCAACCGACAGATACCCGTATTCCCAGCCGTTGGCTCTAAATGGTGACCCTTCGACTCCGCTCAGGGTAAATTACATCAGGAATTCAGTCAAGGCAGTGGTAGACACGTATGACGGAACGGTGAGTTTTTATCAAGCCGATCCGGACGATCCGATTATCAAAACTTACGCTAAAATGTTCCCTAAAGCCTTCCGCTCGCTCTCTGACATGCCCAAAAGTCTCATGCCTCATCTGCGCTATCCCGAGGACATCTTTTCTCTTCAAACTGCTGTCTATACCACGTACCATATGGATGATCCGCAAATCTTTTATAACAAAGAGGATCTGTGGGAAATACCAGCTATTGCCCAAGAAGGAGAACAACAGGCTGACGGTAGGGGGGGAATTATGACTCCCCGACACATGATCATGAAGCTCCCTGGCGAGAAAAAAGAGGAATATATTCTGATGCTACCGTTTACTCCCCGGGCCAAAGACAACCTTTCCGCCTGGATGGTAGCCAGAAATGACGGGCAGCAGTATGGCAAACTGGTGGTCTACCGGCTCCCCAAGGATAAACTGATCTTCGGACCCAAACAGATCATTGCCCGAATAAATCAGGATGCGGAGGTCAGTCGGCAAATTACGCTCTGGGATCAACGCGGTTCTCAAGTCATTCAGGGACCTCTCTTGGTTATTCCGATTGAAGAGTCGCTCATCTATGTCCGGCCGCTCTACCTCCAAGCCGATACCGGAAAAATTCCCGAACTCAAGCGCGTGATTGTCGCCTATGAAAATAAGATTGCGATGGAGGAGACATTGGAGGCGGGACTCGCTAAAATTTTCGGCATCGCAACAGAAAAGACAAAACTTACAAAAGAGCCGCTAACCGCTACTACGCCTGTCGATGCAAATAAAGAAAATCTGCTCTCGCAAGCAGTCAACGCGTATGACGCAGCGCTGCGGGCCCAAAGAGACGGCGACTGGGCCAGATATGGAGAGGAGATACAAAGGTTAGGGGAAATTCTTGGCAAACTACATCCATAAGCTTTTTGATAAGCTTTTTGATAAAAGGAGTTCCCGAGTTAGTACTAACCTGGGAGGTTAAACACTTTACAATGAATTTAAAACATCTCCGATCCGCTCAGCTTCCACTGCGTTTGTTGTTGGCTTTAAAACGATACAGCCAGCTCGATAAATTCCACCCTGACCACCAGCAAGAAGTATGGGTTGCTCTTTAGCGCCGAAAGCTATTAAAATTTCTTTTGTTGGGATATTGCTCATTCTATTTCTGTTTATAATAATCCTCTCTGACCTGAATTAATCTTTTTGCTTCATTCTTGCTAAAATCAGTAATAAATTTGGGAATTCTGGCGGCGAGCATTGCTTCCATAAACTTTTTATTAGAGTTAGCGTCATATCTGGGCTTATTGGGACTTAATTCCAAACTGCTTAACATGTCGGCTTCCATTAAAATTAATTCATCATTATCTTTGAGTTCAAATTTTTTATCGTGAACAGCAACAAGATGAATGCAACGGTTTTTTTGTTTATCGGTTAGAAAAGAGAAAAAAATATCATCCAATAGCGTCTTAATTTTTTTAGCGCCCAATTCCATGTGTAGTGGTTTGGCTTTTCCCACTATTTCAAAATTCATAATCTGACCGTCTTTAAATATATCGGCGTAGCCCCAATCATGGGCATATGCTGCAATTAGCAAAACCGTTTCATCTAGTTTTAGTTCGGGATTGTGTTTAATAATTTGTTTTAGCCACGCAACAACCTCCAAAGTATGAATTTTATCGAACCCGCCACGGCTTTTTTCTAAGTCGGGTAGTATCTTTCCTTTTAAATATTCTTCCAAATTATCTAATTTTGAATTCATAATTATTGTTACCTTAACAACTCTCACGCCTCTACCTCTAAAGCACGTGCTAAATTCATTTTATCAAAATATTGTCTATCTTAACAATATTGTTACATAATACAATAGGATAAAGGCATTTGAATTCAGAAAAAGAAAAAGTTTGCTTTTGTGAAGAGAATTCAACCTCCCAGGTTGATTGCTCATATAGAAGAGGCGTATTGGAAAATGGATGAAGAATAGAATTTAACTCTCATGTAAAGTTACCAAGATGTTATTCTTTTACTCTCTATCTCTTCCCCGCTTTCGTACATTCTGCGGGAGCGGTCTTTATAGTAATCGGCATTTAAAAGACACTTGCCTTGCCTATCAAAAGTCACACTAATCCTAGATAAACCTGATGGTATATCAGGAGCAATAACTCTGATTCCAAACTTCTCGGAAAGTGTTTGACC
>Ga0315289_10014532_pt1 | contig 10988 bp, 13 predicted proteins | sample YL17G11_40_MG_FD_203452 | JGI IMG/M metagenome (GOLD analysis project Ga0315289, IMG submission 203452) | Sediment microbial communities from Yellowstone Lake, YNP, Wyoming, USA - YL17G11_40 | ecosystem: Environmental > Aquatic > Freshwater > Lake > Sediment | place: USA: Wyoming | collected...
AAAGTGGTAAAAATGAAACATCCTAAACGCTATCCGATTAAACGTGTACTCCTAGAAACCCTCATCGGCTACACAGAAGCAAGGGTCAGCAAGACACTAGACAACTTCACAAGAGGTGAGAAAAATGAATAATGAAACAGAAATTACTAAGGCTAATGACGGGTTACGACCAACACGCCAGCCCCACTCAAAATCCTATCCATCGATTAAGCACAGACATAGTGCTCGTGTAACGTATCCAAACAAAAATCAATACGAAAAAGCTGAAAGCGAATATGTCACTCGTGACTTCAGTTAACTGGCTCGGCGATCTGCTGAGGAGCGAATAAACGCCAATGATGACGCGAGTCCAAACGTCAAATCCGCCAAACTCTCGATTCGTGGTCTCGGATCAGAACGAGCATTGTTTCGAGACAAGAGAGTTCAACCCTGCTTTCTAGTATTTGAAGCTGAGGTATAGTAGTATAGCTAGTGCTCCGAATGTAAATAGGTTTGGTAGCATGGCAAACGGACCCAGGCCAAATCCGCCGAAACCAAAAACCCGATGCACTAAGGGAATAGAAGTAAAGGCATGGAGAAGCAAGACTGCTGAAAATATCATCAGCCCGACCGTGAACTCTGACCGCGTCTTCCTGTATATGCTAACGTATATGATCAGCAAAAAGACTGAAAGGGTCATGTTGATCGCTGAAACCGCTGTCTCTATCATGTAGAAAAGCTCTATGTCTTGCGGGATTTCAGATGGGGGCAGTGGGTGCCGCTCCCAGAATCGCCAAGGCGGAGATGGAGACTCAAATGTATACGTAGCCCAAACTGATGCAAGAACAGCTACGATCATCACAGTTGCTAGTATCACCCAAATTTTTAAATCTCTATTCATACAGTGCTTCATCTACTCTGCCTCCTTTTCTACTTTTTCCAAATTTTGTTCAGAATCTCCTCAAACAAAGCGTAATTCTCCTCCATCGCAGGAGACAGGAAATATGTAGTGCCATACCCTCCTCCGGCGGATGTGATTATTCTGTTTTTCTCAAGGACTCCAAGATGATGTCTTATTGTCCTGTAATCCAATCCGAGCAGGTTTGCCAGCTGATTGGCATTCTGCGGAGTCTCCTTCAGAGTCTCAATTATTTTGGCACGAGTCGCGCCGCCTCTTGTGCCTGCGATTAGCCACCCAAGCAAATATTTTAACGGACGTGCGCTGACAGACATCGATACCGCTCCGCATAGATTAAGGAGTTTTCGTTAAACCTATTTGAACTCTGGTAATAAATATGTCCCTCAATTTCTCATCGCTAGATCTGATAGGAGTGAAAGATCAGATTAGGAATAGAATCGGGTTCAATTCTGAAAAATCCTTTAATAATCTGCTGTATGCAAGCAGATAAGACAATAGAAAAGGGGTGATACATATGAGAAAGATGAAGTGCTGTCCAAAATGCGGTTCCACAGACATCAATCCTCTCGCCTTTTACCTTCCTTCGATTTGGAAATGCTCAGACTGTGGCTATGAAGGTGCCTTCATAATCGAAGGCAGCAAGCTTACAGAAGAAATGCAAGAGCGCTACCGAAAAGGATTCAACATCATCGACCGGGTAGGAGAAGAATGTTGCATGAACGATTGGGACGGTTCAACTGACAACTGGCCGAAGACTTTAGAAGACTGCATGAAGTCTGTCGCCACGATAGTCGAAGATACCGGCTATGTGGGATTGAGACTATAACAAAAGTGGCAACTTTCCCTACCATTTCTTCTCTCCTTTCTCCTGTTTCTCTTGCTTGGTCTCAATCAGCGACTTGATCGTTGTTCCAGAATAGTTTTTCATATTGAGTCTTTTATTGCTTCGTTGAGCTCACTAGGATATTGGGACTGAACTATTTTCTCGCCAAATTCCCTAGAGCAGGCTAGTGGGATGTCGCAGATTGTCAGGTCGGCGAGCATTTCGTCATTATATCTCTAGTTGGCGGGCGGCGTGGGTCATACTGTCTCTTGTGCCCGCGATCAACTATCCAAGTGAATACTTGAACGGACGCGGACTAGCAAACATTCACATCATTCCGCACATATCAAGGAGCTTTTCGCTAATCATGATTGGATGGGGTAGTGAGCATGCAAGTTCCCACCGCAGAATCTGATGGGTGCGTAAAGTTGGATTAGGAACAAAATCGGGTATAATTCTGAAAAACAGCTTAATAATTCGCACACCATGAAGGGTTCGGAGGTTGAGAACAAGTCCGCAACACCCTATTCTCCAAAAGGGAACTCGCAAAGGCCCAGAAAGGTTGAAGGTTACTTTTCTCCTCCCTTCTCTCCTTTTTCCCTTCAGCCGCTCTGGACCTTAGCGAGAACCAAGGGAAATAGACGAGACAACCAATAACGGAGATGACACCAGTGGACACAGCTAAGATGTTGGCACCATTATCGGCGGCGACAATGAATAAACTGACAACCCATCATTGTTTTTTTAACCAGATTTTATGTTTTGACACAGCTGATGATTGCCTACATTTGATTGGGGACAGAATTGGGTGTAATTCTGAAAAACAGTTTAATAATCCACTGTTCTTGAAAGGATGCTGCAACCAAGGGAGATGGCAACAGTGAACAATCACAAGGTTCTTAATCCCAGTCCGAGTGTAACGAGGTCAAAATCGACTGCTTGCCGCTCCCTTTTTCTTTGGTTGAATTCGGCATATAGGCAAAGGTGAATCGTTTGGGCGCTTTAACAAGAGCAGTCAGAAATATTACAAGAAGAAAAATGAGGGCGTTATTAGTAATCATTGCCCTGAGTTTCTCTATGGCAATCATGGTTTCTGTTCCTGCAGGAATCATAGCAAACCAGGAAGCCACGCAGAACATAACTGAAAACTTCAACACTACGGTTAGCAACATGCAAGCGGAAATCAATGAAACAACAACATTAATAGAAGTTCAGACTACTTCTGGACGAAACTTCGAGTTTAGCATGCCCTCAGGTACACCACCAGACATGTCCTCGGGCACGCCATCATTTGGATCTAGAGAAGTGAGTTACATGAATGGAACCGTTGTGGATGAAATTTCTTCTATTGACGGTGTCAAAGATGTTGTGAAATTCCTTGAAGCGCCATCTGAGGAAACAAATTCGGAAACTATTAATGCGCCGGGTGGAAGAAGCTTCACGATTTCCAGAGCCGTCTACACGATCACTGGAGTTTCTCTGAATTCCTCTTTAATCGACAACTATTCCATACTGCCCACAAATATCACAGAGGGGAGACCTCTACAGGAGGGGGATAGTGGAGTTGTTATCATGACCTCAAACCTCACAGATTACTTTGGAGTAGCCGTAGATGATAAAGTGGAAATCTACGGGGAGAATTTTAAAGTGGTAGGGATCTATGAACCATCAGGCCAAGGCAGTACCGAAGCAAGAGCCCTATACATGAACATTACTGATGCCCAGACTATAACTAGCAATACAGGAAACGTGAGTAGACTTGATTTGTACGCGGAAAACGCTTCCGACGTGAATGACATAACTGATGTGATAAAAGTAGCATATTCAGACCTTACCGTTACTACGTATGAAGATCGCTTGTCAAACCTTGAGAGCATGCAGGAGAGATACACGGAAAATTTGAATAACGCTCAATCGACCCTCAGCCAAACACAGACAATTGCCACCCAAGAGATCATAATATCCGTAGTTGCAACAAGCTTGATTGTTTTGTTCATGATGCTATACACCGTGCGTGAAAGAACAAAGGAAATCGGCACATTCAAAGCCATAGGGTTCACCAACTTGAACGTTATGATCCAATTCTTACTTGAAGGAGTGCTTTTGAGCTTAATAGCAGGAGCAGTTGGTATTGCAATAGGTTATGTCGCAGCACCCACTTTGTCTTCACTTCTCCTTCCGAGCGCTTCTTCATCAAGCGGCCTTCGACCTACAGGCGCTTCTATGTTCGGCGTAACAACTTTTGGACAAACCAGCGCCGTTACGCTAACTCCCCAACTTATATTGATGGCATTTGGCGCTGCCGTGTTGTTGGGGGCATTGGGCAGTTTATATCCTGCTTGGAGAGCAGCCAAAATAAGACCTGCAGAGGCGATGCGGTATGAGTGAGTGCATTCTGAAAACAGAGAAACTCACCAAGATTTATTCCATGGGCAAACGCAAGATCCTCGCCCTTTCTGGGGTAGATCTTAACGTGAACAAAGGCGAGTTTATTGCCATTATGGGACCTTCGGGTTCAGGCAAGACGACATTGTTGAATGTTTTAGGCTGTCTTGACACGCCGACTGATGGGAAGATGGTCTTAGATGGGATAGATGTCACAAAATTGCCAGATAAGAAGCTTTATGGCATAAGGAGAAACGAAATCGGTTTCATCTTTCAGACTTTTAACTTGCTGCCATACTTGAACGCTGTAGAAAATGTCGAGCTTCCCATGGAAGGCACGAAGAAATCGAAGAGCGATAGAAGGAAGAGAGCTCGCGAGCTATTGCAGATGGTCGGTCTTTCAGGAAGAGAAGAGCACAGACCACACAAATTGAGCGCTGGAGAGCAGCAAAGGGTAGCGATTGCGCGAGCGTTGGCAAATGATCCAGCCATAATCTTGGCGGATGAGCCTACTGGAAACTTGGATACAGAAAACAAGCACGAGATTGTTAGGCTGCTGGGTAGATTGAATATTGATCAAGGAACCACGATCATAATGGTAACGCATGATAGCCAAATAGCTTCACACACGGAAAGAATTCTCTTCCTCAATGATGGAAAAATCACAAGGGAAAAACAAGGGCTTCATCTAGTAAAGAAGAAGCTCATGTGCCCCTACTGTGGTAGCAGAATCCAACTCAGCGACGCAAGATGTCCGTCTTGCAAGAAAAGACTCTGAACATATAGGAAGGAATGCAGTTGGAGATCCCTCAAAAATCAAGAACAACCCGCTTTTCAACGGCTCTTATTGCAACGATCATCGTAGTTAGTTTGATGGCTGGGGGATTACTGGGTTATTCGCTGGGCAACTCCACTATTTTAGGAAGAATCAACGAGCTGCAAAATCAACTTTCAACTCTTCAAGAGCGTATGTCGAATCTTCAATCTACACAGAACATAATAAACGAAAACAACACATACTTTCTAGAAGATAATGCATCGCTTTCTCAGCTGTATGAGCAAATCAAAGACTCCGTCGTCATAATCCGAGGATTAATAGTGCAATATGATATTTTCCATCGCCCCTACTACTCGCAAGTCCAAGGTTCAGGATTCGTCTACGACTTTGTAGGACAAGATGTTGTGATCACGAACTTCCACGTAGTACAAGATACAGTTAACGTCACCATAACCTTCGCAAACGGTGACGGATATGCAGCAAGAGTGCTGGGGTCAGATCCTTATGAAGATCTAGCGGTTCTTTCAGCAGATGCGCCCCCGAACGAATGGAGGCCTCTAGGAATAGCTAGTTCATCGACCTTGGAAGTTGGAGACCCTGTGATTGCGGTGGGCAACCCTTATGGATTAGCAGGATCGATGACTACTGGCATAGTAAGCGCGCTGGGCAGAACGATAACTGAAGACATGACGGGCGGATACCCAATAGCGAGCGTTATCCAGACAAGCACTCCCATAAACCCAGGTAACTCAGGTGGTCCACTTCTGAACTACCAAGGTCAAGTTGTCGGCATAACCACTGCCATCGTGAGCGATTCACAAGGGTTAGGCTTTGCGATTCCGTCCAATACGATATTGCGGGAAGTCGCATCTCTGATATTAGATGGTTCATATGATCAGCATTCTTCGCTCGGAGCAACTGGAACAGATATGACTTTTGAAATCGCGCAGGCAATGGGTACAAGTGCGACTTATGGATGGCTTATCGTGACCGCGCCAAGCGAAACAGGACTGCGAGGAGGAACACGTCAAGTCGTAATCAGCGGAAGCTTGGTCACGATTGGTGGCGATATCATAATAGCGGTTAATGAAACAAGAATCATGAGCATAGATGATCTTTCGACTTACTTGGAAGAGAATACCTTGCCAGGTCAAACGATCAACGTAGAAATAGTGAGAAATAACGCGACGATGACCCTCTTGGTCAAGTTGGGAAAACGGGGTTGAACGCGTGCGTAGGCTCTTAATGAAGGTTGTGGGAATCAATGGTTTGCAATAGCGAGAATCGATCTGCTACTCCAATTCTGGCTTTTGCAGCCTTCGTTCCGTTAGGCACTCTTCTGATTCACCGTCTTCGTTCCAATATTCCTTTAAGATGGGTCTCTCTTGTTACCGTACTTGAGTCGACTTCCCTGCTCTCAATATACTTAAACGTCACGGCGAATGACGTCTTGTGGACCGTGTTTGGAATCTGGGCTTTTATTGAAGTCTGCACGCCAGTCTACCTAAATGTCGGCAAGGCACAGCGTACGGCAAATGCTGAGAAAGACTGTGACAAGATCGCTTTCACAAGCCTCTTTAAGACGTGTTCAAACGCTGTTCTCTCAGATTACAGAATCTCCCTGGCAGCAAAAATTCCGTTGGTGATACAGGTGCTTGTTGGCGGTTCCATACTTTATGAGGTTTTTGGGGCTGACTGGATAATTCATGCTCTGGCAGGGTTCGGAATAGGAGTAATGGTTTTGAAAGCCTACGAAACGGCTGTGGACAATTACGGATACAGCAACTTACTTTCATATTTCCATTTAGATAGATTGCACTTTTCTAGTGTCGAGAGCAAGACAAATTCTTTGGGGTTCACTCTTTTTAGTCTTTTAATAGTTGCGCCAGCATGGGAGATCTTTGAAAAAGTCGATTATCTCTTGTCACCAGCCAATGTGTTTAGGATAGGAATGGAACCGCTTTGGAACACTATTGGCGATATAGTTTTTGGGGTCGCGGGTGGAATGGCAGCGTGGTACCTCGTTAAATGTAAGCTCAAATGGGTCTAATTCGGCATAGCCCCAAGGAAGGCTCTATTCAGTGTTTAGGTCCATTTTCCGCATGAAGAAGTAGGATGCGCAAGCCTAGCAGACAAACCTTTCATATATGAGGAAGCGGGAGAAGCGGTTACTACGTTTGCAATACTGTTACTCATGAAAGCAGATGAAAAACGCATATGCGTAGAATTGATCAAGATAGCTGACAGATTTGCGGAAGTTACCAAGAACAGTTTGCTGCAATGTCTAATATGCAAGAAGCCCCAACCTACGAATTGAATAAGATTTAGAGCCAGAGGGGAAGTGCGCGGTGCTGCGGCATAGTAAGCTTCACAAGTGGTTTGCTTCGGTCTCAGCTGGCAGCTAACCCGCCTCTAGAAGCTGGAAACAACCAATACGCCAGTCCATGGCGTGATAGCTTCGGACAGACTTGGATTCCTGCTGCCACGTTTGGAGAATGGCGGTTGGAGGGGTTGTCTCTTGTTTTCTTGGCGGGCGAGTTATTGCTAGTTCGCGGTATTACTGTGAAGCAATAATAGATTTTTTATATTACTTTGCGCAATCATATTATTTTGTGCAGTCTGGATTTGTCGTGATTTTGAACTTGTCAGATAGTTCTTCAGCGGATTGTACTGGGCGGCTGTTGCCGTGTCGGAGGCGGTAAGCAGTGACGAAGGGGAAGGCTTGGACGGTTGAGGAGGAGTTGAGGCTTAAGGAGCTTCTTGAGGATGGGATGCCTGTTTCAGGTATTGCCGCTATGCTTTCGAAGACGAAGGTGGCTGTGAGTATCAAGCTGAGGCGTCTCGGACTAAAAGATGATAGTGCGCAGAAAAAGGCTGTATCATCATCTTCTAGTCGCGGGTTAGAGTTGCCGGCTGAGTTGCCTACGGTTGAGGAGGCTGTGAAGGTTCTTGGTGGGGTGATGTTGGCGATGACGAAGCCTGGGGTCAGCAAGGCTGAGGTGTATAGGTTGAAGGCTTTGGCGGATGTGGCTTGGAAGTTTAAGGAGAGTATGGCTGAGCTTGTCCGTTACAGGGAGTTGGAGAGGGAGATTGTGGAGTTGAGGAGGAAGTATGAGGAGCTTGCCGTCAAGAAGACGAACTTTTCGGCCAGGTAAATGGGAGAGAGATCGTTCGAGTATTCAGCAGTCGGTTCAGGCGATAGAGGCTAGCAGCGAAGAGCTTCTGCAGAGTTTGATGAGCGATCCGCTTCGTTTCTGCAAGGAGATTCTGCTGTTTGAGCCGACGGAGTATCAGAGGAAGGTTGTCGAGCTTTTTGAGAAGAAGCAGTTTATGGCCCTTCGGTGGTGCAGGCAGAGCGGAAAAAGCCTGACGGTTTCGGCTTTGCTTCTGTATTATGCGTTGACGCACCCGAAAAGCGAGATTGCGGTTGTCGGGCCAAGCTGGCGGCAGACGAAGCTTAACATCAGGCGGATGGCTGGGCTGCTGGAAAACGTGAGGGGTGATCTGAATTTCAAGCCGCAGAGGACAGCAATTCACTTCAAGAACGGGTCCACGATTGAGGCCTATCCGAACAATCCTGACACTATCCGGGGACCGACGCTGAACATCGTCTGGTGGGATGAAGCCGCGTTCACGCCGAACGATGCCGACCTCTACGACGCCATACTGTTTACGTTAGGAACAACGGATGGCAAATTAATCGCAACAAGCACGCCGTGGAATTCAGGCAGCATATTCTGGAAGATGTGCAATCATAAGGAATGGAGTGACTTCGAGCGAAGCCATGTCCCCGTTGAAAAAGCCACCGCTCCCCTCGGTCCCTTGAAGCCAAACATGATCGAGAAGATCAAGAAGCAGTTCGGCGAGGATCCTTCCCGTTGGCGCCGCGAAATGGAAGCTGAGTGGGCTGAAGATGAGGATGTGTGGCTGCCGCAAAGCTTAATCGTCGCATGCGTCGGAACCAAGAAAAACTGCGGGGAAGATCTGCAGCCCTGGAATCCGGAGCAGGGCTATGAGGGCGACCTTTTCGCTGGGTTAGACTTGGCACAAGTGAGAGACTACTGCGTTTTCAGCGTCATCCAGCGCTTGAATGATCGGCTGTTCCTGCGTCACTTGAAGATTTTCAGTCAACCGACGAAGTATGCGAACGTTCTGGGTTATGTGAAGATGCTTCAGGATCGTTGGGGCGGGTTCTCAAAGATGCGTGTTGACTTCACGAAGGAAGGTCCGAGCATCATAAGCGATATGACGGATGCGGGAATCAAGAACGCTGAGGGCGTGAACTTCAGTGTTCCGAGGAAGAGCGAGATGGCTAATTTGCTGAAGCAGCGTATGATGGATCAGAGGTTTTTCTATCCGCTTCTTACCTGGGAGAAGCCGTACCGCAGCGACATTTGCACTGAACTCAATGTTGAGCGGTATGAGCTCCGGAAAGATGGGACGATAGCGTTGAATCACCCGATGGGTACGCATGACGATGTGTTTTGGAGTTTGGCGCTGGGCGTTTACGCGACGGTTGACATGAAGCCTGTGGACATTGAGGCGATGAGGTTTGGATAGCCGGTAGCTTATCCCCATTCGGGTCTTCCCAGATCATGGGAGGGGATAGAAATGGAAGACTTGCCAAAGGGATTGGCAGCATCTAACACAAGCAAGATAGCGAAAAGGCTGAAATCAGTTTCTGGCGGTCGAATATTGGATGTTGCCACAGCTGGAGGAGGATTTATCAACACTCTAATGAAGACTCTGAAAGATTATGATTCTTTTGTGGGAATAGATTATTGTGCTTCAGCCACCTCAAAAAAGGAGATGGAATCTGCAAGGAGCCGTAGGGCGCGCGCGCTAGGAACAATTCTATTCAGGGCTTCACGCAAGGAAGATTGCAGATTGAAGATTGCCATTATAGAAAACGCAGGTAATTCATTCTTCCCAACCTTGTACGAGCGTCATTCAGGCAATTCCAGCTCTATCCTTCTCCTGTAAATATGCACGTTGAAATTGCACAGGACATCCATTCCTAAGATGCTGGGCGTGAGTTGGAGCATTTTTTCCCGCTCCTCTGGCTTTCTATCAGGCGATATGCAGATTATTTTGAGCCCACCATCAACCACAATTTTGTGCTTTTGCTCATCCGATCCAAAGGTCATGTGAACGGGACAGTTCACTATTCGGTTTCTGAATGTTCCCCCAAAACCGATTGATATCTTCTTTTCTTCAGGAAAAATAGAGCTGTCCAATCCCATAAGCTCAAGCTCCTTTTCGGAAATTGCAGAATACGTGGCGCCTGAATCGACTACAAAACTTACGGCTCTACTCTTATGATGGGCAATGATTTCTACAAAAACGGGGATTCTTGGTTGCTTGTTTATGACAAATCCGATGAATTTTAACGTTAGACACCCTTTGGGGTTAGAAGAACATCGCAACCTGTTCTGATTGCACATATTCAACTAGGGCGCTCTTTGAATCAATCTTCTTCATAGCGCTTACTATTTTTTCATAGTTGCTATCACTCGCAACAATCTCTCTGTTTTGCACTATGATCCATTTACTATCGTAATTTTCCTTCAGATTGTCATAGTTCTTTTCAAGCCATTTCAGATTGTCGCATGACGCTTTGAATATTTGCGCTATGTCTTGCTTCATGTTGGTTCTCCAAATTAGTCAGTAGTGGCGCGATTATTTAATCTTATTCCATTTGACTTGTTTTATCAATAATAGTTTATGAATCTCAGATCAGCCTTGATACGGCAAGTCATCTTACTAAGCGTCTAGCAGCCGTTGGGCTTTCGCCAAACTCCCACCGCGCGCGCTAAAACCCCGCCTTTAGAGTCCAACTCTTTGTTTACCGTCAACTCATTCTGAAAACTCTGGTGGTTTGACCAACGGTCCAGCGGGAACAACCGCAATCCGAGCTATCTGGATGTAAGCTTTCCCTTCATGGTTTTCAATGATTTTGAAGCCCCCAGTGGAAGACAATGTATGTATGCAAGCATGATGAACTGTCAGAACTGCGTCTTGCAGCTTTTGATCATCTTCTAACATCTCAATGGTTAGTCCTATATCTTTACATCTAGAAGCAGACAGATGGCGTGCATGTGATT
>Ga0315289_10014536_pt1 | contig 10986 bp, 7 predicted proteins | sample YL17G11_40_MG_FD_203452 | JGI IMG/M metagenome (GOLD analysis project Ga0315289, IMG submission 203452) | Sediment microbial communities from Yellowstone Lake, YNP, Wyoming, USA - YL17G11_40 | ecosystem: Environmental > Aquatic > Freshwater > Lake > Sediment | place: USA: Wyoming | collected...
CGGCCTTGGCCGCCGCGGCCTTGGCGGCAGCGACGGCCACCGCCGTCGCGGAAGAGGGCGCATCAGCGGCGGGCGCAGCGCCTCCTCCCGCGGGAGCAGCACCACCGGCACCGGCGGGCGCGGGCGCGGGCGCGGGCGCGGCGTCGGCCGACCTTGGGGTCGACGGCACCCTCTCCACCTTGGTCAGGTCGATCGCCTCGTGCGAGTTCGGGTCCTCGAGCTTCAGGACCTTTTTCGCGCGCACGGGCATGGGCAGGCGAGGGATGAAGGCCGCCGGGGGCGGAGGCGGGGCGCCTCCTCCGCCGAGCTGCTGCTGCTGCATCTGCCCCGGCGCGCCGCCGCCCCGCGGCGGCTGCAGCGGCTGGGGCGGCATCTGCGCAAACTGGCCGGGCCCGCCGGCGCCGCCGCCTCCTCCCGCGAACATCATGCCGGCGGGGGGGACTCCGCCACCGTACCCGCCCATGGAGCTCCCGTCCATGAAGTAAGCAGGAGGCGGGGGGGGCATCATCATCCCGACGCTGGCGCCTCCCCCGGGGCCTCCTCCTCCCTGCCCAGGCATCTGCATGACCCCTCCTCCGGGGATGAAGCCGCCGCCGCCATAGTTCGGGTTGGGGTTCCAGCCGAGAGGCGGAGGAGGCGGGGGCCCTCCGGGGAAGGGGCCTCCAGGGTAGCCTCCTCCGGGGATGAAGGGAGGAGGCCCCCCTCTCATGCCGATGTTGTTGTTCCGGGACTTGTTGCCTCCGTTCGCGCCTCCTCCGCGGCCCATGCCGCGGCCCATGCCGCCCATGTGCTGAAGCGGCGGGCCTCCTTGCTGCTGCTGCTGCTGCGAAGGAGGAGGAGGAGGAGGAGGAGGAGGAGCGCCGCCTCCGGCCGCTGCCAGCGGGGCCTCGAACGAGCCAAACACTGGAGCAGGCGCGCCTGCTGCCGGCGGGGGGCCTGATTTTTTCGTTGTTTTTTGTTTTGTTTCGGTTTGTGAGTTCGCTTGTTTCGTAGAGAGAGAGAAAGAGAGAGCAGAAGCGCCGACAAACGGGGAAAGAGAAAGCCCCGTGTTTGGGCTGGGACGCCGAGAGACCTCGGTCGGGGCGGGCGCGGGGAGAGAAAGAAGCGAGAAGCTAGAAGAGGTCGAGGGCAAGGGCGAGTTTTTTTTTTTTTTTCTCCGCTCGCTACGCTTCTCGCTCTCGTTTTCCCTTCTACAGCATTCGCCGCCTCGCCGAAATCCAAGCCAGCCTGGCTTTCTGCATCGCTTCTCGACCGCCAGTCGCACGCTACGAGCCTTCCATAGGCCTCGGCCAGGCGGAGAGCCAGAAGGCTCCCGAGCGCGCGGGAGATCTGCTCCATGCTTGTGTCGAGCGGCGGCGGCCGCGAAGCCCAAGTGCGAGAGGCATCACGACGATTTTTGAGGGGAGAAAGGAAGAAGAGAGAAAACGCGCTCACCTTCGGGAAGAGAGACGCCCACGGGCTTGCCCTCAACGGGCTTCTCGCTCGTCATCGTTGTTGTTTCTGTCGTGTTGTTAAGTTGGGCGACGGAAAGAGAGACGGGAGAGTGAGTGAGTGAGAGAGAGAGAGAGAAAGAGGGAGAGAAGGAGGGAGCGACGTCGATTGGAAAGAAGAACGCAGCCGGCGAGCGACGGCAGTGGGGAGATTAGCCGATGCTCTTCAAACAAACAGCGCTGCTGCGCACTCGCTTTTTCTGAGTCTTTTCTCTGTTTCTTTGCTCCGACGCGCACGGCACGTTGATCTCGTCCTCTTCGAAGAGAGGAATAGAAAGCCTGGAACAGACTAGCTCACGCACAATCTGTTTTTTTTTTTCGGCGCCGTTTGCAACTCTCGTCGCCGAATCACGTCGGTCGATAGATTGCTCTTGTTCCTCGTTTCCTCTCTTCGGAGCTAAACACACAAACGGCTGCTGCCTTGGTGCCTGCTTGCTCCCCCGCGCGCGCGATGCGCGGAAGCGGGGGTGGAAGGTGGGAAGGGAGAGAAGGAAAGGAGAAGTTCAAAGGTTCGAAGTTCTCGAAAGGGGGAGGGAGCAGAAAGCGATTTGCGAAAAAAAGTGAGCAAGCGGTAGTTTGCTCGAGAAGCGAGAAGAGGCCAAAAAAACGAAAACAACTCCCTCTCACCCCGCCCCCCCCTCCTGGCCCCGCGCTCAATCGCTTCTGCTTCATTCAACTAGGCTGTCTTACAATTTCACTGCGATCCCGGAAACGTGAGGCGCGATAAACCCTCCGCCCTCCACCCTGAACCTCTCGACCTTCGACAGCCGCAGCAGCCTCGCTCCTTTCCCTCCCCCTCCTCCCCCTCCTACTTCAAACAGCGGGACCGGGTCCCTGGTCAGGTGGCAGCCGTCGGCCAGGAGCTGCTGAAGCGGGTCCAGCACGCGCTGCGTGACCCGCATCAGCCCGTGGGTCGGTTCCGGATCGAGGGTGTGCTCCAGGAACGCGATGACGCCGCCGGGGCGGAGCGCGGCCGCGGCGGCCGCGAGCGTCTGCCCGGGGTCGGGCACGGAGCAGAGCAGCAGCGTGCAGAGGACGACGTCGACGGACTCGTCCCGGATCCCCGACGCCGAGAGGGAGGCGGGCGACTCGGCGGAGGCCTGGACGAAGCGCGCCGTCGGTCTCTGAGGAAAGGAAGAGGAGGGAGCGGAAGGAGAAGAAGAGGTCGAGGAAGAGGGGGAGGGTGCACCGTCCTTGCCGCTGCCTCTGCTGCCGCCGCCGCTGCCGCTGCCGCCGCTGTTGCTGCCTCCCGACGGCGGCTCCAAGACCTCGAAGCCGGCCTCCCTCGCGGCCTCCTGGGCGTATCTGAACATGAACGCGTTGCTGTCGACGCCGACGAGCGAGCGAACCGCCACGGGAGACCGGGGAGAAGAGGGAGCAGAGCCGGGAGAGGCACTCCCGCCGCTGCCGAGGAGGAGGAGCCTCGCGTTGGGCAGGGCCCCGCACCCCAGGTCAAGGACGTCGAGCCCCCTCCCTCCACTCCCGCTCCCCTCGCCGCCTGCCCCGGAACCCGCCGTCCCCGCCGCTGCCTCTCGGAGCGCTTCGGCAAACAGCGCGCGCTTGACCGGCTCGACCTCGGCCTCGTAGCTCTGCATCATCGTCGCCATCGCCGAGGCGAAGTAGCTCTTGTACGCGTTCCGGCCGAGCTGCGTCCTTGAGAGGCAGAGGGCGCAGCAGCAGGGGGTCAGGGCTGCTGCTGCGGCTACATAGTTTTTTTGGTTTTTTCGAAGACGAGGAGGTCGAGTTTTTTTTTTCGTCGTCGAGGTCGAGGAGAGGAAAACAGGCATTCCAATCTTCAAAGCTTTCCAACTCCTCGTTCCTTACTCAGGAGATCGCGCCGCGTCGCGCAGCATCGTAGGGCATCGGCTCTTTTCCCGAGAGACACCGATATCGTGTAATGCTGCGGCACGGGAGCCGCTACGGGCGGTCGATGAAACAAGAACTTCATGTCGCAACAAAAAAGTGAGATTTCCGTTCGGGCTCCCTGTTCGCCCTTCACTTTTTTCTTTTCCTTCCTGGAAGGAGGCTTGGCTCTCTCCTACGCTACCCAAGAACTCGCCTCGCATGTCGTCCCTCGCGCCCTGGCGCTGCTGCAGCAGCACCTGCTCTTCCTTACCATCCCCATTTTCCTCCTCGGCGACGATAGCAAGGAGGAGCAACTGTGCATCATTGTTCTTCGCTGTCGTCGTCGCCACCGCCGGCATGCGTCGATCTCATCATCGTCGTCTGCCTTTGCGCGTCGCCCAGGTGCGTTGCCGAGGAGGACTTTCGTTTTATTTTGGCGCTGCTGCATAGATCGTACAGCGCTGCTTCTCTTGAAAGAGTCGGAACGTGAAATCAAACGCTTCCCACGAGGGAGAATAAGAAGACAGAGGGAACGTGAGCCTCGTTTTCTTCGTCGCCGTTTGCCCTTTCCTAACCTTCCCTCCTCTTCTTTTCTCCTCCACAAACTCACAGACCTCCGCCGCCGCGGCGGCGCCTGGCTCCGGAAGCAGCAACACCGCCAGCAAGAGCAAGCACATGCAGAACAGCACCAGCAGAACCGGCAGCAGAACCGGCAGCAGCACCGGCACCAACAAGGCGCACCTCCACGCCCTCGACCTCTCCCCGGCCGCTGCGGCCAGGGAGGAGCCCTTCGGGCCCCGCGGCGTCCTGCTCGTCGGGCTCGACGCCGAGGACGCGGCGGCCGCCGAGTCCTGGTTCAGGGAGATGGAGGGCCAGGGGCTGCCGATCGCGCACTGCAGCGGGCCCATGCTCGAGCAGACGGCCGGGGAGGCGCTCTTGGTGCGGAGGGGAGGGGGAGGAGCGACAGAGGGGGAAAGCAGCAGCAGCAGCAGCGAGAACAGCGGCGGCGGCGGTCGGACCCCCGAGGGCTCGAAGCTGTCGTTCGCTTCCTTCGCGTCCGTGCCCTTTGTCTCCAAACCGGACGAGAAGCTCCCCAGGTTAGCCTTGTTGTCCGGCATGACGTCGGCGGAGGCCGTCGCCATCGCCAGCTACTGGGAGCAGTTTGCGAGGTCGAAGGCGCCCGTCGTCGCCGCGCTGAGGCCGGCGATGGTCCCTCGCAAGGTCGGCGACTTGGTCCTGGAGGCCACGCTCGCTTCGGCCTCCGCTTCGGCGACGGCCGAGGAGAGCGCCGGCGACTCCAAGAGGACGATCGTCGATGCCGAGAGCATCCGGGAGAAGGTCAGGGCCTCGGTCGAGGCCAGGAGGGCGACGCGGGCTTCGGGCCCCGTTCAGATAGTGATCCCTCCGCGGAACGAGAGTGCTTCTGCTGACAGCGCTTCTGGTGCCTCTTCTTCTTCTTCTTCTTCTTCTTCTTCTTCTTCTTCTCCTTCTGCTTCTGCTTCTTCTGCCTCTTCTTCTGCGTCTCCTACGGCAGCAGCAGTAGCAGCTGGAGCCGGAACCGGGAAAGAAGCAGCAGCAGCGGGAGCCGGCGCGTTCGCCGCGGCGGAGAGGAAGAGGGTCGTTCCGCCGGCGCTGGAAAAGGTGCGGGCGAGGGGCTTTGGCAGCAACACCCCAAGCAACGGCAGCAACAGCAGCGGCAGGGGCAGCAAGAGCTGACAGAGTACAAGAAAAAGGAGGATTGAAAGAGACGGCTGAACGCGACGCGCTCACGATGTAAAAACAACAACGACACCAACGACGAGGAGAAGAAGAAGGGGGAGGGAACGCGGAAATCGAAAAGATCGAAAACACAAGATCATTTCTTCACAAGAGGATAAAAAGAACAAGAAAAAAAGGTTTCGCTCGCTTCGAGCTTGATGACGACGACCAAGCGCGGTCGCGCCCCTAGTGCCACCGACACTGCAGCTGCTGTCCCTCCGTCGCTCCCGTCTGACAAGGCAGCCAACGGCAAGCGTCTGGCGGCGAAGATAAAGGACGACGCGGCCCGAGAGCGACGCGATTCCCACGGGAATGTCGAAGAGGCGAAAGAGCCGCCGCCGCCGACGGCGGGGGCGGCGGCAGCGGCCTCGCCTCCGGGAGCCCCCCCCTTCGCTTCCTCTTCGCCGTTCTGGTCCGCCGTCGAGAGGGACGCCCTCGCGGCGCTCGTCGCCCCGGAGCCCGTCGAGAAGTTCCTCTCCGAGACCTGGGAGAGGAGACCGGGCGTGTTCCGGGCGACGGAGGGGAGGAGGGCGCTGGTCGAGCGAGGGGAGGTCTTCACCAAGAGGGCCCTCGACGCCGTCGTCGCCGCGGCCGAGGCGGCGGCGGCGGCGGCAGCAGGAGCGCAGGGGGGAGCTGCTGAAGACGGGCCGTCGCGTCCTCCTCCTCCTCCTCCTCCTCCTCCTCCTCCTCCTCCTCCTCCTTCGACTCCTGCTGCCCCCTCCGTTCTCTTCGGGAGGGACGTCTGCGCCTCGAGGTACAGGCGCGGAGCCAGGGAGAACCTTGGCGGCGAGCCGGGGACCCCGGTCACCGCGGCGGCGCTGCGGCGCCTCTACGGCCGGAGCGAGGAAGGGGACCGAGAGCCCCCTGCCCCCTCCCCTTCCGCTTCCGCTCCCTCGCCGCCTTCGCTCAGGGCCACGCTCCAGGTCCACCAGCCCCAGCGCTGGTGCGACGCCTCCTGGAGGCTCGTCGCGGCGCTCGAGGCGCGCCTCGGCTGCCTCGTCGGCGCCAACGCGTACCTGACGCCGGCGGCCTCTCGGGGCCTGGCCCCCCACTGGGACGACGTGGAGGTGTTCGTGCTGCAGGTCGAGGGCGCCAAGTCCTGGAAGGTTTGGGGCTGGGAACCGAGGGCCGGCGGGCCCGGCGGGGAGCGGCGGCGGCGGGGAGGAGGGGAGGGCACGGGCGCGCCGCTGGCCTCGTCGCCCTCGGGCGACCTCGACGAGCGCTCGCTGGGCGAGCCCGCGCTGGAGGTGGTGCTGCGGCCCGGGGACGTCCTCTATCTCCCGCGGGGCACAGTCCACGCGGCCGCTGCCGATGTTGACGTCGACGTCGAAGAGGAGGAGGGGGGGGGAGCGGGGCAGGAGCGCGGCGAGGCGGCGGCGCGGAGGGGGAAGAAGCGAGCCAAAAAGGCGGGCGCGAAGGCTTCGTCCTCGCCCTCCTCCTCCTCCTCTTCAAACCACCTCACCCTCTCCTCCCACCAGCGCTGGAGCCTCTGCGACCTGGCCCTGGCAGCGATCTCCGCCGCGGCCGCGGTCCCTCCCTCGTGCGATCAGAAGGCGGACGGGGGCTTGCCCAACTCGCTGCGGCCGGGGCTCCCTCCCGGGTTTCTGTCGTTGGCGGGCTTTGAGCGGGGGGCGCTCGCCGCTGCGGCCGCGTCCGTCGCGGAGCGGGACCCTTCCGCCCCTCCCCCTCCTCTGGAGACGGCCGCGGCGCTCGCGAGGGGCCTGCGAGACCTCGCAGAGGCCCTGGAGAGGAAGTCCGCCTCGTCGCTCCGCCTGCTCGACGGCGCGGCGGACGCGCTCGCCGCCGACTTTTTCGCGTCGCGGCTGCCGCCGCACCCGTCGCAGCTGCTGCTGGGTGTTGGGAGGGCCCCGCGCAGCGCCGCGGACTCGGTGGCCGTGCGAGGGAAGGGGCTGTTCCGGCTGGTGGCGTGCGACCCGGGCGCGTGCTGCGGCGGCGGCGAAGGAGAGGGGGGGGGCTGCGGCGGAGAGGAGGAAGGAGAGGAAGAGCACGGCGGGTGCTGCGGCCGAGGCAGCGGCTTTGTCCAGATCCTGAGCTGCGTCCGGAACGAGCGCGCCGCCCACCTCGTGCCTCCGCTTCCGTCCTCCTCGTCGCCGTCTCCTTCGCATTCCTCTTCCTCCGAAGAAGAGAGCGAGAAGGAAGGGAGCAGCGGGAGCGGCGGCGGCGGCTCGAAGGAAGAAGAGGAGGAAGAAGAGAGCGAAGAAGAAGAGAGCGAAGGCGAAGAGGAAGAAGAGAGCGAGGGAGACTGCTCAACCCTCTACCCTTCTTCCTACGCTCCCGCGCTGGCTCAGCTTCTCTCTTCCACCCCGGAGAGCCCTCTCGAGATCTCGCGCGTGGCGCTGCCGAGCGTGGAGGCCAGGCTAGGCCTGGTCTATTCGCTGTGGAGCGAAGGGGTTCTCGCGGTCGTGGAAAAGTGAAAGAAGAAAATCAACCTTTTTTTGTTTTGTTTTAATGTAACAAAACTTGCTCTTCCACTCATCGGGAAAAAAACGTTCCTTTTCTCTTTCTCTCTCTCTCTCTCTCTCTCTCTCTCAAACTAGAACTAAAAGTCAAAACTTAGCGCGCCGCCACAAAGTCCCTGACCTTCGCCAGCCACGCCGCGTACTCCCTCGCCTCCTTGTCCTCTGCCAGCGCCGCGAGCGCCCCGCCCAGGCTCGGCGTCACGCCCCTCGCCTCGAGGAACGCCTCGAACTCCGCCTGCAGCGCCTCGTCGAGCTCGTCAAAGTGCGGGCCCGTGAACTCGGCGTCGTCCTCCTCTTCCTCTCCGTTGCTCGCTCCTCCTTCCTTCTTCTTCTTCTCGAGTGAGACATGCATGATCTGCAGGTAGGTGCCGTCGGAGCGGCAGTCGAAGAGCAGCTGGGACCCCGGGGAGGCGTCCTTCGTCACAGCGACGGTGAAGACGACGCCGCCGTCGTCAAAGGCCTCTTCCTCGTCGTCGATCTCGGCGTCCCCGTCGTCGTCCCCTTCCTCTCTTTCGAGGACGTCGTCGACGTCGTCGTCCTGGTCGTCGATGAGAAGCTCGACCGTGACCCTCTCGCCCGCGGGAGGGCTCTTTGACACGAGGGCCAGCCTCGCCGAGCCGTCGGCCTCGGCGCCGTCGCTCCCGGAGCCGGGCCCGAAGGCCCAGCCCTGCGGGAGGTCCGGAGGCCCCTGCGGGGCGTGCTCCGCCTCGTATTTGATCTCCGTGTCGAGGACGGAGAGAAGCGAGGAAGAGGAAGAGGAAGAGGGCGAGGCCGAGGCGGCCGCGGCGAAGAAGCCCCGGGTCGAGGTCGAAGAAGACGAAGAGAAGATCGAGGACGGCAGCGATGAGGTCTGGAGCATCGGCGCCGTCAGGGCTCGAGCAGCGGCGGGGACGGTCGAGCCGCTGCGCCTGGCAGCAGTAGCGCACGCCGAGGACGCGAATGTCGCGCTGCGCGAGGTAGCAGCAGCAAGAGAAGTCATCGTCGGGGCGATGTTTTTGACGAAAGCAGACAGCAGCATCGAGAGAAGGAAAGAATAAAAAAAGGTTGCCGCTCGACGGCGGTTCTCTTTTCAAAAGATTTGATTTTCATTTGTTTTTTTGTATTTTGGTTAACAACGCTTCCAACACCCCCCCCCTCCGACTGGTTCGTTCTCGTTCTTTCAATTCTTCTCTTTTACAGTAAAGCTACGTTGATATTGATGGTTCAGCAAGTGCACCGGGGCTCGAAGGCATCTGTCAATTGGGGGATTGTTGAAGGAAGAGAGAGAAAGGTAGAGTGAGCGTCGTCGTTCAGAAACCCGACCTCGAAGAACACCGAAAGAAGAAGAAACTTCTCTCTCTCGCTCTCTCTCTTTTTCAGAAATGTGTTTCCAACCGAATATCACCTTTGAACAGGTGCAACAAAATCATGACCGCGGCGAAGACGACCGCGGCGCCGCTGTTGAGGTCGAAGAGGGCCTGCGGCTCGTCGTTGTCTGCTGCTTGCGCCAGTGTTTCGACGGTCGCTGCTGCGGCAGCAGATGAAGAGCTCCCGCCACCGTTGGCGTTGCTGTTCAGGCTGTTCTCCTCGTAGCCTCCCTTTTCGGGAGGGACTCCACCGCCGCCGCTACCTGAAGGCGGTCGATCCTCGCCCATCGCGCCGGAGAAAAGAGAGCCAGAAGAGGGTCGTTTCCCAGCGCCCTTTATTCGAGTTTTGAGTCTTCCAATGAGTTTTGTTCCAATGTCTTTTTTCAATCGATTTTGATTTTTTTCGCTTGATTTTTTGAGAGGACACAACGCACAATTCGATTGCCTCACCCAGTTTCCCCGCCCCGCCCCGTTCTTCCTCTCCAAAAACAAAACTATGGCGACCGGGTTCATCGCTGTGCGTCAGCCGTTCAAGCTGCTCGCGAGGCAGCAGCGTTCTACCAAGCCCGCCGCGTCGTCGTCGTCGACGATGCGAGCTTTCGCTCCGACTCTGACGACGTCGCCGCTCTCCTCGGCGTCGTCGTCGCCGGCTCTCCGCCTTCTTCGCCTCCGCCCCTCCGTCGTCGCGACCTCCGCCGCGGCAGCGAACAGCAGCGGCGGCGACGTCCAGGGTGAGATGCTCTCCCCGTCGCTCTTTAACAAGCCGGCGGTGCGCGCCGTCGCCATCGCCGCGGGAGTCGCCGCCGCTGCGGCGGGCACGGGCGCCGCGTCGTCGGCGGCGACGCTCGCGGCCGTGCACCTCACCGCGTTCGGCATCAGCCTGGGCACGCAGATCTACACGACCTTCTTCCTTGGCATCGCTATGTTCAAGTCGCTCGGCCGGCAGGCCTTCGGGAGGCTCCAGTCGAAGCTGTTCCCGATCTACTTCTCCGTCGTCGCCGCCTCAACGCTCTTCCAGACGGCCTCCCTCGCCTTCGGGCCCGGGGTCCTCGGGCCGCAGGCCGTATCGCTGGGCGTGACCCTGGGCGCCACGCTGATCAACCTGCTCGTCATCGAACCCACGACCACGAAGTCGATGTTCGAGCGGTACGCGCTCGAGAACGCGCCCGCGGCCTCGAGGGACGACGCCCGGATCGCGAGGCTGCGCAAGGAGTTCTCCAAGCTGCACGGGATCTCGTCGCTGTTTAACCTGGCGGCGCTCGTGGCCTGCGTCGCCCACGGCGCCTGGCTCGCGTCGCACCTGTCGCTGCCGACGGGGGGCTGGGCGCTCGTGTCGCCGCTGGTGAAGTAGAATTAAAGGGGAAGGAGAGAGGGCTTTTTTCTCTTGGTCTCGATGGTTGCGTTTGTTAATTTCCTTGCAAAAAAAAAGGAAGGAGAAAGTTGACTTTTTTTTTAAATATGAAATGAAATTGTGTATCTCCTCAAGCCACCGCGCTCTTCTCCTCCTCCTCCTCGAGCTGCAGCAGCCCCTTCCTCAGCCTCCTCATCTCCTCGATCTCGGCCCTGCTCGCGGTCGTTTTACCGCTGCCCCCGCCAGAGAACTTGCGCGACAGCCACCGCGCAGAGTCCTTGGGGTGGCGCCTTTGGGTCTCGTAGTCGGTGAAGACGATGCCGAAGCGAGAGGAGTACCCCTCGCGCCACTCGAAGTTGTCGAGGATCGACCACGCGGCGTAGGAGGTCAGCTCGACGCCGTCGTCGAGCACGGCCCGCTCGGCCGCCTCGACGTACCCCTTGAAGTAGGAGACGCGGAAGTCGTCCCTGAGGACGGCGGGGAGCGGGGTCTTGTCCTCGCCGGGGCCGTCACAGCCGCTCTCAGTGACGCGGACCTCGATCTTGCGGAGGACCCGGCCCGTGGCCGGGTCGCGAGGGCTGTAGGTGTCCGAGACGTGCTTGAGGAGCTTGCGGAAGCTGTTGGAGTGGCGGATTTTTCGAGTTCGGAAAAGAGAGAGAGAGAGAGGAGAGAGAGAGAGGAGAGAGAGAGAGGAGAGAGAGAGAGAGAGAGAGAGA
>Ga0315289_10014538_pt1 | contig 10984 bp, 17 predicted proteins | sample YL17G11_40_MG_FD_203452 | JGI IMG/M metagenome (GOLD analysis project Ga0315289, IMG submission 203452) | Sediment microbial communities from Yellowstone Lake, YNP, Wyoming, USA - YL17G11_40 | ecosystem: Environmental > Aquatic > Freshwater > Lake > Sediment | place: USA: Wyoming | collected...
AACCGCGGGACCGACCAGTCTCACGATCTGTAATGATCTTCGCTGAAGTGGTGGTGTACGCCGCAAACGCATTGCGCAGATCGTCCTCGGTTGCGGTAAACGCGAGGTTACCTACATAGAGCTTCTTAGCCACAAAAACCTCCTACTGAGAAAAATAAAAGTGAATGGAACAGGAGCGCCGTGTTATTGGGCCCACAACAAATATACTAATTTACATATCTTTTTACAAATTATCGTTTGTTTGTGCTTTATACCTTAAAAATTTCCGCAAATTTATGCAAGATTGTTTTTTTGTTATCGTTCACTATCTTATCAAGTTCTCCTGGATCCAACCATATACCATGGCATCCTGAACATTTGTCTATTAATAGGCCCTTATATGGGATCTCAATGAGTTTCCTGCCGCATTTGGGGCAGCACATATAGTGAAGTTTCTTGAGCCTATCTTTTTCCTGTTTTTCAGTATTTTTGTGTTTATCGATCTCTATCTTCCTACGACGTTCAAATTCTACCTTTGCAAAATACTCCTCTTCCTTAATTGGGGGTTTTTCAAGCATGATAAGCTCCTTAATCGTATAAAAGAGTATTAAATGAGATGGTGTTTAACAACTGGGAGTTACTAAATTTGTGCCCTTTTCTGCGTCTTTTCTTCATCCACATGGGACTGTATAGCCTTTAGTTTGTCTTCTATGTTGTAGACTTGATCTGTAAAACGCTTCTCCCTTTTCATAAGAGCGTTCCTCTCGTAAGGCAAATCAACGACTATCTTTTCAGCGATCATACCCGGGCTCGAACGCATGATGAAAATTTCATCCCCCAGATAAACGGCTTCCGGTATATCATGTGTTACGAATATGACTGTTGTTTTGAGTTTGGACCAGATCTGGCAAAGGAGCTCCTGCATTTTGAGCCGGGTATGAATATCGAGTGCTCCAAAGGGTTCGTCGAGCACCAAAATCTCTGGAGTAGACACCAAACTACGGGCTATTGCAACGCGCTGTAACTGTCCGCCAGATAGCGTAGGATACTTGGCGTATTTGCTCTCCTGACCCTCCAAACCCACGAGTTTGATCATTTCCATAGCCCGCGCATGCCGCTCTTTTTCAGGGACTCCTTTGAACTTGAGCCCAAGAGCCACATTATCGAGTACGCTCAGCCAGGGGAAAGAGGAGTACTGCTGGAATACCATACCGATGACAGTCTTGTCCTCACGGGCTTTTCCGTTGATCAGGACCTGCCCAGAGGTCGGTTTTTGGATACCCGTTATAAAGCGCAACAGAGTACTTTTTCCACATCCGCTAGTCCCTAGGACCACAACGAACTTTCCGTTTGAGGTATTGTCCTCTATCAAGAGATTGAGATCCTTGATGATGAATGTTTTCCCACCATCATAGCTCTGGCAGATATTCTTGAGCTCTATGACGTCAGGGATGTTCACGTCATTGATAAAAGGTATGTTCGAATCGTACATGAGATTTTCCGTTCTTGAATAGATTATCGAGTTTTGTTCTCCAGCATTTTGAATCCGGATGCCTTCATTTTGTCAAAGAAAGTCTCTTCTTTTTGATGGTCGTACATGTACGGCAGGAAAACCTCCCCGAACTCAGCCTGATCCAGCTCCACGAGCGCCATCTGAATATCTACCCAGTCCGCCAAAATCTTCCAAGCAGTCCGGGCAGCCTGTTCAGACACTTTATTGAGAGTGCCCTTTCGAGGACGTTTCACCAGTTTCTTTAACTGCAGCTCTACTCTGTCTATGCGTGCGGGGAGCCTAAAAGGAGTGTCTATCCCGCCGATAGGTATGATAAAAGCAATACCAATAAGTTTTTGTTGCTCGATGAGTTTCATGATGTTCTTGGCACCATGCTTCATGAGCTGCTCCTCTATGCGGAGGACTGATCTGGCTGCGGGTACTTCTGAGGTATAGTTCTTAATCATGGGGCTCTCTATAGGTATTTGAATTTGAAAAGTCTCTTATCCAGCCATGTGAAAAATCTATCCTGAACGAATCCAATGAGCACGATCACGAGGAGCACTGCGAATACCTTGTCCACGCGACTCTGACGACCTGCCGTATAAATAACCGCCCCGATGCCCCCCGATCGGTTTACCAGCTCCGCCACGATGATGTAGGTCCAGGAGATAGCCACGAGTACCCGAATATCGTCGGAGAGCTTGGCGAACACCGCTGGTAGAAACACATTCACGATAGTCTGCCATTTTTTAGCACCCAGCGTGAAAGCTGTTTGCAGATAGACATTCTCTACCTCATCGATCCTCTGGATCACTACAGGTAGCAGATAAACGATGATACCGAAAGCCAGAAACTGTACCTTCATGTTGGTGTCGATCCCAAACCACGCGATAAAGATACCGGTCACTGCGGTTAGAGGTATGAACCTGGAGGCGTTGATGTATCTGGAAAATAGCCCCCTAAAGAATGGGAATAGTCCTATCGGGAATCCTATGAGCACCGCGACAGCCACTGCCTCTACGTATCCGAGTACATTGAGCTTGATGGAGTAAAAAGCGTTGACGAGCAAATAATCCTTGAAATGCAGCTCTTTGAACGAGGTGATAACGTCCCAGGGGGACGGGAATATCGCCGGGGGCAGCAGCTTGAACACAGAGATCACTGTCCACAAAGCCAGTAGGGAGAAAAGCCCTGTTATTTCAATCACAGTGAGGGTTTTCTTGTCGAGAGCCCCACGTAGTTCGAATAGCTCTTTCATTACACATCCTTTACTGGAAATTTTTACTCAGGGGAATGGCTACGTCTATCATTTCTTTGTCATCGGGATATTTTGTATAGAGCATGCTTTTCAGATCTGGCTTATCTTGACCAGTAGCACTGTCAGAGCCATCTTTGATCTCGGTCTTTCTGTGCGTAAAAGCATCTATGAAATCACAGACGGAGATGATCGTGGATATCTCCAGGACTTTCTTGATAGTAGCTGGGGACCACTCTTTCGGGAAAGCTTCCGTTACGATACCGTATCCAGCTTTGTAGAGATTGTGGTGTAGGCCTGCACAGAGAGCTGTGAACAGGTGTAGCTTTTTGAGAGCTTTATAGCCTGCTAGGGCGTGTGTTCGGATGTGTTGGTATTCTACAGCGTCTACGTTATGACCGTCAAATAGGTCTGCAGGCAGGATCAGCTTTCCGACGTCGTGTAGGAGCCCTGCGAAGAAAGCGGCCTTTAGATCTTTTCTTAAAGCTCTTGCGACGGCTTCTGCGAGTAGAGCGACTCGTTCCACATGATCCTTGGTGGAGATATGATTCACGCTGCTCATTGCCAAAAATAGCCGAGCAGTGTGAGCCAGATCCCCTTTAGGATTGTAGGCTTTGATTTTGAAATCTACCCGTTTGGAATAGTTCATGGCTATATTCCTACAGTTGGTCTATCCAGCGGAACTCCACGTTAATGAGTTTGGCGGTATTTTCAGTCAGTGCTATCTCTTCATTTTTACAATCCCATGGACGATCTTTCCAGTCAACGGGGATTTTTCTGATCCAACGTAGAAGCATGCTCTTAGCTCTCAGGTCTGAAATAGCGGTGTTCAATGCCTCTTTAACAATGTTACCTGATGAGTCAATGTATTTGTACCCGCATAGCATGCAGCATGGCATGATATGCATTATTGTCATCCCGAAAGTATGACAGGCACAATCACAATACACGACACCATTCAGAGTGTGCTTCATAGAGATCGGGCGCTCTTCCTATACGGATTTTCCAAAAAAGGGTACCGTAGGGGTTTCCTACGGTACCCACAGAGACCACTACTCAGCGATGAGCTCGAAATCCGTACGACGATTCTGGGCACGACCGTCTTCCGTACTATTGTCAGCTACAGGCTTGTCAGGGCCATTGCCGACGATCACGAACCGGTTGGGGTCGAAACTGTACCGAGTAACAAGGAAATTGGCGACAGCTTTGGCTCTCTTTTCGGAGAGAGTCTTGTTGGACTGCGCTGATCCTACGTTGTCCGTGTTGCCCTCGATACGAATACGGTTGTTCGCGAAAGACTTGGCGATGTCCCCGAACTCCTTCTCGATTTTGTACCGACAATCATCACAGAGCTCGTAAACTCCCGTGGCGAAGTTGATGGTCACTCGCTTCGTAGAGAATGCGGGCGAGGCTGCAATAGCTTTTGTGACCGGGGAAAACTTAGCAGAGGTCTCTGCTTCTTGCCCAGATACCGACTCCAGATTTGAGAGGGACTTCAGTACTGAGAGGTCTACTACTGAGCGCCATGATGGTACGGTAGACTGGTCGGGCAGTGATTCCTTAAACACCAGGGCGATCTGAGGTATTTCGGACGTGGTCTTTTCGTAAAGATCCTCCCCCTTGATACCCGAGTATGTACCACCCATGTTGAAGAAGTTCACGTTGTCACCGTACGTGCAAAGGCGGGCATTATTGAGATTCATGACGGCTTCAGGCACATTGTAGCATTTTGCCATGAGAGCCGTCGCCTGAGCCTTTGCTTCAGGTGAGTTGTTGATCTCTGCAGCAGCTTTCGTCCATCCTTCCACGAGAGCTTTGAGTTCTTTCTGATGAGACTGGATAAACGAAGCCTTGGCATAGAAAATGTCCCCTATGGCATTTGAAGCCTCTCGGGTGCTACGAAGCACATGAGCTCCCGCTACCTTTGCTACACAATCCTCATCGTCAGGACTCCACATCACGGCAGCATCCACCTTCCCATCCTTGAAATAGGTAGCTGCATCGATCGCTGTAGGAGCCTTCACGACCTGGACATCACTGTAGTGGAGTCCGCCTGCGGCGAGTACCCAAAGGAGCAGTGTCTGAGAGGGCGTGCCGAAAGCTACGGCTACGTGTTTTCCTTTGAGATCTGCGACTGTCTTGATTGAGCTGACAGCCACGACCACGTCTCCGCCGCGGGACCAGTCGATTTGGAAAACTACACGAGGCTCAAGAGGCATGATGTTGGGGAAAATCACCGGCAATACATCTGCTGTGTTGCAGATGAGGTCCACTTTGTCGGCTTTCCACGCGTCCAGGGAGCTTTGGAAATCATCGTTGATTGTGAGTTCTACGGACACCCCGAACTCGGTCGTAAACCGGGATTCAGCGGTAGCTGGGAGGCCTCCATTAAAATACACACCGGGCGCGAACCCGATCCACGTGTTTGTGCAGACTCGTAGTGGGATGACCTTCTTTCCTCCGACTTTCACAGCAGCGGTAGATTTACCTTGCGAGGAGGTCGGTACGATCTTTGACATCACACCGGAGCTTTGCAGATACTTGATCCCGAAAATCACAGCAGCGGCGATGATCACCAGTCCGAGGATCTTGGTGAATGGTGTAATTCTTGCTTTAGGCATGGTACCTTCTTTTTGTTGAGTGAGAGTTTTCGTTAGTAATTGAGCATTGGTATAGGTATTTTAGAGGCTATCCCGGTGTAAAAGGCTCCACACATTACCCCTTTCAATTGAAAAGTTTGCTGAATTGGTTTGCACTTGATGTTTCCAGTACTGCTCGTGGTGCGTCGACGTCGAGTACCTTGCTGCTGTCGTTGGCGTCTGCGACGATCTGGGCCTTGTCGGATCCAAGGAGCCAGGAGTCGGCATTCTTCTCCCAATCTTCGAGCATTTTCATGCCCTTTTCCTCGAATACTCCGTTCTGGAGATCGACCCCCTGCATAAAGCTTTCCGATAGGTCCATGAACCGCTCCATCTCCCCCACCTTATTTCCCACATCGTCTGCCATAAACTGCATGGCTTCCTCGAACATGGCACGCTTGTCTTTGTCTCCGCTGATGAGATGCATGGCGGATCTCATAGCGGAGTTGGCTATGTTGATAGTTTTCCATTCGACAGACTTCTGCTCGACCTCATCCTTGGTATCTTCGATGAGGATACCGGTATTTTCATACATTTTGCTGAGCACCCGATAGAGGACCTCGAGTTTCTTGAGGAGATCACTGTAGGTTCGGTTGCTGTTCTGCAGCCGACCCGCTTTTCGCGTCTGCAGAATCATCTGAGCCTGCATGTTTTGTTTCTTTGCCTGCTCCGCCATTGACATCTGACTCCTGGCATTGGCAGCATTCTCAGATATAGTCTTTTGGAGAGTACGTATGCTCCCTTTAAGTCTGGTAATTTGAGCATTCATCTTATCGTGGTTGCTCTCCATGTCCTCTATGTAGGACCTTAGGATAGCGACAGGGTCGATCTGAATGACCAGCCCGGTAAAAGCTCGCATGATCGTCTTGTAGAGATAGAATATGGAGGCTCGGAACCGTCCATCCATGAGCACATACCCCACGGCACATGCCAGGAGGACATACAACCCGAGGATCATCGTGTTCTGTGCGGCGAGTACGATTGCGGCACCCCATTTCATCATTATGAGTAGCAGTCCTACGATCCCGCCCGCAGCGAAAAACATCCCTGTTTTTCCTTCAGGACGCTCCCAGAAGGACTTGAGCTTCCCCATTCCTGGCATTTCTGACATGACGGTCTCCTTTGATAGTGGTTTCTATAGTGTGACCGGCGGTTATGGGATGTATCGGTTGATCTTTTCGATATCGCCCTGAATCCTGGAGGTGAAAACCTGCAGAGTAGCGGCAAAATTGTTCCGCTTTGTCTCTATTTTGACCTTATTCTCACTAATTTCATTGGTGACCTGGGTCTTTTGGGCGGTCATCTGGTTGATCTCTTCGGTGAGTTTTTGGATGGCTGCGGCCTTCTCCTGAATCGCGCTCTCCATATTTTTGAGATCTTTTTCTCTGCTAGTGACCAATTCATCAATCTTTGCCTGGCAGGCACCCTCAAACTCCTGGGATTTCTTCTTGAGGACGTCCAAATAAACGCCCGCGGTCTGGATGAGCTTCTCTTTGGAGGCTCCCATGACTTTACCGGAGGTGAAAGCTGTCTGGAAAAGGGCCTGCTCGGAGGGGAGAGTAGGTTTGAGGGCCTGGAGCATCTGTGCGAACTCGTAATAGTCGAATCCCTCGATGTTGGCTTTGTCGATAGCCTCTGAAAGGAGCTGTAGGACTGCGTCATCCTGCGTACCAGCGGGTGAACCGGCTACGGGCGAGGTGGAAATAGAGGCTGATTTCGTAGTGATATTTGCTTCGATTTTCTTTTCCGGTGCAGCAGGCGTGCTCGCGTCATCTGTTTGTACGAAGAGCCCTATGAAACTCTTTCCAATGTTCTTTCTCATGCGTTTCCTCCTATGTTATTTGGCTGTAGGTCTTGCGTCGTAGGTAATATACTTTTTTGTAATTGTAAAATAAACCAAAATATCTATTCTGGGATATCGATCATCTGGGATAGCCGATCCACGAAAGACTCATCCATGATCTCTGACAGGACTTTTCGGCCTATTTTCCGTTGGGGCATCATTTTTGTGTCATGAGTCTGCTCGAGGATCTCTTCCATAGTAGCATAACCTTTTTTGATCATGAGGGTCTGCATAGCCAGGTTATTCGCGTAGCATGTGTTGATCTTTTCTATGGTCATTGCCATGAACTTGAGTAGGATCTCGTCTCTTTTAGATAGGGGCTTTTGGATTTTTTCATCGGGCATGATCGAGGTACTCTGCGGGCTGCCTATGCTCTGTCTCTTGGGTCAGTCTATTATACACACATAGAACAAGGTGCTGTACTGTGGCTCGTCCGACATACTAATATACGTTTGTAGAGCAAAGAAATCAAATAGTTTCTGAAAATAAATAGAAGGCTATCGGGGCGGTTTATTATATGAGGTAATCAGGAGGCGTAATAGGCGTCTACGATCTTATGAGCGTACTTGGGATAGAGGATCACAGTGCACTCGGGGCATAGGCCGTGGGTGAGATCGCCTTTGTGGTTCTCGAGGAGTCCCGGATTATCGGACCACTCCTCTTGCACGCGGACCTTGTGACATCGGCAGCACACGGGCAGTATGGTCAGGGTATCTTCCAAAATCGAGGATTCCTTTTAGCATAAAAAATACATTAGAAGAGTATTAAATGGCACGCCCGGCAGGAATTAAACCTGCGTGAAACGGCTTCGTAGGCCGTTGCCTGATTCGCTAGGCTACGGGCGCGTACTTTATTCTTTCTCCTCTTTCTTGGCTACCTGTGCCAGCAGCCCCTTGATCTCCTCCGCGTTCTGCATCAGCATTTCAAAATCTTCCAGGAGGATTCCTTTCGCCTTACCAGGCTTCTCCTCATCGTTTTCGTCAGTCCAGAACTCGCGCTTCTCCAGCTGAGGGGCTGCTACGTTGTACTGTACCACACGGATGCGATTAATACCGCGGCTGGTTTTCTTCTCACTAAACTGCTTCAGAACGTTGACGACGATCTCTTTTGCTGCTGCCATGAGGGAGATCTCCTATTCTATATTATTTTGAGTATCCGAATCTTTGATGTCGAGTACATCGCCTAAACTAAGGGGATCATCGATGTCATCATCTTCGGCGTGGTACGTCTGTTCTTCCGGAGGGATCTCAGACGGATCTTGTGATAGTAACTTGTCAAAAGTATCTTCATCTTCAGATAGACAATCAGCCATTGTTATTTTTCCTCTATCAGTGCGTATATCCCTTTAACCAGGTCATCTAAGGAATATACTATAGGTACACCAGGGCGCTCGAGTTTCGTCTGTATCTCCACATCTTTTCGTCTCTCGTACCCAGGATCCATACCTATGATAATAGGTTTTGAGGTCTTTGTCCACGCCCCACATTCGTAGAGTACGATCGGACCTATTGTCTCTTCACAGAACCAAAACGATATCAGATCAGCTGCATTAAGATATTTGTGCTCCCATGTGATCTGCTCCAGCGCTGCATTCGGATTTTTTATGGGGAAGTTTTCTCTTCGCGGATTGTAGACCGCTATGTCGAGATACTTTAATTTGGGGACCACATATCGTTGCCAGTCCGGCGCACCCGTCACGGCTCCAGCCAGAAAGAGTTTCTTGGCTCTTGTCTCTATTTCGTTGGGAACTTCTATGTACTGCATGCTACCTCTTATTTGGTACGCCTGGCGGGACTCGGACCCGCGGCCTTTAGAATCGGAATCTAACGCTCTGATCTAACTGAGCTACAGGCGCGTAAAAATGTAGGCGATACAGGGATCGAACCTGTGACCTCCTGCTTACGGAGCACGCGTCACGCGTATGCTCAGTAAAACAGGCGCTCTATACCAGCTGAGCTAATCGCCCGCGATTACTGTTTTTGCATGGGCCCACCAGGGATCGAACCTGGGTTCGTACATTAAAAGTGTACTACACTACCACTGTGTTATGAGCCCAAGAAATCACTACCCTCTAGTCATATTCTTTAAAAACGCTCTCATCAACGCCCACCCACCGAACACCACTACAGTAGCAGTGGCACCTACAATAAATCCTAGCTTTGTTACCTTGCGATTTACTACGAGCCCAGTACGCTCGCCGAAATTTTCCATCTTGTCTACGATACTGTATGCTTTTCTTTCTGCAGCCCTACCATCAAAACCCGTCTCCATCGACTACCTCCGGTGTTATTTTTTATTTCGGTATGCAACCAGATCTGCTACGTTCTGGTCGGTTAATGTCTGAATTTCTTTTCCATTCACCAATATCATACTAGCCAGCTCGACAAAAGAAGCTTTCTGTATTACGTCCATAAAAGAGGTGCCGACTACAATTTGGCCATGATTCTTCATAAACACCACGTCATAGGCTGCTGCGGCTTCTGCGACGCTCTCTGCCAACGCATCTGACCCAGGGGTATAATAATCCACACAGCCTATAGAGCCAACATAGTAAGGTATTTCAGGAATTAATGATAGTCTACCTATCCAAGAACCCGTAAACGATGCCGCCAGGGTAGTCGCATACGGGGATTGAAAATGTAGTACTGTGTTCATTTTGTTGCGGATTCTTAAGATCTCCAGGTGCATTTTCAGCTCAGAGGACGGCTTGTTATCTGAATGCGCTCTGAGAACCTCCCCATCTGGAAAAGAGCACTCTACTATATCATCAACGGTCAGTTGTGAGAACCATGCTCCCGTAGCAGTGACCCATATTTTACTGCCATGGGATTCATATCTACAATGAGACATGTTTCCGCTGCTGGTACACACTAGACCTTTCTCGGCTATGTAGTGAGCAGCATCTAGGAAGGTCATTTCAATCATGGTATCCACCTATATGGAGCTGATGAGAGGGCTTGAACCTCCGACCCCTACATTACGGGTGTAGTGCTCTACCTACTGAGCTACATCAGCAATATACTAATAGGGCATATGCTTTTTAAAAAAGTTTCTCTACTTTCTACATACCTGCCAAGAAGGAGTAGGCTCCAACACCACTAACGCGTTCTTTGCCCAGGAAAAATAGACCCGAGGTCTGGGGTCATACCTGAACCGAAAATCGCAAATATCATAGCTACCGTACAATTTTTTGTACGCTTTACCATTAGGCACGTCCTCAGTGTGACGGACCACGTGGTTGGCGTATCGCTTGTTGTACTGCCTACGCTTGGATCCCTTGTACCCATCGGTGAACCAGGGCTCGCGACGCGATCTGCTCATTATGCAACTCCTTTGTTTAAGGTAATTACATCATGAGTGCCTCCTCCGTTTATTTGTGGTAGGCCTGATAGGACTCAAACCTATGCTCTCCTGAATGTCGTTCAGGCGCTTTAATCAACTAAGCTACAGGCCTAAAACGGGAGCCTTCTCCCATCCGAACTTCTCTACATATCTTAGCACGCAATTATATTCTTCAGGTAGATACGACCCTGTCCAAATGCCTTCTTTCTGGTCGTAGCCGTGCCCTACTGCGAACCACTGGAGTCGACTCATATCCCTCATAAAGCGCTCACTCATTCCAAGATCACTCGTTGGAGGAGCTGTAAACCGGATAGATCGATCCGTGTCGTTCGATACATAGTAGAGATGGGCGCGTTCCCTCTCCATGAGTGCTCTCCTATTATTTGGTTATTATCCTGGCGGAGGATAGAGGGCTCGAACCCCTAAAGGAT
>Ga0315289_10014540_pt1 | contig 10984 bp, 9 predicted proteins | sample YL17G11_40_MG_FD_203452 | JGI IMG/M metagenome (GOLD analysis project Ga0315289, IMG submission 203452) | Sediment microbial communities from Yellowstone Lake, YNP, Wyoming, USA - YL17G11_40 | ecosystem: Environmental > Aquatic > Freshwater > Lake > Sediment | place: USA: Wyoming | collected...
ATGCGGTTGCTTGGCCAATTTGCTTTCAGTTATAAATGCGGCTTCAGACTCAGGTTCAATAACACTGGCATGGGCTTTACTGATAACCAGCATTTCTCTAGGTGTAGTGGCTATAATCCTCGGGGTTCTATCATTACGAAAATCAAAGGATATAAAAAGGGTATCTGCACTGATAATCCTTGGTATGGTTGGTATGGTGTGTGGAGTCATAAGTCTTGCCTTCTCTATCCTCCAAAGTATAATTTGGCTTGTTACCTCCTTATAATATGATGACTTCTCTCACCCCAGCGATGGCTTGTAGAACTTGAGGCTTTTAGGAAAGAGGAAGCGTAACATGAGCATGGGACACAGTAAAAAATCGAGAAATGCTGACAGTCTCCTGGCGCGAGCTGTGAAACTGACTGATTTGGTAAGCTATCAAAATGGCTCTGTGGTGAGCAGGGAGATAGTAAGCGGGAAGACAGGTACCGTGACTCTGTTCGCCTTCGACGCAGGGCAAGGGTTAAGCGAGCACACGGCACCATTCGATGCCCTGGTTTATCTTCTTGACGGTGAAGCTGATATTAGCATCTCTGGCAAAACCCTTCATCTGAAGGAAGGTGAAATGGTCATAATGCCGGCTAATGAGCCCCATGCCTTAAAGGCAACAAAGAGATTCAAGATGATGTTAGTGATGATAAGGTCTTGAGACATTTGCAGTATCGATGGTATGCGATAGGGTTCTATAGCCGATATGTGGAGCTAACTGAACGCTACATCGAGTATCATCATTATCACGAACCCGGCCATCGCAGTCAAAGTGGCCAGGTCTTTAGTCCCGTAGCGCTGAGACTGAGGCACGATCTCCTCTATTACAATGAAGATCATGGCACCTGCAGCAAAGGCCAGTGCGTAAGGCAGTATAACTGTCGAGACGATGACGCTGGCTGCTCCTATAGCTGCGGCGACGGGCTCAACAATGGCTGACAGTTGTCCGAACCAGAAGCTCTTGGACCGGGACATCCCGTCGCCTCTAAGAGGTATGGAAACTGCGAGGCCCTCTGGGAAGTTCTGTATCCCTATACCGAGAGCTAAAACGATAGCCGCCGCCAGCGTAGCATGCGGCAGCCCGGCTGCGGCGGCGCCGAAGGCAACGCCTACGGCAAGCCCTTCTGGAATATGATGGAGTGTCATGGCCATGATGAACAGGGTATGCTGCCTCCACTTGGTCTTGATCCCCTCAACTTCTGTCGGCATACCGCGGTGAAGGTGCGGCAGCAGTTTATCGATGCCTCTTAAGAACAATCCGCCTCCGAGGAAGCCAACCGTGGCGGGTAGCCATGCGGGGACGCTGCTGTCTGCCGCCAGCTCGATAGACGGCGCCAGCAGGGACCAGAAGCTGACAGCGATCATAACCCCGCCGGCGAAGCCGAGCACCCCGCCGAGCAGCTTGCGGGATATACCTCTGACTATGAATACTGAGGCAGCTCCCAGGGCAGCCATAGACCAGGTGAAGCAAGCTGCTAAGAAAGCCTGTAATACCGGTGAAAAGCCTCTTAAGAACTCTTCCATACTCGACCAGATCAGGTACTAAGCTACAGGCCCCCTGCTTTGTGAATAGGGGCGTTTAGCTTTTCAAATTCATGCCGCACAGGTGTCGGCAAGCCTCGTCTTCCAACGATGGAGTTCAGCCGACGCACGCTTTTGTAGTATACCATAGACAGGCTATAGGCTACTGCTGCCAAGCGTACCAGACTGATTGAGGCAGTTAGTGCAGGCAGTCTGCGACGGCTGGTTGGATGTAATCTTTTCTCGGGATGGGACAACATTTCCTATTCTAGCGATCGCGCCCTTCACGCAGTTCCTGTTTGAGGATATCGTAGAATCTGTCCCTCGCCTGTCGTTCCATCCAGGGCTTGTGTCCGCAGTTCTTGAGCAGGAAAAATCGGAAGCTCTTTAAAGTGGCAAACAGGGGTTTTTGCACTCCTTCAGCCGGATGTGGGTCGTAGTCGCCGTGGATGGCAACTACCGGACATTTGATATGTTTTCCGAATTCCAGAAGCTTCCCACTCCTTCTAAGTTCCGCGGCCTCCTTCCATACGCTTTGAAAGATATCAACCCGGTAATCAATTGCTTCCAATTCTGGTGTTATCGGATCATACGCATCAGCTTTTGAGAGCAACACCCCGAGCCGTGCAAATGCCTCATTTCCGTCTTCAGCCGTGGGATTATCCAGAGTTTCGATGAGGGATTTGGCCTCGGCTCTGTCCTCCCTGCTGAGACGGCTGAGCCTGGTCTGCATAATCCCTGTGGCGTATCTCTCTTCATAGGGGCCACTGCCGATGAGTACCAGCTTTTTCACGATGGCGGGATAGCTTGAGGCGAATATGAAGCTGAGCCATGCCCCCCAGGAGAAGCCGATCAGGGTGATGGGGAGGTCTTCGCTCCTTTCTAGAGCGGCCTTCAACTCTTCGATCTGACCTCCGAGCGATGCCGCTGTTTGAAGTGGCTCCAAAACACCCCAGGCGGACGCCAGTTCACGCGCTACCGGGGCCATCTCGCCAGCGGCACCGGGACCGCCGTGGATGACGGCTATGTTAAAGGGCGCCTTTCCATAGGTTCTCAGGTTTTTCACATTTAGTTCCTGACTCTATTTGAAGTCTTGAAAGTAAGCATTGGCATAAAGAGCCGTGGCGGGTGGCCTAATCTCCCTGTGTATCTTGTAGCGCTGGTTTCAGGAATCATAAACTTGGGTCTGGCATATGTCAAGAACGAGCTATGGGCTGCTGTTCCCTCCTCCACTGCTGTTGACAAAGTCGCTCCCCCGATGTAACCTTTTCGAGCACAAGGCAGAGCAGGGGGGTCCAGGTAAGGTTCAAATCGCTAGCGGAGGTGGACAGAGTGTATAAAGAAATGATCGAAAAGGAATGTGAGCAGACACTCAAAGAGTATTTGGAGGCTGAGAGTAGATTTGCAGAGATGGCTAGCCAGTTTGTTTCAATTAGCAAGGCTGTCCCCGGTCAACCAACTCAAGTGCCAACACGACCATTTAATATGAGCGCTGTCCGGAAGATACAGGAAGCTGAGTACAAGGTCGATAAGGCTCGCAAGAAGTGGCTTGCATCTGTGGAGAAGCTGCTGAAATATTATGGGGGTTGACAGGCGCATTGGAGATATGCTTACTTAGCCGCGAATTTTGTCCTAATGGCCTGCAGATTGACAAACGCACTCGCTCCGATGTACCCTTTTCGAATATGAAGCAGAGAAAGCAGTGAGGGGGTAGAAGATGGTTTTGGAAATGGAACGATGGATCAGTGAATTACAGGGTTTTTTGCCAGGCTTGGAACGTTACCTGCAATTGGATGCTAAATTAGTACAGAAAGAGTACCCGGATATCAGGGTTTTTAGGGAAGAGCTGTCAGGGATAGAAGAACTGAGGGCTACATTACAGGCTCAATACGGCCAGTTGGAAAACGTTATTGCAGCTATTTTAGAGAAAGATAGAGACGCTCTACCATTCAGAACTGCACTTTCCGGTGGGGTAAGATATGAGACCAGGTTTTCCAATTCTAAACTCGCTATTGATTTACTTCAAATCGCGATAAGGGAGCTCTCCGATCTGTATAATGATCAAATTGGCCGGCTTCGGGAAAAAGGAAGAGGACTCATGGCGACGCCCAAAGCATTCATCTCACATAGCACTGAGTCTAAGGCACTTGATAAGCTATGCAGTTTTCTTTCGGAGCTCGGCGTTGAGGCCCTGTTTGTGGAGAAAGGGCGTAGTAAAGGGGTAACCGTAGACCAAAAAGTACAGCACTGCTTAGACCAGGCAGATTGTGTAATAATTTTAGCCACAGCGGATGAGCAGGCAGGAGATAAACTTCGGCCTGCCAAGAATGTTATTCATGAGATAGGGTTAGCGAAAATAGCTTTCCCCACAAAGATGGTCTACTTGTTGGAAGAGGGGGCTGAATTCCCCTCTAGTGTGAGGCCTAAAGAGTGGTGTCCTTTCACTCAAGATGGCATGGAACAGGCTCTCATAACAGTAGTAAGAAAGTTGAGAGCGTTTAACGTTATTTAAGGTTACCGCCCCAGCGGTAGCCGGTAGGACCTCTTCTACTCGTAATTGCAATCTTATGGTGACTCGTATGGGAAGCTCGCAGGCTCAGTGACGACCTGGTATTTGGTAGGAGAATACTTTACGCCGTAGCAGAACTCATTCTTATAGACTCCCACGTCGTTTAACCATAGAGCGTCTTTGCCCGTTGAATCCTTGACAGTGACCCATATCCAGTAGCCTTCGCCGTTGTCTCTCAAGTCACCGCAGGGAATATCGACAGAGGTAAGGCCGCTTCCCTCTTGCAGAATCTTAACGCCGGCTTTCCATGTAACATAGTATGGCGGTGTGCCGCCGGATACGTCTATGCTGTAGTGCATGTTGGGGCCGGGGTATGCTGTGCACCATATTTCGGTTGGGCCTGATATGCTGTTGATTATTGGGTGGCCGCCACTGGGCTTGGGTGTTAGCGTAGCTTCCGCCGCTTCATAGTATACGTTGATGTACTTGAAATCCACCCATGTCCAGTTCCCGCCGACTTCGCCCCAGATGGAGAAGCCCAGCTCGTTGTTCTTCGGTTTGAGCTCGATCCAGCCGTTATTATCGACCCGAACGCCTTCGCGGTAGGTGAAGAACCCTGCTGTGAATCCGCAGTCTATTATCACATGCAGCATCTTCTCATCGGTGTTGAAACCGTCCTCGAGTGGATACGTCACACTGGAGTTCTCCAGCACTTGAAGCGTATAGGCCGGGAACTTGTCGTTGCCGATGGTCTTGCTCTCAAACTCAGTCCATCTGCTTGCGATCGGTCCGAAGTCTATGACCGCCGTCTTCGCGATATAGATTATGCGGTCGTAGGCCTTGCCGTTACCGGCGGCGATATCGGTGGCACTGGCTCCTGAATTATAGGGCTGCAAGCTCCCATTGGAGAATTCTATTACGCGGTTAAAGTTTCCGGGGTAGTTTGGGTCGGCGATGTGGAGCGTTCCGCCGGTGACCGCGTAGACGATCATGGCGTGGCCGCCGCCAACGGGTGTATTCCATATCTCGATGTACTGGGGCTCGCCGGTGAGCAGTATGGAATAGGCGAATGCCTTCCAGGTCAGTTCATCGCTGTATCCGGCGAGGTATTTTTGAAAAATCTTTATCGACAGGCTGTCCCAGTTCACGTCCCTTTGAATAGTGGATGCGAATCTGTAGCCGAGTGAGTCGTCTTGCCAGAGATTTGGGGTCTTGGGGCCGCCATTGTTGTCGTAGCGGCCGTAGAGGCGCGCCTCGCCGTTTTCGGCTTTCTCACAGTAGTACCACATGGCGGTGAGGCTCTGTCCGACGCAGTGGCCTTCGGGTGCGATGTACGAGCCGTGGTTCGGGAACTGCCAATCATCTGTTCCAGGTTTGAACCCTGAGTCGATTGTACCTGTTAGCATGGACATGGCGATGGAAGTGACGACGAACTTGGAGCAGTGCATGGTTGCGATTGTGATGGAAGAGCTATTCTCGCTTATGAGAGGGACGCCCTCCAGTGTGCCCTTCTGGTCATCATAGTAGAACGCCATAGCGAATTGCCCCTCGGAGATGTTCACCGGGATTGTAATGGTCGTCACATCATCCGCATAGCCGCCGCCGTTATCGATGGTGATGAGCGGCGATATGGGGTTGAAGTTGCTGCCAAACGTGTGTCCCTCAATAGGGGCATAGGAGATCTCGAAGGTCTGAGTGCTTGTGTAAGCATCGGCCGGTACATCTATCTGGAGCCCGTTTAGGGGATCGTTCGGCTTGTCAACTGTTATTGTTCCGCCGGATGGGCCTATGGTTTGTTCAGCGAGTGAGACCGGCGTTCCGGTGGTTATAGTGCCTTTGGCCGTGCCACCACCGCCACCTCCGCCGCCACCGCCTCCGCCACAACTCAGCTGCAACGGCAGCAGCATGGTCGCGACGAGCAGTAACATGGCGATTTTGTACCAGCGGGCGATTTTCATGCTGAACATGGTTTCTCCTTTTTATACCGGGTAATAACTAGCGATTGTGTCAATACCATGGGGTCAAAATATGGTCCACATATATGGTATCGTTATTTTATTGGCGGAGTCAATATATGCTTTATTGCACCTTATTTGGAGAATGCAGGTCAGCGACGGTTGTATCATTATCCTGCTATTGAGCGACACCGACTACGGGTCCACTTTGATCTCTTCGTGATGCTTCGGCATGGTAAATTTGAAGGTTGCGCCCTTGCCCGGTTCAGATTCCACCCATATCGTGCCCCCGTGGCGCTCCACGATCCTCTTGCACACCGAGAGCCCGATGCCTGTGCCGGGATATTTCTCCCTGCCGTGCAGGCGCTGGAAGATTACGAAGATACGTTCCTTGAACTCCGGATCGATGCCGATGCCGTTGTCACTGAATGAAAACATCCAGTCAGCTCCCGCATCTTCAACGGAGATGTGGACGTGCGGCCGCTGTCCTTCCTGTTGGAACTTGATGCCGTTGCCGATCAGATTCTGGAACAGCTGCACCATTTGCACCCCGTCTGCCATAATGGTCGGCAGGGGGTCATGTGTCACCTCGGCGTTCTTCTCCGTGATGGCCGCCTGGAGGTTCTTCATTGTCTGGTCAAGGATATTCTCGCAATCGGTTGGCTCGGGGGGTTTACCGCGCGTGCCAACACGTGAGTAGCTCAACAGCGCCTGGATCATTATCTGCATCCGGTTAGACCCGTCTACAGCGAATTCGATAAACTCATCAGCATTGCTATCAAGCTTACCTTTGTAGCGCCGCGACAGGAGCTGGACGTAGCTGGATACCATGCGCAGCGGCTCCTGCAGGTCGTGCGATGCGACATAGGCGAACTGCTGCAGTTCGGTGTTGGAACGCTTCAATTCCTCCAACGTGCGCTGCAACTGCTCCTGCATGTGTTTGCGCTCGGTAATGTCCCTCTCCACCGCAATGAACCCTATCACCCTGCCGGCACTATCTCGCAATATGGAGCGGCTGGATTCGGATTCAAATTCCGTCCCATCCACTCTCACTAGTGTATGGATCTCGGCAATCTCTTTAGGGTTCTCACCTTTCGACTGTCTTACCGCAGCCTCCATGACTCTGGTTCGATCTCTCTCGGCTACAAGCTCGATGCCGTTACGCCCGATGACCTGTTTCCTGTCGGTGTATCCGTGCATTTTAACCGTTGCATCATTCACTTCCACGATAGTTCCCTTGACATCCGTGAGGACAATCCCGTCGCGCATGGATTCGAACATAGTGCGGAGTTTTTCTTCCGACATACGCAAGGCCTCTTGCATCCGTTTGCGCTCAGTGACATCGCGGGCGGTGATGATAAGCCCCGCAGGCATTCCGGCACAATCCAGCAGCATCTCTGTTTTCGCCTCAACATCGAATTCCCTGCCGTACTTGGACACTAGTGTGTATTCCAGGATATCGTTGATTGGTCTGTTGGCCAGTGCCTTTCCCGTATCCACCGCAAGCCGGTTGCGGTCTCTCTCGACAACAGCCTCCATGATATTTGTGCCGACGAGCCGTTCCTTATCGTCGAAGCCGAGCAGGTGAGCTGCTACCTCATTTACGTTTACGAGTTTAAGATCTAAGTCGGTGATGAAAAGCATATCGCCGATGGATTCGATCACTGAGAGGAACTTTCTTGCCGATTCTGCCAGCTCCTCATCCATTTTCTTGCGCTGGGTGATGTCACGAGCTACACTGACGAATCCGGTCAGATTGCCCTGGCTGTCATATAGTGCCGCACTGCTGGACTCAGCCTCCAATTCTCTGCCGTCCACGGTGACCAGTGTGTACTCCAGCCTCCTCATGGCGCGCCCCTCCGCTACAGCCTGCGCCATCTCCTCTGCAACCTTCCCCTGATCTTTCGCCGCGATATTATCGATGGCAGGTTTCCCGATAAGCTCTTCTTTGCTGGTGTAGCCAAGCATGCGAACACCTGCCTCATTCACGTCTGTGATATTGCCGAATGTGTCAAACATGGTGACCCCATCGTCTATGGATTCAATCGTGGTGCGCAGTTTTTCCTCAGATGCGCGCACTGCCTCCTGCGCCCGCTTGCGCTCGGTAACGTCACGGGCAGTGATGATGAGCCCCACCGTCTCGCCAGTGCTATCATGCAGCATCTCGATGTTTGCTTCTACATCAAGTTCCCTTCCATCCTTTGACACAATGGCATATTCAACTCTTCCCCCCTTGTGTTCCTCTGCCAGCGCCTTGCCCATATAAATCGTGACTCTGTGGCGATCTTTCTCCGCAATGGGCTCTGTAACGCTCATACCTTTAAGCTCTTCCTGATCCTTGTATCCCAAAGCATGAACTGCAGCCTCATTAGCATTTACGATATTAAGATCCATGTCGGTGGTGATGAGCATATCGCCGATGGATTCGATGAGGATGCGTAGATTCTGGGACGATTTCCCCAGCTCCTCTGCCAGCCGTTTGCGTTCAGTAATGTCTCTGAATTTCCTGGCGATATATGTGTTTCCGTTCAAACTTATCGGCGCAGAGTCAATATCCGCGTAGAAGATACTCCCGTCTTTTCTCTTGACCGGTATGTCATGGGCAGTTTCGATCTCCTTCTTCGATTGCCTCTGGAATTGCTCTACTACGTATGGTGTATCCTTTTGTGGATAAATATCCGATGGCTCTATGTCTTTAAACTCATCATTGGTGTAGCCCAACATCTGATAAGCATCATCGTTTCCAATATAGAACTTCTTAGTATTCGTATCCTCCAACAGTATCCCCTCAGTTGCGTGAGCGAAAATGGTCCCAAATATCTCCTTTGACTCCCGAGGCATCTCTTCCTGTTGTATATGTGCGGTGATGCCGCGTGAGATATTGATCATCCCCACTGGATTACCGTTGCCATCGCGCATAAGGGCGTTGACGAACTCGGATGCGAGCTCAGTGCCATCGGCTTTTAAGATGGCGTAATGCTGCGTTCGCTCCTCGGGGCTCTCGCCATTCAATATGCTCGTCCACTGTTCCTTGACCCTGGGGCGATCCTTCTTGGCAATAAGCTCGATGCTGCTCCGGCCTGTAATATCTTTTTTGTCGTAATACCCGTATAGTTGCAGGGCAGCTTCATTCGCATCAACGAGGGTCCCGGCCATGTCGGTTACCAGGATCCCATCTTTAATGGAATGGAAAACAATCCTGAGCTTTTCTTCGGATCCCTGGAGCAATGCCCCGGTCTGTCCCTCCTGTGGCGTGGTGACAGCATGTTTAATTGGCTCTGGCCGCTTCGGTCCGGCCCGCTTGGAGCGCTTTTCGTTTGAGTCCCGTGTCACACTCATTGGCTCTCCTTTGTCAGCCTCACACATGATTGGAGGGATAACGTATACTATTGCAGGGTCTAATACTATATAAAATTATCTTTAATTTGTCAATATATTATACACCTTCTGTTTGAACCCGTGTCTCTTCAGTTCACCCACGTGCACTGTTACCGTTTCGCTCGATGATGTGCCAGCTTTGAAATCCCATATGCTATAATGGGTAACGTATTTCGATTACGAAGGAGCACTATGGACCTCAAAATGTTGCCGGTGTATTTTGTCATTGGCGGAGCGACAGTCTGCGCTGTAACCTATTTTGGGAGTCAGGCCAAAGGTATGCTGGCTGCCTTTATCGCTTTCTTGCCCAGTATTAGCGTGATAACCCTGTGCAGCATATATTTTGCCAGTGGGACAGGGGAGGCTGTTTCTTATGCTAAGAACATGCTAATGCTGTTGCCTCCGTGGATACTCTATGTTATCGGGGTGATCTTTCTTTTACCTCGCATAGGGCTGGCGGGCTCACTCGCGGTGAGCATTGCTGCCTATTTAGGGATAGCATTTCTAATTATGAAACTGACAGGTCGCCTACCGTTCTAGGCTTGTGATTCCTTCATTCGAGTATTCTTCTGTTGACAAACATGTTCCCCCGATGTATCTTATCCGCACACAAGGCATAGCAAGGTGATATACGGTGAGCTGGCTAAAACGTAAATGGCCCCGTTTCTTGGCATCGATAGCAATAGCTTTTCTAATTGGCTTTATCTTCTTACTAGGCACCGGAATGATCGGATATGCTAATAAACCTATCACATACAATACTGTCAGGCCCTATATCGAAAACGCTGTAATAGCTTACATGAGCGATCACAACGGTGAGCGTCCGCCGCATCAGGGTACATACGATATTACATGTTACAAATACAATGAATCTGTCGCATTAACATGTGACATTATTGATATATGCTCACTCGTAGGTGATATGGATTTACTACGAACTGTTCCTCATGGTTGCTACGGTGAAAATGGGGAAGCGGGAACTAACTTTTACTCAGGGCAATGCGACAATCCCGAAGATGGTGACTATGTGTGGCTAATGGACGAAGAGGGGACTGTTTATTCGACTTGTATAGGTGATAAATGCGATGCCAATAACGAGGATGGGTACCAGGGTGTTTGGGTGGGAGTACGTGATGACGCGCCACCTAGCTGGTGGTCTGAACACTGGAAGGGTGCAGCAGCGCTTATAGCAATCACGGTATTGGTCTTTTTCATCTCATTGTTCTTCTGTATGCGTTTTAAGCGGAGGCCTCAGCTACCTGCTGAGCCTGATGAAGAAATATAATAGAGTCGCCTATCTATAGATATCGAGAGGGTAAAATGAAAAAGCAGATTAGAATCACAGCAGGCTCGGTGACGGCGCTGGCTGAGCTACATCGTACCAGGACTGCCGATGAGATATGGCGCGCTCTGCCGCTGCGCGGCAAGGTTAATACTTGGGGAGAGGAGATATACTTCGGCATCCCTTTGAAACTGGAGCTGGAGAAGGGACAAAGTGTGGTGGATTTGGGGAGTCTGGGTTACTGGCCAACGGGTAATGCCTTCTGTATCTTCTTCGGGCCTACACCCATGAGTAGCGGGGGCAAGATTCGTC
>Ga0315289_10014541_pt1 | contig 10983 bp, 11 predicted proteins | sample YL17G11_40_MG_FD_203452 | JGI IMG/M metagenome (GOLD analysis project Ga0315289, IMG submission 203452) | Sediment microbial communities from Yellowstone Lake, YNP, Wyoming, USA - YL17G11_40 | ecosystem: Environmental > Aquatic > Freshwater > Lake > Sediment | place: USA: Wyoming | collected...
AGCGTGCGCCTGCCGCGCGCGGCGGGCGGCAAGCCGCCGCCGCGCACCATGCGCGACGAGATCGACGGCTGGTGATGGGGAGGGGGTTTCGTTCGTTGGGGGTCACGGAGACGGCGCATTTGGGGGGACGGGGGGGAGCGCGGAGTCATTCTTTGGGGAAGGCGTCGACCCTTCCCCCGTCTGTAGGCAGGCCACCCCGCACTCTCGACCACCGCCTCTCTCTCGTGTTACACACGGCCGCAGGGCGCGGCGGCGCGGTCGCCCCCCCGCGGGGCGACCCAAGAATCCCAGTCCCTAGAAACGAACCCCGCCGTGTTTTGTTGTGTCCCCGCTTCCGCCCCGCCCGCCGCGCGCCCCGAAAGGGGGCCGCGAGGGCGCCCCTCTCCCCCCTTGCTCCTCACCAGTCACTCGGCCGCCGCCGCCGCGGCCGCCGCCGCCGCGGCCGCCGCCGCGCGGCGCCGCTCGGCCGCGCGCGCGCGCTCCGCCGCGACCCGCGGCCCCATGACCGCAAACCAGGCCGCCGGCACCATGGCCAGCAGCATGGCGGACGGGTAGCCGAGGCCCTTGGGGAATTGGGGGGCGGCCGGCATGTCCCGCAGGCGGGGGTACGGCCGCTCTGAGTGCGCGTGGTGGTCGGCGTGGCGCTGCAGCCGGAACGAGATCGTGTTTGTCGCCAGCGTGTTGGCGTTCCACGAGTGGTGGGGGGCGACGCGCTCGTACCGCACGGGGGCGCCGCCGGCGGTCGACGCGTCGGCCGCCTCCCAGTCGGGCGCCGGCGCGCGCTCCAGGCCCCAGTGCTCGATGTAGTTGACGGTTTCGAGCATGAGCACGCTGACGATGGCCTGGGCGGGGGGGTGGAGGAGGCGTGCATGGTGGGGGGTGGGGGGAGGGGCGCGCGCGCGTCCTCCCTCGTCCTCTCCTCTCCCCGCTCCCCACCTGGATCGCGAGGAAGCTGACCGAGGACACCCCTCCAGTCACCGCCGCCAGCGCGAGCAGCGCCGCGGGCGCGCCCACCCAGAGCGGGGTCCGCGCCGCCCCGACCCCGCGCCGCCGCACGCGCGCCGCGTCGGCGGCCAGCCCGTCCACCAACCCGCCCCACACCGACCGCGGAATGAACTCGTAGAGCGTCTCCCCCAGGCGCGCGGTCGCGGGGTCGCGCCGGGTGCCGACGTGGCGGTGGTGCGCGAGGTGGGCGTCGCGCCAGTGCCCATAAAACGCGGCCGCCAGCAGCGCGGCCGCCAGCGCGCGGTCGGCGCGGGTGTGGCCGTGAGTGGCTTCGTGGGCGACGGTGAAGGCGAGGCCGCCGGAGACGCCGACGGACACGGCGGCCGCGGCGAGCGGCGCGGCCGCGGCCGCGCCGAGCGTCGACCAATCCCCCACCATGGCCGGCGCGCACGCGGCGCCGGCGGCGACGACGGCCAGGTGAGCGGCGCCGGCGGCGAAGAGCCAGGCGCGGTAGGGGGCGGCGGCGGAGGAGGGGCGCGCGGCGCGCCGCGCGGCGTGGTCGTCGCCGCCGCGCGCGCCAAACGCCGCCCCACTCCCCCCTTCCGCCAGCATGTCTTGCTCGACTTCCGTCCCCAGCAGCGCGTCCAGCGCGGGCAGGGCGACAAAGCCGGCGCCGACGCAAATGAGGCCGGCGGTCGTGGCGACGGCGGCGTCGAGATACGAGGAAGGGATGTCGGCGAGCGTCGCCGAAAGAGGGACGGCCGCGACCAGCCCCCGCGGCAGCGCCGCGACCGCGGCCGCCGCCCACGCGGGCGCGTGCACGGCGCCGGCGACGGAGAGGGCGGCGGCGGTGGGGAGGTAGAGCGAGGGCGCGAAGCGGAGGGGGCCTTTACGGGATGGGGGGGGGGGTGGGCGGCGGGCGAAAAGGGAGCGCGGCGTGTCTGTACAAGCGTCGTCGCAGCGTGTCCGGTCGTGGGATGGCGCGCGTTTCGAAAAACCGCCGACCACCCCAAACACGGCCACACCCTCGCCACACGCGCGCAAGATCGCCGCCTCGCCCACGCACCGGGTAAGAGCGAGGTGAGGACGCGGTTGAGGAGCGGCGGGGGCGCCGCGGTCGCGGCGCCCATCAACGCGACCGCGGCGTCCTCCTCGCGCGCCGCGCGCGACACGACGGAGCGAATGCCGCTCGCGCGGACCTTTACCGGCCCGACCGGGACCGGGCCGGGCGCGGGGCGGGGCGGGGTGGCGGGGCGGGGCGCGAGCCGCGGGGCGGCCGCGAGGCAGCCGGCCAGATCAGGACGTGAGGGGGACCCCCGCATGACCGTCGGCGGTCGGCGTGCGGCGGCGGAGGGTGTGGCGCGGCAGGGTGGGCTGTGCGGCCGACGCCACGCGCGCGCCATCACTTTGTGGCGTGGGGCGCGCCGGGTGCCGCCCGTCTCGGGCGTCACCCTGGATCGCATGCGGCGCGCCGTGTGCCGCATCGCCGCGGCCACGGCGCCGGCGGCGATTCCCCAACTCGCGCGCGCCGTCGGCGGCGTCCCCGAGGGCGCCCGCGTCTTCGACCGGTGAGGACGGCACGTTCGAGAGTGTGGCGAGCCATAGCGTGGGGCCGTAGAGGCCGGCGCCGACCGCCGACCCCTCTAACCCTTTCTCCAGCGCCCTCAAGCGCGCCCACCGCGACCGCGCCGCCTGGATGAACCGCGGCAAGGACGCGGACGACCCGCTGACGGCAAGAGGGTGGGGGCGGGAGCGTGGAGACAGGGCCCGCCTCGGCTCGCAGCCCGACGCCCCCTCCCCCCTTCACAGACTGAAGCCACCGCCCGCCTCCTGGACCGCCTGCTCGACTGCAAGCGCACCTTCCCCCACGCCCTCATCCTGGGCGGCGCCACGCGCGCGGTGGCGGCCGGGCTGGCCGAGGGGGGGGGCGCGGGCGGCGCGCGCGTGGAGACGGCGACCGTCGTCGACGCGTCCGCCGCGTCCCTCGCGGCCCTGCGCGCGCGAGCGGCGCCGGGGTGGCCGGCGCTCACCCTGGTCGAGGCGGACGAGGAGGAGGCGGATTTCGGGGAGGGGGAGTTCGACGGTGGGGTCGGGGGTGGGTTCGTTGGGGTCGGGGTCGGCGTCGTTGTCCTCGCCCTGTCCCTCCCCGCCCTCCCTCCCCCCCCCCCACCCCACCCCGCTTCCCCTCCCCCCCCCCAGTCGCCATCGCCTGCCTGTCCCTGCACTGGGCCAACGACCTGCCCGGCGTCATGGCCCGCGCGCGGCGCGCGCTCAAGCCGGGCGGCCTCTTCCTCGCGTCCCTGCTCGGGGGCGACACCCTGGCCGAGTTGAGGGGGTCGTTCGCGGCGGCCGAGGTGGAGGTGGCGTCCGGCGTGTCGCCGCGCGCGTCGCCCACGGTGCGCGTGCGCGACGCGGGGTCGCTCCTGTCCCGCGCCGGCCTCGTCGTCCCCGGCGTCGACGTGGACGAGATCGTGGTGCGCTACGCGGGCGGCCCCGCGGCCGTCGTGGACCACGTGCGCGCGATGGCGGGGTCCAACGCGGTCGCCAAGCGCGCGCGCGCGCTGCCGCGCGCGGTCGCCGCCGCCGCCCTCGCCCGCTACGCGGCCGACCACGGCGACGCGGCCGGCGCCGTGCCCGCCACGTTTGAGGTCATCACCATGACCGGGTGGGCGCCGGCGGCCGGCGCGCCGGGCGGGCCGGCGCCCGCGGTGCGCGGGTCGGCGACCGCCTCGTTTGCCGACCTGGCAGCCGCGCTGACGGTGAGGCAGGGAGGGGAGAAGGATGGTGGTGGTGAGAAGGCGTGACACGGGCAGCGCCGCACTGCAAAAACGAAAACGACCCGACGCCGGGCGGTCGCTCACCCCTCCGCCCCCCCTCTCTGCCTCGCCTCCGCCGCCTCGTGTGCCCGCCCCAGCGCTCCCTCGATCCAGGACGCTTGCCGCACGGCGACCGCGCCGCCGGGCGTCGCGTCCACGAGCGCGACGGGCGGCGCGCGGCCGTGGTCGCGCAGCCGGCCGCCGCCGCCGCGCCGGCCTTCGCCCCCAGGGTCGAGTCCCGCCGGCACCGGCGTGCCGGCTGGCGCCGGCGGCGAGTGGCCGGACGCGGGCGCGTCGCGCGCGGCGAGCGCGGCGTCGACGGCGGCAGCGACGGACGCGGGCGTGTCGCCGGGGGCGCCCAGGAGCACGATCCCGCCCTCGCCCTCGATCAACACGCTCGCCGCACCATGCTCGGTCAACTCGGGCGCCAGCTGCAGGCGCGCCCGCCCGCCCCGGGTCGCGACCGCGACCGCGACGACCCCCGCTGACAGCCGCACGTCCGCCTCGCCCCCCCCCGTGTCCAGCCGCGCCACGCCGTCGACGCCAGAGAGCGTGACGGCGCCGCCGCCGGTGGTCGCGTCCAGGCCGAGGCGGACGGCGGCGTGCGTGATGGAAAGCGCGCCGCCGGCGGTGCGCGCGACCGCGCGGTCGCAGTAGAGAGCGTCGACCGCCAAATCCCCTCCCGCCGTGTCCACCGTCGCCGACACCGCCGTCAACCTCGCCAGGCGGGCCGCGCCGCCGCCGGTCGCCACGGCCACGGTCTCCGCGCTCAGGTCGGCGCCGACCGCGACGGCGCCGCCGCCGCTCGCCACGGTCGCCGTCGTGCACCGCGCGGTGTGCAGCGTCACGGAGCTGCCGCCGGTGCGCACGTCGAGCGCGGCTTCGGCGAGGGCGGCGAGGGTGAACGGGGCGCCGCGCGTCGACGCGGTCACGCCGCAGTAGCGCCCCGGGATCGCGACCTCCACCCGGTCCGCCGCGCCGGGCGGCACCGTGATCGTAATGGCGCTCCCTTCCTGGGCGCAGGCGACGGCGGCGCCACGCCCCACCTTTCCTCCCGCCCACCACCGCGCCGCCACGGCGTCGTGCGCCCCCCGCACCACGTCCACCGCCGCGCCGTGCGCGTCCACGGTCACGCTGCAGCGCACGGGCACGGCGAACGCGGCGGAGCCGGTCGGCGCGGCGGAGGTCGCCGCCCGGCACGCACATCGGGCGGCCGCGGCCGTCAGGCACCGCGCGGCGGCGACCCGCATGGGGCGCGGGGATCGAGGAGGGGGCGGGAGAGGGAGTGTGTGGGGGGAGGCGTCTCTCTCTGTGCAACAAGCAACGGCGCGCGACCCGCCGCCCTCCTCGTTCTTCCTCTCGCCCGTGTCGCCGGGCGTCGCCGGTGCGCCCGTCAACCAATCAAGCCAACCCCCCCCACACCCCACACAACCGCCCTCATTCTCACGCGGGCTGGAACCCCGCTTTTGGCGCGGGCGCCGGCGCGGCTGCCGTCGGCTTGGGCTTGGCCGCCGGCGCGGGCGCGCCCGCCATCGGGCGCGGGCCCGGGGCCGGCGCTTGGACGAGGGGGCGCACCGCGGTCGCGGGCGGCGGCGCGGTCGGGCCGGGGAAGTAGGGGCCGAACGGGGGGCCGCCGCCGTCGGGCGACCAGACGTTGCCGCCCGGGCCAAAGACAAATTGAAACGGGTTGAACTGCTCCAGGCGGCGGCCGGCGGGGGCGGGCTTCAGGGACGGCGCGGGCGCGGGCGTCGGCGGCAGAGTTTCCGTGAGCGCGGCCTGCTGGCAGCGCGGGCACCCCCCCGGCATCATCCCGCCCCGCATCAGCGGCTCCCCGCCGCGCCCCAGCTGCTCCAGGCGGCGCCCGGGCGGCGGCAGGGGGGCGATCTTGGTCGGCGTCGGCGACGGCACCGCCGTCTTGGGCGGCGCGACGCGGGGCGCGACTTTGGGCGCGCCCGCTGCCAGGAATTGGGCGCGCTCGGGCATAGGCATCGGCTGCTGCGGCGGCAGCGGGCGCGGCTGGGTCAGCGGCGGCTCTACAGGAGGGGAAGAGAGAGGGGGGAAGGTCGGGGTCGCCCCAGGCCACCAAACTGGCATCCAAGCCCCAAACCCGGTCTCGGCGGGGCACGCGCGCGGCGCCGGGAGGCGCGGGCGAGCGTCCGAGCGCGCGACGCGCCGAGCGCGCCGTGTGCCCCCCAAACCCGCGCCACCGCCTTCCGCTCCCCCCCGCACACGCACGGGCGATGGCGGTGCCGACGGCCAGGGCCAGGATCAGGGCGGTCGACAGGGTGCACATGGGTCGGGGCGCGCGGCGAGGTGTGAACGCGGCCAGCGGCGGCGGCGGCGGCCCACTCTCGCGCGCGCTCCCGCCTCTCTCTGTCGCGCCATCATGGCGGACTGCGCGGCCATCGCCGCGCACGCGTCGGGCGCGGCCCAGGTGGGCGGGCGGGGTGGCATGCGAGGAGGGTGCGAGCGGCGGCGCGGCGTGGCGCGTCGCCGCGCGCCGCCCGCCGCCCCCCTCCAGCGGTGTCGGACGGCATGCACCATGTCTCGCGGGCGGGCGGCAGGAGGCAGAGGGCGCAGGGCGCGCCGCCGACGCCGCGCCGCGCCCGACCCTCAGTCCCTGTCGCCGCTCGTCGTCGCCGCGCCCGCCCATACGCTGGCCTCGCTCTTCGGCGACCCCGAATTCGCCGACGTCACTCTCATCACCGGTCCCGACGAATCGTGCGCAGCCGGGCGCGAGTCCGCGGTGGTCGGTCCGTCCACGCCTCCCCGCCCCGTGGCGCGCCCCCTCTCCCCGCCGCCGCCGCCGCCGCCCCCGCCCCCCGCTCACCACGCCTTCCCCTGCCACCGCGCCATCTTGGCAGCCGCGTCGCCCTTCTTTCGCGCGATGTTCAGCGGCGGGTTCCAGGAGACCAAAACCCCGACCGTCCCCCTGGTCGGCGTCGCCCCCGCCCCTCTGTCCGCCCTCCTCCGCTTCGCCTACGCCGGCGCCGTCACCTTGCCCGCCCGCGGCGACCTGCTCGCGTTTGCGGCGCTGGCGGACCGGCTGGATTTTCCCGCCGCGCGCGCGGCCGCCGCGGCCGCCCTGGACGCCGACCTCTGCGCCGCCGTCGCGGCCGAGTACGCCGTGGCAGCGGCGGCAGCCGGCCGGTTCGATCTCGTCGACCGCTGCATGGACGCGGTGGCGGCAGAGTTCGCAGTGGCCGCCACCGGCCCCGGCTTTCTCACCCTCCCCGAATCCTCCCTCGCCCCCCTCCTCGCCCGGGACGACCTCGTCGCCCCCTGCGAGGCCGACGTCGCGCGCGGCCTGCTGGCGTGGGGGGCGGTGGATGCGGGTGGGCGGGCGGCGGCTGTCGCGCGGCTCGCCGCGCGCGTGCGCTGGGGCGCGATGCCGCCGCGCGACCTTGCCGCGCTCGGCGCCCACCCCGCCGTCGCGGCTTGCCCCGTGCTCAGAGACTGCGTCTTCCGCGCGTTTCTCCACATCCACGGCAAGCCGGGGGAACGCGGCGGCGCGGGCCCTCTGCCCGCCGACGGCGTCACCGCGCCGCCGCGCGGCGGCGCCGGCTCCCGCCTGCGCCTGCGCGTCGTCGTCGCCGGCCCCGGCTGCGCGTGGCCGGCGCCATCGTCGCCGCCGTGCGCGCCGGGGCGGCCGTGCCCGTGCCCGTCGCCGCCGGGCGCGCCGCCGCGCGGCCTCGCGCTCGCCGTCGCGAAAGACTCGCCGCTTACGACGGTCAAGGCGAGAGCGTGCCGCGACGCGGGGCTGGACCCGGTGGAGTACGTTGCCTTTGATTTTTACGGCAACGCGCGCTACGGGCGCGGCCCCCTCGACGACGCGCCGCCGGGCGCGACGGCGGCGTCCGTCGACCTGCGGGACGGGCAAGCGATCCTGCTCGAGCGGCGGGCGCCGTGAGGAGCGAGAGAGGGAAGCGTGCTTATGGTCGGGCCCCGGAATCGTCTGGCGCGGCGGGCGTGAAGAGGAGAGAGATGGGGGTCCCCCAGGAGAGGGGAGCGTGCTCTGGGCCGGCCCCCGGATCGGATTCCTTCGCCACTCTCCCCTGGACGCGCATTCCTCGGTGCAAGTGTGACACACACACACACGCCCCCCGGGGAAGAAATGGGCCTCCCTCCCGCTCACTCTCACCACGCGCGGCGCGCGCCGCGCGCCGCACACGCTCCTCCCTCGTGCCCCGCCCCGCCGCACCGCCAGCACGTGACCGGTGGCAGGGGTGCGGTCGCCGGCGCGCAGCACAGGTGGCCGCGGGCGCCACAGGACAGACACAACGCCGCAGCCAGGTCGGCCGCGGGCGGCTCGCACGGCCGTCCGCCGGGGCCGAGCCCCGCGCACCCCACCCGCGCGCACCGCAGGCAGGGGGCGGGGCGGGTGGTGGCGGAGGACGTGCAGGCGCGGGCCTGGTGGCCGGCCTGGCCGCAGCGGAAGCAGCGAGCTAGGAGAAGGGGAGGGTGGTGGGGGGTCGGACGCTGTCGGCAGCGCCGCCTCGCTTCGTCTCCCCTTCCTCCTCTTCTAGTACCATTGGGGCACGCCGCTCGCTCGTGCCCCAGCTCGCCGCAGGCAAAGCACGGCTTGAGCGGGGCGGGCGCGGAGCACTCGCGCTGGAGGTGGCGCCCGCCGCAGCGGTAGCAGCGCGGGCCACCCGCGCCATCGTCCACGCCATCGTTGGTGCCGTCGCCGTCGTCGTAGTAGCGCGTGGGGCGCATGAGGCGGCGGGCGGCAGCGGTGGTCGAGGGCGGGGCGTCGTCCGCGCGCACGGTCACGCCCGCGGGCGTCGGCAGCGGTGCATCAGTTGCTGGCGTCGACGTGGTGAAAGGCGTTGGCGCGGCGGCGGCCTGGGGCCGAAACGCGGGCGCGTCGGCGCGGAGGCGGGCCGCGGCGGCTGGCTCGCCGCCCGCCGCCTCCCCCATCCTCGCCCGCTTGGACAGCGCCGCCGCGCGCTCCCGCAGGACGGCGTCGACGGGGTGCTCGCCGTCCGAGTCGCACGAGCTGGCCGACGCCGACAACGGCGACGCCGAGGGCGACCTCGGCGGCGGCCGCCTTGCGGGTGGTCGCTTGTGGGCGGGCATAGGAGAGCGGCGGCGAGCGCCGCCGCGCGGGCAAGAGTGCGGCGGCAGCGATGCTGCCGGCGCTCGGCGACGCTAGCCACTCCCCGCCGCCGCCCTTTCGCCATGCTCGCCCTGCGCGGTGCTGCCCACGCACCGGCCGCCCGGCCGCACGCGCTGGCGCCGACCGCCGCCCCCCGCACCGCGCGCGCCGCGCGGCCGGTCGCGGCCGCCTCCTTTTTCAAAAATTTCAAGCTGCGCGGGAATGCGGAGGATGCAGGTGGGTAGTGGGGTGGGTGGGAGGGGCGGAAGATGGCGGGATGGGCGCCAATGCGCGCCACCGCCGGCGCGACGTCGTCGCCAGCGACCTGACCCGCTTATCCGGCCCCGCCGCTTCTTCAATCGCCAGGCATCTACGCGTCCCAGGGGCGCGACGATTTCACGGACGACGACGTGGGGTGAGAGGAGGGGAGGAGAGCGGAGGAGAGGAGAGGAGAGGACGGGAGGAGGGCAGGCGGGCCGCGTGCGCCGCCGGCCAAACCTCCCGCCCGACGCCCTCCCCTCCTCCCTCTCCTCTCAGCTACTACTTTGAGTACATGGGCATGCTCGCCGCCGACGGCACGTACGCGAGGCTCGACCGGGCGAAGACGGCGGGCCTCCCCGCGGTCGACCTTCTTTTGCTCTTGGCCGCCGGCGAGGGCGACGCGCCCAAGGTGGCCGAGATGCTGCGCGCGGGGGCCAAGACGGATGTCAAGGTGTGGGTGGAGGGAGGGGGAGGGGTCGTGGAGGAACGGCCGCGCGCGCCGACCCCCCAACGCACCCGTCCGTCCCTCCCCCTCTTCCCAAAGGACATCGACGGCAAGACCGCGTGGGAGCTCGCGGCTGAGTGCCCCGCGGTGCTCGAGCTGCTCAACGACCCCCAAAAGGCCTACAGCGAGTGATTTTGAGGGGCGAGGGGGTGGCGGGTCGTGCAACCGCGCCCGCCACCTCGCCTCGACAACGACAACCCTCCCGGTTGCAGTGCGCGCGGCTGCGCGGCCGCGCCGGCGCCCCTGCGCAGGGCGGCGTGGCGCGGCGGAGCCGGGGTGGGTGTGCAACCCCTCCTTACCGGACCCCTTCCATTCTCTCTCTATTCTTCAGCGCGTCAGCTCCACCAGCTGCTTGACCGCATCGATACGCGCCACCAGGGGCGCGGCCGCCGCATCGAGCGCGGGCGCGGTGCCGCCGACAGACTCGGCGCGCGTGTCGAGCGCGTCGATGCCGGCCTCGACAGAGCGCAGCTCGGCGACGATCTCTTTCGTCTCGGCCGCGCCCAGCTTCTTGGTGAGCACGGGGACGGCTTCCGCGACTTCCGGCTCCAGGAGTTCGAGCTCTTCGACGACCGCGCCGAGGGTGCGCGGGGCGGCGTGGGCGGGGGCTGTGAGGGAGAGGGTGTGAGGGCGGGGTCGAGGCGGCCCGCGTGCGGCCGGAGAGGCGCTGGCAGCGCGGCCAGTGCGGGCGCGGGTGTTGAGCGTCGCACGGTTTGAGGTTGAACGCGCAAGTGGCCGCCTCCCGCGCCTGCCTCCCTCTTCCCGCACGCACCAGGCATGCCGACCAAAAGCGTTAACGAAATGACGGCCGCGGATGACGCGGCAGCGAGCTGTGGGAGGGGCGCGGGTTGTCAGCGCATGGGCGTCGGTGGCCTTGGCGCACCGGACTTGCCAGCGTTTCCATGACCCCCTGCCGGCCTCAGTTGGGCGTCCGACATTGGTATATCCCCTGCGACGGGCCGGCGGGCCTCAACGCCCTCGCACCTTGGCAACGGCGCCCGACGCGCCATTGGGGCGCGGCGCGGCCGAGGCCGTCGCCGCGGCCGCGGCGCGGCGCGCGCGGGCAGCGGGACGAAGCGTGCGAGAAGCGGCGAGGGCCATGTGGGTCGGAGGGCGCGAGGTGGGGCGGGGCGGGTGTGTGCGAGCGGCGCGCGCGGCGGCGAAGCCTCCGCCCCAAACACTACCCCCGCCCGCGAGCCTAGTAGACCCCCGTTTGCAGCAGCCCGACCGCGCCCAGCCCCCGCACCACGACCCGCCCCCGCGGCAGCCCCCCCCGCCCCCCCCCCCCCCCCCCCCCCCCCCCCCCCCCCCGCCCCCCCCCCCCCCCGGCGCGCCGCCCCCCCCCCCCGCCCCCGCGC
>Ga0315289_10014542_pt1 | contig 10983 bp, 14 predicted proteins | sample YL17G11_40_MG_FD_203452 | JGI IMG/M metagenome (GOLD analysis project Ga0315289, IMG submission 203452) | Sediment microbial communities from Yellowstone Lake, YNP, Wyoming, USA - YL17G11_40 | ecosystem: Environmental > Aquatic > Freshwater > Lake > Sediment | place: USA: Wyoming | collected...
CCCGCGCGTCGGCATCGGCAAAAACACCCGCATCGAAAACGCCATCATTGATAAGAACGCCCGGATTGGCGACAACGTGGTGATTTCTCCGGCGGGCAAACCGGAAAGCGTGGACCACGAGCTGTACTACATCCGCGACGGTATTGTCATCGTGCCCAAGAACGGCGTGATCCCGCGCGGAACGGTGATTTGACGGGCGTACCTCAAGCCGACTAACCCGCACATTTCACACGCCGATTGGATCGCTGACAGACTGTAGGCGCCGACGTAAGGAGGCGTACCGTTGCGGGTCAATTGCGCCTCCGCCTCCTTACGTCGGCGGCTACGAAGTTTGTGAAATATGCGGGCTAACAAGTAGGACCCCGGCAGTTTCACAACGGCCGCATTTACTTCCCTTTTGCTGGTGGCTGGAATCTTTTCGCGCCGTGGTGGCGCAGGCGTCCGCGCCTGTGATCGTCCCGGCAAGCGTCTCGCTTGGCGGAAAGGACAAGGCCTGCAGCCTTTGGCAACCGAGACGGTCGCCGGGACAGTGGCAGACGAGGCGTCTGCCCCACTTGGCCGGGTGGCAGTGTACGGAAACGCCCCGCCGGTCTGCGCGATCACCTTGACATTTCCCGAGAAGGCATCATGATGCTTTCATGCGAACCACACTGACGTTGGATCCGGATGTGGCCGCCAAAGCCAGGCAGGGCGCGGCCAAAACGGGCAAACCGTTCCGGAGCGTGATCAACGCCGCGCTCCGCATCGGGCTGGATGCAGTCCTGAAACCGTCGGCGGCCAAGCCCTATCGCACCAAGGCGCGCCCGTTGGGCCTCCGGCGCGGCTTCTGCTACGATGACATTGCCGAGTTGCTCGCCCGCGCCGAGGGAGAGGATCACCAATGATTCTGGTGGATGCCAACCTGTTGCTCTACGCCGAGGACAGCCTGTCCGAACATCATGTGGCGGCGCGAACCTGGTGGGACGCGCAATTGAGCGGTGCCGATCCGGTTTGCCTGTGCTGGCCGGTGTTGACGGCCTTTGTTCGCATCGGCACCAATGCGCGGCTGCACCGCCGTCCCCTCACGCTCAAGGAAGCCGTCGCGCGCGTGCAAAGCTGGCTCGAGCAGCCTTGTGTCCGAATCATTCAACCGACGGAGCAGCATTGGCCCATTTTTCAGCAACTGCTTCGGGCCGGGAACGCGGCAGGCAATCTGGTTTCCGACGCACACCTGGCGGCGCTGGCAGTGGAACACAATTGTGTCTTGCAGTCCACCGACACGGATTTCGCCCGCTTCCGGGGCTTGAAGTGGAAGAATCCCGTCGCCGCGAGCTGAGCTGCCGCGCCATTTTCACCGGCCATTTACATTCCGCCAGCCGCCTGCTACAACCTTTGCGTGCTCAATAACGCCGCCCTTTGGAAAACCCTGACCATGCCGCGCCGGCTGTTCCTGATCGCCGGCCCGTGCGTGATCGAGAACGAAGCTCTTTGCCTCAAGGTCGCCGTGTCGCTCAAAAAAACCTGCGCCAAGCTCGGCATCGGCTACGTTTTCAAAGCCAGCTTCGACAAGGCCAATCGCACGTCCGCCAAGTCGTTTCGCGGACCGGGGCTGGAGGCCGGTCTGAAAACGCTGGCCAGCGTTCGCGCCAAGGTCGGCGTGCCGGTGTTGACCGACATCCACAACGAATCCCAAGCCGCGTTATTCGCCCCCGGCGCTGAGGAGGCTGGAGGAAGCCTTTTTACGCGGCAAGCCGCCATCGCCGCCGACGCGGTGGACATCCTCCAAATTCCCGCTTTCCTCTGCCGCCAGACCGATCTGATTGAGGCCGCGGCGGTCACCGGTCGAATTCTAAACCTGAAAAAAGGCCAATTCCTCTCGCCTGCTGAAATGGGCCAAGTAATCGAGAAAGCCCAAAGTGCCGGCGCAAAAAGAATTTTGGTGACCGAGCGCGGCACGACTTTCGGCTACAACAACCTTGTCGCCGACATGCGGTCCATTTCCATCTTGCGGCGCTTCGGGTTCCCCGTCGTATTCGACGCCACGCACTCCGTGCAACTGCCCGGCGGCAGCGGGGACAAATCGGGCGGTCAACGCGAGCTTGCCCCGGTGCTCGCGCGCGCGGCGCTGGCGGCGGGCGCCAATGGCATCTTCATCGAAACACACCCGCAGCCGGATCGCGCCTTGAGCGACGGGCCAAACATGATTCCGCTGGCGGACATGCCGAAGCTGCTGGCCAGCCTGCTCAAGGTCTTTAACGCTGTCCGATAATGCCGCCGAGAAACGTCGAAGGTCGAGGGTCGAGAGTCGAGGGCCAAAGTGCTCGACCCTTGACCCTCGACTCTCGACTCCAGCGCGTGCGGCTGTTGCTCTGCGACGTGGACGGCGTGCTGACCGACGGTACCGTGCTCGTCGCCGAAGGGATGGAAGCCAAGCAGTTCAACATTCAAGATGGCCTTGGGTTGGCCATCCTGCGCCGCGCAGGGGTCAAAGTCGGCTGGATTTCCAGCCGCCCATCGCCGGCCACCGCCCGACGTGCGGCCGAGTTGAACATTGATTTCCTGCACCAGGAGCGAGGCAGCAAGGTAGCAGCCATCGAGGCCGTCCTTGCGAAAGCCGGGCTGGCTTGGGCCAAGGTTTGCTATGTGGGCGACGACGTGGTTGATCTCGGTGCGTTGAAGCGGGCGGGCGTCGCCGTCGTCGTATCCAATGGCGTCAGCGAAGCTCTGGCCGTCGCGGATTACGTGACGCGCAATGCCGGCGGGCGCGGCGCGGTGCGCGAAGTCGTGGAACTGATTTTGAAAGCTCAAAACAAGTGGGATGATGTCGTGGCAGAACACGCCACCTGAACATGAAAGCGTGTTTGGAAAATCGTTTTGCTTGGGTTCGCGCAGCGCGGCCAAGCCGCAGCCAAAGGAGCGCGGTCAGCCTTGTCCGCACGAAGGCGTCGCTGCCACAGCAGCAAGCGGACAAAGCTGTCCGCGCTCCTGAAGCATCCTCGTGGGTGGTGAGGATGCTGACGGATGGCAGCGCAAAGGCCGCAGCGTTGGGCGTCCGCGCTTCAGCGTGTCGCGCCGTGGCTGACAGCCTAAAGGCTGGACACCAAACCCGATTTTCCAAACACGCGCTTAGACGGCTGCAAGGGCGCACCGGACTTTGCGGCTGGCTGTTGGCGCTGGCTGGCGCGCTGGCCATCTGCACCCTGGCGCTGTGGGCGCAGCCCGTGCCTTTTGGCCGCATAAAAAACTTCAGCGTGCCCGAATACTACGCCCCGCCGAACCACAACCAGGTGAAGTCGCTCATCAGCGGTACGGAAGCCGAACCGCAGCCGGAAGGCAGGTTTTTGATAAAGGAACTGAAGGCCGAAATGTTCCGCGAAAACGGCGAACGGGGAATTGTAATCAACGCGCCGGAATGTCTTTATGATTCGGCGAAACGCGAGGCCAGTTCGGCCGGGCGGCTGCAAATGCAGAGCGGCGACGGCCGCCTGTTCATCGAAGGCGAGGGATTTTTGTGGCGACAAGACGATTCCACCCTCATCATTTCGAACCGCGTGCACAGCGTGATTCAGCCGCGGCCAAGCAAACACAAAATGCGAAGGTCTTGAAACTAAGAGCGTGTATGGAAATAAGCTGTCGTGGCTTCCTCGGCGTTTGGTGTCCACGCTTTAGCGTGCCTTCCTCGCGTGAACCGTCCCACAAGCGGAACGGGACACCGAACAGATTTCCCACACGCGCGCTTGCAGTACCAGCAATGGCGATCCTCCTTGGGTTGACGATCCGCACGGTGGCGCAGACGAACGCTCCAGTCCCGGCAAGTGCATCAGCCACGAGCGGGCAGACCACGGAGATTTTTGCCGATCAGGTCGAGATTGACTGGAAAACGAACCTCGTTGTCTATCGCGGCAACGTCCGCGTCGAGAACCCGAAAATGAGGATGACGTGTGAGTTGTTGACGGCACGCACGCCGGGCTTGAGCGGTCGCATCGAAAGCATCGTGGCCGAGCGGAATGTGGTAATTGACTCGGTTGACGAACGGGGGCAAAAGATTCACGGCCGGAGTGAAAAGGCGATTTACAGTTTCAAGGCAACTGAGACGGAGACGAACGAGATCGTGGAATTGACCGGCAATCCCGTGCTGGAAACAAGCCAGGCAACGCTCACCGGCGAGCCGATCATTTACGACCGGATCACCGGCAAAATCAGGGCCATCAACCAGAAAATGGTCGTCCGCATGGGAACCCCGGGCGCAACGAATGAAATCGCTTCGACCAATCCGCCGGCGCACGTCCCGCCGCCCGAATCCAGAGACACGACCACCAATTCCGTGTCCGAGCCCGCGCCCGCAAACCCGCAACCTCCTCAATAGGCTGATGAGCGATCCGCAACCAGAGACTGTCTCGGTGAAAAATCCGTCTGGATTACCAGTGGCGACCGCCGCGAACAACAGTCTTCTGGTCACCGAAAAGCTCGTCAAGGAATACCGGAAGCGCCGGGTCGTGAACGGCATTTCGATTTCGGTGTCGGCGGGAGAAATTGTCGGCCTGCTCGGCCCCAACGGCGCGGGCAAGACGACCACGTTCAACATGGTCGTGGGATTGGTCAAACCCGAGGACGGCGCGGTCAGGTTCAACGGACGGGACATCACCCGCCAGCCGATGCACAAACGGGCGCGACTGGGCATGGGTTACTTGACCCAGGACCCGTCGGTCTTTCGCAAGCTGACGGTCGAAGAAAACATCCTCGCAATCCTCGAAACCTGCAAAATGAGCGGCGACGAGCGGAAGGTCCGGCTGAAGTATCTGCTGGACGAGCTTGATTTGACGCCCCTGGCCCGGAACAAAGCCTACACCCTGAGCGGCGGCGAAAAGCGCCGGCTGGAAATCACCCGCGCGCTCGTGACCAGCCCAAAGCTGCTGCTGCTCGACGAACCGTTCAGCGGCATTGACCCCATCGCCGTTTATGAAGTCCAGAAGATCGTGCGGCGATTGAAGGAACGCGGGCTGGGCATCCTCGTCACCGACCACAACGTGCGCGAGACGCTCAAGCTGGTGGACCGGGCTTACTTGATTCACAAGGGCGAAATCGTTTACGAAGGCGGCGGGCCGGAAATGCTCAATGATCCGAAGGCGCGCGAGATTTATCTCGGGCCGGAGTTTAACCTATGATTACGATTACGACTAAGATCAAGATTACGACGAAGAAACGCAGTTGTCATTTTACGGTTCGGTCTTAATCGTAATCCTAATCCTGATCTGTCATGTAACGCGATGTCAGTTTAATTTATGAAGCGGTGAGGGATTAAGACTAAGAGCAAGATTAAGATTAAAAACCATGGGCGTCGACTCTTAATCCTAATCTTACTCTTAATCCTGGATTGTCATGCAACGCGATGTCGTCACTGTTGAACGGTTTTACACGGACAAGGCGCAGGAGCTGCAATTGCGCCTCGTCGCCGGCGCCAACGGCCTGAAGCGCATCATCCGCGAGCCGACCGTGAATCGGCCGGGGCTGTTGCTGACCGGGTTCACGCGCTACTTCGCCGGCCGCCGCATCCAGGTCATCGGCTACGCCGAATCTTACTATTTGAAGTCGCTTACTCCGGCCGGGCGGCAGAAATGCTATGACACGCTCTTTTCGCACAAGATTCCCTGCATCGTTTTCAGCCGGAACCTGCGGCCCGACAAAATGTTCTTGAAGATGGCCGAAAAAGTGGACGTGCCGCGTAAAGCCGCCGACGACGACGATAAAGAGGCGGAAGGAAGCCTTCTACGCGGCGTGCCCACCTTCGAGTGCCCGCTCATCACGATGAAATTCATCAACCGCGCCACGCTGGCGCTGGAAATGATGTTCGCCCCGTACGGCACGGAAATGGGCAGCATGGTGGACATCCTGGGCGTGGGCGTCCTCATTCGCGGCGAGAGCGGCATCGGCAAGAGCGAGAGCGTGCTGGCCCTGATCGAGCGCGGCTACAGCCTCGTGGCCGACGACGTGACCAAAGTCACCCTCGTGGATGGTCGCGAAGTCATGGGCACCAGCGCCGAAGTCACGCGCGATCACATGGAAGTCCGCGGCATCGGCATCATCAACGTGGGCGCCATGTTCGGCGTCAAAAGCATCCGCCACGAAAAGCGCGTGGACCTGGTCGTTTCGCTCAAACCGTGGGAAGAAGTCCCCGACGTAGATCGGGTCGGGATGGAAGAGGAGTTCACGAAAGTCTTGGGCATTAACATCCCGCACATCACCATCCCGGTCCGCCCTGGACGCGACCTGGCCCGGCTGATCGAAGTAGCCGCGTTCTACCAGAAGCTGAAATCTTCCGGCCAAAATCCCGCCAAGGAACTCAACGACCGCTTGCTGGCCAAGATGAGGGGGCCGGCCCAGTTCTGAAATTCCTTGGAAAGTGCGCTTGCTTGGTTAGCCTCTCGCGGCAAGCTCGATGAGCGCGAAGAAACAGACAGAAGCCGGCAAGCCGCGTAAAGCCGCCGCCGCCGATGAACCGCGTAGAGCCGCCGCCGGCGGTGAAAAGCCGGGCGGAAGCCTTTTACGCGGTGAAGAGGCGCAAGGAAGCCTTCTACGCGGCAAGGTCTTCACCCGCGAAGTGGAGATCATCAACAAGCTGGGCATTCACGCCCGGCCCGCCGCCATGTTCGTCAAGCTGGCCAACCGGTTCGCGTGCGACATTTTCGTCGAAAAGGATGGCGACAAAATCAACGGCAAAAGCATCATGGGCCTGCTGATGCTCGCCGCCGGCCCGGGCAGCCGCCTTAAACTCTACGCCGAAGGCCGCGACGCTCACCAGGCGCTCGCCGAACTCGAAGACCTCATCAAGCGCAAGTTCGACGAGGAATGATCTCGTTAAAGGCGTTAAACCGTTGAACCGTTGATCGGTGCTGCTGCGCGCGCCGCTTGGGGTCCAGCCGTGGTAACGGTTTAGCCCGCATATTTCACAAACTTCGTAGCCGCCGACGTAAGGAGGCGGAGGCGCAATTGACTCGCAACGGCACGCCTCCTTACGTCGGCGCCTACAGTCTGTCAGCGATCCAATCGGCGTGTGAAATATGCGGGTTAGCGATTCAACGATTTAACGCAGCGCTGCAACTTTGAACCTTGAACTCTGAACCCTGAACTCTAGTTTAGGCGCATGGCTGCCGTTGAAATTGATGTCAAATACGTCGCGCACCTGGCGAGGCTCCAACTCACGCCCGCCGAAGAGCAGAAGTTCGCCGCGCAACTGGGCCAGGTGCTCGGTTACGTGGAAAAGCTGAAGCAACTGGACGTCGCCAACGTCGAGCCGACCGCCCACGCCGTGCCGTTGGTGAACGTCACGCGGCCCGACGAGGTTCGCCCTTCGCTCCCGCACGAGGACGCCTTGCGCAACGCGCCCGCAAAGGCCAACGGGTTGTTCATCGTGCCGAAGATTGTGGAATAAATCAGCAGATCCGCCGATGAACTCAGATTCATTTCCATGGGATGACGAACACTCGATGCGTGCGCGCGTTTATTCAGCCCCATCTGTGCAATTTGCGCAAACTGGGAACAAAATGCTCAACCAACTCACCATCGCGGAACTTGTTGCCAAGCTGGACCGCCGTGATGTCTCGGCGCGCGAAGCCATGCAGTCGTGTCTCGACCAAATCCAGCGCGTGGACGGCCAAATCCACGCCTTCCTCAGTTGCGACGCCACCGACGCCCTCGCCCAAGCCGACGCGGCGGACAAACTGCTCGCTCGCGGCGGCGATCCCGCCAAACCGCTCCTTGGTGTGCCGATTGCCATCAAGGACGTGATCGCGGTGAAGGGCCAGCCGCTCAATTGCGGCTCGAAAATCCTCGGCAAATTCCTTTCGCCTTACGACGCGACGGTGATCGAAAAACTCAAGGCCGCCGGCGCAATCATTTTCGGCCGGTTGAACATGGACGAGTTTGCGATGGGCAGTTCCACAGAAAACTCCGCGTTCGGCGTGACGCGCAATCCCTGGGACACCACGCGGATTCCCGGCGGTTCGTCCGGCGGCTCGGCCGCCGCGGTCGTGGCCGATGAGTGCGTCGCCAGCCTTGGCTCCGATACCGGCGGTTCAATTCGCCAGCCCGCCGCCCTGTGCGGTTGCGTTGGCTTGAAACCGACCTATGGCCGCGTCTCGCGCTACGGTCTGGTCGCCTACGCCTCGTCGCTCGATCAAATCGGCGCGCTGGGCAAAACCGTCCGCGACACCGCGACGGTGCTCGGCGTGATCGCCGGTCACGACCCGCGTGACTCCACCAGCGTGCCGCAGCCGGTGCCGGATTACACTGCCACGCTCGATGGCGGCATCAAAGGACTGAAACTCGGTCTGCCCAAGGAATACATGCTGGGTGGACTTGATCCCGAGGTCAAAGCCGCCGTGGATGCCGCCACGAAACAGTTTCAGGCGCAGGGCGCTGAAGTGGTCGAGATTTCCTTGCCGCACACCGATTATGCCATCGCCGCCTACTACATCATCGCCACCGCCGAGGCCTCGGCCAACCTCGCCCGGTTCGACGGCATCCGCTACGGCGCGCGCGTGGCCGGGGCCGATCCCATCGAGCTTTACGGCAAGACGCGCGGCGCGGGCTTCGGTGCCGAGGTTAAGCGCCGCATCATCCTCGGCACTTACGTGCTGAGCAGCGGTTACTACGACGCCTACTATCTCCGCGCGCAAAAAGTCCGGACGCTCATCCGGCAGGATTTTTTGAACGCCTTCGAGAAAGTGGACGCGATCGTCACGCCCACCTCGCCGACCGGCGCGTTCAAGATCGGCGAGAAAGTGGACGATCCGTTGCAGATGTATCTTTCCGACATCTACACCATCTCGTGCAACCTCGCCGGCATCTGCGGCGTCAGCGTGCCCTGCGGTTTCACCTCTGGCTTAAACTCTGAACCCGGAACTCGGAACGCGAAACTTCCGATCGGCCTGCAATTGTTGGGTAAACCGTTTGGGGAAGAAACCATTTTGAAAATCGCGTACGCTTACGAGCAGAGCACGAGTTGGCACGAGGAGAAACCGTCTCTGGCTGCGACTTGAAGCGTCGTTCCGGTTGGCTGGCTCCGCAGGAGCAAAGGTCGCTGCGCGACCCTGTTCGTCCGCGTCCACTGCTTGCGCCAGCCCCACGACCGCGCTACGCTCGGCGCATGGGCACGCTTTACTACGGCGACAACCTCGAAATCCTCCGTCGCTACCTCAAGGACGAGTCGGTGGGCCTCGTCTATCTCGACCCGCCGTCCACCCCGAAGGCTTTCGGGGTTCACTCCGCGCAGAACTACAACGTCCTGTTTCAGGAGAAGAACGGCAGCGCCGCCGCCAGCCAGATTCAGGCGTTCGAGGACACGTGGCATTGGGACATCGAAACCAAGAAAGCCTGCGACGCCGTCACCGAACAGCCCGGCAAAGTCTCCGACGTAATGCAAGCCTTCTACACCTTTCTCGGCGGCAACGACATGATGGCTTACCTAGCCATGATGGCCCCGCGCCTTGTCGAACTGCGCCGCGTCCTCAAACCCACCGGCTGCCTTGCTCCAGGCGATGGCGTGTTGACCAAATTTGCTGAACAAAGCAAATTGCCGCAGCAGATATAGGCACTATTCAACGTAAATTCCCTGCCTATCCGGTTGTCACACTCAGTCATCTGTCGTGCCTTGTAATCGGCGCTTTTTTCAGTTCAAAATGTGACAACCGGAGAGGCAGGGTAAATTCGATCGAGAAAACCAACCGTGAGTAAAGCCCGAATCCGGAAAGTCAAAGACGACTTGAGTTTTGTTGAACGCTTGTTTGGGAAACTGCTCAGGATTCTGCCGTCGTTTGACATCACGGACGAGAAGGTGCTGCCATACGGTTTGAAGCCGCACACACGCTCCATCAGTTGGCTGGTTGAGCAGGTCATCACGCAGCAAACGAAGTTCAACGCCAAACAACTCGGTATTACCGACGCTGAGTTTGATTTTCCGACACCTGTCTTCACGACTGTGAGCTCAAGGCCGGTTCGCGGAATTACTATGTGAACGTGAAGATTCACAACATGGCCGGCAAAGAGAATAAGAACGACATTGCGGCGGTGGAAAAACTCTATATGCAGTATTCGGCCGAGCCGGGCTACGATTTGATTTACGCCTGTTTTGGAGTCCACTTCGACAACATTCACATCCGGTTTGACCCGGAGTATTTGAAGCTGTTCTCCCCGCAATCTCTACCGATCTACGTCAATCCACGAAACGACAAGGTTCAAGCGTTTTATCATCACGAGCCGCAGTTCCGTTCGCGCGCGAACTTTCTCAAATTGCTGCAACAAAACTCGAAGAGCATCGTCTTGCGAAAAAAGAAATGAAGGACACTTTGAAAAGCATCTTAGACCGCGTGCTGAACGAGGACGCGCTGGAAGGAATCGCCAAAATTCCTGATAGCTGTGTTGACCTTGTTGTTACCGACCCGCCCTACTGTCTCGGCAAAGATTACGGTAACAACTCCGACAAACTCGACCCGGAGAAATATCTTGAATGGAGCAAGCAGTGGATTGACGCGGTCATTCCGAAGCTGAAAGCCAATGGCAGTCTTTATATTTTCCTGACGTGGCGCTATTCACCGGAGATTTTCTGCTACTTGAAGAAAAAACTGACGATGCTCAATGAAATCATCTGGGACAGAAAAGTTCCGAGCATGGGCGGCAGCACCCGGCGGTTTTCCTCGGTGCATGACACAATCGGCTTCTTTGCCAAGTCAAAGGATTATTATTTCGATGTTGATTCCGTCCGCATTCCTTACGATGAGGAAACCAAGAAAGCTCGTTCACGCTCAATCTTTGTCGGCAAGAAGTGGCTGGAGGTCGGTTACAATCCCAAAGACGTCTGGAGCGTTTCACGTTTGCACGCAATCCATTCGGAGCGCCAAGACCATCCCACACAAAAGCCACTCGAAATCATTGAGCGGATGATAAAGGCCAGTTGCCCGGTAAATGGCATTGTTCTCGATCCATTCATGGGCAGCGGAACAACGGCGG
>Ga0315289_10014543_pt1 | contig 10983 bp, 9 predicted proteins | sample YL17G11_40_MG_FD_203452 | JGI IMG/M metagenome (GOLD analysis project Ga0315289, IMG submission 203452) | Sediment microbial communities from Yellowstone Lake, YNP, Wyoming, USA - YL17G11_40 | ecosystem: Environmental > Aquatic > Freshwater > Lake > Sediment | place: USA: Wyoming | collected...
ATCGAGATTTCAGCAACGACCTTATTTTTTGGCCCTTTAGATTTTTTCTTCCTTTCAAATAAATCAATTCAACAAGAAAATCAATGCCGACAATTTTTCCTTTAAGCTTCTTAACCAGACCGACCGTCGCCTCCATTGTCCCGCCAGTGGCCAGAACGTCATCAATTATCACAACTCTCTCATTCGGTAAAATAGAATCATCATGTATTTCTAGAATTTCGCTGGCATACTCAAGCGAATATTTTTTAGAAATTGTTTTAGCGGGAAGTTTGCCTTTTTTTCTGACAATCGCCAGCCCAGTCTTTAATTTATAAGCTGCGGCGGCGGCCAATATGAATCCGCGCGCGTCAATTCCTACAATCTTATCAACTTTCTTTTTTAAATAAGGCGAAATTAAAAGATCAATTGTTTTGCAAAAAAGATTCTTATCCTGAAGCAGAGGAGTGATATCTTTGAAACTTACCCCTTTTTTCGGCCAATCGGGAATGTTTCTAATTTTGGATTTTATTAAGTCTTTTACTTTCATATTTTTTAAATTTTGGCATTTTTTAAGGATGTTTTACAAAAACAACTTCTTTCTTTTTTAATTTTGGGAATTGCTACTTTTAGCAGTTTTTTAATTTTTTCTAAATTCCCTTCCATTGTTTTAAGTATTTCTTGAAATTCTACGGGGTGGGGTTGCCAAACATCGTAATCAGTAATCATTGCCAAAGATAAATAGCAAATTTCCATCTCTCTTGCCAAAATTACTTCAGAAATGAGGGTCATGCCGATAATGTCGGCAAAATTTCTGAAAAATTTTGATTCGGCTCTAGTTGAAAATCTCGGTCCTTCAATACAAATATAAGTTCCTTTTTGGTGAACGGGAATTATCACTCTTTTCGCTTCTTTGTAAAATAGATTTCTTAGTTCAGAGCAAAAGGGATCTGCCAAAGAAACGTGAACCGTTTCTTTATCATAAAAAGTATAATCTCTCTTTTTGGTAAAATCAATGAACTGGTCAGAGATTACAATTTCGCCGGGTTTGAAATTTTCTTTAAGAGAGCCAACCGCACAAATTCCTATAATTCTTTCTATTCCCAATTTCTTCAAAGCAAAGATGTTGGCTTTTTGAGGAACCTTGTGGGGAGGAAATTGGTGCTTCTTCCCGTGTCTGGCTAAAAAGGCGATTTTTTCGCCGAAAAAATCGCCGATTTCAATGGGCGCAGACGGGAAACCGAAAGGGGTTTTAATTTTTATCTCTTTTTCTTTTTTGAAAATTTTCGGGTCATCAACCCCGCTCCCGCCAATAATGGCGATTCTTATTTCAGATTTCATAGAAAACACCTAAATTGATTTTAACTCATGGGCTTGCTTTTGTCTAATTTTTAGGATAGAATTTGATATTGAAAATTGGCCTTTAACAATTTAATCGGAATTAACCTTTAACCAAAAGGAGGCGAAATATGGAAACGATTGAAGGAAAGGCGAATGCCTATCTCAGAAATAATGTTAATGATAAAATAGGAAGTTTCTTGTCTATTACTTTCCCGAAAATTTCCGCAAATAAATGGACAATGATTGGTTTTTTTGCCAGCTTATTTGCCGCTTTTATCGTTGTTAAATATGGTTTATTATGGGGCACTTTAGCTATAGCCATTGCATCATCATTCGACTGGATAGATGGAGCTGTGGCAAGGGCAAGAAAAAAAGAATCACGTTTTGGAGCTCTTCTGGATGACATCGTTGACAGGCTTGGCGAGATTTTTTATTTCATCGCCATATACAAGGTTCAACCAAGTTTGGCGCTTGTGGTCGCCGGACTTACTTCTCTTTTAGTCAGTTATTTTAATGCCGATGGAGAAAGACGTGGATTCAAAATGTCTGCTGGCAAAATAACTGGCAGACTTGGAAGAATTGTCTTGCTGCTTATTTTAATGTTAATCAGCCCTTTGATATCGATCTCCTTGACCCTTTGGCTAGTTGTAGCCCTTAACATCCTTACTATTGTTAGACGAGGGAGCGAAATATATCAACAAATACATCGTTAAGAATGAGAAATCAAAAAGGAGTACCCAGGGGTACTCCTTGTTCTTTTTTAAAAGTTAAATTTTAAACAAATTTTTCGCGTTTTGGAAAGTGACTTCAGCTATTTTTTCAAAACTGATGTTTTTAATTTCGGCGATTTTTTGGACGATATGTTTTATATATAAAGGTTCGTTGCGGCCATTTTCTTGGGGTGGCGTCAAATAAGGACAATCGGTTTCAATTAGAATTCTTTCCAAAGGCATCTGCCGAATATTTTCCTCAAAATTGATTCCTTCAATTTTTTTAAAAATAATGCCGTTAAAGCCGGCATAATAACCGAGATCTAAATAATTTTTTAATTCATCTGAGTTTCCCACAAATCCATGCGCGACCGCCGCAGGCGGTCGCAATTGTTCATTTTCTTTTAAAAACTGAATCAAATCTTTATGAGCCATTCGGCAGTGAAAAATCACCGGTAAATCCAATTCTTTTGCTAATTTTAACTGCTGACAGAGAATTGTCCTCTGCTTCTCTTTAAATAGCTCTAATTTTCCTTTTGTTTTTGGTTTCCAATAATAGTCCAAGCCGATTTCACCGATTGCCACTGCCTTGGGATATTGCGCCAACTCTTTGTATTTTTGATAGTCAAATTCTTCCTCTCTTGTATTAAATTGAACTTCTTCGGGGTCTTGTTTGATTTTTGCTAATCCTGTTTCTAGGTGAATAGGGTGAAGACCGACTGCCGCATATACTCCTTGAGGATATTTTTCTGCGATTTCCACTGCTATTTTGCTGGTTTCGTATTGAGAGCCGACATTTATCATCCAGATATTATTATTTAAAGACCGACGAATCACTTCGTCGGCATCATCTTTGAAAGCGTTGAAATTCAGATGAGCATGGGTATCAATTAACATACTTAACTTACGCGCGGGAAAAGAGGACTTGTCTCTCCTTTTTCCAAAATTTCTTTTATTTTCATTGAGGTTTCGGGCATAAATGGTGCGAGCGCTTGACCAACCCCTGAGATTAAAGAAAGAAGTTCAATTAAAACTTTTTTCCCTTCTTTCGGATTATTTTTAACTAACCTCCATAATTTTTTTTCTTCAATATATTTATTCGCCCAAGCAACCTGTTCCCAGATTTTGTCCAAAATTTCTTTTAATTTAATTTCTTCAAATAACCGAGCAATAGCGAAGGGTGAAGATGAGGATTTATCCTCATCGACTAACTTTTCCAAATTTTTAATTTTCGGCTTTTCTCTACCAATCTTTGCTTTTATGTTCTCGTTAAGTTTTATGACTCGGCTGACCAAATTTCCCAAATTATTGGCTAAATCGGCGTTGTATTTCTCAGTTAATTTTTCCCAAGAAATATCGCCATCTTGACCGTAAGTCAAGGAAGATAATAAAAGATAGCGCGCTCCGTCAACTCCGAATTTCTCCACCAAGTCCTCCGGCCAAATCACATTACCCAAGGATTTGCTCATCTTTTGACTGTTAATCGTGAAATAACCGTGGACAAACAATTTTTTAGGTAGTGGCAATTCCAAAGCCAACAGAAGCCCAGGCCAAATCGTTGCATGAACCCGCAAAATATCTTTTGACATCAGCTGAATGTCTGGCGGAAAAAATTCCGGCGTCTTTCCCGCTTGTCCATCCCAGCCCAAGCCGGTTAGATAGTTTAGAAAGGCGTCTACCCAAACATACAAACTGTAATTTTTGTCAAAAGGCAAAGAAATCCCCCAAGAGACCGTTTTCCGCGAAATAGAAATATCTTTTAGCCCTTTGTTGATAAATGATGAAACTTCATTTTTGCGTTCAATCGGTTCAATTTCCAGTTCGTCGCTTTCAATTTTTTCTTTCAACTGCTTCTCAAATTGCGAAAGTTTAAAAAAATAGCTCTCTTCCTTCATTAATTGCGGCTCTATCTGGTGCTCCGGACATTTGCCGTCAATCAAATCATCCTTGGTTTTATATTGTTCGCAGCCCTGGCAATAAAGCCCTTCATATTGCCCTTTATAAATTAGCTCTTTATCTTTCAAATGTTGAATGGCGGTTTGGACGGCGGCAATATGGGTCGGGTCGGTTGTTCTCAAAAAGTTATTATATTCAATGTTTAATTTTTGCCAGACATCTTTAAACGACTGCGTTTTTTCATCAACAAATTCTTTCTCCGATTTGCCGGCCGCGGCAGCAGCCGCGGAAATTTTAGCGCCGTGTTCGTCCGTACCCGTTAAGAAAAATACTTTTTCGCCTTTTTGCTTATACCAACGGCTCAAAACATCAGCCGCCACGGTTGTGTAAGCGTGGCCAACGTGCGGTCGGTCGTTGACGTAATAAATTGGAGTTGTAATATAGGTCTTAGACATTGTTCATTGATGACCCTCCTCTGCCAATGCTGGCGGGTCAGAAACAGCTGTGCGACGGGTGTCGGGTAGGGCTCATAACCCTATCGCGCCGTTCAACTCGCTGTGCCGCAGCTGTTTTCTTTTTTTTAAAATTTAGTCCTTTATGGGCTTCTTACTTTGAGACGACCACCACGAATTCTCCTTTCAGATTATTTTTATTACCCTCTAATGTTTTAATTATTTCTTCAATTACCGAGTCCCGCCTACGGGACGAGTCAAAGAACATCCGTTCTTTTCCACCCTGCGCTATCGTTTGGGTAGCTGAAGAAGAGGATTTGTCCTCTTCGCCTTTGCCGCGATAAATTGTCTCAAATCTCTTTGTCAGTTCCCGACAAACGACAATTTGAGTATTAAGCAGTCTGCAGTTAGCAGTTAGGGAATTTTTTAACTCTTCCAAGGTTTTTATTATTCGGTAGGGTGATTCGTAAAAGATTACCGGGTATTTTGAATTGGCGACTTCTTCAAAGAATTTTTTCCTCTTCTTCTTGGCGGGCGGGAAACCCAAAAACAAAAACTTGTCCATTGGAAAACCTGAGACAGAAGCGGCGGCCGTCAGAGCCGAGGGTCCGGGAATTGATATAATTTCTACTTTTTCTGCCTTTTCCACTATCGAACTTATCAATTTATTACCCGGGTCGGAAATCCCCGGCGTTCCGGCGTCGCTCACCAGTGCAATATTTTTGCCTTGCCTTAACTGCTCCAGAATATAATCAACTTTTGCCAGCTTGCTATGTTGGAAATAACTGACCAACGGCTTTTGGATATCATAATGGTTCAGTAATTTTAATGTCTGGCGCGTATCTTCGCATAAAATAAAATCAGCCCCTTTTAAAACCTCGATGGCTCTGAAGGTAATATCCCGAAGATTACCAATTGGGGTTGAGACGATGTAAAAAATAGCCATAGTGAGAGTCAAAGAGGACTTCGTCCTCTTTTCCACCTTCGCTTCCTTCGGAAGCTCGGTAAGTGATGTCGCCAAGATTTCCAATGGGAGTTGAAACAATGTAAAGAGTAGCCATGTTTAATTTTTATAGTGCTGATGGTTTTTCTGATTTTCTTTTTTCCAGAAATTCTCTCAAGAATTCAAACAAGATGGCGGCCAGAGGAATGGCCAGAATCGCTCCCAAAAATCCCCATAAAATCCCTCCGACAGCCAAAGACGTCAAAACCAAAACCGGAGACAGGCCAATAATCTTTTTTGAAATAAGGGGCGTTAAAATATTGTTTTCAACCTGCTGGATAAGAATAAAAACAATTACGACGAAAATTGCTTTGGGAATGCTTTCCAAAGAGACAATGACAAAAAGCAAAATACCCGTAAGGAGTGGTCCGACAATAGGAATGAAATTAAGAACTCCGGCCAATATTCCCAATATAAGCGGGTAAGGCGTGCTAAAAAGCAAAAAGACGAGAAAAGAAGCGATTCCGACAAAAAAGCAAGCCAGAAGCCGGGTTAAAAACCAGGCATTAACTTTTCTCTGACACCTTTCCCAGAGAGAAAGAACATAGGCTTCGTATTTTTTCGGGAAAAAAAGAACAAGAGTCCTTTCCACCCCTTTTTCGGACAAAGAAAGATAAATAGCCAAGGATAAGGTGAAAACCGTGGCAAAAATTCCGCCAAAAACGGCAAATAAGATGTTGAAAATGTTGGTCGCTATTTTCTCTAAAGCCCCTCCCAGGGTGTTTACGAAAGTATCAAGGTCTTCAAACGCTTTTATTCCCAATCCTTTTAACGGCGGGGAAATTTTTTCAAAATATTGAGGAAGAATCTGGGAAAATTGCTTGATTTCAGAAACAAAAAGAGGAACGGTCAAATAAACCATAAGGATTAAAATTCCGAAAAATCCAACGTATATGAAACAAACGGCCAAGAGCCGGGGTATTTTAAATTTTCTTAAAAAGTCAATGCTGGGGTTAAATAAGATTGAAATTATTAAAGCAAAAAGAAACCAGACCAAAATATTTCTTGTTTGGTAAAGAATGTAAAGAAAGATGGCGGCAATGAAAATTTTCCAAATCGTACCCCAAGAAATATCAAGAATTCTTTCAGAGTTCATATTTTTAATAATTTTTGAAACTTTTCCTTGTCTTTGAACGGCCCGATTAAAGCCAGATTTAATTTTTCCGGCCTAAAAATTTCTCTGGCTACTTTCAAAATATCGTTTCGGTTAACTTTATCGATTTTTTGGTAAATTTCTTTAGGAGTTAAAATTCTTTTTTCCAAAAGTTCCTGCGCTCCGTAAAATGAGGCCTGAGCGTCAGAAGACTCCAGAAGCAAGGCCATTTTTCCTTTAAGATTATCTTTGGCTTTTCTTAGTTCCTCTCGGGGGACTTTTTTTCCAGCCAGTTTTTTATATTCTTTTAAAATAATTGAAATTGCCTCGTCTGCTCTCTGGTTATCAACTCCTGCCTGGGTAACCAAATAGCCGACATCAGGGTCGGAATCGTCGTTGGTATTAATATAGTAAGCTATTCCCTTTTTAACTCTTACCTCAATGAACAAACGAGAACTCATCATCCCCCCTAAAATCGTTGCCAAAATTTCCAGAGCATATCTCTGAGGATGAAAAATATTAAAAGTTCTTACCCCCAAATAAATATGAGTTTGGTCTGTCTTCCTTTCTTGCAAAAGCAACTCGGGTTTTATTTGTCTTTCAATAATTTTTGGTTTTTTAAGAGGGCGGGCTGTTTTTATTTCGGAAAAATATTTTCTGATTTTCCGAATGGATGGAATAGAATCTATTTTCCCGGCCAGACAAACGATGGTATTCTGAGCCACGTATTGATTTTTCATGTAGGAAATTAATTCCTGGCGGGAAATTTTTGACACGCTCTCTTTGGTTCCCAGCACTGGCCAGCCGGCCGGCTGGTCGCCGTACAAAAGTTTCGACCATAAAATTCCGATATAACTCATCGGGTGGTCTTGATACATATTAATCTCCTCAATGATTACTCCCTTTTCTTTCTGGATTTCTTTTTCCGGTAATAAAGAGTTGAAATAAATGTCAGAAGCCCAGTCCAATGCCATCTCCCAATGAGAGCTGTCTACCTTGGCAAAGTATCCGGTGTATTCTTCGCCGGTAAAAGCGTTGTAAATTCCTCCCACCTTATCTAATGGTTCAGCAATGGCCATAGTTGACGGCCTTTTTCTTGTCCCCTTAAAAAACATGTGCTCTAAAAAATGGGAGATGCCGGAATCTTCCTTTCTTTCGTATTTTGAGCCGGTTCCCACCAAAACTAAAACCGTCACCGCCTGAATATTTTTCTGAGGCACGGTTATTATCCGCAGGCCGTTCTTGAGAATAGTTTTGCGAAACATTTTATTCTTCCAATTTTTCTTTTAAAATTTTAATCAAATCCTTTATTTTTACCCTTTCCTGCTTCATTGTGTCGCGCCCTCTAATTGTCGCCGTCTCATCTTCCAAACTTTTGAAATCAACGGTTATACACCAAGGCGTTCCAATTTCGTCTTGCGAGTAGTATCTTTTTCCGATGTTGCCGCGGTCGTCAAAAGCTACGTAAAAAACTTTCCGCAAATCGTCGTAGATTTTTCTGGCTAATTTTACCAGCTGCGGTTTATTGGCCAAAAGCGGAAAAACTGCCGCTTTATAGGGAGCTAATTTAGGGTTAAGTTTCAGAACAGCTCTGTCTTTTTCTTCCTTATAACTCTCTGATAAAATCGCGAGAATCGTCCGGTCAACGCCGAAAGTCGGCTCAATCACGTGAGGGATGTATTTTTTCTTTGAATCCTGGTCAAAATATTCCAGGTTTTTACCGGAGTATTCCTGATGGCGCGACAGGTCGTAGTCGGTCCTGTAAGCAATTGCCCAGAGTTCGTCCTGGCCGAAAGGGAATTTATATTCAATGTCTATGGTTCTCTTTGAATAATGCGCCCGTTCTTTTTCTGGAAGTTCGTGGTTGTAGAAATTCTTACGGCTCAGACCGATTAGGTCGGCAAATCCGTATATGTATTTAAGCCATCCTTCAAAAATCTTATCCCAATCAGCGTCAGGAGAAATGAAATATTCCAATTCCATTATCTCAAACTCAATTGTCCTGAAAAAGAAGTTTCCCGTCGTGATTTCGTTGCGAAATGCCTTTCCCATCTGGGCTATACCAAAAGGAATTTTTACGCCTGCGGAATCAAGGATATTCCTGAAATTCACAAAAATGTTCTGAGCGGTTTCTGGCCGCAAATAAGTTGCCAACCCTTCCTCTTCAACTGGACCGATTGTCGTCTTGAACATGCCGCTGAAAAGGCGGGGTTCGGTAAGTTTGCCGCCGCAATCCGGACAATTGTCTTTAGTCAAAGAGCATTCGTTCTTTTCCACCCTTCGCCTTGCTCGGGTGTCTGATAATTTATCAGTTCTGAACCTGTGATGACATTTTTTGCACTCAACCAGAGAGTCCTTGAATTTTTTGATATGACCGGAAGCCTCCCAGACCTTCGGATTTAAAAGGACATTCCCGTCAAGGCCTACCATATCTTCCCGGTCTTTTACAAAATATTCCCACCAAAGTTGCTTGATATTATTTTTCAGTTCAGTTCCCAAAGGGCCGTAATCATAAGTATTGGCCAAACCGCCGTAAATTTCCGAACCGGGATAAACAAAACCCCGCCGTTTGCAAAGAGATACAATTTTTTCCATTAAATTTTCCATAATTCTATCCTATTGAACTGTGCCTCCTTCCTCGCCAACAAATTGGCCGGCGGACAAAGTGGTGTCTATAGCCGGACTGGTCGCTTCCAACATCTTCTCTGTCCAGTCGTCTCCGCCGCTGATTTTGGCTTGGCCGCAAATCTCCGGGGTCTGGCCAATTTGATAGGACTCCGGAGCCAATGAAATCTGAAAACTGACATTTGGCGCTTCGCTTAAAACTCCTTTTCCCGCCTCCAAATCCCCAACCTCCCAAACAATTTCACGACTTTGCGAGTCAAAAGTTAATCTTGAATCCTCGGGAAAAATCTTGCCGGTTAATTTTACCTCCCGAGGCAAAACCGCTTTTACCTTTACATCTTTAACGTCATTGTAATAGTTCCTCGCCTGCCAAACTATCGTATAAGTCGTGCTCTCGCCGATTTTTGGCGGAATAGGTCCCGAATTGCCAAAAATCTCATCTTGAAAGAATCCTTTCTGGGAGATCTCTAATTTTGAGTTTATTTTTGTCTCAAATTCTTCGCTGATTTGAGAAATAATAACTTTATTCTTCAAGCTGAGGTTTTTATCCTGAGAAGAAGATACCTGCCAGTCCTTTTTAAGATTTATCCAGAACTCCACTTTCCCTTCTTCGCCCTGGTCTAAAAACTGCAGCATTGGAACGTCCCGCCAGTCCCAAACAATAGAATTATCTCCCTTGTTAAATTGGCCTGATTCGGTTTTAATTGTCTCAAAATCAAAAACCCGTCCCTCAAGTTTTGATACCAAAAATAACTCCCTAAAAGACCCCTCGCCAAGATTTCTGAAGAAAACCTCGTAGTGTAAAATATCGCCGGCGTTAGCGGTATATTGAGAAACGCCGTTTATTTGCTGAAAAATAGAGAGAGAAGATTCTTCAAGCTCTATCCCCTTGGTTAGGTCCTTTAACAAGGTAAATTCTCCTTCTCGCCAAAGACCAAGAGTGGCTTTAAGAATTTTTTGTTCCCCCATCTCTCCTGACACCCTTCCCCTGACCTCAATTCTTCCACCTTCGGTTTTATTTAAAACGGGCAGATTCCATTCGGTTTTCTCCAGCGCCTGGGGCTGGCTTTTTATAAACTCAAAACCCGAAGGATATTCAATTTTCAGCCGCAGATTGGGAAGCGGCCAGTCGGAATTAGAAAAATAATTCAAGAAAAATTGGAACTCCTTTCCCGATTCTATCTTTGAAGGAAGGTCAAATCCGAGGGTTAAGGGCACGAATTTAATTTTAGTGGTAAAAGTCGTTTTTGACTCGTAAAACGCCTTTAAGTTTTTCGGTCGGTATTTCAAAGCGGCTTCAGCGCGTTCCGTTTCGTTTTCTTTTCCAAAAATCCTGGCCTTAAAAGAGAACGTTTTTTCTTCCCCCGGATAAATGTCTTCCAATGCCTTTTCCAATCTTTTTGAATTATTGTCGCCGAGGAAAGAATTTTCCGGATACTGGAAGGTCAGCACCGGTTCTTCCAAAACGGTATTTCCATTATTTTTATATTTCACAACGTATTCAATCTCGTCAAACGCCTGAACCTCTTCCGGGCCTAAAATCTCCAATTTCAAAACCTCTTTTGAATAAACGTTTCTCTGGTAATAGTACAAGCCGAAAGCCCCAATCACAACGCCGGAAATTAAAAAAAAGATAACAATTTTCCTCATGTCGCTACGAGATTATGAATGTATGAGTAATATTCGCTGGTGATTGCATTTAGAGATTTCAGAGTCGATGAGGATAAATCCTCATCTTCACCCTTCGCTACGCCTCGGGTATTTGATTTGTCTATTTTTAATTTAGCCAGAATGGGCCAATCTTTTTTAAGGATGAGCCGTAAAATTTTTATTGTTTCCATATCTACCCCATTAGAAAATTCTTTTCTAACGGGGCGCGTTTCCTTA
>Ga0315289_10014544_pt1 | contig 10981 bp, 12 predicted proteins | sample YL17G11_40_MG_FD_203452 | JGI IMG/M metagenome (GOLD analysis project Ga0315289, IMG submission 203452) | Sediment microbial communities from Yellowstone Lake, YNP, Wyoming, USA - YL17G11_40 | ecosystem: Environmental > Aquatic > Freshwater > Lake > Sediment | place: USA: Wyoming | collected...
CGCGGCCGGCGCCGCCCGCTCCCAGCGCGCCCCGCCGCGCGCCCGCCGTCATCGTCACCGGCAGGCCCGCTCTGGCCGGCCAGCCCGCCGCGCGGCCCGTGGTCCCGCCCCGCCCGGACCTGGTAGCCAAACTGGCTCAGGCCCGCGCTGCGCCCGGCCAGCCGCAGGCCCGTCCCGGTATCCCGGTCCGGGCGGCCACCCCGATTCCCGGACAGCCCATCTACAAGGGCCACATCCGGCCCGGACAGCCCCTGGCGCGCGCCCGTCCCGGGATCCCCGCCCTTCCGGGATCCCGCACCCGCGGCCCGCATCCCACCTCCGCGCTGCGCCCCGAAGCGGTGCTGCCCCCGCCCGGCGAGCAGCCCCGCCGCACCCAGAAGGAGCGCGTCGCCCGCACCGCCCAACAACGCGTGCGGGAACGCGAAGAGAAACTCCTGCATGCTCCCGCCAGGGCCCGCCGCGAGGACTCCAGCAAGCTCGCCGCGGGCAAGGAGATCACCGTCGCCGAGGGCGTCACCGTCAAGGAGCTCTCCGAGAAGCTCGGCCTGAAGGCCAACCTCCTCATCAAGCGCCTGGTCGAGCGCAAGATCTTCGCCACTATCAACCAGACCCTCGACCTCGCCATCGCCGAGGACCTGGCCCGCGATTTCGGCGCCGTCCCTACCCGCGTCAGCTACGAGGAAGAAGCGGCCTTCCACGAGGCCGAGCGCGTCGCGGAGGAGAGGGGCCAGGTCAAGCGCCCCCCCGTGGTCACCATCATGGGCCATGTCGATCACGGCAAGACCTCCCTGCTCGACGCCATCCGCCTCTCCAACCTCACCGAGCGCGAGGCCGGCGGCATCACCCAGCACATTGGCGCCTACGCCGTCGAGGTGAATGGCCGCCGCATCGTCTTCATCGACACCCCCGGCCACGAGGCCTTCACCCGCATGCGCGCTCGCGGCGCCAAGGTCACCGACATCGTCGTGCTGGTGGTGGCCGCCGACGACGGCGTCATGCCCCAGACCATCGAGGCCATCGACCACGCCCGCGCCGCCCGGGTCCCCATCGTCGTGGCCATCAACAAGACCGACAAGGCCGACGCACAGCCCGAGCGCGTCAAGCAGCAGTTGGCCGATCGCGGCCTGCTCCCCGAGGAGTGGGGCGGCGACACCGTCGTCGTGCTCGTCTCCGCCCGCACCCGCCAGAACCTCGACCTGCTGCTCGAGATGATCCTCCTGGTGGCCGAAATGCAGGATCTCAAGGCCAGTCCCGACCGCCCCGCCGTGGCCACCGTGCTCGACGCCAAGCTGGATCGCGGCCGCGGCCCCGTGGCCACCGTCCTGGTGCGCAACGGCACCCTGCACGTGGGCGACTACTTCATCTCCGGCGCCGTCTTCGGCAAGGTGCGCGCCATGTTCGACGACCTGGGCCAGCCCCTGCGCGACGCCGAGCCCGCCACTCCCGTCGAGGTCCTGGGCCTGGAGGCCCTGCCCGAGGTCGGCGAGAACCTGCAAGTGGTCACCGACACCGCCAAGGCCAAGCAGATCGTCATTTACCGCGAGTCCAAGGCCCGCGAGCGGGCCATGGCCAAGACCGCCCGCCTCACCCTCGAACAGTTGCACCAGCGGATCCGGGCCGGCGACGTCAAGGAGCTGCCCATCATCCTCAAGGCGGACGTGGGCGGCAGCGCCGAGGTCCTCTCCGAGAGCTTGCAGAAGCTCTCCACCGACAAGGTCAAGATCCAGGTCATCCACACCGGCGTCGGCGCCATCACCGAGACTGACGTGCTGCTGGCCTCTGCCTCCAACGCCGTGGTCGTCGGCTTCAACGTCCGCCCCGAGCGCAACGCCGCCCTGCTGGCCGAGCAGGAGAAGGTGGACATCCGGCTGCACACCATCATCTACGAGCTCACCGACGAGCTCAAGCGCGCCATGTCCGGCCTGCTCGAGCCCGTCTTCCGGGAGGTCTACCAGGGCCGCGCCCAGGTCCTGGACATTTTCCGCATCAGCAAGGTCGGAACGGTGGCCGGCTGCCTGGTCTCCGACGGCGCCATCCCGCGCGACTGCCAGGTCCGCGTGCTCCGCGACAACGTGGTGGTCTACACCGGCAAGATCTCCTCGCTCAAGCGCTTCAAGGACGACGCCAGCGTGGTCCGCGGCGGCCTGGAGTGCGGCCTGGCCATCGAGAACTTTAACGATGTCAAGCCCGGCGATGTGATCGAAGCGTTCGTCACCGAACGCCTGGCGGCGGAGGTACTGGTCTGACCCGCGCTCGACCATGCCCTGCATCGGCGTATTGACGCTCCAGCTTCGACTGGAGGACGCCCATTCGCTCAAGGACAAGCGCCACGTCCTCCAGGGCCTCAAGGACCGCCTCCGCCGCAAGTTCAACGTGGCGGTGGCCGAGATCGATTGCCAGGAGCTCTGGCAGCGGGCGGTGGTGGCGGCGGTGACCGTCTCCGCCGATCACTCCCATGCCGCCCAGGTTTTGCAGGCCGTCGAGGACGAGGCCGCGGCCCTGCTGGGCCCGGATCTGGCCGCCGCCCAGGTGGAGTGGGTGGAGTAGGAACATGGATGCGCGACGTTCCCAGCGCGTCTCCGAGGCGCTGCGGGAAGAACTCTCCGAGATCGTGGGCTATGAGCTTTCCGACCCGCGCCTGGCCGCGGTGACCGTCACCGAGGTGCACGTCACCCCGGACCTGCGCACCGCTCAGGTCCGCGTCCTCTGCGAGTCACTTCAGCACGAGGCCGAGGTCCTGCGCGTCCTCGAAGGCGCCCGGAACTTCATCCGCCGCCAACTGGCTTCCCGCGTCCGCCTATGGCGCCTTCCGGAGCTGCATTTCGACGCCGACCGCTCCACCGCCGCCTGCAGCCGCGTCGAGCAGTTGCTCGCCCGCCTCGCCAAGCAACGAAAGAAAACGCAAGGATGTTCCGGAGGCTCCGCCTGATGCTCCGCTCCCTGGCCGCGCTGTTGCTGCTGTGGCAGGCTGCCCGGCCCGCCGAACTCCTGCGCCTCGAGGCCAGCGTGGACGCCATGGGAACCACCTTCTCGCTCGTGCTCTACGGCGACAACCGCGATGGCCTCGAGTTCGCCGCCGAGGCCGCCTTCGAAGAGGCCCGCCGCCTCGACCACCTGCTCTCCCACTACCGCCCCGATAGCGAATGGAGCGAGGTCAACCGTTTCGCCGCCCAGCGCCCGGTCAAGCTCACGCCGGAACTGTTCCGCCTGCTCGCCGCCTGCCTGGACTACAGCCGCGCGAGCGAAGGCGCTTTCGACCTCAGCGTCGGGCCCCTCATGAAGGTCTGGGGGTTCTACCAGGGCAGCGGGCGTCTGCCCGCCAAGGCCGAAGTGGCCCAGGCCCTTCAGCAGGTCGGCTACCGCCACCTCCTGCTCGACGCCGCGGCCCGCACCGTGCGCTTCGCCCGCCCCGGCCTCGCGCTCGATCCGGGCGGCATCGGCAAGGGCTACGCCGTGGACCGCATGGTCGAGACCCTCCTCGAGACCGGCGTCACCTCGGCTTTGGTCTCGGCCGGCGGCTCGAGCATCTATGGCCTCGGTTCTCCCGGCGCCGAAAGCGACGGCTGGCTGGTCAAGATCCGCGATCCCAAGGATTCCAGCCGGACCGTCGAGGAACTGCGCCTCAAAAACCTGTCGCTGTCCACCTCCGGCGCCTACGAGAAATTCTTCGTGGCCGGCGGCCGCATCCACAGCCACATCATGGACCCCCGCACCGGCTACCCGGCCCAGGGCATGCTGGCGGTGTCCGTGGTGGCGCCCAAGACCATCGATAGCGAAGCCTGGACCAAACCCTTTTTCATCTTGGGCCGCCAGTGGGCGGCCCGTAACCAGCCCAAAGACTTGCGCGTTTTCCTGTGCGAGGACAAAGCGGGGACAACATGCACGTGGCTCCCATGAGCAGCCGTTTTCTGGACGCCTGCCGGCGCCGCCCCACGGACTTCCGGCCCGTGTGGTTCATGCGCCAGGCGGGCCGCTATATGAGAGAGTATCGCGAGGTCCGTGCCCGGCACGGCATCCTCGAAATGTGCCGGCGCCCGGACCTGGCCGCCGCCGTCACCTTGCAGCCCGTCGAAATCCTCGACGTGGACGCGGCCATCATCTTCGCCGACCTGCTGTTGCCAGTCGAGCCCATGGGCCTGAAGCTGAAGTTCGCCGCCGGCGCCGGCCCGGTGATCACCAACCCGGTGCGCACCACCGAGGACATCGACTCGCTGTCGATCTCCAACACCGACGACCTGGGCTACGTGGGCGAAGCCATCCAGCTCGTGGTCAAGGCCCTGGCCGGGCGCGTGCCTGTCATCGGCTTTGTCGGCGCCCCCTTCACCATGGCCAGCTACATCCTGGAAGGCGGGCCCTCCCGCACCTTCCTGCGCATCAAGCAGATGATGTACACCAACGAGACCCTGTGGCGCCGCCTCATGGGCAAGCTGGTGGACGTGCTCGGCCCCTTCGCGCTGCTGCAAGTCGCCGCCGGCGCCCGCGCCATCCAGGTCTTCGACAGTTGGGTCGGCGCCCTCGGCCCAGACGACTACGTCCGCTTCGTGGCCCCTTACTCGCGTGCCCTCATCGAGCGCATCCGCTCCAGCGGCGTCCCCGTGATTCACTTCGGCACCGGCACCGGCGGCTTCTTCCGCGAGCTCCACGCCGCCGGCGGCGACGTCCTGGGCATCGACTGGCGCGTCAACATCGACCATGCCTGGATGGACATCAGCTACCGCTCCGCCATCCAGGGCAACCTCGACCCGGCCGCGCTTTTCGCGCCCTTGCCCGAACTCAGGATGCGCACCCACGAGCTCCTTAAGCGCACCGGCACCCGCCCCGGCCACATCTTCAACCTCGGCCACGGCATCCTGCCCGAGACCCCCGTCGAGCACGTCAAGGCGCTGGTGGGCTACGTCCGCGAGTTCCGTTTGTGAAGCCCGGCCTGCTGCTCGTGGCCCACGGCGCGCCCGAGCGCCTCGAAGACGTCGCACCGTACCTCGCGCAGGTCCTCGACAATTAATCCGGGACAGTACACTCAATCCCCATTTTTCCCCGCCACTCCAACTCCTCTGGGCCCCCAGCATCCACCGTCATCCGCTGTTCATCGAGGCCTTCGCCGAGAAGCTGGCCCCACTGGCCCAGGGCAGGGAAGTGCTCTTCACCGCTCATAGCCTCCCCGCGCGCATCCTCGCCACCGCTCGGCCAAGCCGCCGCCTGATGGCCTGCTCCGCGTCCACCAAGCTTGATCACCGCCCGATCAGCACCCGCACCATGCCCGGACGCACCTCCAGCCGCTCGATCCGGTGCGCCAGCTCGAACGGCTGCCCGATCTTCACCTCCGGGTAGTAAGGCAGCACGAAACTGCGGATCAGGACCTCCAGCGCCGCCCCTTCGACCGCCAGCCCCCCGATCTCGACCCGCTCGAGTTCCACCGTGGCCTGCCCGCCACCCGATCGGATCCGGGCGCGCACCCGCACCGGGCGCTCCCCGGCCAGCAGCCGCTCGAACAGCCAGCCCAGGGGCTGCCCCAGGGCCCGCCGCAGCTTCGGGAAGTCGATGTAGGCAGAGCCCGAAGCCCAGCCGTGCCCCAGTTCCACCCGCGGGTCCCGCACCCCCTCCGGCGCCACCGTCTGCACCTCCTGCCGCGCGTACGCCGTCAGCTCCTGCGGCTTCAGCGACACCCAACTCCCCGCCGCCACCCGCTCACTCCTAATCAGCCCGATCTTCCGCTGGGCGCTCCGGTAGTCGGCCTCCCCCTCCCCCAGCAGGGCCGCCGTCGCCAGCGCCATAGCCACCACCCACCCCATCCTTAGCATTGTAGGCCGCCCAGCCTACCACGCGAATGTTGAAACCCCCGTTTCGTGCTAGAATCATTCAGTTTGTGACTGATTCTGGAGGTGTCATGTCGGTTGAGCAGAAGGTCAAGCAGATCATTGTCGAGCAACTGGGCGTGGATGAGAGCCAAGTGGACCTGACGGCGTCCTTCGTGGACGACCTGGGCGCCGACTCGCTGGATATCGTCGAGTTGATCATGGCGTTCGAGGAGGCCTTCGATCTGGACATCCCGGACGAGGACGCCGAGAAAATCACCACCGTCAAGGACGCCATCGACTACATCGACGCCAAGATGGTCAAGGAATAGCGGCGCCTCCGCGCCTCTCCCCAGGAGTATGACTTTGCCGCGCAGGGTTGTGGTGACAGGCATCGGGCTGGTTTCGCCTTTGGGCATCGGAACCGAGCCGAGCTGGCAGGCGATGTTGGAAGGCCGCAGCGGCGTCTCCAGCATTACCGCCTTCGACGCTTCCGCCTTCTTCTGCCGCATCGCTGCCGAGGTCAAGGGCTTCGATCCCGAACGCTGGATCGAGCGCAAAGAGATCAAGAAGACGGGGCGCTTTATCCAGTTCGCTGTCGCCGCCGCCGACTTCGCTCTGAACGCCTCCGGCTTGAAGATCGACCGGGAGAACGCCGAGCGCGTGGGCGTCTTCATCGGCAGCGGCATCGGCGGTTTCGAAGTCATCGAGCGCGAATTCGAGGTCCTGCTGAGCCAGGGCCCTAAGCGCCTGTCGCCCTTCTTCATTCCCGCCATCATCATCAATCTGGCGGCCGGCCGCGTTTCCATCCGCCTCGGCGCCAAGGGACCCAACTCCGCCACCGCCACCGCCTGCGCCAGCGGGGCCCACGCCATCGGCGACTCCTTTAAGATCATCCAGCGCGGCGACGCCGACGCCATGATCTGCGGCGGCGCCGAAGCCCCCGTCTGCCGCATGAGCATCGGCGGGTTTGCCGCCATGCGCGCGCTGTCCACCCGCAACCTCGAGCCCGAGCGCGCCAGCCGCCCCTGGGACAAGAACCGCGACGGCTTCGTGGTCGGCGAGGGCTCCGGCGTCCTCATCCTGGAAGCCTTGGAATGCGCTCTCGACCGCGGCGCCCCCATCCTGGCCGAGATCGTCGGCTACGGCATGAGCGCCGACGCCTTCCACATCACCGCCCCCTCCGAAGACGGCGACGGCGCCTGCCGCGTCATGCGCAACGCCCTGCGCGATGCCGCCCTCGATCCCTCACAGATCGACTACATCAACGCCCACGGCACCTCCACCCTGGTCGGCGACAAGGTCGAGACCCTGGCCCTGAAGAGATGCTTCGGCGAGCATGCCTACAAACTGGCCGTCAGCTCCACCAAGTCCATGACCGGCCATCTGCTGGGCGGCGCCGGCGGCTTCGAGGCCGGCGTCACGGTCCTGGCCATCCGCGACCAGATCGCCCCGCCCACCATCAACTACGAGGTCCCCGATCCCGACTGCGACCTGGACTACGTCCCCAACCAGGCCCGCCGCATGCGCATCGACTGCGCCCTCTCGAACTCCTTCGGTTTCGGCGGCACCAACGGCTGCCTCATCTTCAAGCGCTACGCCGCCTGAGGCGGGGCCCGCTTCAGCCGGCCGCCGCCCGAGCCTTCGCCCTTACGCCCCCGCCATCTCCGCCCGCGCCTTGGCGATCACCGCCAGATACTGCCGCGCCTTCTCCTCGATCACCTCCAGCCGCCCTTCCTGGAGGCTCTTGGCGTCCACCAGCTCCGCGCCCACCGCCACCGCGCAGGCCCCCGCCTTCAGGAACTCGCCCGCGGTTTCCAGATTCACTCCGCCGGTGGGGATCATCTCGATGTGCGGGAACGGCGCCCGCAGCGCCTTGATGTACTTCGGCCCGCCCAGGTTGCCGCAGGGGAAGATCTTCACGATGTCCGCGCCCGCCTCCCAGGCCGTCTGCACCTCGGTGGGCGTCAGCGCCCCCGGCATCACCACCTTCGAGTAGCGCTGGGCCATCTCGATCATCGCCAGCCTCAGGCTGGGCGACACGAAGAACTCCGCCCCGGCCAGCATGGCGATGCGCGCCGTCTCCGCATCCAGCACCGTGCCCGCCCCCAGCACGATCTTGTCGCCCAGCGCGTCGGCCACCTTCTCCAGCGCCCGAATCGCCCCCGGCACCGTCATGGTGATCTCCGCCGCCCGGATGCCCCCGTGGTAGATGGCCTCCACGGCCCGGATCGCGCTCTCGGCGCTGGTGGTCCGCACCACCGGCACGATGCCGATGTCAATGATCGATGACAGTATCTGCTGCTTGGTCATGTCTCTTCGATCTTACCAGTCCACCACCGACCCGTCGTCCGCGTCGTAGGACTGCTGGTTCCGCCAGTCGTGCCCGATCTTGTCCGCCAGCGCCTGCTCGTCCAGCTCGACGCCCAGCCCCGGCCCGGTGGGCAGCTCCAGGTAGCCCTCCCGCACCGTGAACGGCTTCTTCAGGTACCCTTCGCCCAGGCTCACCTGCTCCTGGATCAGGAAGTTGGGAATCGAGGCCGCAAGCTGCACGCCCGCCGCCAGCGAGATCGGCCCCAGGGGATTGTGCGGCGCGATCGAAGCGTAGTAGGCCTCCGCCATCCCCGCGATCAGCCGCACCTCCGTGATCCCGCCCGCGTGGCACAGGTCCGGCTGGAGAATCGACGCCGCCCCCTTCTCCAGCACCTCCCGGAACCCCCACTTGCTGAACACGCGCTCGCCCGTGGCGATGGGCAGATACGTGCCCCGCGCGATCTCCGCCATCACCTCGTGGTTCTGGCACTGGCACGGCTCCTCGATGAACATGGGCTGGTACGGCTCCAGCGCCCTGATCAGCAGCTTGGCCGTGGCCGGCGGCACCGCCCCGTGGAAGTCCACCCCGATGTCGATGTCGTCGCCCAGCGCCTTCCTGAGTTCCGCGAACCGCTCCGCCGCGTACCGCACCGCCCCCGGCGTTTCCACCTGCCGCGACGGACGCCGCTTGGCCGGCCCCGTCTTGAACGCCGTGAAACCCTCCGCCATCCGCTTCTTCATGCTCTCGACCGTGCCCGCGTGCGCGTATACCCGCACCCGCGTCCGCGTCGGTCCCCCCAGCAGCTCGTACACCGGCACGCCCAGCGCCTTGCCCTTGATGTCCCACAGCGCCATGTCGATGCCGCTCAGCACGCTGGTCAGGATCGGACCTCCGCGGTAAAAAGCGTGCCGGTAGATGGCCTGCCAGTGATGCACCACCCGCCGCGGGTCCTTCCCCACCAGGTATGGCTCGACTTCCTTGACCGCCGTGGCGCAGGTCAGCGCCCGGCCCTCCAGGATCGGTTCTCCCAGCCCCACGATGCCCGCGTTGGTGTGGATCTTCAGAAACAGCCAGCGCGGCTTCACCAGAACGGTCTCCAGCCGCGTGATCTTCAGGTTGTCCTTGGCAGGCACCGGCGCGTCTTTCCCGGCCTGTTGTTCGACCGCGGCTGCGGCCTCTTCCCACCCGCCCAGCCCCATGCCGGCCAGCGCCCCGCCCGCCACCGCTCGGCGGCTCACGGCGTCTCTCGAGGATGCGTGCTTCGTCGGCATAGCGCTGACTGTATCCTGTTAGTGTGACCAGCGCAACCAGCGGCCCCAGGCTGATCGCGGTCCGCGTCAAACCCAATTCCCGCCGGCCCCGCCTCGAGCCGGCCGCGGACGGCGCCCTGATCGCGCACCTCCATTCCCCGCCCCGCGAGGGCCGTGCCAACCAAGAACTCCTCCGTCGCCTCGCCGAGCACTTCTCCGTTCCCCAGTCCCGCATCCGCATCCGCTCCGGCGCCGCTTCCCGCAACAAGCTGGTCGAGATACTATAGTGACGTAGCTATGACTGACTTTCCCCTCGTTCTCCAGGTTCTGCTGCTGGCCGTGGCCCTGATCGCCGCCGTCTGGGACATCCGCACCCGCCGCATCCCCAACTGGCTGGTCCTGTCCGGGCTGCTGCTGGGCTTCCTGCTCAACGGCTTCCTGTTCTACGGCCCGGGCCTGCTGCGCGCCGCGGCCGGTTTCGGCCTGGCCTTGCTCATCTACGTGCCCATGTACATCCTGCGCGGCATGGGCGGCGGCGACGTCAAGCTCATGGCGGCGCTGGGCGCCATCGCCGGCTGGCGGCTGTGGCTGGGCATCTTCATCCTTACCGGGATCCTGGGCGGCATCCTGGCCATCGTCCTGACCCTGGCCAAAGGACGCCTCCGCAAGACCCTCTGGAACGTCGGCTTCATCGTCTCCGAATTGCTCTACTTCCGCGCCCCGCACCTGACTCGCGCCGAACTCGACGTCGGGAGCCCCAAGGCCGTCACCCTGCCCCATGGCGCGGTCATCGCTCTGGGCGTGGTCTCGGTGCTGGTCCTGGCCCGGCTGTTCCCGGCGTAGGGCCTTTCCCTTATACGCCTCCCGCTCCGCCCTGCCGATGCTCTTCCAGGCAGCGCTGCCGTGCAGGCCAGTTTCCAACTCTTCTTGTATCTCCAGGTCCTGGATCTCCTCACCACCCTGGTCGGCTTGCGGTTGGGGCTCCAGGAGGTCAGTCCCTTCGTGCGGCACCTGATGCGCCTCGATCCCACCGTGGGGCTGCTGGCCTCCAAGGTGCTCGCGGTGGTCCTGGGGGGCTACTGCCTGTGGACCCAGCGTCGCCGCCTCATCGGCTGGATCAACTACTGGTACGCCGCCCTGGTGGCCTGGAACCTCTGCATCATCCTGGCCGGCTGGCCGGGGGGGGCTCTTTAGGCAGCCGGCCACGGGTGGCGACACGAGAATCGCGCTATGGGCTTTCCCCCGCAGCCCGGCTTTGACACGCGACTGCGGCCACCTCCCCGACCGCCAGTTCGCGAACACAGAAAGCGTCGCCCAAGGGTCCGCAGGTGTAAACCTGAAACAGCGGTAGGTCCCGCGGCCGCACCCGGTAAGTCCCGTTCTGAAGTTCCCACGAGTCACCGTAACTCGAGACCACCACCGGGTTGTCCTGCAATGCTCGTACCCGGAACTGGCCCGTAGACGGTTCGTAATTGGCATAGCTGTAACAGCGGTCGATGCAGACCCTGTCAATCAAGTGGGCCGTCGCCCAGCACAACCGCTCGCCGGAGCGGCAGACCGCGCTGACCACCCGTTGCCTGGCCGGCAGGTGCCCGACTGCCAGCTCCATCCGGTCCTCCAGTGCG
>Ga0315289_10014545_pt1 | contig 10981 bp, 11 predicted proteins | sample YL17G11_40_MG_FD_203452 | JGI IMG/M metagenome (GOLD analysis project Ga0315289, IMG submission 203452) | Sediment microbial communities from Yellowstone Lake, YNP, Wyoming, USA - YL17G11_40 | ecosystem: Environmental > Aquatic > Freshwater > Lake > Sediment | place: USA: Wyoming | collected...
AGAAGAAAAATTAAAATTCTTTGCAGAAGGACATCCATCTTTAAATGGCTTGAAGGATTTCCAGAGATTCAGAATTGATGATATAAGCAGAGTCCTGTCATTTTTACTGGGCACGAGATATGGAAGAGAGTCTATTCTCTCTGAAGACAAGGATATTACAAAATTCTTTGAGTCAATGAGGTCATTTTTCGAAAAAAGCGGCATAATACATGAGGAAAGATTCAAGGAGGATGCAACAGGCATGCTGGATTTAAAATGAAAAAAGAAAAAGGATATGACATGCACTGCCATACAGACGCTTCAGACGGCAAACTGCCTCTCAGCGAGCTAGTTGAAATAGCGAAAGAAAAGGGTCTTGAAGGGTTTACTGTAACAGACCATGATATTCTTGACGCAAGCAAAGAAACTAAGTACGTACCTGACAAAAACAGAATAGAGGTTATTCCTGGCATTGAGTTAAGCGGAAAAATAAACAATTACCTGATTGAAGTAGTGGGCTATTTTGTAAATCCTTGCAATAAGGAGATTGAAGAAGCATGCAGGATTAATCAGGATTTCAGAAAAGCAAGAGTTGGAAAAATGATATACAGAATAAATGAAAGATACAAGGGCAAGCTTGAAAAAGAAATAACTTATGATGAGGTTTTGAGCATTGCGAAGGGCGGTTCAGTGGGGCTTAATCATTTAAATCAGGTTTTGGTTGAAAGAGGGCTTTTCAAGGGCAGAGAGGCATTTTTGATTTGCCTTGAAAAAGGAACTCCTGAGGAATGCTATGTTGAGAGAGATGCTGTTTGTTTTGAGAATGCATTAAATGCGATAATATCATCTGGAGGAGTTGCAGGAATACCTCATCCTGCTTTTTTCCCGCTTGATTATAAAGGGGAATTAACTGATGGAAGTTTTTTTGGTTTAATCAAAGGTTATGCCGGCAATAAAATAAAAGTCATTGAAACTGAGTATCCTTATAATAAAGTCAGGCCAGAATGCGGAGATTTAAGCAAAAATGAGGAATTTTGGAAGGCGATAGCAAGAGAATATGATTTAATAGGAGTAGGCGGAAGCGACGGGCATCAAAAGCCTGACGGCCCAAGCCTGGGAGACAGAAGAACTCCTAAAAAAATTGTTGACAAAATAAGAAAACTGGCGAAATAAATTAAAATATAAATTTATTCTTTTTCCTCTTCTTCCTTGCATTCCTCGCACAGCATTCTTCCATCGACATTGTAAAGAATGCCGTATGAATCGCATTCCTCGCACTCTCCCTCTTTGCTCCAGATTTCACCTCTTGCGAGCCCCTTGCTTTTTTTTCTAATTGCAATCATTTTCAGCTTTTCTTCCTCTTCTTTGATTGGAGTGTATTTTGAAACTATTTCAAACAAGGAAGGCTCGATTCTGAGAATATCCTTGACAGTAAGCATTCCTATAACATTGCCTTTGACAGTCACAGGCAGCCATCTTATGCTTTTGCCAGCCATTTTCCCCTTCATCTTCAAAAGGGCATCGTAAATATCCTCTGAAGGCGAGACAGTCATGACATTTTTTGACATTATCTCTCTTGCCTTTATTTTTGATAAATCCTTTTTCTTTGCAATCGCGCGGATAATGTCCCCTTCAGTTATTATTCCGTCAAGGCGCTGGTTTTCCTTTATTATCAGGCTGCCGACTTTGTTTTTTATCATTTCCTTTGAGCATTCTGCCACAGAGGTTTCGGGAGAGACAGAAACAAAATCCCTTGTCATCACATCGCCGACTTTTACGCCTATTTTCATAAGGTTTTTAATGATGTTTGGTATTTAATATTTGCGCTACGATTGTAAAATGCTAAATAGACTGAAAAAAGAGCTTGAATCCCTGAAAGATGCCGAGAAAGCCAAAAATTTGCAGAGGTTTTTCAAAACAGGAAAAGGGCAGTATGCTGAAGGAGACATATTTTTGGGGGTAATTGTCCCGAAGCAGAGGAAAGTCGCTTCGCAATACAGGCATCTTTCCCTTAGCGACATTCAGAAAATGCTCTCAAGCAAAATTCATGAGCACAGGCTCACAGCTCTTTTCATTTTAATTCATAAATATCAGAGAGCTGATGACAAAGAGAAAAGGGGGATTGTTGATTTTTATCTGAGAAACAGTAAAAACATTAACAACTGGGATTTGGTTGATTTGTCAGCCCCGAACATTCTCGGAGATTTTCTGCTGAACAAGAACAGAAAGATTCTTTACAAGCTTGCAAAAGGGCATTTGTGGGAGAAAAGAATCGCGGTTCTCGCAAGTTTCGCCTTCATCAGAAAGAATGATTTTAAAGATTCTCTTAAAATCGCTGAAATTCTTCTCAAGGACAAGCATGATTTGATTCACAAAGCTGTCGGCTGGATGCTGAGAGAGATAGGAAAGCAAAATCAAGATATTGAAGAAAAGTTCTTGAAAAAGCACTGCAAGACAATGCCTCGAACAATGCTGAGATATGCCATTGAAAAATTTCCCGAAAGCAAGAGGAAAACGTATCTTTAAATAAAATTAACATGCGCTGGAACCGGGCCTTGAGGATTTTCAAGTTTTACTTTTCCCTGCTTTAAATCCCACAGAAATTCATTGACCTTGTGCTGAAGGCAAAGAGTCCCGCAGTCTGTATGAGCATTGAATTTTTCAGAACTAAGATAATCAATCACTTCCCAATAACGGTCGCTTTTCCAGATTTCCTTAAACGGCTTCTCTGCTATATTGCCTATATGAAATTTATCCTTGTATTGGTCATTGAATAAAAAACCGCACGGCGCAACAAGCCCCGAGCCAGACATCTGAAGCATAAACGGCATGGCATAGCATTGGCTGTAATTTCTTTTGCCGCCGCTTAGTATTTTAGACCATTTTGCCTTGACAAGATAATCATCTGTAGATTTATTTTCAGCTTCCTTAATAATATCCACAAGACCACGGTATTTGCCGTAAGGCACTCCCAGCGCCCCATTTTCATCATCAGAACAGTGTTTTATCACAAAGTAATCAGCGCCTACATCCTTTCCAAACTCTGCAAGGGGAATAATATCTTTTGCGAAGTCAGGAAGCAGAACCATCTGCAATCCAATAGTAACATCTAATTTTTTCTCTTTTTTTATCTTAACACTTTTCTTTATGGTTTCAACCACTTTGTAAAAAGCCTCTTCCTTGACGCCGTGTATTTTTGAATATCCATCAGGATTACAGCTTGAAATATTGAATCTCAGATAAGTGAGCGCGGGCAGGATATCTTCCAGCCTTTCATCCTTTAATGGATAGCCGTTAGTTCCTAAAGCCATGTCCAGCCCATTGGATTTGCCGCGCAGTATCGCGTCATATATATGGGGGGAATGAGTGCTTTCTCCATCGCTTACAAAACTTACAGCCTTTACCCCGATTTCGGCAGCATCATCAAGGAAGCTCATTATAACATCTTTTGAGAGATTATAACCTTCATTTCCCTGAAGAGCGCCGTAGCAATACACGCATTTATAAGAGCACGCTCTTGTCAAAGAACAGTCAATTGTTATTGGCGCTATCTTCTCCCCATTAAGCCACGCTTTGACCCTGTCTTGATGCCACAGCAGCTTATGCCCGTCAAGAATGATATTTTTGTTTGTAATTTTTTCAGGCATGAAATTTTATCTTCTGATTATATATAAAGTTTATGCTTGTTTAGAGCATAGAAAACTTTAAAAAAACGGCGCGGGGTATAGTTATAGGTTAAGGGGGTTATTGAATAATATACAAAATGAGTAATGAAAGACAGCCAATCTTCATCCTGCCTGAGAATATTCAGAGGATGATGGGAAAAGACGCTCAGAGAAACAATATCATGGCAGCGAGAGCTGTCGCCGATACTGTCAAGACAACTCTGGGGCCAAAAGGGATGGATAAGATGCTTGTAAGCAGCATCGGCGACATAATAATCACAAATGACGGAGTTACAATTCTTGAGGAAATGGAGATTGAGCATCCTGCAGCCAAGATGCTTGTTGAAGTCGCAAAAACGCAGGAAGACGCTATTGGAGATGGAACAACAACAGCAGTCATATTCGCTGGCAAGCTTCTTGAAAACGCTGAAAAACTTCTTGACCAAAAAATTCATCCTACAGCCATAACAAAAGGATACAAGATTGCTGTTGACAAATCAATGGATATTCTTGAAAGCATAGCGACAGAGATTTCAGCAGACAATGATGAAATGCTGAAAGGAATCGCAATGACAGCTATGACAGGCAAGGGTGCTGAAATGGCAAAGGAAAAATTCGCAGATATAATTGTAAAATCAGTAAAGCAAATTATGGAAGAGCACGACGGCAAAATTACAATTGATTTAAACAACATAAAAATTGAAAAGCAGAAAGGTGGAGGAGTTGAAGACACTGAATTAATTGAGGGAATAGTTCTTGACAAAGAAAAAGTTCATTCTGACATGCCCTCATCTGTGAAAAACGCGAAAATCGCGCTGGTTGATGTTGCTCTTGAAATAGAAACTCCTGAAACGGAAACAAAAATTAACATTAACTCTCCGGAACAGCTTCAGGCTTTCTTGGACCAGGAGGAAAAAACACTGAAAGACATGGTTGAAAAAATCAAAAGCACCAAGGCGAATGTTCTTTTCTGCCAGAAAGGAATTGACGAAGTCTCGCAATATTACTTGACAAAGGCAGGAATTTATGCTGTAAGAAGAATTGCGAAGAGCGACATGGAAAAGCTCGCGAAGGCAACAGGGGCGAAGATAGTCAGCAATCTGAAAGAAATCTCCGAAAAAGATTTGGGCAAAGCTGATTTTCTTGAAGAAGTCAAGAAAGGAGAAGAAGGAATGACTTATGTCAGGGGATGCAAAAATCCGAAAGCATTGACAATACTGATTAAAGGCGGGACAGAGCATGTCATAGATGAAATTGAAAGGGCGATTAAAGACGGTTTGGGAGATGTTGCCACAACTCTGCAGACAGGAAAGATTGTCGCTGGCGGAGGAGCTATTGAAGTGGAGCTTGCAAGAAGATTGAGACAGCAAGACACTATCAAGGGAAGGGAGCAGCTTGCGATAGAGCAGTTTGCAGATGCTATTGAAAGCATTCCGAGAATTCTTGCTGAAAATGCAGGCATGGATCCAATAGATGTCATAACAGAATTGAGATCAAGACATGACAAAGGAGAAATGAATGCGGGGCTCAATCTTTTCACAGGCAAAATAGAGGATACAATGAAAAAAAGCATAATCGAGCCTCTCAAGATAAAGGTTCAGGCAATCAAATCAGCGAGCGAAGTCGCGATGATGCTTCTCAGAATTGATGATGTTGTCGCAGCGGGAAAATCCGGCGCGCCCTCGCCGCAGAGCATGGGCATGCCTGAATACTGAGTTCTCATATTTTGAAAAATGAAAATCGCATATTTGGGCCCTTCAGGGACTTACACTGAAAAAGCCGCTAAAGCATATTCTGAAAACACGGAGGCAAAGTTAATTCCTTGCAAGAATATAAGAGATGTTTTTGAGCATGTTAAAAATGAAATAGCTGATGCAGGGGTTGTTCCCAATGAAACTTCTTTTACAGGAGGGGTTGAAGCGACTATTGACTGTTTGCTAGAGTACTGCAAAGATGAAAACAAAAACATCGGGGTAATTGAGGCAATACAAATGCCTGTGCATCATTCCATAGGCGCTTTGAAAAAACACAGCAAGATAAATAAAATTCTCTCAAAATATGAGGCATTCAAGCAATGCTCAGAATATATTCATGAAAAGTATCGTTCTGCAAAACAAATTGAAACAGAAAGCACAGCCGCTGCGATTGATATTATTGTCTCAAAAAATCTTAAATCAGCGGCTGCAATAGCTGACAAAAATGTTTTGATTTCAAAAGGGCTCGAGGTTATTGCGGAAAATATAGAAAATTATGAGCATAATGAAACAAGATTTATAGTAATCAAAAGAGGGATTAGCAAAACCCCTTAATATCTCAGCTCGTGCCACTCAATTTTCTTTTCCTGCACTTGCTTTTTGATTTTCTTCTGCTTGCCGCTCAGCTCTGAAGTTCCTGTTTTTATTTCAATGAACTTGATGGCATCGTCATCAAAAGAAATGCCATCTATCGGAGTTCCCAGAAACCTGAAATTTTCCTTATTTGCTATTTTTGCGAAATCATCTGTAAATGGCACAAAATGCTCCCATGCCTTGCCGTGCTTGACAAAAAGAGATTTATGGTCGTGCTCAAGCTCTCCGAGAGCTGCATTTTTCTCGCGCAGCTTTGAATAAAGAACATAGATTATAATTGCAAGAAGAATTATTATCAAAACAAGCATTAGTATCAGCTCTGGCATACAATTTATCATTCATAGAAGTTTATATATTTTAAGCAGCTAGAATTCATACGCATTTTTAGTAATGCGAATGTTTATATTTTCTTTTCCAAATTCCTTGTGTTTAATGGTGTAATTTATTAAGTGTTTCAATGTCAGGCCGATTTCTTCCATTATCTTTCTTGCCTTCTTTTCCTCTTCAAGCCTGAGATGGCATTCTGCTATTTTTGCAATCCATATTTGTTCCTTTTCTTGGTATATTTTTAATCTTTCTGAAATATCATCTTTATTGCTCTGCATAATCATCATTTTTTTACTTTTTTCTTCTGCTATTAACCCTTCCATCCTCTTTTCAAGCCTGTTGTTTACTATGGCATCTATTTCTCTTTCCTTGCTCATTTCATATCCTCTTAATCCTCGAGCTGCAAGATTGTCAAATTTTCCGATTGCATCGGCTGCATTGTGAAACCAGCCTATTTGTTTCCAGTAACCCGCCTCTTCTTTTTTGCATACTCCCTCATTAAGATACTCATAATCTGCAAGAACTTCTATCGCGGTTCCTGGCTTTCCCAAACAATTCCATTCATGCGCTTCTTCCACATATTTACTCAAATCACGATAGATGTGCATCGCCCTGAGATGGTCTCCTTTTTTGCAGAGCTCTTTAGCATGAAACAGCAATTGCTCGACTTCCTTCGGCCTGTTTTTAAGATATTTCTGGGAAATTTCTGCCGCCTTGTCATGCCTGTTAGTGTCATGATAAAATTCAACAAGGTTTTCCCACATTTCTCCATCTTCATAAAAAGATATCAATTCATTTTCCTTTGAAGAGTCTGCTTTTGCTATAATCAAAAGCTCTTTTTCCAAACCTTCCTTGTTTTTCAGCTCATCTTTGTAGATTTTTTTTGCTTTTTCATGGTCTCCTATTTCGCTGAGATATTCAGCATATTCTTTCCAGAGATGACCCTTGAACTGATGTTCGCATAAATTGGATATTAAGCCTATGAAAATTCCTTTTTCTCCGAAAGATTCCTCCTCTTTTTTAAAATAATCAAATTTCTTTTTTGCAGTCTCATAGATTTTGTTTTCTTCCATCTTCGTCCATATTCCCCCAGAAAAAGCTGAGGCGCTTAACCACCTCTTATGCGCCAGCCGGGGCTCGAACCCGGGTTGCGTGCTTGGCAAGCACGCGTCCTACCACTAGACTACTGGCGCCTAGAAATTTCAAACTTATTCGGATTTTAAACGTTTCGCTGTTTGAAAAGATTTAAATTGCTCTCAGCTCGGCAGTTTGCTTTCCAGTGCAATAATGCTTAAAAAGTACAAGATTATTAAAATTGAGAGGTAATAACAAGCCTCGGCTTGTTCTAAAGGGAAAATGGACACTATCGAAATCAAGCTATACAAATACTCCTTGGATGAAGAATGGGATGATGCTATTAAAAAAGCATTAAATGAAGCTGACCTTAAATTCACATGCAAAGACCCCGAGTTTGGGGGGAAAAAGGCGTATGGGGTAGAAGTTTGTGTCTATGAATTAAAAAACGAAGGGGTTGTTGTTTATGAAAAAAGCATGGGGAGGGCAGATATTCACTTTTTAGGTTTTAATCCTAAAAGCTGGGTTTATATTAAATTGAAAAATAAACTGAACAAGATAGCAAATACTCCCCTAAAAGCCAAATGGGAAGATTAAATTGATTATCTTTTAAAATTCCGATTTTCATCACTCTATTTCAACAGGGGTGTTAAGAGGGATTAATCCTACCAGCTCAAGCGCATCTCTTTTTTTCATTCTTATGCAGCCAGAACTTACAGCCTTGCCGATGCTGCTTTCATCTGTTGTGCCGTGAATGACTATGCCTTCTCTGCTGTTTAGAACAAGCGAGCCTACATTTCTGTGCCGCCCCGCTTTAGGAAACCACGGCTTCTCGTATTTCTTTATTATTTTGTAAAGTCCGTTTTTCGTTTTGCCTCTTTTTCCTATAGCTACATCATATTCTTTCATAAAAAGGTCATTTTCATACAGCGTTAATGTAAAGTCCTTTTTTGCAATCTTGATAAGAAATTGGCTATGCGTTGCCGTTTCCTCAAGTTTTCTTTGCACTGCTTTTAAGTCATTCTTGTATTCAATCAGTGGCAAAATTTTTCCCCTATTTTTGTAATTTTTATCTATTTCTTGCTGAACTTGATACATCTTGGAATAAGTTGTGAAATATGCCGGGCTTGACAAACTAATGCCTGAAAAACCGCCAGGAAAATAGCTTTCTGAACACAATCTCGCAAAAGCCATTACAACCAGCGCCGAAAGAGCAAAAACTTTATCAGCCATTTTAAGGAAATGGGCCCAGGAGGACTCGAACCTCCGATCTTCTCCGTGTAAGGGAGACGTCGTAACCGCTGGACCATGAGCCCGTGCCTTTCCTTGTTATTGGCTGCGCATTTTAAATATCTTGCTAAAACAAAACCTTTAAAAAACAAATCCGACTGTGATTAATGAAAATGGACAAGGAAAAGATGAATGAGGAAGAAGCTGAAAAAAGGCTGAACGACTCGCTGAAACAGGACAAGAAACAGCCGAAGGCTGAGGAAATGCCTGAAAAGCTGAAAAAAGAAATGGAGCAGACGAAAATCAAGCTCGAAAGCTTCAAGAAAGAGATAGTGAAGAAGTTTCCATTTATCGAAGCTGTCGGACTGATACCGCCGCAGGCAGCGGGCTTGTTTGAAGAAGAGGAGGAAATTGAAAAACAAGAAAAAGAAAAGCTCATGCATCTTGTCATAATTCTTCCGGAGAGCAAGGAAAAAGAGCTTGGAAAAGTAAAAACAGAGGCGATAAAAGCTGTCCAGAAAATCAAGCCAAAAATCTGGCTGCATGTCCATACTCCTACAGGCCTCTGGGAAATGAGCTATGATGCCAAATACGATATGGTTGAGGCGATTTCAATGGCATATCCCTTGCATGACAAAGGAGTTCTCGGGGCGCTGAGAGTTGTCGCGATACACAAAAATCTTGTTGTAAGAAAATTTGAAAAATACATTGTAAGCTATGTTCTTGCCGGCTCTCTGTCAAGAGGGGAAGCGACAAAGACATCTGATGTTGACACATTTGTTATTGTTGATGATACTGATGTCAAGAGAATGTCAAGAGCTGAATTAAGAGACAAGCTGAGAGGGATAATATGGGGATATGGCGCCCAGGCAGGAGAAATGGCAGGAGTAAAGAACAAGCTTAATTGCCAGATTTATATTTTGACAGAATTCTGGGATGCTGTAAGAGAAGCTCATCCTGTAATGTTCACATTTATCAGAGACGGAATCCCGTTATATGACAAGGGAACATTCATGCCGTGGAAGCTTCTGCTTCGAATGGGAAAAATCACAGGAACTCCTGAAGCAATAGACAGATTTATGGCTCTTGGAGAAAGAGTAAAGGAAAATGTTGCAAAAAGGCTCAATGATATCGCGACAGAGGAATTATACTGGAGCATAATAACACCAAGCCAGGGAATTTTGATGCTTTACGGACTTGCTCCGCCGACTCCGAAAGAAACAATTCAGCTGATGAGAGATGTTTTATATGAAAAGGAAAAATTAATCGAGAAAAAATACATTGACATTCTTGAAAAAATCGTGGGAATCTATAAAGGGTTTGAGCATGGAAAAGTAAAAGAGGTTACTGGAAAGCAGATAGATGAAATGACAAAAGACACTGAAGATTATATTAAAAGATTGAAGGAGCTTGTGAAGCAGATAAGCGAGAAGACAAGCGAAAAAACACTTCAGATTCTTTATGACGATGCAATCAAGATGCTTGAGGCGACGCTCGGAAAGACAAGCTATGAAGATATTGAAAGAAAGTTTGAAAAAGAGCTTGTTGAAAAGGGCAAGATGCCAGCTTCCTCTCTGCGCGCATTGCAGGAACTTGTAAAGGCGAAGGGCAAAAAGTTCAAAATGGGAAGGCAGGAAGCTGAGAGAGTGAGAAAAGACGCCCAAGTTTTGATTTCAGAGCTTACAGAGTATAATCAGAGAAAAGAGCTTCTAAGGAAAATAGCGGAAGAAGAGAAATCAAAAGGGAAGAAATAAAGCAAAAAGATTATAAATGAGATTATTATTGGATAATTTCTAAGGGATAAAATGAATATAGAAATAGATGATCATAAACTAATATATCACCCGGAAAGAGTCGCCGAATTTTTAAAGAATAAAGACACGTTTCCTATTTACGCAGAAATAGGATTAACAGATGCCTGCAACCAAAAATGCAATTTTTGCGCTCTTGATTTTTTAGAAAGAAAAGGAAATTTTCTTGATGCTAATTCTCTATACAACATGCTTATAGATGTTTCCGGCAAGATTAAATCTGTAATGTATGCGGGAGAAGGCGAGCCCTTGCTTCATCCCAAGATTGCAGATATAATATACTCAACCAAAGCTCTGGATATTGATGCTGCCATAACCACTAATGGCGTGCTATTTGATAAAGAAAAAAGAGAGAAAATACTCCCTTATTTATCCTGGATCAGGTTCAGCGTTGATTCCGGCTCGCCCGCAAATTACGCCTATATGCACGGAACAAAAGAAAAGAATTTTGATATATTGATAAACAACATAGAAGAATCTGTAAAATACAGAAATAACAACAGCTTAAATGTCACCATAGGCGCGCAATTTCTGACTACAAAAGACA
>Ga0315289_10014547_pt1 | contig 10980 bp, 11 predicted proteins | sample YL17G11_40_MG_FD_203452 | JGI IMG/M metagenome (GOLD analysis project Ga0315289, IMG submission 203452) | Sediment microbial communities from Yellowstone Lake, YNP, Wyoming, USA - YL17G11_40 | ecosystem: Environmental > Aquatic > Freshwater > Lake > Sediment | place: USA: Wyoming | collected...
CCTTCTTGCTGACCGTGGAAACTCCTACTTCCATTCTTTACATTCCCTACCCGATGGTAGGAGGACGCTAGTATAAAGTTGCAGACTTCCACGCGGGCTTTCTCATCGGGCTCGTCGACCATTGATTCTTGACTCTCTCCGCGACTAAAAGTCGGGAGCTTGCGCTCGCTCTGTTAAGGTCACGCATTTCTCCATTCTATCTTCCCCTACACATGATACGTCCCAGCAGCTGAGCGCTTCCAGAACGAGCGCCGTGAAGGCAATGAGAGAAGCCGGACTGCCGGTAGACGTCGAGACTGCCTACCGCAAATTGGAGGAGATAGCCAAAGAGACGGGACCCGACGACACAAAGCACTTTGACAGGTTGCTGGAGCGCCTTGGCCTCAAATGGAACCTTGAGGTCATTGCTGCAGGCGTAGTCGCCTACCGTGCGACGAGCCCGGTCTATCTGACGCCATTCCCGGACACCGTTCCTACTCTCCTGAAGTTCAGAGATGCAGGATACAAGCTCGGAGTTGCGTCCAAAGGTCGAGCCGTAAAGGAATGGCAGAAACTGATCCAGCTCGGATTGGAGCACATGTTCCATGCCATCACCATATCCGAGGAGACCGGATCAGAAGCCCTCACAAGAGACACCGTATTCAAGACACTCGAAAAACTCAAGGTCAGCCCGGAAAGAAGCATGTTCGTGGCGAGCGACCTTGCCTTTGAAATTGCAGTTGGCAATGCGCTCGACGCGATCACGATCAGAATCAAGTCCGGGGCAAATCGAACGAGCAGCCCAAGAGGCCCCGGCGAGAAGCCGGCCTTTGAGATAGACCGACTCTCAGACCTGTTCAAGCTCCTGGAAGGCGGCGCTTGATCCACTTACAGTCTGGGAATTGGTGGAAATGATCAGCCTCTCAGCGATGTCATGGTTTATCTATTGGAGGGCTTCACGAGAGCTGGAGTATCCTGGTAATGAACTTGCGAAGCCTCACTAGCTTGAAATGGATCTATCGTGCATGGTACTACTTCAGGCAGGGCTACTCGATCTACCTCACGTTTCTTCTAGGATATGCCTCTACACTGGTAACCGTGTACTACCTTGCGATCCAGAATATGCCGCCATTGCTTGGCATGTTTCCCCACTTTACGCTTTTTGCGGTAGTTGCGACGGTTGTCGGCGTTCCATTGGCAGTCTTAGTCGGGTGGATACACATGAAGAGGAGTAGGCTCTTCAGCAGCGAACTAGACATATCGGTCGAATCGAACCCATACAACTACAAGCTCCCGCCCGGATACTTGAAGGAAGCCTGGGCGCCTGCAATGCTGGTGCAACTCAAATTGCTTCGTAAACTGTCAGAGACTAAGGGTCTCCTCACAGATCCCGAGAAAGCCGAGGTAGCCGAGTTGGAGGGCAAAATGGCGTCGCTGATAGAAGGCGGGTACTTGGGCTCCCCGAAGAGGAAACTGAACTTCTAACCAACGAGTTGTTACGATTTGAAGTTCTGTGAGGAGCATCTAGAGTCAATTCGTCAGAGGAATCGTTTTCATTGAGAGTCCACTATCAATCCCATCACTGTGCTCGATCTGTATTATCCCACAACATATTGCACACTATCGAATTGGGCAACTGGAGCATCCTGCATTGAGTAACTCCGGCCTAAGCCTGCTTCAGAGAACGTCCGACGTCTCCCTTTCCTCGTAGAAGACATCGCAAGACCATGATGTGCAAGATGTCGTGGGATAACACAATCACTGTGCTCGATCAGAATCACTTATGTAGCCACCGCCAGGAAACTAGAATCACCAAATGCCGAGAACTGGTGGGGTAGGCACTTGAAGGTCGTTATTCTGGCCGGTGGCAAAGGCAGCCGTCTTTCCGAAGAAACTGACCTGAAGCCCAAGCCCATGGTGGAGATCGGCGGAAAACCGATTCTCTGGCACATCATGAAGCACTATGCCCACTACGGTTTCAAGGAATTCTTCGTTGCCCTGGGTTACAAGGGGGAGATCATCAAACGTTACTTCATGGACTACTATCCCTTAACTGGTAGCATAACGATCAACCTGTCGAACGGCGAGGTACTCAAGGCCCAGAAAGAGAAGTCTGAGGGGTGGCTCGTCCATCTCATGGACACGGGTCTTGACACACTCACTGGCGGACGGGTGAAGCGCCTGGAACCGTGGCTCAAGGAAGAGATCTTCATGGTGACCTACGGCGATGGAGTGAGCAACATTGATCTTCAAGATTTGCTGTGCTTCCACCGATCTCACGGGCGCCTAGCCACAGTGACGGCCGTGCGTCCTCCGGCCCGCTTTGGAGGGCTAGTGCTTGAAGGAGATCTTGTTATCCGATTCACTGAAAAGGCACAGGCTGACGAAGGTTGGATCAACGGCGGCTTCTTGGTTTTTGAGCCGGAAGTCTTCCGATACTTGTCAGGAGATAATACTAGCTTGGAAGGAGATGCTTTGGAGCATCTTGCAGCAGAAGGCCAACTGGCAGCCTACAGGCATGCAGGGTTTTGGCAGCCGATGGACACTCTTCGCGATGTCCGAATGCTGCAGGCCCACTGGGAAAGCGCCAAGCCACCATGGAAATTGTGGAAATGATGCAAGAAAGAAGCGAGCGTTTTTGGGAGGATCGGCCGGTCTTCGTTACAGGCGCGACAGGGCTACTTGGCAGTTGGCTGACGAAAAGGCTACTAGAGCTTCGAGCAGACATCATCTGTCTAGTCCGTGACTGGGTACCCCAAAGCGAACTCGTACGCTCACAACAGATCGAGCACGTGAAAGTCGTGCGCGGCGATGTGCGAAATCAGAAACTCTTGGAACAGATTCTTGGCGAGTACGAGATTAACACCGTCTTCAACCTTGCCGCTCAAACAATTGTCCCGATTGCCAATCGCAACCCCCTTTCGACCTTCGAGACGAACATTGGTGGTACATGGAAACTACTCGAGGCATGTCGTCGCAGTCCGACGGTCAGCCAAATCGTCACGGCATCATCAGACAAGGCATACGGCGAGCACGAGGCCTTGCCATACACTGAAGAAACCCCGCTCCAGGGAAGGCACCCATACGATGCCAGCAAGTCTTGCGCTGACCTGACCGCACAAGCGTACGCGGTAACATTCGATCTACCGGTGGCGATTACTCGCTGTGGGAATTTCTATGGAGGCGGGGACCTGAACTGGAATCGCATCGTGCCTGGTACTATTCGCTCGGTGCTGAGGAAACGGCGTCCCGTAATTCGCTCCGATGGGCGTTGTATCCGCGACTATTTCTACGTCGAGGATGCTGCAGCCGCAAATATCCTGCTGGCAGAATGTCTGGCTGAGAAACAGACTCTGCGTGGAGAAGCATTCAATTTCTCCTATGAACGCCCCCTGAGCGTGCTTGAGATGGTTGACCTTATCATTCGTTTGATGCACTCTGACCTCAAGCCACAAATCCGAAACGAAGGAACGGGCGAGATACCGAAACAGTATCTGAGTGCTGCAAAGGCGCGTAGGGTCCTCGGCTGGAAACCCTCCGTCGCTCTTGAAGAAGGGTTGTCGAGAACGATTGAATGGTATAGGGCACTCCTAGGTGAGGCGCAATGACAAAGAAACTCCCAGAGTGTCGCCTATGTGGAGAGAATGCGCTGGAATTGGTCTTCTCGCTCGGGAAGATGCCGCTGGCGAACGCCTTGCTCACAGTCGAGCAGTTGCGAGAGCCTGAGAACAAATATCCTCTTGACCTTGCCTTCTGCCCTCATTGTAGCCTAGTCCAAATTACTGAGACTGTGCCTCCCGAACGGCTGTTCACAGATTATGCCTACTTCTCTTCCTACTCGGAAACTATGCTGCAGTACTCGAAGGCGCTTGCCGAGCACCTTATCGAATCGCGTGGTTTGAGTCCCAACAGCTTGGTTGTAGAGCTGGGTAGCAATGATGGCTATCAGTTGCAATTTTTTGTGGCGAACAAGATACCGGTGCTCGGCATTGATCCCGCACAGAATATAGCTAAGGTAGCGGAAGCCAAGGGCGTTCGAACCGTGTGCGACTTCTTTGGAAAGCGATTGGCTCACGAACTACGTGACAAGAATCTTGCTGCGGACGTCATCATCGCCAAGAACGTGTTGGCTCACGTGGCAGACCTGAATGGTTTCGTCGAAGGGATATCCATAATCCTCAAGGAACAGGGAATAGTGGCTATCGAAGTGCCCTATCTGAAAGACTTGATTGACCGCTGCGAGTTCGACACCATCTATCATGAGCATCTCTGCTATTTTTCCCTGACCTCCATTGACCAGCTGTTTCGAGCGCACCGAATGACTGTGGCCCATGTGGAGCGAATTCCGATTCACGGAGGTTCCTTGCGAATCCACGTCGCACAGGAGGGGAATGCCGTGGTCGGCGATGAGGTTCGGTCGATGTTGCAGGATGAGGAGAAGTGGGGGGTCAATCTACCGGATCCCTATCTCGCGTTCGGACGCGATGTCGAGCATATCAAAGTCTCCTTGCGATCAATGCTCGAATCCCTCAAGAAGGAAGGAAAGCGCATAGCTGCTTACGGTGCCGCAGCAAAGGGGGCGATATTGCTGAACTACTGCGGCATGGGTCGAGACTATCTTGATTTCGTGGTGGATCTGAGCCCTCACAAACAAGGGCGCTACATGCCGGGGGTTCATCTGCCAGTCTATCCGCCCTCACGACTGCTAGAGGAGATGCCAGACTACGTGCTGCTGTTGGCATGGAACTTCGCGGACGAAATCCTAGAGCAGCAGGCTGAATACAGACATCGCGGCGGCCGGTTTATCGTGCCAATTCCGAAACCCAGAATAGTGGATGAGCCATACTCAATCGCCTGAAGTGGACGGGTCCGTGATGACTTACGGAGTCAACATCCTAGCTGGAGAAGGTCTCATCGAAGGTTCGAAGATAACTCCGCTACGACGTGTTCCCGATGAAAGAGGGACTGTCTATCACATGCTTAGAAGCACAGACCCCCACTTCATCCAATTTGGTGAGATCTACTTCTCAACCGTCTATCCCGGGGTCGTGAAGGGCTGGCACAAACATCGAAACATTACTCTGAACTATGCCTGCATCTTCGGACGAATCAAATTGGTGCTTTATGACGAACGCGAATCATCACCAACAAAGGGAACCTTGGTAGAGGTGTTTCTTGGTCCGGACAACTACTCGCTTGTTACGATACCGCCAGAAGTCTGGAACGGATTCAAGGGAATGAGCGACCCCTATGCAATTGTGGCGAATTGTAGCACACAGCCTCACGATCCGTCTCTTTCGACGCGGATGGATCCCTTCCACAACCAGATTCCCTACAACTGGGAAGTCAGACACCAATAGCTGGAGAGGCAGTAGCGATGTGCATGTTCGAAAACGAAGATGTTTCAGAACGGTATTCCGATGGTAGAATGGTGAGCTAATCATGTCGAAGAGCACATCTACACGAAAGAAGGTTTTGGACAGGTACGACATCTTCCCACACATAGAAGACAGACTTGGTATGACAGTTCGGGAGTGGATGAACTTCAACGCCACGATGCACAGACATTTCACCAAGTACCTCGGTCACAGGGTGTTGAAGGCACCCTTTGACTGGATTGTCATGGGGGACATAATCCAAGACACGGAACCAGAAATCATCATAGAGGTAGGCTCGGGAGAAGGAGGTTTCACGTTGTGGATGGCCCATTTGCTAGACGCCATGGGGAGCGAAGCTGAGATCTTGAGCATCGACATTAGAGATAACGCAAGCGGCATCAGTCATAAGCGAATCAGATGGATCATTGGTGACGCTCTTGGCAGCCAGACTCTGCAGCGGCTCGAGGAGCTCTCCAAAGGCAGAAAAGGCATGGTTATTGAAGATTCAGATCACAAGTACGCAACCACGAAAGGAATCCTGGAAGCGTATGCAAAATTCGTGGCCGTCAATTGCTATCTTGTTGTTGAAGACACGATTGTCGACTATCTCGGCTTGCCGCCCTTCCCGGGGCCCTTGAAGGCAGTCATTGAATTTGCAGAAATACACAAGGATACGTTTGTGATCGATCGCACTCGAGAGAAGTATATCATAACCCACAATCCTATGGGCCACCTGTTACGAATTGCTTGATGCGATGCGAAGAAGATGACGAGCGCGGATGTTCACAAGATCATCGACTACTGGAGTGAACAGGCAAAGACTTACGGGTCTGACCCGCAGGCTAACACCCCAGACTATTGGCTCAGAGAGATCGAGTACTCGAATATAGCAAGGATCCTCAAGCAGTTTCATGGCAACCTAAGAATACTCGACATAGGTTGTGGAAACGGGTACACGACACTCAAGGTGGCTGATGCTTTTCCGCAGCATAGCTTCCTAGGCGGGGATCTCTCACCTGATATGATTCGCGTCGCGCGGGAATCCCGGCACGCCTCAGGATCGGCTGCGGAGAATAATGTCCAATTTGAGGTGGTCAATGTGCTGGATCTTCGACGATATGAATCCAGCTTTGATATCGTCCTATCTGTGAGATGCCTGATCAACCTTCCTTCCAGCGAACTGCAATTGGCAGCCTTGAAGCAGATCTGGCAAGCTCTGAGAAAGCGCGGTCAATGTATACTAATTGAGAACTTTCAGGGTCCGCAGGAGGCCCTGAACAGAGTCCGTGGAGAGCTGGGGCTGCCCTCAATGCCGATCAGGTGGCACAATCGGTACTTCGACGAGACTGAGCTGGTCAACGAGTGCGAGAAGCTCTTCGAGATCTCGGAGTCAGCCCCAATCACGAGCACGTACTACCTGATCACGAGGGTTGTCTACTCGAAAATGTGCCAGATTGAGGGGCGTGTTCCCGATTACGATCATCCAATATATGAGATAGCCACGAAGCTACCTGTCTTGGGGGATCTTGGTCCGGTAAAACTCCTCCGACTGATCAAGAAGGACAACGCAGACGGAAATCCCGGTTAGGATCTGTTCCGTATATGATTTGGTCTTCGAACATGGATATGCGGGGAACATGATGTCGCCACGGCAATCGAGGGAATGGTGGTCGTAGCGGAAGAGGAGCGATACTTCATGGAACGAATTACCGTCTCGGGTCCCTGGATCACCCAGAAGGAAATCGACTATGTGACAGATGCAGTTAGCAGAGCATGGTACTCAGATGCCCACATCTACCATCAACGCTTTGAGAGAGCCTTCGCCGGCTATCTTGGCCTACGTTATGCAATGACCTTAGATTCTTGTACGTCTGCGATTCATCTATCGTTGGTAGCACTTGGCATCGGTCCTGGAGACGAAGTCGTTGTTCCGGACATAACCTGGATTGCGTCAGCGGCACCCATCAGCTACGTCGGTGCTAGCCCGGTCTTCGCTGACATTGATCCAGTCACATGGTGTCTTTCAGGATCTTCTCTTGAGGATTCCATCTCACCCAGGACTAAGGCAGTGATACCAGTGGATCTGTACGGGAACATGCCTGACATGGAGGCCATCAAGAATGTGGCGGAGAGACACTCCATCGCGGTCATCGAGGACGCGGCTGAAGCAATAGGGTCCGAGTATAAAGGAAAGAAGTCCGGCGCCTTTGGAGATGTCGGTGTGTTCAGTTTTCACGGGTCGAAGACTCTCACCACAGGCGAAGGAGGCATGATGGTTACAGACAGGGAGGATCTCTATGACCGTGTCCTTTTCTTGCGCGATCACGGCCGGAAACCTGGTTCGAAGATGTTCTGGAATACTGAAGTCGCCTACAAGTCGAAGATGAGCAGCATGCAGGCGGCCCTGGGATTGGCTCAACTCGAGCGGATCGAGCAATTGCTTGCCAAGAAACGTCAGATCTTCACATGGTACAGAGAAGAACTAGGCGACTTGGATGAAGTGATTCTGAATAGCGAGAAGCCTGAAACAAGGAACACGTACTGGATGGTCACCGCCATTGTTGATGAGAAACTTGGGATGAACAAAGAGTACATAATCGAACGGATGGGCAGAAGGAACATAGACTGTCGTCCGTTCTTCTACCCGTTGAGTTCCCTACCTGCCTATGAAAGCACAGTACAGGCAAGTCTTGCCGGTCAGCGCAACCGTGTCAGCTACAAACTGAGTCCGTTTGGAATCAATCTTCCGTCAGGGTTGAACCTGACTCAGGAGAAAGTCAGATACGTCTGCCAGAATCTGAGGGAGATATTGAAGCAGGGACGATCAAACAACAAGACGGGTCCGATGACTCACGAGAACCCCCGGAGAACCGGGGACTAGAAGTCACTCGGCATGTTCAAGGCTGCTGTATGCCGAACGTGTTGGACAGCACGAACTTGCCGATGCTCTTGAAGTCCTCGTAGTTGATCCAGACAAGTCGGCCCTTGAGCATGATCCAACATTGGGCTCGCCTGGTGGAATAGATGTCCTTAGGGAAGGCTGTCCTGTACATTCCCCTGAAGCAGTCATACACCTCTCCCAGTCCCCTTGAGCTCAGACTTTCCCTGGCAGAGATGACGGTCCTCTCAAGGTACCTCTGTTCGGTGGGCAATGTTCTCTTCAGATATCCTGATAGCGCAGCCTCAACAGTGGCCTTTGATGCTTTGGCAGAGAGGGTTGAATGCTCCGACAAGTAGCTAGTCAAAGCATCTTTGAAATGGTTCTCCTCCTCGCGGTACGCAGGTCCTGCGCGTAGGTGCGCTATATCAGGAACAGACTGGACTCGCCCTGAATGGCGATCCTTAGCAGAGTAGAAGACATTGAGATACTTGGTCTTGCCGAGGATAACGGTGACTCCGGTCGAGTAGAGCTCCCGAAAAACTACCGACCGGAGTCCTGACTGGACCACTTGCATCAGAACGTGCTTCAGAAGTGTTGTCTGATGGACTGCGTAGAATGTCGCGTTACTTGGATAGTGCGATAGATGATGCCTGAGACGAAAGGCTGGATCAGGATGTGCAAGTGATCTTCTATCATAGACAGGCTTCCAATTCACGCACTTGCGTGATCCTTGGTCCACCCAAAAATACAGGTAGTCTCCGTGCGCAACCGCGAAACCGGGGTTCTGTTCAAGGAAATCGACACATCGGTCTATGCCGTCCAGTGCAATGAAGTCATCATCCGCCAACAATACGGAATACTCGCTATTGGAGCGATTGAGTGCGTCTGTGATCTTTGATTCAAAACCGCCGAAGGGTTCGGGGCTTCCGTCATAGGTCCGGTACAAGATGTTCATAGAAGAAAATGATGAGATCGTATTTCTGTTCATGAGGCGGGATTCTTCAGCGCCGGAGTCCGCAACAACGATGGGATATCTAGTGCCGCAGCTGCTCAGATACCCAAGAGTGCGACGTAGATATTGCGGTCGATTGTGTGTCGGTATCACTATTGTACATGCCTGGTTGGCTCGTCCATCTGTCGTTTCTGTCTTCGGTGGGGCTTCTGACGATCCACGGTTCATCTGCAGCCGCCTATCCTCAACTAGTCTGCCTAAGCGGATATGTGAAGTTCGGCCTTTTCGAGAGAATTCCTAGTTCCTCCGCCGCAGCATCAGTCTGCGGGAAAAACTCTCGAAGACGCTGGTCCCATTTGAGTCCCGACCGTGCCAGCGGGTCTTGCATCCAAAGTCAGCGCACAGTTTGGTTTGATGCTGAGAGATGTCTCGTACGTCTCGCTTCGTCGCACCAACCTTCTCCCTCGCCTCTCCACTCGTCGTCTTCTTCGCCCTTCTTTCTTCCTGTTTGCGCTCCCTTTGCTATGTTATCCCCGCATAAGAATTGCCTCTCATAACCGCACAGCTCGACTTGGTCGCGATCGGCGTGCCCCATAAGACCAAGGGATAGCTTGCGGGGTATGGTCCATGCTCGCGTACGTTCGCAGGAGACATCAGCCGGATGTGAGCCCTTCGAATGTTGAGAATCAAAGAGCTTAAACAGACTCACCAGTTTCTAGTTCAGATGGACAACCGAGAATGAGCAGAGAATTCGACTACCAGTGGGAGAAGCTGCCTTCTCCTGCGATCGAGTATACGACAGATCGGATCAGGGAGTTGCTTGATTACGTCAGATTGCCCTCTTCATTCTTCCAGGGGAAGCTCTGCCTAGATGCCGGCTGCGGCAACGGCCGGTGGACTTATGCCCTCCAGCAGCTTGGCGCAAAAGTGCATTCCTTTGATATCAGCCCGGAGGCAGTCGAGCAGTGCAAACATGTAAACCCTGACGCCCACATTCTCGACCTCCTTGACATGACACCCAATCCAACATATGATTTCGTTCTTTCTTGGGGTGTGCTTCATCATCTTGCCGATCCAAGATCGGGTTTCAACAAGGTTGCATCCCAAACCAAGCCCGGCGGCATACTGCACATCATGGTCTACCATCGCGACACTCAACGCCTCTATGAGGAGGGCCGTAGGCAATGGAAGACGTTCACACACGAGCAACGGCTAGCATACTGTGAGGAGATGGTGAAACGCCATGGAGGTAACGTGCATGGATGGTGGGATGCGTTTAACCCCGCACACAACTGGAGCTACCAGCCGAAAGAAGTGGAGAAGTGGTTCAAGGAAGAAGCGTTCGACCAGATCACGCTCACAAAGAAGTACAATATCAACATGAGAGGAAGACGCAAGTCATCTTCGTGAGAAAGGCCTCTCCATGGCGTTCTCTTAAATACGAGATCCAAGATGCATCGCCGACGCGGCAAAGATGACGCGTACCACCAGGAACTACGTTTGAGTGTGAATGAATTGTCCGAGGACAAGTCCAGCCTTGATTTTCACCCTAAACTCTTGAAAGCATGGCTTACGTTACGGTTCAATCCGTCAGCCAACTCTTTCTTCACAGGGCGCGGTCCGAAGAACAATCCCTCCCGGAAGCTTTCAGCAGAAGAACTCGGAGTGGGCAAGTTCGAAGGATCAGCGGAGAAAGCTGCCGGAGAGCTACAGTCAATCCTATTCGACATAGTGCGGTCCACGACCGCGAGCATTCCGAAAGGAGAGAGGATAGGCGTTCTGAGCAGCGG
>Ga0315289_10014548_pt1 | contig 10980 bp, 9 predicted proteins | sample YL17G11_40_MG_FD_203452 | JGI IMG/M metagenome (GOLD analysis project Ga0315289, IMG submission 203452) | Sediment microbial communities from Yellowstone Lake, YNP, Wyoming, USA - YL17G11_40 | ecosystem: Environmental > Aquatic > Freshwater > Lake > Sediment | place: USA: Wyoming | collected...
CCGTCGGGCGCGGGTCTGAGGCTTCTGAAGGCGCCAGGGAGCACATCCTCGATGGCAACCACCGGGCGCAACGGGTCTGGGAGCGGCGTGGCGGAAGGCGCGACGGTGGGAGCGGGCGTCCTGGTCGGGGCGCGGGTGGGGACCGCGGTCGGCGTGGGAGGCAATGTGGCGGCGGCAGTGGGAGGCAGCGTCGTGGCCGGCAACGTGGCGGCGGCAGTGGGAGGCAGCGTCGTGGCCGGCGCACAGGCCGCCGCCAGTACGATGATGGCCGCGACTGCAAACCCGACTTGTGATTTACACCTCACGTTTCAGTCCTTTCTCCTGACGAATCCATTTAAGTCGTATCCCCCAAAGTCTCACAAAGTCGTATCACGCGCCACTCATCCCAGGTAAAAGGAAGCGCAAGTTGGAAATGATCCAGGTTGACCAAAGGCCCCATTTCACCCACCAAGTCGGCGACGCTGACTCCTTTCAGAGGCAAGCGCTTTTCCTGCTCCCCGTCCGCCGAGCGGAAGATCAACTGCTTTTCCTGGGGGTCGAAGGTAATGTCCACCGATTCTCCCCTCCATACCACTCCCAGGCCGTACGTCTGTTGCCCCAACGAAACGGTGCCAACCTGGCTGACCTGTCGGAACCATTGTCCCTTGGCCAGATAGGTGTAGACCCGCGACAGGTCCAGCAGTTCCGCTTCCCATTCCGGCCGATACAGGCGTCGAGGCCGAAGCGCCTCGGGGTGAGCCACCAGCGGAGGCCGATCTTCCAATGTGCTGCAAGGCAAGTGGTAGTTCAAGAAATGCCGACGTTGCTCCAGGTAGGCCTGCAGTTGGCCCCACTCCGAGAAGGTCTGTCCTGCCAATGCTTGCCAGGCCCAGGTCTGGTGGCTACGCTCCACTATCGCCTGGTCCGTTGGCTGTCCAGGGCGGCCAAAGACCAAGTCAACACCCAAGGCCAACAGCCACAAGTGAAAGCGTGTAGGAAAAGGGGACTTGGAAGTGTTGTCGTAGAAAACGCTATCGTGATCGACCGCAATGCGGTCCGGCAACCCCCATTCTGTGAAGGACAGACGCAGCACCAACTGGTAATCCTCAGTTCGAGGCCGACGTGCAGCCCGTTTCTGGCCCACCACGCAGGGGTAACTCCTGATCTTGGTCTTGCTGAAGTCGTCGCTCAGGTTAACCAGAGCAACGATGCCTACATCAGGTACACGCTCCTGCCCTCGGCTGTCCATTTCCCATTCTTCGTGGGGCGCACTGGTTGTCTGCCGAGCAGGCTGGGGCAGTTCACTGTGCCGCTCATAGGGCCGCGTCAACTCTTGCTCCTTCAAAAAGCTCGCAATGCCCGACAGAGCAGGCAAACGCTGCTCTTTGAATCGCTCGTCTGCCTCCAACTCAGCCCGCAAGGTCTTCGGTCCCCATCCAGGATGAGCATCGCGCCAGGCGTGCAGTGTCTCACGAAACCGAACCGGGTAGGAACTCAGCGCGCCTGTGGAGGGGCGTCCCATCTTCGACGCCAGGCCTTTGCGTCCATCCTGCCGCGCCCGGCGTCGCCATTTCCGCACAGTCGGAATGGCCCATCCTACCTCGCGGGCGATTTGCGAGCTCGTGTACCCCTCTTGAGACATCTGGTCTATCGTAACCCGATCTTGCAGGCTCGTCAGTTTGGCCATCTCTCCCTCCCTTTTCCAGTTTCGGGAGAGCATGGCCGGATAACAGCACGTTGTCAAGTTAGAGGTGATACGACTTTATTGGACTTTTAAGGTACGACTTTATTGGATTCAACACAAGGAAGGAGTAAAAGTGATGCCGACTGTTTTGAGACTTCCCCGAGTCAAGAAAGTGGTTCTGAGGAACTTCTCCCTGTTTACAAGAGAAAGCGTCATCACCGTTGATCTGCAGGGCAATGTGTTTTGCCTGGCTGGGGCAAACGGCTTAGGGAAGTCCACTTTCTTGCTTGCTCTAAACTACGCAATCACGGGCATCGTGCCTGACCCGGAGCGCAAGTTCGAATCGATTGAAGAGTACTACAGATACAGTATCGACTTTTCCTCTAGATTCTTCGATGGACGCATTTCTCAGAGGGACAGGGAGGCATCAGAGATCTATCTTGAAATGCAAGTGGGCCAGTACGAGTATTTGATCACAAGGAGCATGTTTGCCCCCAAGGAGCTTCGTCAGTTTGGACTATATAGCACTGAGGGCAACGTTCGAACGCCCATTGGAGATTACTCGCAACTGTCCCCGGATGAGCGACATGACTCATACGCGAAGAGTATTACAGACCATATGAAGTTGGACTCGTTTGAGCAGTTGGTGTTTCTCCAGCATTTTGTCTTCACGTTTGACGAGCGTCGTGACCTACTGTTTTGGAACGGGGAAGTTCTGGAGCGAGTGCTCTATCTTGCTTTTGGTGTAAACCCAGAAAAGGCCAGACAGGCGGACTTGCTCCGTAGAGATGAGGACAAGGCTTGGTCATTGGCTCGGAACTACAACTGGCAAGCCTCCCAAGTCCGTAGGCAAATCGAGGATTTGGAGGAACAGCGAGGATTTGAATTCCCTGAGGAAAATCTTCAGAACTTGTCAGAACATCACGAATCGCTCCTCCGCGATAGAGAAAATGCACACAATCTTGTCGTTCAGATTGAAGATGGGCTAAGGGATATCGAGTTGCGAGTTGCGGGCATCAGTGCTGAGCAAGCGGTACTGCGCGCCGAATACCAGGAAGTCTTTTCTCGCTACATAGAGCAGAAGTCGGCCTTAGAGTATAACCCTCTTGTGATTGTGTCGGCTAGGGACTCAAAGTGCGGACTATGTGGAGCCCAGGGGGAGCACGTAGCGAAGGCAGTAGTAGAGCGTATGCAGACTGATATATGCCCTCTTTGTGGAAGCAGAGTCGATGTCGAACCTGTGGAAGACAGGAGCAGGGCTTTCGGTCGTCTTCAGGAAATCGACAAGCTTCTTGCTGAGGCAAAAGTGCAGCTAGATGAGGTGCTTCAAGCAAAAGGGCGCAAGACTTCGGAGTTGGAGGCAGCCAGGCGGCAGCTGGGTAGCACAGAGAAGGAGTTGGTTTCCCTCGAAGAGGAGAACAGAGGAGCACTCGAAAGGCTACAGGCGGTAAGAGGTACAGATAAACTCGATGTTGTCCTAGAAGGGTACCGAAGGCGTATGCAAGAGCTACTGCGAAAGAAAGATAGGGAATACAAGCTTCGGGATAAGAGACGCAAGGAGTTGCAGGACCTGCAAGCTGAACTGGAACTCGGGTATGTACAAGGAGAGGAGGAGTTTGTACCCAAGTTCAAGCAGCTTGCGAGAAGTTTCCTGGGTCTAGATCTGGACATTCGGTTGGAAACTAAGAGAGGCTCAGAACCAGGTATTACACTCCTACTAGATGTCAACAATACACCACGACGCATGCTACATCAGCTTTCCGAAAGCCAACGATTTTTCGTAGATATTGCGCTTCGAATGGCATTAGCCCAGTATATGGTCGGTGTAGATGGAAGTGCTACGCTGTTCATTGATACTCCAGAGGGGTCACTCGATATTGCCTACGAGAGTCGCGCAGGGGAGATGTTTGCGAGGTTCATTGAGGATGGCCATTACATAGTCATGACGGCAAATATAAACACATCGCAGTTATTGAGAAGGCTTGCTGAGCGGTGTGGAAAATCAAGGATGCGTTTGCATCGTATGACAGCGTGGACAGATCTTTCGGAGGTTCAAATCAAGGAAGGAGAGCTTTTCGAGCGAACCTACGAAGGGATTGAGAAAGCGCTTGCCGGTCAGGAGTAGGAAGAAGTGCTAAATCCATATGCGACCTTCGACTGTCTATCGATCGGAGCTAAACTCCAAGCATCGCTAGGGAACGTGGCTCCTACTGAATTGCAACTATTCGCCTATCTTTCTTGTCTCCTGTCACTATACAGACAACGTCCTGTCGCTGAGTGGGGATACAGTTTCGCAGGAACCGAATATGGAGCTCCGTTTAGTCCTGAGATCAACTCTGCCATCACACAGCTCATTATAGAAGGACTACTCTTTGAGGAAGATTGTTATCTGAAGGTGACAGATGAAGGACAAAAGGAGTACCGGATACTACTATCGCTGTCACAGAATGCCCAGCGAGAAGTCTTCCTGGAGGGGGCTTGCTCCAGCTTACTTGCTCTGCCTATAAGCATCGTACGAGAAGCACTGCACAGCGAACCAGGACTGAGGAGTGCACTCAAACTGAATTCTACACGAATGCTCTTGTCTGAGGGTAATCCAGAGATGAGAATGCTCTATAAACAATTTGAAACTCTTGGCCAAGCCATCGGCATGAAAGTAGATAATCTGATGATCCCCTCTGTTGTTTGGCTTACATATCTCTCTCAGTTTCGCACAACAGCTGATATTCAAGAGAACTTGCCATGTCAGAAGTAGATCACAACGCTCTAGCATTCTATATAAGTCACTACATGACTGTAATTGTGCGCGAACATGGCCTTCAAGGCGAGGAAGTATTGCAGAAGATCATAGAAGTAGTTAGGGAGATATATAAATGGGTTGAACCAGAGACATTTAGAGGGCCAATAACGGTCTTCAAAACGCTAAATGGGGATCAGAATCTATTGCCAGTCGAAGGTGCTCAAACTATCCTGGACCTAAGGACTCTCTCGCAGGATGTTCACGACTGTTTTGCTCTTCAAATTCTGAGTAGCGGCCGATTTCTGTTGTGGAAAGGTCTCAAGCCGAATCCACTTGAGCTGTCTGGAAGAGCGGTGGTTTATGAGTACAGAGATAGAACGGAAAGGTTCTTTGCGAACAAGAAGGAAAAGGAAGTTACAAAAGTCGTTCCATCAGCTGCAAGTGCTTTCTCAGTTCGGACTTTCAGTGACCTACGAATGGCTCTGGATGAATATCGCACAAAGATGGTGCGCCAGTCTTCTTGTCGGGTCTTGGCGCGAGCATGGTACGATGACAAACGGCTATTCTTCATAAATGGACCGGAGCACTTTATGAGAGACTCTTTGACACACTTTCTCAAATGCAGCATGCGAGGTGATGTGGAGGTTCGGCCAGAGCAGAATATGGATGAAAGCCACCCGGTTGACATCAAGGTGACCTGGATGTGCAATCGTATTGCAGTAATTGAGATCAAATGGATGGGTAAGTCGAAGGGCGAAAATGGAAAGATCAATCAGCAGTATTGGCCCACCAGAGTCAGAGAAGGTGCAAAACAACTAGCAGAATACCTAGACATGAATATCCAGCAAGTGCCGCTTCATGTGACCAAGGGGTACTTAGTTGTGTTTGATGGTAGGCGACGCACAGTAATTGAGAACACTCAGCTCATAAGTCGGGAACATGGACTTCATTATCAAGACGAAGAAGTTGACTTCAGCCCCAGATATCACGAAATCCGCGACGACTTTGAAGTCCCGATTCGGATGTTTATGGAGCCCATATGTCAGTAGGCCGAGACATTCTCAACGACAGCTTCTTACTTAGGGACAAAGGTTACTCCAACGCTAATGGTACCTTGGATCTGGCTCGACACCGATGGTACTTCATAAAGGAGGCTTTTTCGCCATATCTTGTCGAAACGGCTATTACGGATGCTGGGTGCAGGCCGGATGATTGGATAATCGATCCTTTCTGTGGAAGTGGCACAGTTCCACTTGTTGCTTCAATGAACGGATACCGGGCTGTTGGAATTGAAGTGAATCCCTTTCTAGCTTTCTTGGCGCATACAAAGCTCTTGCAGTGTGATCCGAAGGAGGTTGAAACAGAACGCAGTATGGTGGTTGGAAGAGCAGGAAGCGGAAGACCCTCTTCGTTGGAGACATTTTCCACCTTTTCGGAGGCTGGCGGTGCGAGAAAGTGGCTCTTCAATCAAGAAGTTCTAAGAGCTTTCACAGGGGGCTGGGATGCCACCTGTGAACTTTATGAGCCAGTGCGAAGCCTGTTTCGGTTAGCACTTCTTGGTGCGGCAATGGACACCTGCAACGCTACCAGAGATGGCAAGGCTCTGCGATATCGCAAGGGATGGAAGGAGCTCGCATTCGGCAGGCAACATTTTCTGGAAGCGTTCGAAAGGTGCTTAGGCGTAGTAGTGGCGGACCTGGCAGGCTGTCCCAATGATAATCGAAGCAGTATAGTACTTGGAGACTCACGCCAACAGCTTAGTGGAGTGAATGCAAGATTCAAGCTGGGCGTGACATCTCCCCCTTATTTGAACTCCTTCGACTATACTGATATATACCGCCCAGAGCTCTTCTTGGGAAGATTCATTACAACTCAGAAGGAGTTGAGAGCACTCAGGTTCAAGACAGTTAGATCGCATATACAAGCAAAGTGGCAGGACCCAAGAGGCCATGACTTCGGTCCACGATACGAGAAAAGCAAGGAACTGATAAACGCAAGGGCTGATCTGCTATGGAACAAACGTATCCCTACAATGATTCAGGCCTACTTCGAAGACATAGCAGATGTCTTGCGTTCTCTTTATAACCTGGCTGATGCCGGCGCTAGCTTGTGGCTCATTGTTTCCACGTCTGCATATGCTGGCGTTGAAATACCTGTAGATCTGATTATCGCCGATATTGGCGCCAAGATTGGCTGGACACCTCAAGAGGTAGGAGTGCTGAGATACTTGCGAACTTCTAGCCAGCACTGGCAGAAATGGGAAGGGCTGAAGGGAGAAAAGCCGTGTCTCCGCGAGAGTGTTGTCATTCTGAAAGCATAAACCGAAGCTCTCGCCCCTACGATGGTTTTCGAAAAGCGCCAGAGTAGCCACCCATTGATTAGTTGAGGCTTGGCCATAAATCATAGGCCGCGCTCAGGCCTGCCCTAAACGCGGCCACCGCCGTATCATAGAGGTTGCAGCACCATCTCAATACGGAGGCAACCCCTATGATACCGCAGGAATCACTCCTTGTCACATTGGTCAAGTTGGTAGACCGGATACCGGTGCCCCCATCTCCATGGAAGAGAGAGCGCGGGCGACCGTATGTCTACCCGGACCGCTTGTTCTTGAAGGCATTGGTGATCATGATTGTCTGTCATTTGCACAGGGTGCATGAGTTGCTGAGCGTGTTGGAGGAACCAACCGCCGAGATGCAGGCCCTGCGCGCCCTGTTGATGATAGATGGGCGCTACCCGACGCGCTGCACGTGGGAACGCCGTTTGAAAGCGATACCGGCCACTCTGCCTGCCCAGATCGGCTGTTTTGGCCGTTATCTGGTGGCCCTGATCCAGCCGAGGGCCACCTGTGGGCGGGCCGCCGTTATGGATAGCACCACATTGCAAGCGAATGGGGTGTCAATTTTCGCCCGATATGGGGCCACCGATTTTCGGCCAAGGTGGTCCACTCGCAGAGACGGCGCATGGGAAATTCCTGCTGAAAAACGGATAGATGGAATGCGTGCGTTAAGGTTGGTCCGAGAGTTCGATAGACACCTCCTGTTCCGCCTGACGAGGCCCATGCGCTCTGAAACTGGCGCCGGTGATGATGACGACGTGGGCCCTATGGGTCAGGCGATCCAGGCCGGCCGGGGCCAGCAATGGCCCCCAGCTACCCGACTATGCGGCGGCTGCGCGCCGCATGAATCCTAGTCGTTTTGAGGTGGGAGGATACGATATGCGACCTCGAAAGCTACCCCAACATAGGAGGCTGGTGTTAGCTGCCTTGATGGTAGCATTGCTGGCCAACAGTGTCGCGCCACCAGCGATGGCGGCGACGACCGAGGCTGATCAGGAGCTGCTTCATATCATCTACCCGCCGGGCGTTGGCCGGGTAATGGTCATCGAATTGAGGGATGTGCAGCGCAATGCAGACGACTCTGTTAGCGCCACAATCTCTGTTCGGGCGGAGCGAAGAATCGCCTATTTCCTGAGTTTTGAAGAAAGCGGCACTTCGGCCAAGCGCTTCGTAGATACACTCAGTGCATCGGACACTTTCTTGCCTTTGTATCCTGAAAACACCTATCTCCTGACCAGAGTCCGGTTTCCCCCAACAAGCTCGCTCACAATCAAAGCCGACAAACTGGGTTATACACCGCGCGAGCATCTTCTGATGCTCGGGGTCGATCTGGCGCTAGTGTTTATCTTCCTGGTGGGTGGCACACCGCCCGTTAACTGGGGTGAGGCATTAGAAATAGCAGCCAGAGCAGGTACAATTCAGCCGTGGGCGGTTATTGCCATTCCGGCTAGCGTTTTCGTTGTTGTCACTGACATAGCCCAACGTGTGAACTGGAAAGCACTTGCGAAGGACCTGTTTGACTTGGCTCAAGAAGCAGTGGGAGAAGGTCTCAAACTGGACGAAATGATTGCCGCCATTGCTTCCTTCATTGTGGACAAGCCATACACGGCCACTCAGGTCAGCGCGGCATTCAGCTCAGTTAAGGTGATCTTGGAGGGAGGGCTAAAGGTGGCGAGTCTACTGGCTGACCTGATCTTTGCCCCCCGTCATGTCGAAGTGATGATTACCTCCGCCCCGGTGGTTGAGGCGAAGAGCGATTTTCCGGTACTGGAAATCAATCAAGCTGGTGAGGTGTGGTTTAAACTGCGCAATATAGGTGCTCAGGCCTGGCTTGGTGATGGGCGTATCACACTCCGTCCAGTTGGAGAGTTGCCGCTGGGCACGCCGCCACGCTGGACTTTGTCCGAACCCGTCAAACCCAACGATATACTGCACATCTCACTTCCATTCTCGGGATCACCGCTGCCGGGCGTATACCGCATGGAATGGCGGCTTTTTGACGGAGAGCAACCGTTTGGCCCGCGGCTAATAACCGACGTCGTTGTTATACCTCATAATGCTGGCGCTCTAAGGCAGCTAATCGAGCCGATCTTGGCCGCCGCGCTTCAAAGGGGCCAAGAGTATGTAAATGCCTGGCGAGAGGAACTCGAACGAAAGATCACAGAGCTTATCATTCAGGAGCTACTACGCCGGCTGAGCGAGGTGTGCGGAGTGGCTCCAGCGGGCGGTCTTTTTCTGCTGGCCGCGGTGGCCTGGCGCAAGCAGAATAGACACCGGCAGAGACCACCTGTTGTTGGCCCTGTGCGTTGGCGTTCGCTTATTGGTGGACTGCTCCTCATTGCAGTGTCGCGAGCTGTGTACAGTTCTGCTCTGTACTTCGCACAATGGCCGCTACCGCATAAGTACGTCGGGGCGGGACTCGCCCTAACCGCTGCTGCGATGCTCATCTGGGGTTTGATGCAACTGATCCGCTTTCTGCGCTCGATTGGATGGCGCGGAGTACTGGTTAGTCTGGCCTTGGTTTACGCGCTGGCTGTGAGCTGGCGCGTGCTCACCGTGCCACCACAACCCCTATTCAAAGCTGCTTGGACAGCCATGGTGCAAGTACCAGTTGACGCTGGCCAGGTGGCTTGGCGGGCTATGCAATCAGTTATGAGGGCACCGGGTGAGTTCCAGGCCGCCTATACCGGAACACGCCGATCAGTGACAATCTCCAACGCACCGGAGGGAAGCACGCTTAACAACGCGCTGGTCGCAGAGGATGATGCTCAGTCAAGTGGTCCGGCAGTGGGTGGAATAGTAGGGGTTAAACCAGGCACCACGGTTAACATGCGCGCTGGCCCAGGAACTGACTACGAGGTGATCACAACCTTAGAGCCTGGGATACGGCTGACTGTGTTAGATGGGCCCATCGAGGCGAATGACGAAACATGGTGGCTCCTACGTAGCGATGAAGTCGAGGGATGGATGGCTGGCAAAAGACTTTTCTCAAGTCCAGGTTTGTGACACTGGCACCATAGCAAACTGAACGCTGGTAAAGCGACGAAGCTGTTCACGATCAGACAGTAGGGGCTATTCAGATGACCTGCTTTCCAAGTCCGCACAACGTATGTGTGCGCCCAACCAGCATAGCGCGACCCGTTCGCTCGAAACTGTCACGGACTGGGTGACAGGGGCTGAGCGGCAAAGTTGAGCACTTTACAACTGCGTGTCCAAGCAGTTGCGATGAGCCGCCAGGTGCATCAACTCCGGCCCTCCAGGTGGAGGAGAGAGCATATCACCCTACGTTGGGTATCTGGTGAGCGCGCGGCGGAGTGCAAGGGTGAGACGGGGATAAACGGCCAGCTGCAGGCGGCGACCTCCTCAAGCAGGTGACGATGGACAGACAACGAAGGTATGGTTGAAGCGTCGTGAGTTAGGCCCTGCGAAAGCAGCTGATGCCTGTCTGCGGACAGACAGGACACAGGCCCCAAAGGGAACTTGTTTCCCGCGGCCTCGTGTTCAAGCGTCACGGGGTTTCCACTTGAACTATGGGACACGGCGTAGAGTACCGTCTTGTGGTCACGCAAGATGGACACACGGAACGGGGTAGCCAGGTTATGCTTTTTGCTGATCTTGCTCTCGCTCGCCGGTTAGAACTGGCTCACGCCTGGCGGGGAGTAGAATATGCCCGCGCCCAACACACGTTGCACCCTGACGTTCGAATCAGGGTTGAACGAGTGGCAGGGGGCTATGCAATCTACGCCGGGGAGGGCTCCCCTCTCAACCGGGCCGTCGGCCTGGGCCTGGCCGGGCCGGTTACCAGGATGGACCTCGAGTCCATCGAGCAGTTTTATGCCCGTTGTAGTGCTCCACCCCGGCTAGATCTCTGCCCCCTGGCTGATCCATCCTTGCTCCACTTGCTCAAACCGGGTAGCTATCGCCTGGAGCAGTTTTACAGCGTGTTGGTGCGCGCTTTGTCTGAGGACGTCGTACCTGTACCTCTGCCGGCGGAGGTACGGATCAGCCGGGCCGGTCCACAAGAAGCGGAACTGTGGATCACCACAGTGGCGCAGGGATTTGGCGACGCGGAGGTCCCGGCCCAGGAGACACTCGATATTCTGGCTCCGAATTTCCGGCATGGTTCAGAATCCCGGATAGTTAGATTGACACTTTTGGTGCCAGGCCGAGCAAGATAAGTGGATCGTCTGGCACATCCAACCCGACTAAGTGAGCAGGGCTATGATCAGCGCGTTTGCCACG
>Ga0315289_10014549_pt1 | contig 10980 bp, 7 predicted proteins | sample YL17G11_40_MG_FD_203452 | JGI IMG/M metagenome (GOLD analysis project Ga0315289, IMG submission 203452) | Sediment microbial communities from Yellowstone Lake, YNP, Wyoming, USA - YL17G11_40 | ecosystem: Environmental > Aquatic > Freshwater > Lake > Sediment | place: USA: Wyoming | collected...
GGAAAATGATATTCACTGCGCCCTCAGCACCCATGACTGCAATCTCTGCGGTGGGGTAGCAGTAATTAATATCTCCTCGGATATGTTTACTCGACATCACATCATAAGCCCCTCCATAACCCTTTCGGGTGATGATCGTGATCTTGGGTACTGTCGCTTCACAAAATGCGTATAGGAGTTTAGATCCATGTCGAATGATTCCTCTCTCCTCCATATCGATTCCAGGAAGGAACCCCGGGACATCGACGAAGGTGATAATAGGAATATTGAAGCAGTCGCAGAACCGTACAAATCGTCCTGCTTTAACTGAAGAATCTGGGTCAAGGGATCCGGCCAGCCAATTCGGTTGGTTGGCGACAATCCCTACCGGCATCCCGCCGTAACGGGCAAAACCGACGACGATGTTCTTAGCCCAATCCTTCTGCACTTCAAGGAAATAGCCATGATCCACCGTAGGTAGGATGACCTTCTTCATATCATAGGCTTTCTTGGAATCTTCTGGTACGGTTGTCTTTAAAGATTCATCCATTCGATTAAAATCATCTGTACATTCGATGATCGGCGGCTTCTCCCGATTATTCTGTGGAAAAAACCGGAGCAACTCCTTGATGACGCTAATCGTATCCTCATCATTCTCTCCAGCAAAATGGGCCACTCCACTTTTTCCCATATGGACTTTTGATCCCCCTAATAATTCAGAGGTGATAGGCTTTCCATCTGGAGTCTCTGTCTTACCCAGGGCTGCCCGGATGACATCAGGACCCGTGATATGCATATAGCTTGTCTTTTTGGTCATGATAATGAAGTCGGTCATGGCAGGGGAATAGACGGCCCCACCTGCACAGGGTCCCATGATGGCAGAGATTTGTGGGACGACACCGGAAGCAAGGACATTCCGAAGAAAAATATAGGCATAGCCCGCCAGACTCTCAACGCCTTCTTGAATTCGCGCCCCTCCGGAATCGTTCAGTCCGATCACCGGAGCTCCGGTCTTGAGGGCAAGGTCCATGACCTTACAGATCTTTTCTGCGAAGGCCATTCCCAGGGCCCCACCGAATACTGTGAAGTCTTGAGAAAAGACGTAGACCAGACGGCCATCGATCTTTCCATATCCTGTGACGACTCCATCCCCATAAAACTTCTTATTCTCCATCCCAAAATCGGTGCAGCGATGCGTCACAAAACGGTCCAGTTCAACGAAAGTCCCAGGATCGAAGAGAAGATCGATGCGTTCCCGAGCAGTCAGTTTTCCATCCTTATGCTGTTTGTTGATTCTTTCCTGACCCCCACCTAATGATGCTTCCGCTCTTCTCTTCTCCAATTCCTTACGGATCGCTTCGATAGACCTCATGAATAATTTCCCCCTTGCATTAGTAATTCAATGCAAATTACAAAATTAGCATTGCAAAATTTTCAATGTATCCATTTCTTTCCATTGCTAACTTTTTATTCGCCTTCGCCAGGATACTCTGCAGCTTGCTGCAGAGAGGAATGGCGAGGCGACCGCGCCGTAGCTCGTAAGAGCGAAGGCGGGTAGGGCTTCGGCGCAATTGCGCTCAAGATACCCCGCAGCTTGCTGCGGGGAGCTTCATTTTTCAGTTTGCAATTTTCAATGATTTTTCAATTCACTGGTCATCATCTTTTCCGCCAGGGAATATGGGTCTGTCCGGCGATTCATCAGGTCATCGATAATGATTTCCCATCGCCCCTCTTTTTCTATTTTTTCAACGAAATAAGCCATGGTCTCGGTCTCAAGGATCTCTAAAAAAGTTTTCTTTGCCCTTTCCCTCAACTTCTTTTCTAAGCCCTGACTCTGCTCCAAAACCTGCTTATGGCGGTAAATTCCGTAGACCAATTCGAAAATCCCTTTTCCTAAAATCGCCTCCGTCTTAAAGATGGGAGGTTCCCATCCATCGTCCCTCTTCCTGCCCATCTCGAGAACCATTCGGAGATCTCGGTCCATCTTATCTGCCCCTTCCCGGTCACATTTATTAATGGCAAAGAGATCTCCGATTTCGATGATCCCTGCCTTAATGGCTTGAATATCATCTCCCATGCCAGGGACTAATACAACAATTGAAGTGTGAGCCGTGTGAACAATCTCTACTTCATCCTGGCCGACTCCCACGGTTTCGACCAGAATGATATCCTTTCCCATAGCATCCATCACATTGACAATGTCTTGTGTGGAACGGGAGAGTCCTCCCAAACATCCACGAGTCGCTAACGAACGGATGAACACACCTTCATCGGTAGCATGGCGCTGCATTCGAATCCGATCCCCCAGGATGGCTCCTCCGGTAAAGGGACTCGTTGGATCGACCGCCACAATCCCAACGGTCTTCCCTTCCTTACGGAAGATATCCACCATCTTATCCACAATGGTAGATTTACCAGAGCCAGGAGGACCTGTAATCCCTATGATGTAAGCTCTTCCTGTTTTGGGGTAGAGCTCTTTGAGTGCTTCCAAGGCTGTAGGGATCCGATCGTCGATATCCCTCATCAATCTCGAAGCAGCCCGAATATCACCGTCTAAAATGCGCTTGGCGAGACTCATCGCTGACCAAGATAACAAAATTAGGAAAAAGTGACAACGAATAAATTAGGAATGAAGAATTTAGAATTGTGAGTTAAGAGTTTAGAATTAAAATCCATAACTCATCACTCATCATTCAAAACCTTTAACTCTACAAGGCTCTTCCGGGAACGCCAATGTGCCGGGCGATGACGATCCTTTGGATTTCTGAAGTTCCCTCTCCGATGTCTAAGAGTTTCTGGTTTCGATAATGGCGCTCCACCGCATATTCCTTCATCAAACCATATCCGCCATGGAGTTGGACGGCTTGGTTGGCCACTCGGTGATACATCTCAGAACAATACATCTTTGACATGGCCGCTTCTTTGGAGTAGGGTCTATGGTTGTCGCATAACCAACAAGCCTTATAGAGAAGAAGTCTTGCCAGTTCAATCTCAGTAGCCATGTCTGCCAATTTAAACGCATTCACCTGGAATGCGCCGATCGGTTTTCCAAATTGTTCCCGTTCCTTCGAATATTTCAGCGCCAATTCAAATGCGCCCTGAGCGCCCCCTAAACCCATGGCGGCAATGCTGAGCCTTCCCCCATCGAGTGTGGCGAGCATCTGATGAAACCCATCTCCACGTTGACCGAGAAGGTTCTCTTTGGGGACCCGGCAGTCTGTGAAGTAAAGTTCTCCTGTATTGGAAGCCCTCCAGACCATCTTCCCATGCATGGTCTTTGTCGTGAAACCAGGGGTGCCATTTGGAACCAAAATGCAAGAGAGCTCATTCTTACCGCCACGCGATTTCCCGGTAACGACCTGAACCACACAGACCTTACTGATATCGGTCGTTGAATTGGTGATAAAGATTTTTGAACCATTAATGACCCAATCATCTCCTTCCAAAACCGCTGTTGTTTTGGAGGCACCCGCATCAGAGCCAGCATTTGGTTCAGTCAGACCGAAAGAGGAAAGAGCTTTCCCTGAACAGAGATCGGGAAGCCATGCCTTTTTCTGTTCCTCATTTCCGTAATAATAGATGGGTGATATTCCAAGAGAGTTTCCTGCAGCGAGTGTTGCAGCCTGAGACCCATCGATTCGAGCAATCTCTTCCACAAAGATGATGTAGGAGATATAACCCACGTCACTCCCCCCGTATTCCTCAGGGACAAAGGGGCCGAACAGACCCAGCTCCCCCATTTTTTTGGTCAGTGAATAGGAAAATTCTTCTTTGTCGTCTAACTCCTGAGCAATAGGAGCGATCTCCTTTTCGGCGAAGTTTCGGACCATCTTCCTTAACATCTGTTGTTCTTCGGTCAAATCAAAATCGAGGGCCATAGTTTTCTCCAATAAAGTGGTCGAAGGGGCAAGGGTTCAAGGGGTCAAGTTCAAATCTTTTCCTTGAACCCTCGAATCCTGGAATCCTTGAACCCTATTGTTCATAAGGCACCCAATAATAGTCGAGTACCGTATTGGTAGGGGTTTTCATTCTGAATTCAGCCTTGACCTTCATTCCGATGGTTGGCTTTCCGTATAGCAAATAACTTTTCGGGATAGTGGCTAAACCCGGGATCTCCACATCGACTTGCCAATAGGGAGTGGAAAGCTCAATGCCTATTCCCGCATAGACGACTTCAGTAAAGGAGTAGATTGTGCCAATCACCGGATTGGGTAGGGTCTTCCAGATCATTTCGGTATGGCAGTCCGGACAATGAGCCCGGGGGGGAATCCAGAGACGATTTTCTGAACATTTATTGTTTGGGCAACGGGTGGCCATCAACCTTCCTTCCCTAAGACCCTGAAAAAACGGAGAGAGCATCCCATAGGTATGAACATGGGTAATGGATCGAGGCCATTCAATGACTGTGGCTGGTTTGGTCTGACGGATTTTCGTAGCCTTACCAATAAATTTTACCACTTCCTTTTCCTTTGTCTGTACCTTTTTCCTTGTTTGCGTCTTTTTCTTTATCTGCACCTTTTTCTTTGTCTGTCCTTTTCGTTTCACCATCGAGTTTTTCCTCCTTTACCCCGTTAGAAAGCCCCGCTGATCGCAGCGGGGATGATGGTTGTTCCTTTTTCAGCGAACACGGAGTTTAATGTCCTGTGTGGCCTTCCCGTTAGGAAAGTAGGAGACTTTCTAACGGGGTGAACCCTGTTTACCAGCTCTTTCTGAGAATGCCAACGGTTACATGGGAGCCAACACCTGCATGAGAAACCCAAAGAGCCTGCTTACTTGTTTCAGGGATCTGAAGGCTCTGCCAATCCTTTGGTTTCTCTTTTCCCCATTTCTTCCAAATCTTGGGGGCGCCATGGAATTGATCGTACTTTTGCTGTAACTGCCACAGACACTCAGCGGCCTGGAAGATACCTGTCGCCCCTACGGCATGCATCGTTCCAATCAGTCCACCTGACAGGTTGGAAGGGCATTTCCCGGGTTTCCCTGTATTGGGATTGATGTAATAGGCATCTCCAGATTCAATATAATCTTGCTCCTGGCCATAGGGCCTGAGCCCGATATCTCCATAGGTTTGCAGATCGCTGATGGTGAAGGCATCGTGAAGCTCTACCAGATCTAAGTCCTCTATAGGATTTTGAATGCCAGCCATCCGGTAGACCAACCATGCGGCAAATCGGGATGCAAGAAAACTCTCAAATCCCGGATAACGAGTTCCTTCCTTACCATAGAGATCTTTGTACATATCAGGAGTTTCATGTGGGAGTAAAGGGACTTCCATATGTCGCCGGTCAGCCACCCGTAAGGTGTGTGAACCACCACAGATGAATAGTTCACAGGGCTGGTCGGTTAATTTGTAAGCTGTTTCCTCATCGCAGACCAATACAGCCGCAGCCCCAACACTCATGGCACAGCATTCAAGGAACCGAAGTGGATAAGCGGACACGGGGCTTGCCAACACTTCCTCAACTGTATATTTCCCCGGCTGTTGAGCGTATGGAGAATAATAGGCATAAAGATGGTTTTTGACGGCAATTTTTGCTCGGGTGATTTCAGATACATTAAAGCTCCAGGCAAAGCGGTTCGCCATGGGGGCATAATAGGAGGAATAGACCCGCCCCAAACGGGTTTCAAAATCTTTGCAAGCCGCTGTTGAGATGTAGAAGTTACCGGTCCGGGTATCCACTTCATCCATACGCTCCCAGCCTGCAACTAAAGCCGCATTGGCATAACCCGAAGCTACTGCCATAGCGGCAGCAAGCACAGCTGAACCTCCGGTTGCCCCTCCTGTCTTAATCCCCACATTATAGAGAGGGTCCAGACCCAGATAATCGTGGACCTTAGCCTGGCATAGCAATTGATCCTGAAAATGGTCAGCGAACTCACCATAGGTGGCAAAGTTGATCAATCCCTTGACCTCCAAAGGATCCATTTTTAAGTCGTTGTTCTCTAACATATCCTTGAAGGCCATCATGACCAGTTCTTCCAATTTATATTCGGGAAAATATTTTTTATAGGCTGTTGTTCCTCCGGCCACGATAAAAACCTTACGACTCCATTTGGGGATCCTCAGATTACCTTCTTTAAATGTTATCATCCTTTTCCCTCCTCTTCTGAGATAAGCATAGCGCCTGCCTACCGCAGGCAGGCATAGGGCATAGAGCATAGCGTAAAAAAGTTTCTTTCACCTTTTAGCTTTGAGCTTTGAGCTTTGAACTTTAAAACCTTTCACCCCCCTTCTTTTCTTAAGGCATAGGGCATGGAGCATAGGGTTTTACTCTATGCGCTCTGCGCTTTGCTGAATTTATTTGCGCGGTTTGATATTTTCCCGGACCCACTTCACAGCCTCTTCAATAGAAGTTCCAGGAGTAAAGATGGCCTTAACTCCAGATTGGGTGAGTGCAGGGAGGTCTTCTTCGGGAACAATTCCCCCTCCAAAGACAATGATATCATCTGCCCCTTTCTCATTGAGGAGTTCAATCACCCTTGGGAAAAGGTAATCATGGGCCCCAGCAAGACTGGATAATCCGATCGCATCCACATCTTCTTGGATAGCAGCGGCAACAATCTGCTCAGGCGTCTGATGGAGCCCTGTATAGATCACCTCAAAGCCTGCGTCCCGGAATCCCCTTGCAATCACCTTCGCACCTCGGTCATGTCCATCTAACCCTGGTTTTGCAATGAGAATGCGAATCTTACGCTGTAAACTCATAGTTACTCCAATCAAACATCAACCCTGAAGGGTTGAGTTACACATCCCCTAGGGTATGTAGCTCAAGGCTTTAGCCTTGATTAGAAGTACCCGGGGTCCGAATATCGACCAAATACATCTCTCCACAGATCACAGACTTCCTGGATGCTGGCATATTCCCTCACTGCATTGATAATGTGAGGCATGAGGTTTTCTCCATTCTGGGAAGCCTTACGAACTTCATGGAGGAGTTCTTTTACTTTTTGATGGTTCCGCGCCTGCTTCACCTCACGGAGCCGTCTCAATTGCCTTTCTTCAATCTCTGTTTTCATCCTCCAGATCGTAATCGGGGGATGGTCTGTTGCATACTTGTTGACACCGACCAACACCTTTTCGCCGGAGTCAATCTGCTTTTGATACTTATAGGCAGAATCAGCCACTTCAGATTGAGGAAACCCTCGCTCTATGGCTGCAACCATTCCTCCCATTTCGTCAATCTTCCAGATATATTCCCAAGCTTGTTCCTCCATCTGATGGGTCAGGGCTTCAACAAAATAAGAACCTGCGAGTGGGTCGATGGTATTAACTACTCCTGTTTCTTCTGCGAGGACCTGTTGTGTCCGCAAGGCAATCATGGCGGCCTCCTCAGTGGGGATCGCGTAGGACTCATCCAGAGAATTCGTGTGAAGAGATTGGGTTCCCCCCAAAACAGCAGCCAATGCTTCATAGGCGGTACGTACGACATTGTTATAAGGCTGTTGCGCTGTCAAGGAACAGCCCGCCGTCTGGGTGTGAAAACGGAGCATCCAGGAACGTGGATTTCTTGCCATGAAGCGTTCACGCATGATTCTTGCCCAAATCCTCCGGGCGGCCCTAAATTTGGCGATCTCTTCAAAAAAATCAATATGAGAGTCGAAGAAGAAGGAGAGCCTCGGAGCAAAATCATCTACATTCAGTCCCCTCTCCATCGCGGCCTCCACATAGGCAATTCCATCGGCTAACGTGAATGCAAGCTCTTGAACCGCTGTGGCTCCCGCTTCACGGATATGATACCCACTGATGCTGATCGTATTCCAACGGGGCACCTCCTTGGTGCAATATTCAATCGTATCGACGATGATCCGAAGTGACGGTTTCGGCGGAAGCATGAAGGTTTTCTGGGCGATGAATTCCTTCAGCATATCGTTTTGGATCGTTCCTCCAATTGCCGTTTTCCTTACCCCCTGTTTCTCCGCAACGACAATGTACATCGCTAATAAGATAGAGGCAGGCGGATTGATGGTCATGGATGTGGTGACTTTATCCAAAGGGATTCCTTCAAACAGAATTTCCATATCCTTCAAGGTATCGATGGCTACTCCACATTTTCCAATCTCCCCTCTCGCCATTGGAGAGTCGCTATCATAGCCCATGAGAGTGGGATAGTGGAATGCGATAGAGAGACCCGTTTCACCATGATCGAGAAGGTAATGAAAACGTTTGTTCGTTTCCTCTGGGCCTCCTAAACCAGAGAACATTCGCATCGTCCAGAGTCTTCCACGATACATAGAGGGTTGGACTCCTCGGGTAAAAGGATAGATTCCCGGGAAGCCGATATCTCGTGAATAATCGATGCTCTGGATATCATCTGGGGTATAAAGGCCTTTGATCTCCAGATCGGAAACAGTGGAGAAGCGGGGAAGGCGTTCTGGAGTTTCACAGAGAATTTTCGACACATCCTCTATCCACTTTTCTTTCTCTTCCTTAACCTTTTTTAATTGATCCTCTTTGAACATCCAGCCCCCCCTTTGTACTGATCAATTAGCAATGCAAAATGATCATTACAAAATTAACATTTAAAAAGAATTTTCTTCATTGCTAATTTTTCACCGCTAATTTTGCAATTTGCATTGTTCTTTTAAAGTTCGATGCCTTTTCTGGCCTTGACCCCTTTCTTATAGTAGTGCTTTCGCTCTACCATTTCTGTTACCAAATCTGCCTTATCTATGATTTCGGATTTGGCATTTCTGCCAGTGAGGATGAGTTCCACAGTCTCTGGTTTGGAATCGATAAGCTTGAGGAGATCGGATAGAGGGATCAATCCATAATCAACAGTGATATTTATTTCATCGAGAATGACAATGTCATATTCTCTATTTTTGATCGCTTTTTTTGCAAGAGAGAATCCCTTTTTAGCTAATTTTATATCCATGGGGTCTGGATTGGTTTTCGAGACAAAAGTTTCCCGCCCCATCTGTTTAATTGTCAAGTAAGGGGAGAGTTTCTTTGCAGATTCTAATTCACCATAGTTCATATTGCCTTTCATAAACTGGATGACCAATACCTTCAAACCATGTCCAGCCGCCCTCAAGGCAAGCCCTAAGGCAGCGGTCGTCTTACCCTTTCCATTTCCTGTATAAACCTGAATGAGACCTTTTTCCATAAGACATCAATGCAAAATGATCCATTAGCAATGATCAATTATCAATGTTTAGGACTCCGACCCCTTAACCAAAAAGACCCTAAAGTCAGTCCAAATTCCGCAATCCGCAATCCGCAATCCGCAATTAACAAACTTCCCTGATTTGAGCGATGATCTGCTCGGTCTTAAAATGCCTTAAACTGATGGCACCCGATGGACAAGTGGCATTACAGGTACCACATCCCTTGCAGAGAGCTTCATTGACGGTCATCACTTTCCGATAGGGATCGATCTTTAATGCTCGGTATTCGCATATTTGCTCACACAGACCACATCCCGAGCATAAGAGTTGATCTATAACCGCGGTGATCGGTTCGATCTTCACTTTTCCTGCAAAGAGGGGAATGGTTGCCCTGGAAGCTGTGCCATGAGCTTGAGCAATTGTATCGCAAATATCTTTTGGTCCTTGACAGGCTCCGGCTAAAAAGATGCCATCCGTAGCTGTATCCAGAGGCCTCAGCTTAGGATGGGCCTCTAAATAAAAGCGATCTGGTCCTTGAGAGAGTTTGAGAAGGCTCCGAAGGCGATCGGCATCGCTTCTCTGGGTGAGACCTGTTGCCAAGATGACCAGGTCGGTCTCTTCTTCATAAGGCTCTCCAAGGAGTTGATCCTCTGCCTTGACGATTAATTTCCCAGACCTTTGATAGATCTCTGATGGAATTCCTTTCCGGTAGAGAACCCCCTTTTTCTGAACCTGCTCATAGAACTCTTCGCATCCCTTTCCAAAAGCCCTTATATCCATGTAGCAAACAGTGACCCGTGCATCTGGAAGAAGATCCCTAACGAGAAAGGCCTGTTTTGCCGTAAACATGCAGCAAACCCTGGAGCAATATTCGTTATTCACTGTTTTATCTCTCGATCCCACGCACTGAATAAATACGATGTTTTTTGGCTCCTTTCCGTTGACCTCGATTTTACCTTGAGTGGGTCCCATCTTGGAAACTAATCTTTCAAACTCAAGGGCTGTCATCACATTTTTATAAAGGCCATAACCAAATTCGGGTTTGAATCTTGGATCGAAGGGGTCATAACCTGTGGCCACAATGATCGTCCCTACCTCCACCTGAAATTCCATCCCCACCTCTTCGAACCGAACTGCTCCTTCCGGACAGACCTCTCTGCACTTTCCACATTCCCCTTTCTGGAGGAAGAGACAATTTTTGGAATCAATGGAATAGGTGAAAGGAACAGCGATAGGAGAGGTGAGATAGATCGCTGGCCTCTCGACCAATCCCACATTGAATTCATTCGGAACTCTGACAGGGCAGACCTCCTCACATTTTTTACAGCGTGTGCATTTCTCTGAATCCACATATCGGGGATTGTGTCTCACCCTGACCTTAAAATTTCCGACAAAACCTTCGACCTCCTCCACTTCACTTTGAGTGAGAAGATGAATCATCGGATGGGTTCCAACTTCTTCCATTTTGGGTAACAGGAATGTTGTTGTCTCTTCCATACTTGGAAAGGTTCGATCCAGCTGTGAGAGATGACCTCCAAGAGTAGGAGATTTTTCTACCAGATAGACCTTAAATCCCGAATGGGCAATGTCGAGACTGGCCTGAATGCCTGCAATGCCTCCACCGATCACCAAGACTGCAGGAGTGACTCCCACTTCATTCTCCTCCAAGGGGTCGTGAAGCGAGACCTTTGCAACGGCAGAAGCGATCAAATCCATCGTCTTTTTCGTCCCTTCCTCTTTGTTCGGGTGAACCCAGGCACACTGTTCTCGTATGTTAGCCATTTCAAAGAAGTAGGGATTGAGCCCCGCAGATCGAATGGTATTTCGAAAAGTATTTTCGTGCATTCGAGGGGAGCAAGCCGCTACGACCACCCGATCGAGGCCTAAATTTTT
>Ga0315289_10014550_pt1 | contig 10979 bp, 8 predicted proteins | sample YL17G11_40_MG_FD_203452 | JGI IMG/M metagenome (GOLD analysis project Ga0315289, IMG submission 203452) | Sediment microbial communities from Yellowstone Lake, YNP, Wyoming, USA - YL17G11_40 | ecosystem: Environmental > Aquatic > Freshwater > Lake > Sediment | place: USA: Wyoming | collected...
TAGGGGATTCTTCTCCTAACTCGTCGTCGGGACCCTTGGTGTGCGACGACGACGAAAAACGCCTCTCCTATTCCTCCCCCATTCCTCTCTCAACATGAGGGTTCAAATCACGACGCCCGCATTAGGTTTACCACACACATGCTGTTCCTAAGAACCATCTTCGGTCGGTAGTAGCTGACGCTCTTGGAGTATGCCGGCCATAGTTGGACAACTGCTAGGGTCAACTTCCAGGTTGCCCTTCAATCGTTGAAGTATGATTGCATCAATTTCCGACAACAACTTCGGTCGATTCTTTTCAGTAATCCTACCACATACGAAGGCCGCTATTGTCAAGCGAACCAGGTTCTCAAGGTCTGGCAAATACCGCAGGTCGAAATCGCGCCCAGTCTTTTCACCGTGGACTATTTTGTTTCTAGCCCTGTAGGAGGCTCGGACCATTTCTGAAGTCAACTTGGTATCCTTGCCGAAAAGAACCTGCATGAAAGTGGCAAATCTTAGACTGAGTTTCTCCGCTCCTGTACCCTCATCACCAAGCAGAGCGTCACTCGCAATCACCAAGTCAATCAATCTGTCTTCGGGTGACCTCGGAAACCGTTGCAGTCTTTCCAGAGGTATGCTCAGCACCTGCCAAGAAGGGCCATCTCCGAATGAGTGCCAAAACCCGGCGAATCGCCTTAGTGCGGTCTGACTAGTTCTTGTTGACCTATTACCGAGCCCCGGTATGCCATTCGCGATTCTTGTTGATGGGAACTGACTCTTACCCAGAGGCAAGCGCTTTTCGATGCCAATCATTCCGATATGCGGCCCATAATATACATGCATTGCGGTCACGATCCTCTCGAACAACCTCGCTGTTTTAGAGCTTGCGTCTTGGTCTGTCTGAGGCGAGAATCGAAATTCTCTCGTAACGGTGACAAACTTCTTGGAACCGGAGGCGGAGGTCGAAAGCTTCATGGAAATTCCGTCAAGAGGAATCGAACTTGCACCATCAAGACTCTCTGCCATTGGCTCAAGGCCGGTGACATTGCCGGCGATTCGAGTTGTCGGCTCGCTGTCATACGCATCCATAAAGAACTGGAAAAGCGTTTCAAAAGTGTCGAGACGGAAAGATAGTTGTTGTTTGAAGCTCCATTTCCCGTACTCATCTTGCAAGGCTTCGCCATTGACTTTTGCGGTCTCCAGCAGAACAGCCCGAAGGAACTCCATTACACATGAGGCCGCGCTGTCCGCGGACATCTTCGCCGCTAATGATTCGATTAGTTGGGTATATTCAGCGCTTTCTTTGATCTCATCCATTCCCTCGATTCCGCCTGTTGACCACTCATGCCACACTTCGGCAACAAGCTCCGATTGCCCAGGGAACTCGTAGTCCGCGTAGCTGCCGAGCACCGCCTCCTCGCAAGAATCGTAGATATCAAATGTCAACTCGCTTAGTGCCATGAGCTGGATTCTGAGACCAGCCTCTAACTCCATCGACTAGTAACCTATCCTGTAATCCGTGATGCCTATTCTTAACATGCGATCTCTGTTGCGACTACTTTCTGATCGGTCCCAAGAACCTCTTGAGCGCATTAAGGCTTGCACTTTCTCCGGTTATTTCGTTGTTTTTCAGCCAGTAGACCTGGAAATCATAGGTCCGTAAGAAATCTATGATGTCTTGAGGCGGCTTGCGGTCATATACAACGCCTCTTGTCACTTGTCTTCTTCTGGAATCGAGTCTTCTTTTCACCTCAAAGTATTCATAGTCTAGCAGCTGTCCTATCGCGTTTCGCGTCTGCTTGATGTAATTCTTCGCGTGAATCGTCTTGACTTCAAAAATGAAAGTGCCCTTTCGAGTCCTTGCTAGCAGGTCGATATCACTAGCTTGAGGGACAATGCCATGTTGCCGAATCTGAGACATAAGGAGTGTAACAATTCGCCTGTGACCCTTGCTCGCTCGCTCCTGAGCTTCCCAGTTCCTTTCGTACGCGACCAACTTGCGGAATCGTTTGACTAGGTCTCTCTGTTTTGTTTCCGTAGTAGCTACCTTGAGACCTCTCAACCGTCGCCGTACGAAATCGAGAAGGTCTTGATCTGTCTCAACTGGCATCGGTTTGTCTATTGCCTTCCCTCCGTCTACCGCCCGGATGCCCGTCATAAGTGAATAGACAGGTAGCAACCTCATGAAGTTGCGAAGTAGATATGGCGAAAGATCTTCTTCTAGGTTGATTGCAGTGGTCTTAGACATCTCCAAAGAGACTGTGAAATGCACCCCGCTTCGGGCCGCCTCCTTCAGAACCTCACGAAGAATCGGAAGATCGAGCTTGTCTACTGGAATGGGCTCTTTCAATACCGGGCTTCGATGGATCTTGACATAGTATCCCCGGGGAAGTGTTTCCATAATCCTGAGGAATTCGTGCTGCCTCGATCTCAGTCTTCTAATAGCTTCATATCTTATCCCATTTTCCGCGTTCTTATCGAGCCATATCCCGTTGGACCAGATTCCATGCGAATCTATCCCGAACTGAAACTGAACCGTGTACCTCGCGTTCTTGAACTTCCGATGAGCAAAACCTATCCACATCGAGTCCTTGTACTGCAGTCTGCCTTGATCCCAGAGGCTGGCAACGAAGTTCGTCTTCAGGAAAGATGCGATATCATATGGCGCGATATCCAGGATCGTTTTGCGCAGATGATCTAGCGAATTCTGAACTTGGGAGATTCGCCTCTTTTCGGCAACACAATTTGCAAAATCCTTTCGAGTAAGCATTCTACTCTTTTTTTGTAGTGCAATAAGTGAGGATATTACTTCTATGGTACTGCAATGACAGTCGTGCGGAATAGCGATTCCCAAGAAGCTGTCGAAATAGTCTCTTGCCATAGTCTTCATGGATTCCCAGGATAGCGTCCCCCAGACAGACGCGTTCCCGTTCCGACGCATTCTGGCTACGTGTGTGTGGGTCTCTTGGGGCGCGCACACACACAAAACTACTCCTCACGACGACGGTTCAAATTACGACTGATGAACCAAGCACGGCATATACGGAGAGAAGGTATCTCGTCTTATCGACAGCCTTGCATCTACTTCAGAAGAGAACTCTTACGCACCGCGCAGGGTCTTAGCCCACGGTAGAAGTACTCTTTCGACTATTTCTCGAATCTCGGGGTCTAGATTTGATTTCGCCACATATTTCCTGAGGAGTGAACGCAAAGTGGACCCTCGTGGAACAGTGCACCCACTCGCGCTCATGGCAGCGCGGAACTTTTGAGACTCGTCGCCCGAGTGGATGATGCGTGCCGTCAACTCTTTTGCTGGGTCACCTCCCTGCGCCTCAGTGTAGACCTGTTCCGGAATGTAGAATTCGATCTCGCGCTTGGCCAGTATTGTTGCAGATTGGCCAGCGGCGCGGAGAGCATCAACAAACGATGAGGCCTGAGGACTCGGGGGATCAAACGGCCTTGCCTCTCTGTCTCGAATCCAATGAACGTAGGGTTGAGCACCAGCGATGTTGGCAATGGACAGATCTCCACTCTTGATACCTGCGGCTGCATCTCCCGCATATTGGACGACCCCGACAGCAAGGCCTGCGAACTCTTGTTGATACAGCTCATGAAGGACGAATTCGAAAAAGACAACGTCATCTTGTCCTTCCACCATGAGACATATGTCATTCTGAAACAGGTCACTCGGGCGCACACCCAAATCGCCAAAGATCGTGTGTCGCAACTTTGGTGGCACACGTACAATCGAACGCTTTCCTGCTTCGTTGCTCACGCGAAAGACCTCCAACTCTACTGACGCGTTCAAGAATACTGGTGAATGTGTCGCCATGAAGAACTGTAGATCTCGTTCCGAGGCAAGCTTGCGAAGAAATGTAAGGAGACGACGCTGCAGTTCTGGATGCATCCCATACTCAGGCTCATCGAGAAGGACGATCGAGGCTTTGGAGAGGGTGACTTTGATCAGAATATCCAAGAACCTCTTCAGACCCATTCCAGAATACAGAATGTCGAGTGTTCGACCATCTTCCTTGTATTCGAGAGTCGCATACAGGTTCTCTGTTCGATCGCTCTTGACTTCGTCTAATTCAGGAAAGAATGCGCAAACTTGTCCTACTAGATCATCATAGTCCTTCTGCGTGAATCCCCGCTCTCCACGTTTTGCATAGAACTGAATCGCTTGTAGAATGTCAAGCGAGTTCAGGTTTGTGTAGTTTCTATCCCGCATGTAGTCCATGACTGCCGCGGGGCTGACAGGCTGCCTGTTTAGCATGCTAAAGCCCGGATCCGGTTGGATGAGAACTGAGTCAATTTCCTCCTTCTTGGCGCCTCCTAGGTTCACAATTGGTTGGCGACGGTTCTGAGCAGATATTTTCACCGTCTGCCCGGCGACATTTGTAAGTGAAAGCGCAAAATCCCCACGGTCCCAAAACAGGTCCTCGATTTTGAGCTTAAGCTGAAATCGGTTCCAATCGCCCCAACGAAGGGCCAGTCCCGCCAAGTCCAAAGCGTGTAGCACAGTGCTCTTGCCAGCATTGTTGCGCCCCACGAATGCATTCAGGCGCCCTAGGTCTTTGGCGGTGACGTTCTCAAAAGCCTTGAAGTACTGAATGGTGAATTCCGAAATCAAGCTGCAAGCGCTCCTTGCGGAACCGCGGTGCTCTGCTTCCCAGGGTGAGTGAAGCCTAACATAGAATCAGCTTCTTGATAGTGTTATCGTGCATTCTAAGAGTCTTCTTGTGTTGAGCATCCTTACACAAGTGGTTGGTCAGCTGGTGCGCACACACACTACCCCACAGCAAGCCGGAACTAGCTGAGGTTCCTGAGCCTAGCCCGGAAATCCACGGCAACGCCCCCGGCTATGTCGTCAATCAGGTCGTTCAGTTCATCCTTTAGCAGGTGGAGGAAACGGTCCCTTTCACGATGCTTGGCGCCGGGATTTCGTGGTAGTTGAAATTCCGCAAGAAACGCGGTTCAAGAACATTGTAGCAAACGTATCACTCAGCGTCAAGAAACCCAAAATCAGATAGCCAACCTACTACAAACAGGCAAGCATGCACAGGTCGTCTATCTCTCTCCTCTTGGTGTTGTTGTCACTGCAAATAGTTGCGACCGCTCTTGCGCAGTCATCCTATACCTTCTCGGATTTTACGACATCCACTTGGACTGCAGAGATAAGTACGCGAGTTGTCTTCTCTGGAAAACTGACTCCAGTACCGAACGAGGCGTGTCCCAGCGGCGCCGTTTGTGTTGGCTGTGAATTCAGGATTCGACTCGAAGCAAAGCAACTCGGTTCCGAAGACTGGGAAGACCTAGTATTCCAACCAAGCATTTCGGTTGATGCTTGTCCTGGGACGGAATCACGATACCCCATCCCCCACGGAGAATTTCATGAGGACGGCACCTTTCTGATCTATTGGACTCCAGATCATTCTGGTAAGATCATGGTCAGACCGAAACTAGAAACGATCCAGGGGGACTCCTGGGTTGCATTGGCGGTAGGCCCGCCTCTCGGATGGATCACAATAGAACCAAGTCTATTCTTGGGTTTCATACCCGCGGAGTCAGTGGAGCGTCAGAATCAATACCTACTTGGTCTTGCTCTTCTTCTCTTCTTGATCTCTGTGACCGTAGTCTACGTCTCTTATCGTGCATTGCGAGGAAAGCGCGGAGACAGGCTAGCCTCAGGGCCGCGGCCCGCGACATCGCTTCCGCAGAATGGGAGGATGTTCTGCCGCAAGTGTGGAAGACAGATACCGCGCGACAGCTTGTTCTGCCAAGAATGCGGCGCTCAGTTAACACAGTGAATCGTCGTCCGTGTTCGTTATTTTGTGTGTGTGTGGGTCTCGTGGTGCGGGCGTCAGGATTTGAACCGTCTTTTTTGGATTGATTTTGTGTGTGTGGGTAGGCTGGTGCGCACACACACACTAATTACAAAGAACGAACGACGGATGACGACTGGTACGCACACACAGGAAACCTGAGCAGCACACTGCAAAGCCCATCGGCTGTCTCCGAATGAGGAATTCCCAGTTATGGAATCATAGTTCCCATCGACTACGATACTGACGACATTCCGGACATTGTGGAGTTCACAAAGTGCATTAGGAGTCTTAGAGCATTACCAAAGGACACAGTTGAAAGATGCAATCAAATCAGTCGTTTTTCAACTAATGTTAGCGGGTAGTCCGTCCGAAACCAAGTTTGCACTTTTAGAAGTCGTACATGTGGAATTCCGCTGCCCGAAGGCTTTCAATTCGCTTCATGATGGCTTCAACTTCGGCTCGCGGTAGACCTAGTTCTGTCAGCAATATCGACTCCGTGAGTGCACGGAGCTTCCTTGTAAGGGTAAACAGCTCGTCTGCTCTAGCGTATTGCTTCTTATTCTCATCAAAATGTGTGAGGTAGTTCCTTGCGTTCTTCAGTTTTTCAACGGATTCGGCGTCGAATCCAAGGAATGAGTACGTTCTTACGAGTTCTTCCAGTCTCTTTTTCAGACTTAACTCGTTGCTATCTGACAACTGATTTTGTAACCAATTCTTGTATTCGTCAGGCACCACCTTGATGATGTCCTGAAGTCGTTTTTTGTGTTGTTCTGGTGGTGATTCGTAGCCGTCAAATACCCTGCGATGATAAGATTCAACGCCCTGAATCAGGCTCAGAAATTTCTGCTGCAAGAACATATGAGGATTGTACAGGGTTCCGAAATACATGTCATATACAGGTTCGAGCAGTTCAATTTTGTCGAACCAGTTCTTCAGGAGACTCTCCAATTGGCCACGCACGCTACCCAATTCAAAAAGCATGCCGCGTCTGTTGACTGAGTCATGAGACACGCCCCAATTGACACCACTGTAAACGATCTTAATCGGACAACAAAACGATTTTCCATCAGAGAGAGTGACTTTCACAACCTCCGTGAACCCATCAATCAACTCGGGGTAAACTGGATGGCACACTGCGAACGCGAAGAAATTGCGCAGATGATAAAGCAAATCCAAGAATGTCCTTAACTGAACCTCTCTTGTCATTTCTATCGATATGTAAGGTATGTATTTGACGCTGACCTCACCTTTGCCGTGGTGCTCGGTAAACCAGAAGCCTATCGAGATTTTCGTATCTCGAACACCGGCGGTTGCTACGAAGGAAGACTTCTTGGTTATTACCAGCGTTTGTCGATCCGAAGGATCAACACTAACACCTGAAGTCCCAACCCAATCCTCAAGTTGCGGAAATGTCACCGCAAACCTGCCAAATACAATCTCCTCGGGTCTTTGAAAATGAGCCCCGATTAGAACTCCAACGATATAGAATGAAGAAGTCCTTACCCCCTCTATCCCATAGCTTGTGTCTGATTGAATACAACCGTAAAGAGTGATGGTCTCTCCTTCAATTGAGTGACCTAGTATCAGGGGAACTGATTGCGAACGAGACGCATAGGTGTCGGTTAACGCTCCTAGAAGCTCCAGTGTTATTCTACCATTGCTTTCAAACCGAAGTGACCCGGTGATGGTCGCACTTGGCTTCTCCGGTAACCACCATGATCCTTTGTACTCGGTCTTCTCCAAATCATTGTAACCTCGTGATGACTTTGTGATAGACTCGAAAGGGGCTGTGCTCTATATCAGGAAGCAGTCTATATCTGGTCCAGTTCTCGATCAGAATCTCGAAATCAAGATCAGCGACTTTGGTCATGGACTACCCTAGTCTATTTCTTGTCGGTTTCATCCTTGGGCATTGCAGATCCTTGATGAAGTTACGGCTTCCAGGCTTTCAACGCTACCGTACTTGGGGTATGGGTAGTCCCACCTTTTTCAGCAGCGATTCCAGCTGGTCGCGATCAATGAGTTCCATGTCTTCACCACAGTTTTCTTTGTCAAAGCATTCAGGAGAGAAGTAGGAGCTTGTTAAGAAATATCCACGACAGACATTGTCTTTCTTTTCTCTTTCAATCGAATGAGCGAAATCTCTCACTTGAGTAGGCAACACTCGATGAAGAATGCTTTGATGTTTGCATTGAACAACAACCTTCACGACGTTTCCGCCACTTTCGCTCTTCGATGCTCGTATGTCCACACCCTTGTCGCCAGCGCCTCCGCTCATTATGACGTTCTGGTAGCCGAGTCGTTCAAAGAGGTCCGCTACAAGCCTCTCGAAATCATACGGGCTAAACTGAGACATAGAAGGAGTTGATACAATTCTCTTCATAGCCTCTTCATAGATCACGAGCGTTGCGTCGATCTGCCTCCGGGCTCTCACGACTAGTGGATTATCTATTTCCAGCTTCTGTCCAGTAGATGACTCAAAGGGCAACGGGACCGTGGCAATCATGGAACCACCAACTTGTTCAGATAAGGCAGACAGATTTCTGATTAGGATCGGTTCAATCCAGTCGATCGATAATTGTCCAGCGATCGCAATCCGGTCTCCTCGCTTAATGGAGTGGTAAAATGGAAACCTGAGGACCTTACCTGAGGCCGATTCAGGATAGGTCACTTGAACGATTCGCTTATCGTGATGTTCTCGGTCTATGCGGACTACGCGGCCTACGAAGACTGACATCAATTCATCTGGAATCTGTCCGAGATTTAGAGTGGCTTTCATGCATCGTTTGCACAAATGAACAGTAAAACCCTCACCGATACCATTCAGTCGAGCTAAGCGAGAAACTCCTGTGGGAACCTTCACGGTTACGAGTGGTGAACTGCACGCTGAACAGCGTATCGACACTTGACCCGGTTGAGGTGTCTCTCTTGGTCTCACATTGTTCCAGAACGGCATTACACCGACCAGGTTGACCGAATACTTAATGGTGCAGATTCATATTTAGAGTTCGACATCTGCGGAAAGCAGCAACCACCTCAGAGCCGAGTCTGAACGGGCTCTCGTGCCCATTCGAATAAGGACATCAAAGATGAACTAGCGTTTTCGTCATCTCATCCAGAGCAACCGGGTTCAAAGCGAGCGCTCGCGTAGCAGTCCTGTCCGCCCTGAGTGTCGCATTCGGAGAGAGATCAAGGTCCTGTGAATTGATAGTTCGCTGTTAAAGTTCGCTCCATCCCGTTGATCTTTAGAAAGGCGATGGCCTCGAGGCGAATCTTAAGGCTGTTTCTAGGTGTAAATTCGGTTTCATATACGCCTACTGAAATCACCCAAGAGGACGTTTCGCCAACTCGTAAAAGAAAACGTGGCTGACTTATCGTCTTTTCCCCAATGGCTCGCGCATCTACTTCCCTGATTCCCTCAATCTTTGTCTGGATCTCTCCTGAAATCGTCAGATCAAAAACTCCACGATTCGTGTAACTCACACTGTAAGCAAGTTCATAGAACGTCACGCCCTTGACAAGAAGGGGAGAAGATACCGCAATTATTATCTTGAACTCCAACGGCGGAAAGAACGCACAATAGAATAGAACCGATACGCCAGCGATGACAATAACCAACGCAACTCCTAATGCTCTCTTGGATAAGGTCTTCAACATGACCCCAACAATAATCTTAGAAGCTGAGATTTAAGACCTAGCGCGTTCAACAAAAGCTAGTCTACTAATGTCCGATAGGAGTTCTATTCTCTGTTTTGTGGTTCCGCCAAGGCCGTCCGGTGCTATGTAGGCGGATCTGTGTCTTTTAAGCTGGCGGGTTGGAGCCGCTTGAATTGATTCGCGGAATGGAAAACTGGGCGCGAAGAGCGCGGGCTAGGCCCACTAAGAGGGTAACGAGAACTAGAGCGCGGGAGTTGTGCCCGGCAGCAGCAAGTACGAATGTGCCGTCTGTTGTCTAGTGAGAAATATTAGCGGATCTTCAAAGGCGCTCCTTGCGAACCTTGTTCAACGCTTGTAGTAGTACAGGTCGTAGCCTGTAAAGAACTCCTCCCGCCCGAAACGGGTTCTATAATCCAGACTTGCAAGTTTTCGTAAGGATCTCTTCCCGAGAGAATCAGGAATTGAGAAGAGGCGACGTCCTCTTCTCAGCTTATGATCTGCTACCATTGACAAGAGGTGCTCTGCGAAAAACTCGTCGACTTTGCTTGATGTATCAAGTATCGCGATAGGCATTCGGCGACGTGACGAAAACATGGCGAGCTTATCACCGTAAGAGTCGCAAAGAGTTCGGCATTCAACTTGCGCGCGTATGACTTGGCCTGTGAAATGACCCTTGAGCTGAGAGGGTCAAATCTCACACCAGATGCCTTTCTCTTGGTTTCAATCACTAGTAACGGTGTGACAGAGTTCTTGTATCTTGCTGTCAACACGATGTCGGCACGGCCATCCACAGGGTGCTCCAAACTGACATCGAGGATCTGTAGCTCATCCGTACTCCTTCCTGCTCGACCTTTTTCGATAACATTCTTGATAGCTCGATAGGTTTCGGCTTGAACCTCGATCTCTCGGAAGAGCGGCATCTTGCCCCGATAGAGTTGGTAAGCAAGCGATCAAAGACTTGGGTCTTTTCCCCATCTGAATAGGGCCTGATGACCTCGGGGATCTTAGGAGATTTCAAGATACGTATCATGAGATTCAGGCAGACCCCGGCGCGAGAGGATTGGAACAGGCTGCCGTCTACAGGAAGAACGCCAGACTAATGATGATCATCGGACTTGTAGTAGTGTCTCTTTTTCGATTAGGCCTCTATTGTGGACCAAGTGACCGAAGTCTGTGCATACAATGGCGGCCCAAAGGTTGAGCTGGAACATGCGGCATGTTGCTTGGCACGCAAACTCGATGTCATTCGAATTCCCGACCGCTGCTGGTGGACGTGGGACCACTGGTACTACTTCACAGTTCGCGTCCGTGTTCCTCTAGCTGTTGAAATTTGAACCCTCGTCAAGTTGAACCCATTCGATATCATGAGGAACGGCTTTCATTCGGGACAGGAATTCTTGCTACTCTCTTAGGACAGGTTCGATTACATTCGCGACCAGGAGAGCTGCAGATCTTTGAACGTTTAGGAAAGTGTCGTTGCTCAGATCCTCTAGAGAAAGTGTCACGGTATCAAGCAGG
>Ga0315289_10014551_pt1 | contig 10979 bp, 11 predicted proteins | sample YL17G11_40_MG_FD_203452 | JGI IMG/M metagenome (GOLD analysis project Ga0315289, IMG submission 203452) | Sediment microbial communities from Yellowstone Lake, YNP, Wyoming, USA - YL17G11_40 | ecosystem: Environmental > Aquatic > Freshwater > Lake > Sediment | place: USA: Wyoming | collected...
CGTGCTGCAGACTGCGCGCGGCGGCCGGAGCGTTACGCGGCCACTGGGTAGGGCAGCTGGATTGGAGCTCCAGCTGGTGCTGGTGCTCGAGCTTGCGACCCGCAGCCCGTAGGGCAAGGGTCGGGGGAGAACGTACGCTGTTACAGCGTACTCCCGCTAGTTGATACAGCGAGAGCCAGCCATACAATACTAGATCAAAACGGTCACGAATTTGACACCACTCTCCTCATCGAGCTCAAGCTGGGCGTTGGTTTGTGGTTTTCCTGGACCGCAGTTTGGTCCAAAAGCAAATAACACGCTGTTGCAGCGTGCCCGCACCTTGTGCTTCAACTGCTAGCGAAAGCTGACCGTATATGTAAGGTGGCAGTGGGATCGCCACCATCATGGACAAACAAAAAACCGGGTTCGCGACCCAAAGCAAGATAGCCACTCGCTTCGGACGAACCCGGCCCTTTTCTCTCGATTAACATTCGAGTGCTGGTGTTCCAGCATGTGTTGGGTTTCTGCATTCTTTGCGTGGTCTGTTCACACTGAAAAACTTCTGGAGTCCTACCATTAGACGACTACATCATATGGCGATGTAGATAGGATTTGAACCCATATTACCAGAAAGCTGACATTCCACCAAAGGTCTAGCAGCCCCATGTTGACGCTAAGGCTGTTGAGCAACAGACTGACATGTAAGGAGGTCACGTAACCGCAGCGCGGTTGGCTATCTCCGACAGCAACAACAACATCAAGACTGGCTCAACTGGAAACACTTGTCAAAGAGCAAAGGACCAAGCTACAGATCCAGCTTGTGGATGTACTCCTGGAACCTCATTCCGATCTCCCCCTCCACGACTTCCACCGCATTGGCCCGCTGGCGGGCCTGCTTCACGGACTTGATGAGGTTGTCCACCCTCTCAAGATAGGCCGCTTTCTGCGCGGGAGTCAACATCCCATTCCACTTCTGGGTGGTGTAGACACCAACCACCTTGCTGTCATCCCACTTCTCGATCTGCGCGGGATGTTTATCAGTGGCGGCGTAGAGGACCTTGAAATTGAAATCTTTCTCGGTCTTGGTCACCTTCTCGGGGTGCTCGGCCTTGTAGACACCATCCCCCTTGCCAGGGTCTGCCGCCCAGCTGATCCCGGGCGGCATCGTGGGGGCCTGATCGTAGACCGCGCGGACCGTCTTGAGCCGATCTTCCATTCCTAGCAGGAAGGTCGCCGGAAGGTCCTTGGCCAGGACCTCGCCATCAACGATGAGGTCGGCCATGGCCACCTGGTTGGTCTTCTCCTTGGCCAGCAGGCCATCGAAGTACTTCATGGCGGCCTGCCAGGTCCAGTTCAATTTCTCCCCGACGGTGGTGACCAGCTCCTTGCGGACCTCGCCCGCGGCTTCTTCGTTTTCCCGGTCCGCCGATACCATTTTCAAGGTTCGAATGGACCCCTGGAAGTGGTCTGCCTTCTTGGTGAAGGTGACCACGCTCTCTTCGGCGATCTTCACGAACTCGCCCTTCAGGTCGCCCTCCACCGCCAGCAGCTCGTGCAGTTTCTGTTTACGCATTGTAATCCTCTCTTTCGTTGTCAAAACCAAAGTCAAAGTCAAAGGTCGCGGAGTGTAACAAAATTTCAATTGGTTCGCAACTACGTATTTTTGAGTTTTCGAAGAGCTCCCCGCGGGTTTCGAATTCTGCGGAACTTCTCGTGGCGACGTGGCGATGCCAGCAACCCTGGTTTTTAGGGTTGAATCGCCGTGCACGTTGTTGCAACGTGCTATCCAATAGGATTAGGATAAAGAGCTAGTTGCGAATAAGGCAAAAACAAAGGCTGTTGGTCACTCTATTTCCAGCTCCGCCAGCTCGAGGCGACTCAGTTCATATTTGAGTTCGCCATTGGCTTTAGGAGCTACGACTATCTCCCGGGAAAACGCGGGTAGCGAGGTGAGCCTTGCAGGGGCGAAGCCACCTATTTCGGGGACGGCACCCAGCGAGCCGAGCGCCCGCGTTTCCGCCAAGTACCTGCTGTTACAGCAGGCTGCGGCAACTCTAAAGTAATGCGCAATGTCTGACCAACGTACGGACAGTGGATCCTGAAGCAACTGCCCGTTGGTTCCATGGGTTATGCCGTAACGGCATATGAGGCCACCAAAAAGGTGCATAACTCATGGGAGTTGCCGCGGTTGCTCCTGTACTTTGTGCCTTTTATAAAGTGTAGGGCAACTTCGGCAGCTCGCATGGGATTGGGGGGAAGGGGGAGGGGAGGGGTAGGGTATGCCTTCCTGTTCCAGGAAGCAAAGCCAGCAAAAGAAAGCTGCATACATCCGTTTCTCCGGACGCCAAGAGCGGAGCGCCGCAGCTCGCTGCTTATCGCGTAGTTTGCGATAACCAGCGGCGAGAAGCGTAGCGGGTGGCGGTAGGAGCAATCGTGGTTTGGGGTTTGAAGTTGCTTCCCCTATGTAAAGAGCAAGCCTCCCGGGTAAAGGAGACGCACATGTGTGCGTCCCCCAGGGGGGGAGGTTTGCCCAGGGATAGGGCGCGGGGGGGGGTTTACTTCTTGGCGAGGAGCGCTGCGTCGAGGCGCTCCAGGTGCGCTACGATGCTGGAGGCGAAGACTTCCATCTTCGCTTCCAGTGCCGCCGCATCGCCCGCGCCGCCGACAGGCGTCGCGACCGGGGACTGGGTGGGCACGCTGAAGGTAGCGGGGGTGAACTTCCCCCCGTTCGCCGCCTTGGCCTTCGCGGCCTTGGTCGCGAGATTGGCGAGGAAGGCCTCACCGATACCTTTGGCTCCGACCTTCGACACCGGGGCCACTGTGAACCCGTCGGCGTTGGCGATTCCCTCTCCCAGCTTCTTATTTGCCGACGAGGTCCCCCACGCGTGCCCGGCCCAGAGGGAGCCGCCGCCTACGACCAGCGCGCCGGTCCCGAGGACCAATGCGCTCTTGGTGCCGTCGGCCATCCCTATGGCGACGGAGGGGGCGAGGCTGCTGGCGGCCTGGCTGGTGACGGCGGCGCCAATGAGGTTATCGAGGGAGGCGAGGGAGGAAGAGGTTGCGGCGCCGAGGGCGCTACCGAGGGAGGAAGAGGCGGAGGAGGAGGCAGAGGCGCCCAACATCGCGGTCAATCCGAATAGATCCAACATGGTAGTCTCCTTTCTTGGACCCAGGTACCCACATACCTAGTTCCAAGAAAGATTCTTGGAATGTCCCCCGCGACCCAGATCTGTGGGGATCTGGTGGGTCGCATCGAGCCCTTGGGGGGTAACGGCTTCTCGACATAGTCTTATACCCCAAAAACACCCCTATTTTCGGAGGTTTTGGGGTCTTGAGGGGGTATGGTAGGGGGGTAGGGTGTAAAGGGGTGTAAAGGGGTAAAAAGGGGTGAAAAGGGCATAAAAAGGAGGGAAGGGTGTGTGGGCACCCCTCCCTCCCCGCGTCTAGCCCTCTAGCTTCTTGGGGACTATCCGCACTTTCCGAAGTTTGCCCTTTCGGGCCTGATTGGCGACCTTGCCCAGCTCAAGCCGCCATTGCCTGACAGCCTCGCCTTTTTCCAGCTCGGACCGGTCGTCGAATACCAGCCCCTGGGTGGCGAGTTGGTCGTCAAAGAGCTGCTCGAGCTCGGACGGCCCCTCGATCTCATACAGGGGCTCGGGGATATACCCCGACAGCCCTGGCTTGGGTGCCCCGCAACTGTCCAGGATGGACAGCGCTTGGGCACAAGCGTAGTTCGACTCCCGGTTGAAGTTGATGAGCAGCGCCGCGGTGCCCATCAGGCATATTTCGACCCCCCCAGGGGTCATGAATCGTACCCCCGGCGGCAATCCGCTCTCGGTGTAGGTGACCACCGTGGCCCGCTGGGGGTTTGTCTCCCCGGGCTCGGGTACCGCGCCCTCGACGATGCCTCGGGCGGCGTCTTCGAAGGTGGAGCACCACCATTCATAGGCCACTCCCCGTACCTCCCTACCCTTCAGGGCTTGTTCCCGGACGTGAACCGGGAACTCTGGTAGTATTTTGTCCATCAGGTACGGGAGCACGTAGCCTCCCATGAGAAACCAGAGTTTGGCCCAGCTTTCCCTGGGGACGCTGATGCTCCCGAAAAGACTACCCAGCGCTTCCATCAGCGCTGGTACGTCCAGGTTGGGATTCCGGACAAGTTTGACACAGATCGTGTTGTTCATCTGGCTCTCTCCTCTCTTTCGGACAGATCCCCCAGCGGAGCCTTAGCTGGTGGGCGAAAGTGAAGCGAAGAAATGCCCATCCCGAGCTGTCACCCGGGATGGGCACCTGACCAACAACGACAGACCGAAATCAAATCAATCTGCCGTCTGACATAGCATGTGCCATGTCTTATTCTTATACCAGATTCGCTTGTTATTATTGGAGGCACCTAAAAAGAAACGCTTCCACCCGCCTTGGTAGGGGGTGGAAGCGTTTCAACGAACAGGACTTTTTTCCTGAGGCCTCATGGGCTCCCTCAGGAGAGTGCAGGGGATTTATCCCCCGCAAGTAGTATCGTCCTCTTGGTACTCTCCCAGTGAGAGCTTCCCGGTATCTGGACGGCCTATACCGGTAGGGGCCAAGCACCTCCATGTGCCCCGACGGAGCCTGGTCGTGAACTATCACCCCGGCCAGGAGGGGAAGCCCCAAAGTGTATTGCTACACTTTTTGGCTTACTTACTTATACCACTTTCAGGGCCTACTTTAGGCATTCTTGAACTTCATGACCACCCTGCTACCGTCCTTTAGATACACCCCAATCTCCAAGCCCCCGGTATCCTCGATCCTCTCAATGCACTCGCAGCGGACCTCTATCCTGTCCAGTCCGGTCTGTGAACAGTAAAAGCTTGGAACCTTCTCTATGACCAGATGCTGGCCGCGTGATCGAAAAGTATCATAATTGTGCCGTAAAACCAGGTGCGGGGTGTTCAGGTTCCTGCCAGCGCTGGTGCTCATGACGAAAGCATAGATGTTGTCGTCCCGTCTGCCCAGCCTCCTGGCCCTGCCGCGCCCTGGCCGGGGGAATATGGGCGGAAGGGCCATCCACTTGGTGGATACCCCTTCCAGATCAAACCAATCCACCCGGTGTAGCCTAGATCTGTTCGTTCGAAGCAAGTTGATCTTGGCGCTCTTTGGGGCCATCAACGGCCTGACAACGCCCTTGCAACCGGGACACGACTGTTCGAGCTTTCCCTGCTGAATCAGGTGAGCGGTCTCTAGCAGGGGGGTGAATTCCTCCCCACACTTTCGGCAAAGCATGGCTCTTCCCTCTCTTTCTCGCCTTCTACCCTTTTCTTCTCTTCAGCCCTGTCCATGATCTTGAACTGGCGCAGGAACTTGTTCACCGTACCCGGAGTGAAGCATACCTGGGTGAACGGCAGGTTGTTGACCAGGATGCTGGCGTAGGACTTGCGCTTGCTGTACTCCTCGGTGATCTTCCGATCCAGGATGGCCACTACGCCGTAATCATCCATGGTACGGAGAAGACGACCAGCTGCCTGCAGGACCTCCATCACCATCTTCGGGACGTCCATCTTCATAAATGCCGCGTACCCACTTCCGCACTTCTCGATGTACTGGTCACGCAGGGCTTGGTACAGCAGATCCTCACGTGAGGGAAAAGGAACCTTGGCAATCATGACCAACCTCAGCTGGTCGCCTTCGACACTGACGCCTTCCCAGAAGGTCTTGAGAGCGAACAATACCGGTCTTTTCGAGGACCGAAACTCACGCTCAGCTTGCACGGGTGACGTTTCACCTTGCACGATGACGTGAAACTCCCCTGCTCTCATGATAGCTCGAAAACGCGTGACAACCTCATTCATCTCGTTTTCGTTGGTGAACAACGCAAATGCGTGCCCTCCGGAACTGTCGCAGAGACAGTACATTTCCTTGGCCATCTCGTCGAAGTACGTGATCAGGGCGTCCTTGTACTCGACCTTGAGCTCTTTTTCCTTGCTCGGATGAATGGGAACCGTTCTGGTCAGGTAGAGCATCGCCCTTCGGGCATAATCGAATGGGCTCGATTCGATGTGGGTATCGGTCTTGGTGGGGTCGAAGCCGAGATCGCGGTGGATGCGATCGAACGAGTTGGAAACGGTGATGGTGGCCGAGAACGCCACGACCTGGCGGTGCGGGAACAGCAACGAAGACAGTATTGGCCCGATGTCGATGGGGCGCTTGGAGAGCGCCTTGCTCTTGGTGGCCTTGGATGGGAACTCCACGTACCTCAGGGAGCGCTCGTTGGGGTCGTCCAGCTCCAGATATTCCAGGGTAGCGGCGACCTTCTTGAGCCTCCCGATGAACCGGAAGGCGCGGGGCTCGACGTTGTCCATGTTGGTCTGCGCGGCGCCGTAGAACCAACGGATACGCTGGACTTCGTCTCCAGGAGCGCTGCGCCCCTGGGCAAACTTCGCCATCGAAGCCAGGTAGTGGGTAACGACCTTGATGCTAGACAGCATGCCGCTGACCCCCTCCAGGGCCTCTTGTGCGACCAATACCCGACTTCGTTCCTGCGGGGTGAACTGCGCGAAGAGCTGCTGGTTCTGCGTGGACAGGGCGTCCAGATATTGCGACGCCTCCGCCGCCTCGAGCGAGTCTGTTTTCCAATATTCCTCTGTCGTCCGGTCCAGAACCTCACTTTCTTCCATGTCCGAGATCAGTCGCGCAATGCGCCGCTCGGTCAGTGTCTCGGTGAAGGCATTTCCATACGCATCTTGGGTTTTGTGCGCTTCGTCCATCAGTAGAACATCATACGAAGGTAACAGCTTCCACCCGAACCGGATATCCAGCCCGGTGATGGCGTGGTTGGCCACCACGATCTGGGCTCGGGCGAGCTCGTCGCGAACTCGGACGAAACGGCAGCTTTTTGATCTCGCGCAGTAGCCCTTTCCGGGGCAGTCTTCCGCGCTGACCTTCAACCACACTTCCGGCGGGCAGTTGAAGGGGTGCTCCGCTCGATCCCCGGTGTGTGAGTCCCTGGCCCAGGCGGCAAACCACTTGGGCACGTCCAGCGCTGTCTTTCCGTGCTTGTCCGGCTTGGCCAGCGAGTCGTACAAGGTTTCACACAGGTAGTTCGAGCGGCCCTTGGCCAGGGCGTAGGTAAAATCGACGCCGTGGTCAGCGAGCTGGGCCTGGAGAAAAGGCAGATCTTTTTCAAAATACTGAGACTGTAAAGCGATTGTAGCGGTTGAGACCACCACCCGCTTCTTCGACAGGACCGCCGGGATCAGCGCGGCCAGGCTCTTGCCCGTGCCGGTTCCGGCTTCGGCGGTGATGTGATTCCCGGTTCTCAGCGCTTTTTCAATAGCTTTCGCAAGGCTGAGTTGTGGTGGCCTGGTTTCGCGGACGATCTGCGCGGGCGTTGGTCCGAGGAGGTCCTCAGAGTCGAGGTTGCAGCCTTGTCCGCAGACGAGGCAGGTTTTCGAATTGGCGTAGGGCCAGGTTCGCTGGCAGGCGTTGCAGAACATTTTTCACTCCTTGGCAGCAAGGCGTTCAGCCTGTTCAAGTTATGGTAAATCAATGGAGCGCACTCCTTGGTGCGTTGGCAACTTCGATTGTATTCCGCGTCCTTGCAGATTACGCAAGGATCCTGCATGGGAGAGGGGATCAGTCGGATGTCTTTGCCACCGATGCGAACATTGGGTTGGTGCATGGAGACATTCAATTGCTTGTAGAAGTTGACCACCTCCTTGAGGAACCTCTCGTAGGATTCGAGCTCCTCCTCCGATGGTCCGACTACGATTTGCTTCAAGCTTGCCGCCTCGGGGCAATTCTTCCCGTGCTTGGGGCACTGGTTTACGGCGTAGATTCGGATGTGCATGGTTTCCCTCTCTCCCTCTCGCCTATACGCGTTGGATCCATCCGGGGATCGCCTGTTTCAAGTAGCGCATGTGCGCTTTGAAAACTTCCCGCTCCTCTTTCCGCCTCAAAGCATACAATGGATGAAACAATGGGTACACATAAAAGCGTCGCGCTTCGACATAGAATGGCTTGCCCGCCAGCTTGATGATCTTGTCTTGCTTCACCTGCTTGCTGAAGCCCAGCTTGTAGGCGAGCATGCGCAATGCGGTATCACCCATGGGTACGATGATCTTCGGACGGATCAGTTGGAGGGTTTTCAGCGTCCAGGGCCAACAGGCCTCGAGCTCGTCGGGGTTGGGGATCCGGTTGTCGGGGGGCATGCAGCGCACCAGGTACGAGACGTAGCATTCCGATAGCAACAACTTGGTCTTCCTGGCGGTATCCCGGAAGTCTTCCCCGGCTCGGCCGATCAGCGGCCTACCCCTCATGTCCTCCGTCTCCCCCGGGGCTTCCGCCAAAAAGACGACCGCGGCGTTCGGGGCTCCCTCTCCCGGCACCGTCTGCTGGCACCCCGCTCTCAGGCGGCACTTCTGGCACTCCTTGATCCCCTGGTGCAGGATCGCCAAAGGGCTGCACGATTCTGACATTCGGTCCACGGAACTTTTCCACATTCAGGGCCTCCAGAACCATGTGCAGTAAGAAGTTTTCCGCCTGGCGACCTTCACTGTCTATGAAGTACAGGATATGCCGGACGCCCTCCTTCGAAGCGTCCTCTAAAAGATTCCACACCTGGTTGTTGCGCTTCAGCTTGCGAAATACCGGCTTCTCGCGGTTTTCCGCCAAAAATACTCGTTGGAGCGCGGATAGGCTGCGAGAGATGGGTACCGCGAGCTGACCCTCCTTGTTCTTGCACAAGGTGCAGCGGTGCTTCATCTCCGGGGTGTATAGCGTAGCGGCGAAGCGAACGTGCAGGACCTGGTCGTAGTTCTTCAACATCTTGTGTGTGAGCGCCTGATGGGCGGGATCGTTCATGCGTGGGTCACCATCAGGGATGAGGACCTTCCAGTAGTCGAATCCATCGGCGCGGAACTCGAAGCTAGTTTCCGCGCCTTGCCCTTCCCACCATTTGACGATTTCCTCGGAATGCACCAAAAAGGACATTCATGCCTCCTGCGCCAGACGCAGCTCGTGCTCTATGGTTCGATCGTCTCGCCCGTGGCTGCCGAGCTTACGCGTGCTGGGAATCCAGACTAGTGGCAGGTTACAACTTGGGCACTCGAATCCTGGGCCTGTGCCAAAGACATGTTGAAGTTCCTTAGTTTTCTTGCACAGGAAGGTGAAGTTCCACTTCGCTGCCCCGGTACCAGTAACAATCTTGGAGTCCATTGGTTTTTCTCCTAAAAATGTAAAAGTTCAAGTGAAATAGCGCAAGCGTCGCGCCTACTTAGATATCTCTATTTTTTACCACGGAATCAAGATAAATCTCACTTGAAACGCCGTTACGATAACCTACCATTCCTGCAAAGGAGAATACATGATCACTGAGCCACAACCCACTCCCGCGGACATCAGCTCTTTTCAACGCACCGCCCCGCTCGACGCGGCGGGCGCCGCAATCAAGACGTTCATGGGGCAAAGCGACCCGCTTTCCTTCACGAAAGGTTCGTCAATCCCCAGGAACGAGGCCGCGCTCAAGGACGAGCGGCTTCCGCAAACCGAGATGCGGGCCTCGGAAACGGAAAGCGCACTCCAGAGCGCCCTCGACGCGCTCGATTCGCTGCCGGAAAAGACATGGGAACAGCGGTTGAAGGACGTGGAGTGCACCAAGGAAAAGGCGACGCAGATCATCGACGCCATCTTGACCAAGGGATTCTACGAGGAGACGTACAAGCTCACCAGCAAGGTCTCGGTGACCTTCAAGACACGGAGCTTCGACCATCAGGAGAAGGTACAACAGATCATCGAGCGTGACAGCCCGCAGTTCATGGGCACGGTCAGCTTGATAATGACCAAGTACAACCTGGCCGCTTCGCTCTCCAAGCTGGGCAATACCCAGTTCGAGGTGAACGAAGACGGTGGGTACCCCAAGGCTTTTGCCTTTATCTCGAAACTGCCGTACATGCTGTACAACGTGCTCATCCAGAAGCTTAGCAAGTTTGACCGTTTGGTTCTGTCGGTCATGGATGAGGGTGCGCTCGAAAATTTTTGAAGGACCCGTGGGGAAATTCCCGCGCGACCTATCTGGCGCGCGGGATTCCGGTTCCCCCACGGGGGGCGTTCATGGACCAGGTCATGTTCGAGTTGCTGACACGAGAGCGGCGCGAACGCATTGTCATGTGGGAGTACTCGACCACGGCGATGGGCTTGTTCCTGGGTGTTCCCAAGGAGCAGTTGCGGGCAGTGATCGAACCACTGAAGAAGGATCTGGCGAGTGAGCTGTTCCAGCGGGACCTGCTCATCGACAAGGTGCGTCAGAAGCTGGTGCAAAGGCGCGATGAGACCCGGGAGATGCGTGAGCGGATTGAGCGGTTGGATAGCATGTCGACGACGCCAATACCAACACCAGCACCAACACCAGCACCAGCACTAGCGCAATCCAGGAAGTAAAAAGGTGAGGTACCGATGCCCCGCAATCTAGACCAGGTGATGGAGCAATACCGTAATGTGGGGAACATGAACATTTCCACCCCACAACCACCACCATATGTAATACCCAACGCTTTTCGGGCTCCATCCTACGGCCCGCCACCCCAGATGATGCAAATGGGTGGCGATCGCTTTGGCGCCATGGTCGGGCGCTACGGCGGCTATGACGACATCGTGGCCTCCCGCGCGCGGCAGAGCGCTGGGACCGCGGGTAGCTGGGTAGGCGCAGCGGCGGGTTTCGGGGTGGGAATGGTTGGTGGGCCCAAGGGTGCTTTCTTGGGGGCTGGCACCGGAGAGTTTCTGGGCGGGCTGGCCGGTACCGCCCTCGGGTACGTGCCCGGTATCAGTCACGCATTTCGTGGGTACCAAAGGCTGATGCACGGCGGGGCCATCGAGCAGATGGCCGCGACCAACACCATGCAGCAGGGGATGTACGGGCGTGTGTCACTGGGCGCGGGGGCCATGGGCGCTGGCGGAGGCGGTATCAATCCGATGGCCGCGCACGAGCTCATGCAGTCGTTCAGCCCGCAACGCGGCGGGTTCGACCG
>Ga0315289_10014552_pt1 | contig 10979 bp, 7 predicted proteins | sample YL17G11_40_MG_FD_203452 | JGI IMG/M metagenome (GOLD analysis project Ga0315289, IMG submission 203452) | Sediment microbial communities from Yellowstone Lake, YNP, Wyoming, USA - YL17G11_40 | ecosystem: Environmental > Aquatic > Freshwater > Lake > Sediment | place: USA: Wyoming | collected...
TCAGGATGGACCGACGCAATTTTTTATGGAAAGCAGCAATGCGCTGTTGCATCGCGGTTTGAACGAGCTGCGACCGCAGCGTTTTGGCTTGGCTAAGTTGGTGGCAAGTGCTGCCCGGCAGCTAGCCTATCAAAGTGCCGAGCCGGTGACTGGGACCACGATCGTCATGCCTTTGACTAGCTCAGCGGAAGCGGAAGACGTGGCCTCTGCTTTGGTCGGCCTGCCCAACGTTGATATTGTGCCGGCTCTCATGCCTAGTCTCTTCGAGCAGTTAGCCCAAGTCCGGGGCCGCCGTGTGGTGGTCGTAGTGGGCGAGGGTGAACTTCCAGCCCCGGCGCCCTACCTTCGATTCTCCCAGACCTTGGCTCAGCAAAATCCCCAGCTGGAGCAGCGCTTCTGCCAGGAGTTGGTGGCAGTACTCGGTAAGGCACATGGCGAATTGTTGCCGGCCGGTTTCGAGCGCAGTCGGTTAGTGCTCGAGGAGCGCCCAGGCAAGGCGGTGCAGCTGCATATTGCTGAGCCGACCCTCAAGACCCTCAGTAAGGTTTGGCAGGCCCAGGCGCAGCGCATCGGTGTAGAACCGGCGCGGCATCCACTGGCGGCACCCGCAGGTTGGGGGATCGGGGGACTGGTGTTGGCGGCGGACCAACGTCAGGGCAAGGCAAACAATAAGACGTATGGGTCTGCAGTATCTTTTGCGAGCATAAGCGTTCGGTTAGCTACTTCAACGGTGCAGATTGATACTGGCCGGATCTTGCGCGAGATCGCCGCGAATTGGTTGGCAGAGACGGCGGATTTGGATATTTCAAAGCTGCGGCGCCTCGTGATCAGCGTTCCTTGGATGGCGGCGGCCGTCACGATCGGAGGCTGTTTTTCCATCAAAGGCAGTCCCTTTCCCGCACTGACTTATCCAGATTATTTGCAGGGCTGGCAACCTCAGCTCACGGCGCTGGAGCTGCTCTCGCAGGGTTCAGGGCCGTCGCTTTTCCTGCATATGGGGCGCTTTCCCGACGTGCATATGGCGGCAAGATGGAACTGAGGATCCAACGAGTAGGCGATTGTGTGGTCGTGGACCTGCCCGCGGCGCTGTGCTTTTATGAAAGCCGCGCTGAGACCGTAATCGAGCAGTTAGGTAAGATCGCAGAAGACCTGCATCGTCAGGCGCGTCCGCTCACTAAAGGTGTCTTGATACTGCAGCAGGGCGTTGCCGACGACCGCCTACCATCATGGCTAGACGAATTGGCATCAGTCTGCCTTTTTAACGACCTTGTACACCGCATCGATACCTGGCGGTGGTTATTGTCTTTGATTCGCAATTCACCCGTGCCTTGGGTCTATGCTGCGGCGGACTCCTGCCTTGGCAGCGCCTGGGAGCTGGCCCTCTCTTGTCAGCGCCGTTATTGGTATGCAAGTCGAGCTGAGATCGGCTTTCCTGAAATAGCTGCTGGCGCGTTTCCTCCGGGGGGCGTACTGGAGTCTCTAAATAAGCGCACCGGCAGGACCAGAGAGCGCTGGCAAGCGCAGCCAGTGTTTAGTGCCCCAGAGGCTCTAGCTGATGGCTTGCTGGATTTCTGTTCGGATGCCCAGGATTGGATGGTACGGGCGTCTACCATGTTTCATGACATGCTGCGCTCCAGTCCAAGCTCTGGGGTGCGAGAGCTGCGGCGCCAGCGAGTCCGAGACGACCAAGCTAAGAGCGATGAGCAGTCGGGTCGGGCCGCCTTTGAACAAATCGAGGGCGTTTGGCGCCGGGAGCGGGCTGGGACGGCAATGCCGCCAGTGGCCTGGGAGTACTGTTGGCAGTTGATTAAAGAGCGGGGCAGACTTAAGCAGGGGGCTGATCTTGGGCAGCTGGTCTGTTTAATCGCCTCGCAGCATCTCTTGTCCGTGGGCTACTCGCTGTGGTTAAGGTCCTCTGCGATAGCCGCGAGGGGCGCAGAGCCCCTACGTGCGGCCTTGCCAGTGTTGCCGCCGGTGATTATCGACCTTAGCGAAGCAGCGCCACCGACCGCGGTTATCTTAGGATTGCTGCGGTCCTCGGTGCCGGTGGTTTTCGCTGCCGCGGCGAGCCGAGACTTGGCGATCGCCATCAACCTGCAGTTCAGTCGGTTGGAGCGGACGGTGGGCTTGGCTAAGGCCTATGAACTTTGGGAACGTCAGGTGACATGGTATCAAGGTGTGCCTAACCCGGGCCTAAACCTTGTTTTGCGATGGACTCTAGACGAAGCATTTCATGTGGCGATTGGCGCAGATGATTGGCGATTTTTGCGTCTAGAGGGCAATGCTGGAGCGGCAGCCCCCGGCGCGGTAGAATGGGGGCAGTTGGCTGACCAAGCACTGCCGGCAGCGGTGCAAAGCATTCTGGCGCAGGTCTGCGACACCGTCATTCACGTCCAGCAGCCGGCCAATTCACTGCCAGCGTCGGTGCATATCAGATCGCTATTCTTCGAGGAAATGCTCCAGTTATGCCGCTACACTGATGGTGATCTCAGCCTGCTATCCGGCCAGCTAAAGGCATCCGGGTGGGGCTTTGCAAGCGACGACGATAACTGGGATCGTTTCCTGCGTACACGTTTTGATGCCTACCGTTTTGATGCTGCGGCGGCTAGTTTGGGTGAGCGTTCAGTAACTCGTGGGCATTGGGAAATTTCCTCTTGGAAGCAAGCTAAAGCGGAGGCGAAGCGGGCTGCGACCACAGACTCGCGGTGGAACAAGGTGGCGGTCAGCCAACATATGGCGCTGTTTCTCGGGCTCCTGGCCAACCTCCTTGCCAATAGCAGGCGTGTGTCCTCACCTGAGATCGCGGACTATCTGTGCAGTGTGGCACTCGGCTTGCCCATTTCTTTTGGCAGTTCATTAACCTTCCTTCGTCGGCGAGGCCGCCGGCGGGTCGAGCATTACGCGGCGTTGCATTGGCCGCGCGTGCCGATGACCAGGATCACCCATGCACCCTTGTTCTAGTCCAAGTGTTCCTAGTTTTCGCGGGCGGATCAGAGAACGTATTGCCCAAGTCGGGAGCAGCCTTTGTGTAGGCGCGGATCCGCACATGGACAAGCTACCGAAATTTTTTGCGCATTGCGTTGCGACGGAGGGTACGGAAGCTTTCTTGATGCGTTTTTCTCAGACCCTTATCGAGGCCAGTGCCGGACAGGTAGCTGCGATAAAATTTCAGAGCGCCTTTTACGAAGCGCACGGCGCGCTTGGTTTCGCCGTGCTTACGCGAGCTCTGGCTCTGGCACGGGCGCATGGCTTGATCACGATCCTAGACGCTAAACGCGGTGACATCGCCTCGACGATGGCAGCTTACGGTCAGATGGCGTTCGATACTATGGCGGCGGACGCTCTAACCATCATGCCCTACATGGGAATGGACAGTGTTGCACCTTTGCTGCCTTGGCTGACGAAAGGACACGGGGTGTATGTGGTGTGGATCAGTTCAAATCCCAGCGGGGCCTTAATCCAAGACGCTGCGGCCGAGCCGCTGCTAGATGCCTTGTTTGAATATGTCTCTGAAGCAGGAGTGAGCGATGCCCTGGGCTTAGTCCTCGGTGCGACTAAGGTCGAACCATTGCCCCTAGCCCTACTGCAGCGCCTGAGGTTGACGAGTTTGCTAATGCCTGGAATTGGCGCGCAGGGTGGCATGGTGACGGCAAGGATCCGTGAATTAATCGCCAGCACTGGGACAGTGCTGGTGCCGCAGTCAAGGTCCCTCACGGCTTATCCTGAAGGAGTGTCTAGTTGGGCTCAGTACCAAGACGTCGTCTCGCTGCGCATTCAGGAGGCGAAGCTGCAACTGCACCCCTAGCCTGCCAGCTTTTGGAGGGTCATACCGTTGAGTATCGCGGCGGCGACATCATGCCAGCCTATGGTGTCTAAGGCGCGCAGCACCGGCGGTAGGAGGCGAACCCCCTCGGCTCCACGCATATCATTTTGCCAGGCGATGCCCTTGAGCAGCTGTTCGGCCTGGCCTTTGTCGCCGTGCCGGCAGGCCAGTTTAAGCAGCGTGAAGACGATCACTGGGTGATCGGCGAAGCGTGCCAGCAGAGGCTTCAAGGCTGTCAATGCTTCGCCGATATAAACCGGAGGGGCGCTAGGATCTAGCGCGACGAGGCCCATGTATAGACAGACCTCGTCGCTTTGCGGCCACAGGGATCGGCACCGACGAAGTGCGGCAAATGCTTGGTCGCATTCATCGATGATGTGGTGGGCCTTAGCGATTTGGAACCAGGCGAGCACTTCTTGGGGCGCCAGCTTCACGGCGATAGCAAGGACCTCAAGCGCTTCTCGTGGCTTGCCTAGCTCTAGCAGCGCCTGCCCTTGGACGGTAAATATTGCGGCGAACGGTTCGTCAACTTTTTCACATTCCACGAGGCACTGTTCAAGGCGGCCGATATTTAGCGCCGCCCAGGCGGCGAGGAAGCGCAGCACCACTAGGCTCGTGGCATCGGCTAGGGCCTGCATGCTCTGAAAAAAGGCATCCGCATGTTCGCTGCGCACCGCAGCCTCGCCGAGCATGCCGATGAGATCCAGAAGTTTCGTATCACACTGTTGGCAGACATCTTCTGCTTGGAGGAAGTCCTGTAGCGGCGCTACCGATGTGGTTAAAAACACCCGTATGCCATCAATTAGCCTGCGAACCGCGGATACTGGGCCGGTGCAAAGCGCTTCACTCAACCTCCAGACTAAAAGCTGAGCAGGTTGATCGACACCGGGTGGCGTGGCTGCGTGCTCACGGTGCCAAGCGGCGAGACCAGGATGATCTTGCAGGTTCAAGCCATCGGGCATGAGCGGTGGCCTCTTGGGGTGGAAAAGTAACAACTGCGAACGCTTTCTTATTTTAACATGTCTTGCCATGTCGTTGGAGTCCGACGGGTGCATTGCACTAGAACTCCACGTTATGTTGGACTTGTGGATCGCTTTCTTTATTTTAGGCAATTTGTCTGCTCGTGTGGTGGTCTTCTGGGAGCTTGTTTGGTGGTTGCATCTGCCGTGGTTTGGCGCTGTAAATCTTTGTTTGGCCATTGGCTTGGGTAGGGCATGGCAAGTTGCGTGGCTAAGACCTTGGCGCCAACTGCTTTTAGCGTGCTGTGCCTTTATTTGGGGCTTGGCCCACGGTGCACCGTCCTTGATGAGGAGCACACCCGACGTGCAGGTTGAAATGGTGTCAGTTGGTGATGGTAGTCCAGGGCCGCTATTAATACGCTCGGGCAGTCACCTATTCGAGAGCTATGGGCAGCGTACTCATGGTGCTATTGGTCGAGCGGTCGTGACCCAATCCGACACACCGCGGCTATTCTCCCGCGGCAATTCACACTTCATTATGCTTAGCGGTCAGTTGCTGCCGCAAGGGGCGGCGCGGGCTTTTAGCACCTGGATTAAAGGGCGCTTGCAGCGTGGCCCGCGCCTGCAGCAACTGGTGCCACGCGGTTGGTGGAGCGGCATTCTGTTAGGTGATAAGCGCGATTTGGCGCCTGCGCTTAAGACGGCCTTCAAATTAGCTGGAGTCTACCACCTGCTGGTTGTCAGCGGCCTCCACGTGACGATTATGATGTTTCTTATCGCCCTGCTACTCCGAGTGCCGCTGCACCTGGCGTATGCCTTAAGGCTGATCCCAGGCTCCTGGTGGCCGGAAGTCGCGGCCGTCGTGCGCGTAGCGGTAGCGCTGATGAGCGTCATCTATCTGGTGATGGCGGGGATGCCGGTTGCAGCGCAGCGCGCTACCTTGTTATTCGTCTGGTACCAGCTCGGGTGTGTGTTTATTGGCACCATGCCACTTACGACACGCCTTTTGCTCGGAGCAACGTTGCAAACGTTGGTATTCCCGATCGGCTTTGTCAGCGAGGCGACCCTGATGACTTGGGGCGCATACCTGATGGTGGTCCATGTAGGACATGCGCAATGGCGCCAAGGCTTTTTTTTCGCGCTTAGACAAACCCTGGCCCTGCAGCTGAGAATGATGGTGTTGGTGGCGGGAGTGTTTGGTCAGGTCAGCCTGCTTGGACTCATTGCCAATCTTTGCCTGGTACCCCTCCTCGGGATTCTCCTCGCTTCTGGCCTGCTGGTCGTATTTTTGCCAATCTTTCGCAGCGGTGATTTGCTCTTGGCTTTTCATGCAAGCTTTGCCGAAACGGTCAGTAGGCTCGCCTCGTTGACTGCCACCTACACTTGGCTTGCCCCCACCCCAGAGGCCCTGCCAATCTGGTTTCGCCCGCTTGCCCTGGTTTTTAGTGCATGGCTATTACTCAACGCTTGCCGTGATCTGTCGATAAGGAGATATGATCTCAAATGAGGTGGAGGCCGGTCATTATGTCAAACGGACCATGGGTTGGGAAAAGCGTGCTGATCATCGATGACTCGGCAGGGGTGCGCGAGGATCTATCGCGGGCTTTTACCGCAGTCGGTATGATCGTGAAAGGCACCGCTGCCAACGGCGTCGCCGGCCTTGAAATGTTGAGGGCATTGCGGCCGGATATCGTCAGCATCGATATCATCATGCCTGAGATGGACGGCATCGAGTGTTATCGAAAGATCCAGCAGATTGCTCCTGAGACGGTTTGCATCATGATCTCGTGGCTGGCAGGTGAGCCAAAGATCTTGGACAATTTGAAAGCAGTGATTCCGTCGCATCTGTTTCAGGTGAAGCCGGTGACCCCAGATGACCTAGAGGCCCGTTTAAAAAAGATTTACTTCCCTGACCAGCAGGATAAGTCGGCTCCGCGGCCTAGCGATCCTAAAGCAGCGGACTCGGTCTTCGGGAGCCTTGGAATCAAGGTGTCCTAGCCAGCCTTTTGGACGGCTGCTTTGGCGGTGTTCAGCGGCGCCTGGTCGTTGGCTTCGGCAGCGCGAGTTAGGGCGATATAGGCACTTGCCGCCGCGACCACAAGACCAAAAGCGGCGACTGCGAAGAAGGCGCCATGCCATGCGAAGCCGAGGATCACCATAATTATGGAGGAGGCAGTGCTGATAACGGAGTTTACCCACAGCTTGTCTTTATGCCTAATCGGCAGTTCGCCAGCCAGGACGCCATTATTATAGCCCTCGAGGATTACGTTCTTGTCTTTTGGGCGAAAAAAGTGCCTTAGCAGCGTACGTGGCCGATAGGCATAAGTCGCGTACCAGAATGGCATATGGATTAACTGAACTCCCGCCACTTCGACCTCGGTGCGATAGTCCGTCAGAAAATCGACATTAATTTTGGATAATTTCAAATGGTATTGTTCGACGTGTAACTTGGCGCGCCGCAGGGCCTCGTCCTCATCGACTTGGACACCGACGATGGCCAAGCCATTGCCGAACTTGAACTCAAAAAACTCGCGAGAGTCATAGGCGCTTTTCTCGCTTCTGGGTTCTTGCAGCTGGCCCCGCGAGAACGTGGAGTCGAGGGGGAATCCGTCCCAATCCACCTCGATATCCTCCTTAGGTTCGTGCAGTCGGGTCATGCCCCAAGACTCGCAGATATTACTGCGGCCAGAGACAGCCCATCGGTAGTTGCGTTTGAATTGACCGCTCTCGACAAGGTAGTCGTTGCCGGCATCGAGGCGAGTTCGATTCTGCCGCTGCACCAACCCCTTCCACACGGTATAGACTTCTAAGGAGACCACCCAAAATGGACGGCTCAGGCCGCTAATATTAGTAATAAAATATTCTTCTGACGTGGCGCCCGGTTTATGGTTGAGGCGAGCCAGCCAATCCATTAAAAGAGACTTAACCTGGGCCGGGCTCGACGAGTTGGCAATAATGTAGTGATCATTGTAGACCTCTTTTTGGCCGGATTCTTTGTTCAGCTGGAAGGTAGTTGAGCAAAATGGGCACATTAGAAGGTAGTCGCTGATGTCATATTGGGATGGCGAGTTGCACGCGGGACACGCTAGTTCATACATTGAGTGGTGACCTCCACCAAATATGGTATCACGGTAGCCCTTGACAGGTGATTTAGCGGCATTAAGTTTATGAGAAGGTGATGTCTCGGGTCCTTTGAAATTAAAGTTAAATTATTTCGGCAAGATAGGAGATAGTATGGGTAAGATTATCGGCATCGATCTCGGCACAACCAACTCGGTCGTATCGATTATGGAGGGGAATCAGCCTAAGGTTATTCCCAACGCCGAGGGGCAGAGGACGACTCCTAGTGTCGTTGCTTTTACGAAAGAGGGGGAAATCCTGGTTGGGGCCGCGGCTCGGCGCCAGGCGGTGACCAACCCTCAGCGCACGGTGTTTTCGGCCAAGCGCTTCATCGGCTGTACTTTTGATGAACGCAGTGACGAAGCCACCCGGATGCCGTTCAAGGTAAGCAAGGGCAAGAATGGCATGGCGGTCATCGACATCGATGGCAAGCAGTACACGCCGCAAGAAATCGCCGCAAAGGTGCTTGGCAAGTTAAAGCAAGCCGCCGAGGATTACCTGGGCGAGAAGGTCACCGAGGCGGTGATTACCGTACCAGCTTACTTCAACGACAGTCAGCGCCAAGCGACCAAAGATGCTGGCAAGATTGCTGGGTTGGATGTGAAGCGCATCGTCGCTGAACCGACTGCGGCGGCTCTAGCTTATGGCTTGGACAAGAAAACGAGTGAGAAGATCGCCGTCTATGACTTTGGTGGTGGTACCTTCGACGTGTCGATTTTGGAAGTCGGCGATAATGTCGTCGAGGTGCTTGCGACCAATGGTGACACCCATTTAGGTGGTGATAACATCGATGAGCTTTTGATTGACTGGCTGGTTAAGCGCTTTAAGAGCGACACTGGTATTGATGTCTCTAAAGATCCGATGGCCATGCAGCGTTTGAAGGAATCAGCTGAGAAGGCGAAGATTGAACTATCGTCGGCCCAAGCAACGGAGGTCAATCTGCCGTTTCTTACCGCTGATCAAAGTGGTCCTAAGCATTTAAACGTCAGCATCAGCCGCGCAGATTTCGAGAAGCTGGTGCATGATGTCATCGACAGGACCATGATTCCGGTGCAGAAGGTGATGGCCGACTCCGGCTTGAGCGTCGCTGACATCGACGAGGTTTTGTTGGTGGGTGGTTCGACCCGTATTCCGCTCGTGCAAAAGAGGGTCAAAGACTTTTTTAACAAGGAGCCTAACAAGTCGGTTAACCCCGATGAGGTGGTCGCCATCGGCGCGGGGGTCCAAGCGGGTATCCTCGGCGGTGAAGTTAAAGATGTACTGTTGCTGGATGTTACGCCGCTGTCTTTGGGTATTGAAACCCTAGGCGGGGTCATGACTAAATTGATTGAGCGCAACACGACGATCCCGACTCGCAAGAGCCAGGTCTTTTCGACTGCCGCTGATAACCAAAGTTCGGTGCAGATCCATGTGCTCCAAGGCGAGCGCGAAATCGCCAAGGGTAACCGCCAGATGGCGATGTTTAGCTTGGACAATTTGCCGCCGGCTCCGCGTGGTGTGCCGCAGATCGAGGTGACTTTTGATATCGATGCCAACGGCATTGTCTCGGTTTTTGCCAAGGATCTAGGCACCGGGCGCGAGCAGAAGGTGACTATCCAAGCATCGACTCGACTCAATGAAGACGAAATTAAAAATATGGTGCGGGATGCGGAATTGCATGCCGACGAAGACAAAAAGCGTCGCGAGTCGGTCGAGGCTAAAAACGGCTTAGACTCCCTGATCTTCCAGTGCGAAAAGATGATCAAGGAGAGTGGCGAGAAGGTCCCTGCGGCGGTTAAATCCGACGTTGAGGCAGCGATCGTCACCGCTAAGAGCAAGCTCGAGAGCGAAGATAAGGAAGTGCTCACAGCAGCCCGTGAGGAGCTGGAGAAGCGCTTCCACAAATTAGCCGAAGAGCTGTACAAAAATACTGGCGAACAGCCTGGGGCCTCGGCTGCTGACGGTTCTGCTGGAGCGGCGGGTCCTGGTGGCAAGGCCAGCAAGGACAATGTAGTTGATGCCGAGTATGAAGAGGGTTCTCCTTCCTAAGGCAAGGCAGTAGAAGCCTGGAGCGTGGGGGGGGGATCCCCTCTCGGTAGCTTCAGGCTTCCGGTATAAGACTTGGCCCCTCTCTGGCGTCTTCGAGACTCAGCGGGGGGTCGTCTTTTGCACTGTTCGGAGCGTGGTCTTGAACCGTTTTAAGCTTGCGGCTGATGACTCGGGTCCTGGTCTGCGCTGAGCTAATGGTCTTGCCGGCCTCTTCTAGCTTCTTCTGGACCTTATCGAGGGCAGCGGCAAAAGTGCCAAACTCCGCCTTTACGGCGCCGAGGATGCCCCACACTTGGCTTGAGCGCTGCTGGATTGCCAAGGTGCGAAAGCCCATCTGCAGGCTATTGAGCAGGGCCGCGAGAGTGGTCGGGCCGGCGATCACCACGCGGTGCTCGCGCTGGATGTACTCGGCTAGAGCTGGGCGGCGCGCTACCTCAGCAAATAGCCCCTCAGTGGGCAGGTACATGATGGCAAAGTCGGTGGTCTCTGGGGGGCCAACGTATTTTTCAGAGATGTCCTTCGCCGCCTGCTTGATAAAGGTTTCGAGTTGCCGGATAGCCTGCTCACAGGCCTCGGCATCGGCGCGGTCTTGAGCCTCTACCAGGCGATGGTAGCTATCTAAGGGGAATTTCGCATCGATCGGCAGCCAGATAAAGCCGCTTTCCTGGCCGTCCCGCCCGGGCATTTTAATGGCGAATTCGACGCGTCCGGGGCTGTCCTTTTTGGTCAAGACGTTGGTGCTGAACTGCTCAGGCGATAGAATCTGCTCCAGCAAGGCGCCCAACTGAACCTCGCCCCAGATTCCTCGCGTCTTGACGTTGGCCATGACCCGTTTAAGGTCGCCCACTCCGACGGCCAGGGACTGCATTTCGCCCAAACCTCGATGAACCTCCTCGAGGCGGTCGCTCACTTGCTTGAATGAGGCGCCCAGCCGGCGCTCTAGAGTGCCCTCTAGCTTTTCCTCAACGGTTTGCCGCATCTTTTCTAGCTTAAAACTATTGTCCTGTTGTAGGGCGCTGAGTTGGCGCTCCACCGTCAGACGCAGCTCG
>Ga0315289_10014553_pt1 | contig 10978 bp, 12 predicted proteins | sample YL17G11_40_MG_FD_203452 | JGI IMG/M metagenome (GOLD analysis project Ga0315289, IMG submission 203452) | Sediment microbial communities from Yellowstone Lake, YNP, Wyoming, USA - YL17G11_40 | ecosystem: Environmental > Aquatic > Freshwater > Lake > Sediment | place: USA: Wyoming | collected...
AGGAGTGATTGAGCCAGAGAGAAAAAGAAAAATAATTGGTAAACTGTTTGTTGATATTTTTGAGGAAGTTGCCCGGAAAGAAAAAGCTACCTTCCTAATTCAGGGCACGATCTATTCGGATAGAATCGAAAGTGGCTTAACTAAAAACTCTTCAACTATTAAATCTCATCACAATGTTGGTGGTTTACCAAAAAAATTAAATCTCACCCTCTATGAACCCCTAAGGGAGCTATATAAAGATGAAGTAAGGTTACTGGCGCGAAAAATAAATATCCCTTCCGAAATTAAAGAACGCCAGATTTTTCCCGGTCCAGGTCTGGCGGTGCGTATTGTTGGAGAGGTGACTGCTCAAAAAGCTAATATTGTCCGGCAGGCAGGCAAGATAGTTGAAGAAGAGCTTCGACCAACACCTTATTGGAAAAAAATTTGGATGAGTTTCGCCGTTTTAATGTCCATTAAAAGTGTTGGGATACAAGGCGACAAGCGAAGTTATAAATATCCGATAGTTTTGAGAATTATTGAATCAAATGATGCGATGACGGCCAATTTTTCACATATTCCTTACAATATTTTAGAAAAAATTTCGTCAAGAATTACTAATGAGGTTAAAGAGGTAAACAGGGTGGTTTATGATATTACTAACAAACCCCCCGCGACAATGGAATGGGAGTAAACAAATCAAAAAACCACCCTTTGTTGGGTGATTTTTTGGTGGTGGAGCTGGGGGAAATTGCATCCCCGTCCAAAAAAAGATTTAACAATTCTTAAAACAAGTTTAGAAATTTGTCTTCGTAAGTTTTGTCCTACCTACTAGACAGCCTCGGTAAGACTAAGGTTGACTTGTCATGCCCGACTCCGACCATTCAACCAACAGCCGGACGGACAGCCCGGCCCTTAGGCCAGGGCAGGTGCTAAATTGAGTTTAGCGCTTGAATTTTGCGACAATTTTTTACGAGTTTTGTCGCCTGCTCGACTTGAAATTGTGGTAATCTTTTTCTGTCGAATCTATACAGCCCCTTACAGTTTAATATTATACCACAATTTTTAAATAAATCAAGAAAGGTAAACCATTTTGTATCACCTCGTAGGTGATATTTATGAGTCTCAAGTTATCCACAGCCCAATATTATCTTGCTCTAACAGGAGGGATTCTGACCCTTGACCCCAGCACAACAGCTTACTGGCTTACAGAATTACATTCTGTCACTCCGTGCGCTGTGTGCGGGGTCTGCGCCCCGAACCTGTTATGGTCCGGGGCTTGACAAGATTTACTGATGTGATAGAATCGATAATGTTGTGCTTTAAGGCACTTTTTTAATTACTTAGGGCACCACCGCGCAGAGTGGTAGTTGAATGATTGGACCTTAAAAAAGGACGGGATTCAGTTATTGCTCTCTAAACCTTGGAGGTTTATTATTTGTACACCCGAAAACTCGGGGATTCAAAAAAGGGAGAAAAATCAGCCAAAAACAAACCTCAAAATTAAATTAAAAATTAAATCTCAAGGACTAAAAAACTTTCTTATCAACAATTTAACAAACCTCTCAATTGCCCTTGCCGGCGGAGCGCTGATTTTAATTATCTGGCAAGGTGAGCTATCTCTTGTGATTCCCAAAGCCAAAGCGGCTGATTCGATGTCGGCTAATTTAACTTTAGCTAGGGAGGTAATCGCCGATATCAAGCCGACGATTGTTGACGGAAAGATGTCAAAGAGCGACTTGGCAATTCCCTCGGTGCCGGACGGATTTCTGGACAAACCCTTAACCCCGGAAACGAAAGTGACGAAAGAAGAACCGAAGGTTACCCAAAAGAGCAATTCGCTGAAAGCGAGCGTTGCCAAAATTGCCAATGGTGTTACTGCCAGCCGTTTTCCTTACGGTTATTGTACTTATTATGTTTCCCAGCAAAGATTTATCCCTTGGTCGGGCAATGCCATCGCCTGGCTTTCCGGGGCGCGGTCTTTTGGCTATGCGACGGGAAATATTCCCCAAGTTGGGGCAATCATTGTTACTTCCGAGGGCGGAAGAACTGGTCATGTGGGGATGGTTGATGGCGTAGGTGGCGACGAGATTACGATTACGGAAATGAATTATCACGGGTTTGGCGTGATTTCCTCAAGAACAATTTCCGCCTCATATGGCCGGATAATGGGATATATATACTAAAATAAATCAAAAATCAAAAATCAAAAATCCGAAATTATTAGATTGCTAAATTCTAATATACAATTGAAATGTGATTATACTTCTCTTTGTCTTTTTGACTCTTGTATCTTTGGGTCTCTTATTGTGGCAAGCTTCCAATATCATTTCAGTGTTTTTCGGCAGCCCGTATGTTATAGCTGACCGAAAAGTTATCACTTATGCTTTGAAATTGGCTGATCTTAAAAAAGGGGAAATTTTTTATGATTTGGGTTGCGGTAACGGCGACACCCTTATCGAAGCGGTCAGACTTGGGGCAAAAGCAATTGGCTTTGAAATTTCGCCCTTTTATTTTTTGTGGGCAAAATTTAGAATTTTTATTTTTAAGAAAATATATCACTTTTTACGCTGGAGCGGTAAAAGTGATATAAATTACAGGTATAGACCAACGATTGAGGTCAAATTTCAAAATATCAACAAAGTAGATCTCAAAAAAGCCGATGTAGTCTATTGTTATTTATTGCCAGAACTGATCGAGAAGATGAGAATAAAATTTAAAAAAACATTAAAAAGAGACGCAAGATTGATTTCCATTGGCTTTCCAATCAGAGATCTACCTTCCGCGAATCAAGGAAAGATTAAAAAACATAGTATTTATCTTTACCGTTTTTAATATTCCATCCAATTTATGCACTTTGACTTGACTTATTTTTACCCTTTTGTTATTTTCGTGTTGGATTCCAATTCCTGCAAGGGGGTGCTTGGGGTGACAATTAATCAAGAACTTTTCGATGGGCAGAATCTACCTGTCAGCTATGACTTGGTTTGCCGACTCGACGGAAAGGTGCCAGTTTTTGTTTTTTCGGCCTCAAAAGCGGCGATTAGCCAGTCTTCCACTCTGGTACATCTAATTGATGATTTTCGGGAGACTTTTGAGGGGATCGGCGAGTTTCAAAATTCCGAAGAGGGTTTGGGATTTGGTGGTTGTTTTAGACCCTCCTTACCTTCTCTCCCACTGGAGGGGTTCTCGACCTGGGAGGCGTCCCTTCCTGCCCGGATCATCGGTAAAAAAGGGACTAACTGGATTGAGGCCTACCGACTGTCTTGCAGTTTAGCTCTTCTTACGGGAGGATTTTTATTCGTCGAAACCAAGCCAAACAAGATGGGCTTGCAGCAGTTGGCAGTACCGGTGCTGGTCTGCAGGATGGGTGTTTTTGCTCTGGAGATAACACTTTCTCCAACTGTCCGTCAATGGATCGCCGCTCGCCGCCAAGAGACAGAGGGAATGGCCATAAAGATGATGGTGGCATGTTTCGATCGGATGTGGCCTGATTTCCTTTCCCAAGACCGCAGCTTCCGGTTGCATAGTTTCCGAGTTTTTGATAATGGTCGGGGAACTGGGTTAGTGATGGATGTGCCTGGAAATGCAACCGGTATCTATGTGGATGGATTTGGTCTGAATGATGGGCCAGGCTGGGAATTAGACAGTCACAATGTTGATAATCCGGTCCAGCAATTATCCCTGTTGGCTGGGCTGACCTCGGTCTTGCGACTGGTTCGAGAATCGCAACTTAAATAATCCTTTCATTAGAGGGTTTGGACACCAACGGGGAAGATCTATCAGGTCTTCCCCCTTTTTTTGATCAAATATTTATTCTTTCAGTTCTCTTTCGCTTTGTCTTTTTAGATCTTTCTTTTTAATTTCTTCCCTGCGGTCGTAGAGTTTTTTGCCGCGGGCAAGGGCAATTTGGAGTTTGGCTTTGCCCTTTTTAAGATATAAAGATAACGGAATCAGACTTAGTCCTTTTTGGTGAGTTTTGCCCAAAAGTGAATGAATTTCTTTTTTGTGAACAAGAAGTTTTCGGCTTCGTTCCGGTTCTTTGGTATTACTAATATGCATATTCAAAACCCAAAATTCATCGTTTTGGACCCGGCAAAAAGTCCCCGCCAGGCTTACCCGGTGAGCGCGAATGGCTTTGATCTCCGCGCCAATAAGGACAATTCCTGCTTCGAATTTTTCCAAAATCTCATATTCATGCCAAGCTTTTTTGTTTTGAGCAATTGGTTTCATAAATTCATTATACCTGATAATTTGAATTTTTTTAAGTTTCCGTTAGTATGGAAATGAAAGAAAGATTATGATAAGAAAAATTATTGCCATTGTTGGCATGCCCGGGTCGGGCAAAAGCGAAGTCGCCGATTTTTTTATCCGAAAAGGATACCATTATCTTCGGCTTGGGCAACTGACTTTGGATGAGATTAAAAAACAGGGGTTCGAGCCGACAGAAGCAAATGAAAGAATAATCAGAGAAATGTTTAGAAGAAAACATGGGATGGCGGTCTTTGCCAAATTGAATTTTCCCAAAATTGATGAGTTGAGAGACAATGTGATTGTTGATGGTCTTTATTCCTGGGAGGAATATTTGGCTTTCCGGGAAAAATATCAAAATTTTGTTTGTCTGGCGGTTTGGACCAGTCCGAAAGTTCGTCACCAGAGATTAGTTGAGCGGGCCAAGCGACATGGCCAGGACCCCAATCTAAAATACCGTTCGTTTTCTTTGGAGGAGGCAACCAGCCGAGACCGCGCCGAGATTGAAAAACTAAACAAGGGCGGACCGATCGCCATGGCGGATTTTACCGTTCTTAATGAGGGTTCAAAAAAAGATTTGCAAGAAATTTTGAAAAAAATATTTAAAAAAATCAATGCCTGGAAAAATTAAGAAATATCAACGTCCAAGCTGGGACGAATATTTTTTGCATTTGGTCGAAGTGATTGGCACGCGCAGTACCTGCGATCGGGGCAGGCCCGGTTGTGTGATTGTCAAAGACCGCCGGGTTTTGGCGACCGGCTACGCTGGCTCGCCGATTGGTCTTCCCCATTGTGACGATGTTGGTCATGAAATGCATAAAATGATTGACGAAGACGGAAAAATTTCCGAACATTGTCTTCGAACTTTGCATGCGGAACAAAATGCCATCTGCCAGGTCGCCAAATTTGGCATCTCGATTGATGGCGCAACTATTTATATTAAATTTACCCCGTGTTATACTTGTGCCAAAATGATTGTCAATTGCGGCATCAAAAGAGTCGTTGCCTTGGTAAAATATCACGCCGGCGAGAAGACCGAGCGTCTGTTTAAGAAAGCCAAAGTTAAATTCGATTTGATAAGTAATAAATTAGAAAAATACGAGCGGCAATGAAAGGAAGTAATGAATCTTAAAAAAAGCGATCCGGAAATTTATAAATTAATTTTGGCGGAAGAAAAACGTCAGACTAATGGTTTGGAGTTAATTCCTTCGGAAAACTATGCCTCTAAGGCGGTTTTAGAAGCGCAGGCATCAATTTTTACGAGTAAATATTCCGAGGGTTATCCGGGCCGACGTTATTACGGCGGTCAGGAATTTACCGATAAAATCGAAGAGCTGGCGATCAAGCGAGCCCAAAAACTTTTTAAAACAAATTATCAGGTCAATGTCCAGCCCTATTCGGGAACACCGGCAAACTTGGCAATTTATTTTGCTTTGCTTGAGCCCGGTGATAAAGTTTTAGGCATGCTTTTGACCGAAGGCGGTCATTTGACTCATGGGAGTCCGGCTAATTTTTCCGGCAAGATGTATCATTTTATCCCTTATGGAGTGGGGAAAGACGAACGACTTGATTATGAAAAAATTCGGAGGATTGCCCGTCAAGAAAAACCGAAAATGATTGTTTCTGGCGCGACCGCTTATCCGCGGAAGATCGATTTTCAAAAAATCGGAGAAATTGCCCAAGAAGTGGGCGCCTATCATTTGGCGGATATTTCTCATCTTGCCGGCCTGATCGCTGCTGGTATTCATCCTACTCCTTTTGCTCCGCCAGCTGGCGGAGCTGATATTGTGATGACCACTACCCACAAAACTTTGCGGGGTCCGCGGGGAGCGATCATCTTTTCCAAAGAAGAACTGGCAGAAAAGATTGATAAAGCGGTTTTCCCGGGAATGCAGGGCGGGCCGCATATGAATCAAATTGCCGCCAAAGCTGTCTGTTTTGCCGAGGCGATGAAACCGGCGTTTAAAACTTATGCTCGACAGATTATCAAAAATGCCCAAACTTTAGCCCAAGAATTAACCAAGCGTGGCTGCGAGCTGGTAAGTGGCGGCACCGACAATCACTTGATTTTAATGAAATTACAGCCCGGGGCTGGCGTTTTCGCTCAAGAAGCGTTAGAGCAAGCAGGTATTACTTGCAACAAAAACACCATTCCTTCCGAACCCTCCTCGCCCTTTTATCCGAGCGGCATTCGTTTGGGCACGCCAGCAGTGACTAGTCGTGGTATGAAAGAAAAAGAAATGCTTAAAATTGCCGGCTGGATTACCCAAGTTCTCAAAGAAATTCAAAAATATCAACTGCCAAAAGAAAAAGAAAGGCGCAAAGAATATCTTGAGAAATTTAGAAAGGAAATTAGAACCAATAAAAAACTTCAAACTATTCGTGAGGAAATCAAAGAATTTGCCCAGCATTTTCCGCTGCCGGGGATTGAAAAATGAGAAGGGGTAAATTTATTGTTTTTTACGGGATCAATAATCTTGGTAAAAGCACGCAAGCAAAAATTTTGGTTGAAAGTTTGAAAAAGAGAGGGATTAAGGCCGAATATTTAAAATATCCGATTTATGATCTCAAACCCAGCGGCCCTTTTATCAATAAAGTTTTGCGGGGCGGGAAAAAGCAAAAAATATCCGAAGAAGAATTCCAAATGTGGTATACTTTAAATCGTTTTCAATCTGAGCCAAAATTAAAAGCGAAATTAGAAAAAGGCATTTGGATTGTTGCCGAAGACTACATTGGTACAGGTTTGGCTTGGGGTTGGACAAAAGGAGCGGATCTTGAATATTTAGAGAATTTAAACAAGACTCTACTTAAAGAAGACTTGGCGATTTTGTTTTATGGCAAAAGATTCTTGGACGCTAAAGAGAAAATCCATTTACATGAATCAAATAATGAGTTGATAAGCAAATGTCAGCATAAACACCAATTATTAGCCAGAAAATATCATTGGCAGAAAATTTTTGCCAATGGCACGCGGGAAGAAATTACTCAAAAGATTTGGGTGATTGTTTCGAAAATTTGTTAAATTTGAGTTGAACTAATCTCTTATTTATAGTAAACTTTTATATAGGAGACTATATGGAACAAAAAGACCATAAAGAGCTTGGCCGGAGATTAGAGCTTTTTAGTTTTAGCCGAAAAGTTCCCGGGACAATTTACTGGTGGCCCAAAGGGGCAATACTATTTGATTTGATTGTGGAGGATATAAAAAAAGAACTCAGAAAACAGGGTTATTTTGACCTAAAAACCGCACCGATAATTGATTTAGAGACTTTAAAGGCCTCTGGTCACTATGATAATTTTCGTGAAAAACTATTCTTTACCGGTAATGAAGATGAAATGAAAGAAAATAAGGTCAATTGGTGTCTTAAACCAATGAATTGCCCGGGCTCAATTATGATTTTTAATGAAGAAATGCGTTCATACAAAGATTTACCTATTAAATTTTCCGAACTGGGAACGGTTTTTCGATACGAACAGCCGGGAGAAGTAAACGGGTTACTACGAACGCGAGTTATTTCTCAAGACGATGCTCACATTTATTGCCACGAAGACCAGATCGAGGACGAACTGATCAAACTAATAGATTTTACCAGAGATCTATATAAAAAGTATGGCTTTGAGGACATTCGGGTCGAACTTTCCACCCGGCCGGAAAAATCGATTGGCACTGATATCGAATGGGAAAAAGCGGAAAAAGGTCTCTTAAAAGCTTTGAAAGATGCCAAAATTACTTACAAAGAAAATAAAAGCGAAGGCGCTTTCTACGGACCGAAAATTGATTTTCATGTCCGCGACGCCCACGGCCGCTCTTGGCAAATGGGCACCATTCAGCTTGATTTTGCCACTGCCGAAAGATTAGCTGCTCATTATATTGACGAAAAAGGTCAAAAGCAGCCGCCGGTGATTATTCATCGGGCGATTTTGGGTTCGGTCGAGAGATTTATTGCCGTTCTTTTGGAACACACGGGCGGCGCTCTGCCCGTCTGGCTGGCACCGGTGCAGGTAAAAGTCTTAACCATTTCAGAAAAATTTAATCATTTAGCTCAAAAAATATTGAGTGATCTTCAGACGGAAGGTATCCGAGTCGAGTTCGATCGACGTCCCGCAACCCTGAATTCTAAAATTCGCGATGCCGAGTTGACGAAAGTTCCTTTTCTTGCTATAATCGGTGCGAAGGAAGAAGCCGGCAAGGTCATTGCGGTCCGCTCCCACAAAAAAGGAGATTTGGGCCAGATGAAGTTGACCGAGCTCGTCAATCTCATCTCCCGGCAAAGAGGTGAGTAAGTTGAAAAGAATCCTTCTGCCGAATACCCTCAATCCTGATGAGGCATTTCGGCAACTACTCTTCGTTCACCAGTCGATCAGGGATAGCGTCTGGTCGAAAGAGGAGATAGTCGAAAATCTCAACCGACTTGTTTCTGTTCTTCTAACCTCTGGGTTTCGTCAGATTCCAGGGAAACTTGGCGGATTAGTCAGGGACTTTTCCGCCAGTAGGATCAACAGACTCGAGCTGGCCGAAAGGCTAAGGCAATTGCCGAGGGAGATTTCGGCTGAATCGCTTTCAGACAAAGAACTCTCTGGTCGAATCCAAGCTACAGGAGGTTTGCGGCATGGAGTTGGAAAGGCGACGAAAAGGAGGTCAGTCCGACTTAGGGTCGGTTAGCAATACCTGCCGGGAGATCTAAGGGCGTGAGCAAATCATTTGCTTACGCCCGTTTCTTTTATTGATTAAATTATTTAAAATCTGCCAGCGTCTCTTTTTTTCTTTTGGGGGAACATTATCTTTAAGTTTGAAAGCGGCAGTGCCGGGACGGGGGGAATACTGGGCAAGATAGGCCTTTTCAAAACCAATTTTTCGACAAAGCTTGACGGTATTTTCAAATTGTTTTTTAGTTTCTCCCGGAAATCCCACGATTATATCCGTTGACAATTTTAAATCTTGCCTGTCGGCAGACAGGTTTTCAATTTTCAATTTTAAATTTTTAACTAAATTTAGATATTGAGCACTTGTGTATCTCCTGTTCATCCGTCGCAAAATTTCATCATCGCCCGATTGCAGCGGCAAATGAAGTTCGCGCGGCCATTTTTTAAGTCTGGCCAGGGCCTCGATCAATTTATCGGAAAAGTCATGAGGATTGGACGAGAGAAAATTGAATTGAAAATTACCCGGAAGTTTATCAATTTCTTCTAATAATGAAGTGAATCCAGAATTATACGCGCTCGAGTGCTTACAATACGAATTGACATTTTGGCCAAGAAGTAAAATTTCTTTAGAACCACTATCAAGAGCATCTCTGGCATCTTTGAGAATATCTTTCATCGGTCGAGAGATTTCTCGACCCCTAGTAAACGGTACCACACAATAGGTGCAGAAATTATCACAACCGGTCATTATCGGAACGAGGGCGACCCAACCCTTCGTCGAGGTTTTTTTAAGTAGTTTCCCCAGTTTTTTTATTTGGAAGATTTTAATACCTTTAGCGATAAATTTTTTCTGGTCCTCGGGCAAAACGCAGCCAGTCAGATAGATCTTTTTTTGAACTTCTTGCCAAATTTTAATTTTCCCCCAAATCCGGTCAACCGCTTTTTGGCGCACTGAGCAGGCATTAACAATTATCAAATCGGCTTCCTTTTCAGGAGCCGATTTTAAACCTAAATCCTCCAATTTTTGCGTCAATCTTTCCGAATCAGAAACATTCATCTGGCAACCCAAGGTCCAGAGGAAATATTTTTTATTCATTTTCTTTAGGAGGTGTTTCTTCTTTGGCTTGTTCTTCAGGAGGAATTTCAACTTCTGCTTTTTCGGCTTTTTCTTTTTCCGCTTCGGCTTCAATCGTTTCAATTTGAGCTTTTTCGGTGGTCGCGGCCGCCTCTTCTTCGAGGGCTTTTAATTCCTCTTCCGAAAGAGGAGGCGTCACTTGGGCAATAATATCTGTCGGTTCTTCAAGGACCTTAATTCCTTCAGGGATTTTAAGATCACTAATCCGAATGAGATCAGAAAAACTTTTAAGCGAGGAAATATCGACTTCAATTTCCGAAACCAGTCTGTCGGGTAAACATTCAACCTTGAGAGCGTCTTTATTGGTGATAAAATTTCCTTCCTGCTCTTCCACGGCCGGTGCCTGGCCGATAAATTTGAGAGGAATCTCCGTTTGGATTTCTTGGGTCATGTCAACCTTATATAAATCGACATGGATGATTTTATCGCTTACCGGTTCTTTTTGAATGTCTCTGATCAGCGCTTTAACCGGTTCTTTTTGGGGAATTTCAAGATTAATTAAGGTCGCTTCGCCGGCTTTTTGGAAAGCTTTTAAGAACTCATTTTCTTGAATACTTAAAGGGAGGGCAGCGAATTTGCGGCCATATAAAATTGCCGGGATTTCATTTTTTTGACGCAAAACTTTAACCTTTTTCCCGAAAAGATTTCGCGACGATGCCTTAAGAGTTATTATTTGTTCCATATTCTTTGAAAATTCCCATCAAATTGCTCGAGAGCATGGTGAAGATCAATGATGTCATTGGCGGAAAGGGGAGACATTTTGGGACGAGAATGAAAGGCGGTCATAAAAAGAGTCAGGTGGCTATTGGGGCAGATTGTTTGGACAATTAGAGTGTGATCAAATAACCCGCGAAGTCTGATTTCACCAATTTCATAATTTTTGCCACAGACCGGACAGGAAAGGTCTCTTTGGATTTGCTGAATTATTTCGGCTAAATTAGGCATTTTTTCTCCTTTTGATTGTATTAT
>Ga0315289_10014554_pt1 | contig 10978 bp, 10 predicted proteins | sample YL17G11_40_MG_FD_203452 | JGI IMG/M metagenome (GOLD analysis project Ga0315289, IMG submission 203452) | Sediment microbial communities from Yellowstone Lake, YNP, Wyoming, USA - YL17G11_40 | ecosystem: Environmental > Aquatic > Freshwater > Lake > Sediment | place: USA: Wyoming | collected...
GATTTCGTTTTGCCTCGGATGATCAGGCCGCTCGCCGCGAGGCCGGGCGCCTCGGCGTCAGACTGACCGGCACGATCGGAATTCTCGCGAAGGCCGTGCGGTTGCATATTTGTGATTCTAAAACAGCCGACCGCTATCTCGCGAAAATGATCGACCGCGGATTCTACGCGCCTGTCAGATCGGTTAGGGACATCGTGCCGCGATAATTTCAGGGCGCGAGCCAGTTCTCGACCTTGAGGCCGGGAATCCCGGCAAAGTGGCGGATATTTCCCGTGACGACGGTCAGGCGATGCCGGAGGGCGATGGCGGCGATTTGAAGATCCGGCTCGAAACGCGGCCGGCCCTTTCGCTCCTGGACGGACTTGAGACGCCCGTAGATCAGGGCGCTTTCGTGGTCAAAGGGAAGGATCGTCAACCGAGGGAAGATCTGGTCCTCGAAAAACCGGAGGAGACTTTCCCGGCCCTCCGTCCTGAAGATCCCATAATAGATCTCCGCCGCGTTCACGGCGCTCGTGTGCTGGGAGGCGAGCGGTGTCCGGGCCAGCCTCGACATCAGGGCCTCCGGCCGCCGTTTTTTCGCGATCTGGCTGAGGATGTCCGTGTCGAAGAGGTACATCAGAGGGCCGGCTTTCGGGCCCGGGATTTCGCCCGGGCCTCGTAGATCTCTTCGACCATCGCGTCGATTTCGGAGTCGAGATTTTCCGGAGGCAGAGCGACGGACGCCAGCCCGCCGGCGGCACCGGCCGCGCGCCTCTCCCAATCCTCATAGGGCACGAGGGCAGCAACGGGTTTCCCACGTTTGGTGATCACGATGTGTTCCTTCAAATGGATAAGACGGTCGACGAGGCCCGAGAGTCTCGCCTTGGCCTTGGTTAAAGGAATCGTTTCCATAAATTTGCTCTCACCTAATAATATGGTCAAAATGACCATATTTGTCAATAGATGCGAATTGGAAGCCAAAGCGGATTTCGCAGGTGGGCAAAATTATAAGCTAATTAATTTGCCTATGGGCAAATAATCTTGACAATGGCCGAGGCCCGCAGGGACGGTTTCAAGGCTGAACTTTGGTTCTTCGGCATAACTTTTCCGGGCCTGACAATTCCAAATAAATATGTAAAATGGAGTTATGTATTCCAGATTACTCAAGTCTTCGGATGCCCAAAGCTTCTTTCTTTTCGGTCCGCGCGGTACGGGCAAAACCACCTGGGTGCGCCGGACGCGAGAAAGCCTCCTATATCATGGCCAAATAATGATTAAAAGATAACTTGACTTTTCGTTTTGCATGGATATAATGTAAGCATGTTTACTAGATGGCTGGAATTTCCTAAGAATCGCAGCGTATTGCTGATCGGCCCTCGGCGCAGCGGCAAGACCACGCTGCTCAGAAGTCGCTTCCCGGATTATGCGTACGCCACCCTCGACGACTTCGACCTGCTCCTTTGGGCCAGGTCCGACCCCAAGGGTTTTGTCGCCGGCCTGGGTCGGCAGATGATCATCGACGAGATCCAGCGCTGCCCGAAGCTTACCGTCGCCGTCAAGCACGTCATCGACGAGAATGGCGCGCGGGTGCTGATGAGCGGTTCCAGCACCCTGGGATTGCTGGACGTAGCGGCCGATTCCCTGGCCGGTCGCGTCGAGATCGCCTCCCTGCCCACGGCCTGTTGGGGCGAAGAGGAGGGAGCGCCGACGCACGAGGTGTTCGGTGGCAGGGCGAACCCGGCCCAGCTCGCTGAAGCCAACCGGCGCCTGGAGGCGGCACTCGCTTTCGGGCAATTCCCCGAACTGTTGGGCCTGGGCTCGGCCGAGGAGAAGCGCCAGCTCCTGCGGAACTACCGCGACACCTATTTCCTGCGCGACTTGATGCAGCTGGCCAGCCTGGAGAACGCCGAGGGCATGCGCGGCATCCTGCATCATCTCTGTCGTTCGATCGGATCGCACCTGGAGATTGCGGGCTTCGCCCGCGAGGCCGGGGTGAGCGTGCCCACGGCCCGGAAATACCTCAACTCCTTGTCCCAGGCGCAACTGGTTTTCAAGCTTTACGGCCATCCCTTCACCGCAGCCAAGAGGTTCATCAAGGCGGCTAAAAGCTATTTCTGCGACGTGGGCGTCATGCAAAGCCTGAATGCCGGGCCCAGCGACGGCCAGGTTCTGGAGAATTTTGTTTTGGCCGAGCTGGAAAAACGCCGCAAGCTGGGGTCCATCGACAGCGAGGGGTTCCATTTCTTCAAGACGCCCGCCGGTTTGGAGGTGGACGCCGTCTGGGAGGACCGCCTTGGCCTAAACGCCGTCGAAATCAAATCCTCGGCCAGGGTCGGCGCCCAGGACACGCGCAGGTTAAACTCTTTCAGCCGCCGCGTCGACAAGCCCTGCCGGTGTTACCTGTTTTACCGGGGACTGGAGTACCGGCGCCTCGGTGTCGTCGAGGCCATTCCGGCGGCCGCCCTCTGGCGCGGCCGTTGAGGAGGCCGTTTTACTTGCTAGGCAAGTTTTCGCAAAAGACATCTGGTTCATCATGTTCTCCATGAATTTCTCTTTCATACCCATCGGTTTTTGCCCCCGCCGGCCCTTCAGGAGCCGAGATTTTCGGTTCTGTTGACAGCGCCGCACAGCCTCCGATACAATTCCGGGGATTTTAATATCCTCATGTCCGAATCAAAAATCCCTCAGGCCGCAGCCGGACTTCGCCCTTTCGGATGGGATGGGCATTTCGATAAAAAGGCCGAGAAATTCCGGGCCGGCGGGTTCCAATTCGGCCGGGTAGCGGTCGAAGGCCGCGAACAATACATACTCCTCACAGCCGGCGGCGAGCGCGCGGCCGAGGTCTCCGGCCGTTTTTTATTCGAGACCGAGGCGTCGGCTGATTTCCCCAAGGTCGGCGACTGGGTCGCGATCACCGACTTTCCCGCCGAGGAGAAAGCCGTCATCCACGCCGTCCTGCCGCGACGGACCCGGCTCTCCCGAAACGCCGCCGGAAAACGGACCGAGGAACAAGTCCTGGCTGCCAATATCGACGTCGTTTTCCTCGTCCAGGGACTGGATTGCGACTTCAACCTCCGCCGGCTCGAACGGCAGATGGTCATGGTCCGGGAGAGCGGCGCCGCACCGGTCGTCATCCTTAATAAAGCCGATCTATACCCCGACCCCGCGCTTCTGACGGCCCAAGTCCTTGCGATCGCTCCCTGGACGGACGTCCTGACCGTTTCGGCCCTGACGCAGACGGGGCTGGACGGCTTGCGCCGGTGCCTCCGGCCGCGCCAAACCTATGTCTTCCTGGGATCATCCGGAGTCGGCAAATCGACGTTGATCAACAGACTCATCGGGCGCGATATCCTGCCTACCGCCCCGGTCCGGGAAGACGACTCCAAAGGCCGGCACACGACCGCCCGGCGCGAACTTCTCGTCCTCCCCGGCGGGGCCCTGCTCATCGACACGCCCGGCGTGCGCGAATTCCAACTCTGGGAATCCGATCAGGCCGTGGACGAGGTCTTTTCCGATATCGCCGCCTTGGCCGCCGGCTGCCGCTATACCGACTGCGCCCACGTCAAGGAAACGGGCTGCGCGGTGCGGGCGGCGGTCGAGTCCGGCGCCCTTCCGGCCGAACGCTACGAAAGCTACTTGAAACTGCGCAAGGAACTGGCCTTTCTGGAGACCAAGCAGCGGGAAAAACCGGGTTCGGACAAAAAGCAGTGGTCCAAGGAGATCCACGGGGCGCTGAAGACGTTCCGGAAGGTCAATCCCAAGAGCCGATTCCGGGACTGAATCGGCGCAAAGAGTATCCGGCGAGGAAAATGATTGAAAGGATGAACGTTGAATTGGTAAAGTATTTTTATCGTCCTGCGGAAAGGAGAAGATCGAATGAAAAACAGCCGGCTCATCGTAGGGATCACGGTTTGGTCGATCGTCGCCGCCGCCCTCTGCCCATCCGCCCTGGCGGAGACGGAAAAGCGATTCAGCTTCGGGGTGAATGCCGGCGGCGGCGCCATAACCTGGATGTCGCAATCCTGGCGGGCCGGCATTGAACTCGGCTATCGCCTCAACACACATCTGGCCGCGGCCGCCGACCTGTCGTTCGGCGCCTTGACCATCGAGAACTCGTCCTCGTCCGGGACCTATCAGGCGCGAGATTCCCAGAAATGGACGGCCATGCCGATCACCCTGTCTTTGCTATACGCGGAGCCTCTCAGCGAAAACGCGGCCGTCTATCTCGGCGCCGGCATCGGCTATCACCTCTTCACCCGGACCGTCGCCTCCGAGACCAACGTCTTCGGCCGGCTTGAGAAGGATTCCCAAAAAGCCTCTTTTAACGCCCTGGCCCCCCAGATGGTTCTCGGCTTAGAATTCGCCCTCGGCAAATCGGTATCCTTGAAAGGGGACCTGAAGTACGTCTTTGGAACGGCCTCTCGGCAAGAGAGGGCCAATAATCTGGACACCCGCCAGGATATCAACTTCGGCGGCGCATCGCTCACCCTGGGCGTCCGCGTCTTCCTATTTTGAAGGCCGACGCGGGAAAACCGACCGTCGAGGGAGCTTCCATGAAAATCAAATTCCGAATCCTGGCCTCGGTCGTCCTGCTTTCGGTTCTAGGACCGGCGCAAAGCCTTGACGATAACGTCTATGCCGCCCGCCGGCAACACCTTCGATCCATGATCCATGGCCAGGCGATTCTCTATTCGGGTTCCGAGGAAACGATCGGCCTGGATAAAAATTTCTATTATTTGAGCGGCCTGGCCGTCTCCGATGCCTTCCTGCTGCTCGACAGCTCAACGGGCATGGATATGCTCTTCATCGATCCGGAGAAAACGCCGATGCCGGTCGCGGAAATCATTCAAACTTCAGGAATCGCGGCCATCTATCTCCGGGATCAAATCGGGATGTTCTTGGCCGACCATCTGGCCTCCGATCCGGACGTGTATTTTCCGTTCGCCTATTCGCCTTCCGATCCCGGATATCTCTACCCGGACTGCCTGGTGATCGAACAACTGGTCAACGGCTTGCCTTACTGTCACAAGCGCAATTTAGGCGAATTTCTCTATCCCCTGCGCATGGTTAAAGACCAGGGGGAGATGACACTGATCAAGCAGGCCGTCGTGATCACCAAGTGCGGAGCGCTGGCCGGCATCGCCGCGCTGAGGCCGGGACTCTACGAATATGAAATCCAGCACATCATCGAAGACACCTTTCAAGCCCTGGGCGCGCCGCGCACCAGCTTTGCCTCGATCATCGGCTCGGGTCCCAATTCGCTCGTCCTCCACTATTTCGAAAACAGCCGCAAAATGGAAGCCGGCGACGTTGTCGTGATGGATGTCGGCGCCGAGTACGGCCGGTATGCCGGCGACATCACCCGGACCGCGCCGGTCTCGGGCCACTTCACGCCGCGGCAGCGCGAAGTGTACGAAATCGTCCTCGAAATACAGCGCCGAGTATTCGCCGCCTGCCGGCCGGGGGTCACGCTGCTGGATTTGAATAATGTCGCCAAAGCCTGCGCCAAGGAAAAAGGATACGGCGCCTATTTCAACTTTTCGGGCTGGCGCCACAGCACCTGCCATTCGCTCGGCCTGGACGCGCACGATCCCTTCACCTCCGGTCGGCCGTTGGCCGCGGGCATGGTCATTACCGTGGAGCCCGGTATTTATCTCCCCGCCGAAAACCTGGGAGTTCGCATCGAAGACGACGTGCGAATCACGGAAAATGCCGGCGTCGTCCTGACGGCGGACGTTCCGCGCGAAGCCGCCGAGATCGAAGCCGTTATGGCAGGTCGTTTCCAGCCTGAGTATGAGAGTCGTTTCGAGCGGGAATGAGGAACCGGCCGGGGAAAATCCGGATTGAGATTCCTTGCTGTTGCCCTTCTCGCCTCGAGCATTATTTTCTGGATGCTCTCCCAGGCTCTCGCCGTGATCGCGTTTCTGGGATTTCTCGAAGTCCTGTTTTTCTATAGATTCAAGAAGACGGCAGTCTAGGCCCAAACACTGCAATAAGCTTTAGCCTCCTGTCTTATCTCCCATCCTCCCCCCAACGGCAAAGGGGGGATGGGGGCTCCTCCATTTGATTTCTCCCTGCCGTTTTCATTATGATTGTTCTATCCTACGACTCACATTTTGAAGGAGGATTGTTCATGAAAGCTTTCCTGGCGTTTGGCCTCGTCATACTCATGGCGGCAGCCGTCCTGGCCCTCGTCCCCGAGGACGAAAAACCGTTCAACGGGCTTTATCTCAACCTCGGAAACCTCTGCCGTCTGTCCAAAGCGAAAACGCGGTCGATCAGCCCAGAGAATTTCACGGGCGAAAAAGGAAAAGGCGGCATGGCCGTCGAAGGGACCGGCAAGAACGCCGGCCGCGAGCTCGGCCAGACCTGGAAGATCTCGCCGTCGGTTAAAATCCAGAGCGGCGAGACGTTCGCCCTGGCCGACATCAAGGGCCCGGGCGCTATCCAGCAGATCTGGATGACCCCGACGGGCAAGTGGCGCTATTCCATCCTCAGGATCTACTGGGACGGAGAAACAGAGCCGTCCGTTGAAGCGCCCGTGGGCGATTTCTTCGCCTGCGGCTGGGGCAAATACGCCCAGGTCAGTTCCCTGGCGGTCTGCGTCAATCCCGGGAGCGCCTTCAACTGCTACTGGGTGATGCCCTTCCGCAAGTCATGCAGGATCACGTTCGAGAACATCGATGTCGACCCGATGACCCTCTACTATCAAGTCAACTACACCTTGACGGACGTCCCGGAGGACGCCGCGTATTTTCATGCCCAGTTCCGGCGCGCGAATCCCCTCGCCTACAAGAATGTCTACACGGTTGTCGAAGGGATAAAAGGATGGGGCCAGTATGTCGGAACGTACATGGCCTGGGGCGTCAACAACAACGGCTGGTGGGGAGAGGGCGAAATCAAGTTCTATATCGACGGCGACAAGGATTTTCCGACGATCTGCGGGACGGGTACCGAAGACTATTTTTGCGGCAGCTACGATTTCGATACCGTGCGGCCGGACGGAACCGTCCAATACACAGAGCATTCGACGCCGTACAGCGGCCTGGCCCAGGTCATCAGGGGTGACGGGCATTACGAAGTGCAGCAGCGCTTCGGGCTCTACCGCTGGCACATCATGGACCCCGTCCGTTTTGAAAAGGACCTGAAGATCACCATCCAGGCCCTCGGATGGAGGAGCGGGGGACGCTATTTGCCGCTCCAGGACGATATATCATCTGTCGCATTCTGGTACCAGCAGGAGCCTCACGCGGCGTTCCCGCGTCTCCCGGAAAAGGACAAGCTGGAGATCATCTAGCCCGGGATATTTCCCAGTTTATGACTAGTACGAACGCAATAACAAAAGTACCGATGTATGAACGAAGGCCGCTTAAAGTCATATGTCAAACTATTTAATGCGTTCGTATTAGTTCCGGGCATGATGAGAAGGGAAGATTCACCGCGTTCTTGATAGGAGGCATATCATGAATCGAAATCGCATCGTTTTGTCCCTGGCACTTCTCATCCTTTTCTCGTCGATTTCTTCCCGGCTGTACTCCCAGGTCTCCAAGCCCGGGGAGCAGGCTGCCCCCCAGAGCGAGCGAAAACCGGAACCAGCCCCCGAGCCTAAGGAGTCACAGTCCGCGACGCACGGCGTGCTGACCCTGGAAAGCGCGCGCATCGAATACACCGCAACAGCCGGAACGCTCGTCCTGCGGGATGCGGAAGGCAAGGCGCGGGCGTCTGTTTTTTACGTGGCGTATGTCAAAGATGGCGTCGAAGACCCGGCCGCCCGCCCCGTAACCTTCAGCTTCAACGGCGGGCCCGGATCGGCCGCGGTGTGGGTGCAGTTCGGCGCTTTCGGACCCAAGAAGCTGCAGATGGACGACGAAGGGCGCGCGCTGCCGCCGCCCGGCACGCTGGTCGACAATCCTTATTCGATCCTGGACGAAAGCGACCTGGTGTTCATCGACCCGGTGGGGACGGGCTTCAGCAGGCCCGCGCCCGGCGTGGATCCAAAGCAGTTCCATGGTCTCCGCGGCGACATCGAATCCGTGGGCGAGTTCATCCGTCTCTGGACCGCGCGTAACAAACGTTGGGCGTCGCCGAAGTTCCTCGCGGGCGAGAGCTACGGCACCACCCGCTCCGCCGGTCTCGCGCTGTTCCTCCAGCAGCGCTATGGGATGTATTTGAACGGAATCATCATGATTTCGACCATCCTCAACTGGCAGGACCAGGACGCGTACCCGGGAAACGACATGCCTTTCATCGTCCATCTGCCCAGCTACACCGCGGCTGCCTGGTTCCACAAGAAGGTGGCGCCTGACCTCCAGAAGGATTTGCTCTCAACATTGAAGCAGGCGGAGACGTTCGCCTTGGGCGAGTATGCGTCGGCATTGCTTCAAGGAGATTGGCTGCCCGACGAAAAGCGGCGCGACATCGCCCAGAAACTCGCGAGGTTTACCGGCCTTTCCGTCGACTACATCGAGCGGGCCAACCTGCGCATCGAGATCATGCGCTTTTGCAAGGAACTCCTGCGGCCGGACGGCGAGACGATCGGCCGCCTCGACACGCGTTTCACCGGCTACGATCGCGATGCCGTGGGAGAGCACTTCGAATTCGATCCCGCCGGCGAGGCCGTGAACGTGGGATACGTGGCTATGCTGAACGACTATCTCCGCCGCACTCTCCGATACGAGAGCGACCTCGTCTATGAGTACTCGGCCCGCCTGCGCAACTGGACATGGGACGAAAACGCCAACAAGTTTGCCAATGTGGCCGAGGATCTGCGTTCAGCCCTGACGCAAAACCCGGCCCTTAAGGTGCTCTTCGCGTCGGGCTATTATGATCTTGCCACGCCCTATTTTGATACCCCGTTTTCTGTGGCCCAAATGGGGCTCCCACAGCCGCTGCGCGGCAACGTGACCATCGCCTATTACGAGGCGGGCCACATGATGTATATCCGCAAGGCGGATCATGCCAAGCTGAAGAAAGACGTGCAGGCTTTCATCCGCGGAGCGTTGAGCCGCCGGCCGCCCGGCCAGCGATAAAGCCATAGATACGAACCAAAGGTTACATATACTGTTACCTTTAGTTTAAATAAATATATTAAGAAGTCAAGGCCTGGAACGCTCGGGCCATCGAGCGAGCGGATCTCGCCTTGAGGATCCTCTAGGCCGTCGGGTCGACAGGCTCGAGGAAAGGGAAGCGGTGGAAATCGGTGTCGCGCGTATAGATTCTCTTGATCCCGTGCTCCCGCATCAAAATGGCTGTTTGGGCATCATAGAGAAGGTTGCCGCGAAGATTGGTCGATTTCCGGACGACTCCCGCCGCGACCTCGGCATGTCTCTCCGAAGGCACGAGAAGGCTGAAGGAGGGAGCGGCCAGGATCGCCTCGACGAAATCCCAGGCCTTAGGCGCCGTCCAGGGCTTGCGGAATATGCGGGGGTGGGTGATCACGCGGAGGAATTCGTCCATGATCCCCCAGGTCGAGTACCAGGGTGTGGCCAGGCGCCGCCATTCCTCGATTTTCCCTTGCTCGCTTCACCGTCGGGGCGGCGCGTAGAACGAGTCCGGGTTCGACGTGTAGATAGCGCCCGCGAAAATCTCCTCGTTGCCCCCCGCGAATTTCGTCGGATTCGGCGCTCCATTGGGCACGAGAACGAGTTGGGCCGTCGTTCGGTGTTCGAACGCGCGCTGGTCGTTGCCCATCTTGATGAAGAACGCGTTTCTCAGGATGAACGGCTTCCACTCGGCATAGACCCCGTCTCCCGCGCTGCAGACGACCGTCCGGTCGGCTGCGAGCGCGGCCTGGAGCTCGATCCCGCTCAAAGGAACTCCGTCGAGCTCGCCGATGGCCCCGTACTGGCCGTCGGCCAGGACCCACTTGCCGAACTCGTCGAGCCAAACTTCGGCTGCCGAATGCGCTTCGCTCCGCGTCTCGACCTCGCGGGGCATCAGGTTGACGACGCGCGCCGGCATGCCGTAGGCCGCGGCGACTCCGGCCATAACGATGGCGTACTCGCGGCAGATGAAACGGCCGCCCTTTTGCGCCTCGCGCAGAATCGTGAGCGGGTCGGACTTCGAGGCCATCTGGTTCGGGCTGTGCTCCCAGCGTGTGCTGACCCAGTGGGTCAACCGGCGCAGCCGTTCGTAGTCATCCTTGGCGCCGGCGACGACGGCGTCGATCGCAAAATCGCGGCGCATTTCGAGAAACTGAGGGGTTTTGGGATCGTCATATAGCACGGGAAACGGGGGCGCCGGCTGGCTGCGGTCCCAGACGAGCGGCACCGGGCCATACTTGGCCTTGATCTCCGCGAGCAGGGATTTGAATTCCGGGTCTTGGCGGAGGGAGTCGAAATCCGTGTCGTTGCTGTATTTGGAATAATCCGTGAAACCCGCGGCGACGGCCTGGCGGATCGCGGCCAGGGCCTGCGCTTTTTGCCCGGAAAGCGCGTGGACGCAGGCCTTCATATAGAGGATCCCGCCCCGGTACTCCTGGTTTTTCGTGTCGTCCGCGAGTTTAAGCATCCGGTCTAGAACGGACATGGCTCCCGGCCAGTCCTTCTGGCCGTAGGCCTGCCTCAGTTCCTCGTTCAGCGCCGCCCACTGGTCATCGACGCTCCGCTTCTGGGCGAACAGGGGAGCGCAGACGAGCACAATGACCAGGACAGTGAAGAGTACGGACCTTGAGCGGATCATGGTTTACCCCCTTGATGCGTTTTTTCTATCGGCATCCATTATGATACTACGAAGGGTGGGTTCGAAAAGGTTTACTCGTTTCTTCGCCAAGTATGGACAAAATCAACTGCCTCGTGTCCGGGCCGGCAATCCTCTCGCGCATTTAAGAACAAACATCAAGGGCAAGTCGGGGAAGCGGGGAGCATCAGGGCGAATTGACACTTCCTCTTTTCTTTGATAATCTTCCAACAAACCTGATTGGAGGGGTCAGCATTGGCTGTCAAGTGCCCGAAATGTCATTCTGAGAATTCCGAGACCAAGCAGTTCTGCGGAGATTGCG
>Ga0315289_10014555_pt1 | contig 10978 bp, 14 predicted proteins | sample YL17G11_40_MG_FD_203452 | JGI IMG/M metagenome (GOLD analysis project Ga0315289, IMG submission 203452) | Sediment microbial communities from Yellowstone Lake, YNP, Wyoming, USA - YL17G11_40 | ecosystem: Environmental > Aquatic > Freshwater > Lake > Sediment | place: USA: Wyoming | collected...
AACGTCCTGGCCATGAAGAGGCCAGAATCCAGTGGCAGAAAGAGGACTGCCCCACAGGCCTTGCAGCCCAAAGGTCGCGCTGAGACAGTCGGAAGGCATGCCGTCTCCAAGAAGACGCCGACTGACGAGCTGCCGGGCGAAGACAGCGGGTTAGCCGCGGCCAGAAAGACGGAAACGGTCCAGCTCTACATCAACTTCGGCAAGCTTTCTGATCAGGAAGCTCGGAAACTCATTGACCGCGACGCAGGCAAGAAGGACATCCCCGGCGTCTCTACGTCGACATACGTGCAAGCGCAGGGGATGACCAACGCCTGGTACTGGCAGCAGAAGGTGGGCGGCCACGTCCAGGAAGTCGTCTGGGATGCCGGCGAAGAGTCGGATCCCAAGCTATCGGGATCGAAATCAAGAAAGGCGGTCCAAGCGAATGCGGTGCCAATCCCGGAGAAGATCTTCACCACACATAAGGACAATCCGAAGAAGATCGTCCAGCTCGTTGCCTTGCAAGTCTCCCATACGCTTGGTATCGACGATGGCGAGATCATCCTAGATAAGGGACTGCCTGGAAAGGTCTGGCAGGGTCCAACAAAAACGCCACGAGAGCCAGAGCCCAACGTCATCCGGATTGGCATCCGGCATTCTGCTAGAAGCGGTAAGACTGAAACCAAGGCAGCCCAGGCGCCATACAGGCTGTCGGACGACGAACGGAAGATCCTTCAGGCTGGTGAGGAGGCCGCGGAAAGGCTGCGCGCGAGATGGGATGCTGGCAAGTCCAAAATGTCTGAGGAGGAGAGGAACGAAGCGCTCCACCTCCTCAGGCGCGCCCTCGAGGTTGGCAAGAAGACAAAGGGCGACATGATGTCTGTTGAAGGCGGTCTTGACCTTCCGGAAGAGTTTGCCTGGACCATGGTCTACGTGGCTAAGGATCCTGGAGATCCCGCGAGCGTCCAAGCTGCCCGCGATCTGGCCAAGAAGGACTATGCCGCAGAACGAAAAGAATGGGAAGCGGGAGAAGAAGAAAGCAGGTGGAAGTCAAAATCCGCCGAAGAGAAACACGCCCAGAAACTCGCCAAGATGGGCGATGCGTTGAAGCGGGCGGAAGATGAGGAATTGAGGGGAGGAGATCCTGATGAACTTGACGCGTCTGATGATAGTGGGGTTGACGTACCGGATGCCGGTGGTGCCGAAGCCCCTACCAAGGCGCTTCCTGGCTTCCTAAGCGCCCCATCCAAGGGTGTTGGTGAAAGCAAGGCGTTCCTTGAGGCTTCCCGCCTTATCTCTGAATCCAAGGAGCTGATCCGAAGGCTTAGAGGGCGTGTCCGGAGGTAGTTCGGAGGGTCCCGAGGCCTCGATTATCTGATAGTATCTGAAATGCGCGTGGAGGGCAACGAGGGTGTCAGGGCGTGTCAGGGAAGGCCGAAAGCGCCGTCCAACTTGTCTTCGAACGGGTCGATAGTCTTGCCGAAGAGTTTCTGCTTCCCCTTCTCCTCTTTACCTTGCTCCTTGCACAGGTCGCACCCCGGATAGGTTCTCTTGTTCTGAATGTGGTACCAGTGGGCGGCTTTCATCTGCTCTTGCGCCATATCAGCGTCGTATGCCTGCCTGGCCTTGCTAGGTGCGTCTGGCTTCCTGATGGCGTTCTTGCCGAGCGGAACGAAGATTCTCCATTCCTTCAGGCCGAGCTTCACCGGCCAACTGATGCGTACCAACCAGATGCCATTGGCGTCTTCGGATAGCTCTACGTCGTCGGAAGCCTTAATTTCCCTGCGCGCGAATTCCATCATGATCAGATTAGCTACCTTCCGCACGAACTGTTCTACATTGCCGTCGTCGATGTCCTCTATGTCCTTTTCGCTCAGGTTCTTTATGCGGACGTCTCGGCCGATGGTCGTATTGCCAAAGGGAATCTCGGTCTTCTGGAGCTCGTAGGCGTAGACCTTGAACCAATCCGCGGGTGGCCTTGCTTCTGGCATGAGGTATATTTGCGGGCTAGATCAGGATGACTTTATCCGACTTCTTGAAGTGCACGATAGTATCTCTGACCTCGGGGACCAGGTCCTGGAACGGATAGAACCCGGCATCGAGCACGGCCTGCCGGACCAGCTCAAGATCCTGGTAGAACCAGGGACACTGGTCTGGGGGAAAGACTGCGTCCTTATCCACTTGAATGAGATATGGATGCTTCTGCCAGTTGCCGAACATACATACCAGATTGGCGCCTATCTTCGTCACCCTAAACAGGCTCTTTAGGTATTCGCGCACCGCATCCATTGTCAAGTGGCAGAAGCACCCGAAGCTCCAAACGAAATCGACGCTGTTATCCGCCACGCCCAGGCAGGAGAAGTTCCTGTCCGGGAGCTCGATGTATTCGATATTCGGAAGCCCGGCAATCCAGTCTGATTTCGGGATTACATCAAGACAGATGACCTTCTGGAAATTCGGACTTAGGCAATTAACGGTCCAGACCCCGCGGCCACATCCGACTTCCAGGGCTACGTGCTGCTTGTTGCAAAAGGGCGCGATTGTCCTTTGTATAAAATTAGTTGCCGGGATTGAATAGGGCCAACCTTCGACGTAACCAATGCCCCAGGCTTTCTTGAAGCAATCTTTTGGCGTGTCCATTAGAATGGCGTCAAGGTTGGGGGTGCCGCGTCGTACTTCTTCTTAAGCTCAACCCATGTCGGCGACATAAGCCATTCTGTCGACTCTTTAAAAGGTAGGCCTGTGTAGAACTTATACTCACCGCAATACTTACAGAAATGCTTAAGTTGTTCATTCTTTTTTGCCGGAAGATCCTGGATATTCTTGGCTCCGAGATCCAGGCCCAGCACCTTATCGATCGTGGCCCCCATCGAACAGACATAGAATCCGTGCTTATTGACGGCAATGGGGCAATCATAAAGAATGCCACAGCCCTTTGAAAAGTCATGGCCGGCAAGCTCTGGGACGTCCATGGGAGCAACGTACATCGTCTTGTGTGCCGGTATCTGGATGAACTTCTGCGAGTCTATGACGTAGTTCCATGCCGGATCAGCAAGTGAAAGGTCGCAGCAGTCGCAGACCCTCCAGTTTCCGGCGGTCGAAAGGACGGCCTTCTGGAGCTCTGGAGTCACGTTGACGCCATTTGACTGCATGAAGATCTGATATTTCAGCCTATCCTGATAGCCGAGGAGCAGCTTTAAAGCTTCCACAAGGTGTGGATAAAGCGTAGGCTCGCCGCCCGTTAAGAATACCCGATTCAGTTTCCAATTGGCTGTGACAAGTTGCTGGAGCATCCTGTCGATCTGTTCCAGGGATATGTCGCAGTCGCCATGCGCGAATTTGCTGATACCGGAGGCACAATTCCCGCAAGCAAGATTGCACTTATAGGTACAGAGGATCAAGAGCTCCCACCATTTCACTGACTGGGGGCCCATAAACTCTTCAAAGCTGAGGAACGGCTTATTCTGCGGATCTGGCCTATGGCCGAAGCTCCCTGGAACGACGACGTATCTGGGCGGCCTGAATATCGCCTTGACGTTATTCACGTTCTGGAACTGTTCGACTGCTTCCGTATCGCGCACGAAGAAGAGATTAACGCCGAGTTGATCGGCGTGAACTAGCGAATAACCAAACAGCCTGCCCAGCCTAAAGAAAGCCGAAATGCTGGAACCGAAGTGCGTCGTCCCCTCGAATACTCCGGTCTTATATGGGGTTATCTTCTCATCAGACGGTCCCAGGGACGAGTTGTATTCGACGACAATGACCCGCGGCTTGTATTTCTCCAGGATCGTCCTCAGGACATAGATGTCATTTCCATCTATGTCGACAGAAAGAATATCAAACCATTCCGGTACCTTTTGAGACTCGAAAAGAGAGATTACGTTCTCAGGAGTAACGAGTGCCCTATGAATAAGATCTGTCTGGTGCCTGGAGTCGAACCAGACGCCAGAGAAGCCTTTTGCCATGAGGCATCTGGTGCAGCACTCGTTCCCATCATCGACACCGAATTCGACGAAGAACTTGTTAGTCACGCCAATGGCGTTGAAGATGGCTTCAATGACGCCATCCTCTCCGTTTTGGGAGAAGACCTTCTTTTCGCATTTGGTCAGGTCTATCATTAGAATGGTGTTAGTGTCGGGGGTCCCGCATCATACTTCTTCTTAAATTCGATCCAGGTCGGCGAAAGCAACCAGTTTCTGGAATCTGAAAATGGCTGCCCGGAATAAGACTTGTACTCTCCACAGTATTTACAGAATCGCTGGAGCTGGGACTCATCGTTTATGAACCCGTGGAGGTTCTTGGCTCCGATGTCAAAGCCAGCAATCCTGTCTATTGTCGGTGCCCCGGCGCAGACGTAAAGGCCGTACTTATTGAAGGTAGGTGCACATTCGGTAAGAATCCCGCAGCCAACCGAGAAGTCCCTGCCTGCCAGGGAGGATACGTCCATTGGTGCGACATACATCGTCTTGTGTTCAGGGATGCCGGCAGTGGTCTTCTGCGTGTTAACTACGAAGTCTCTTTCGAGATGTTTGAGATAAGTCCTGTCAGAGCCGCAGATGTGCCAGTTTCCCAGTCCGATGATGGCCTGCCTGATTTCGGCATTTGTACCGTTCGTTACCATCATCATCTGAAACTTCTGGGATGCCTGATAGCCTCTCAAGAGCTTGACGATCTCGATGATCTGCGGATGAAGCGTAGGTTCGCCGCCGCTAATCCAGATCCTTTTCCATTTCCATCCGATGGCGTCGGCTTGTTGGAAGAGCCTCTCTATCTGGGCGAGTTCTATGTCTCCATCTTCGCAGGGGAACTTACCACAGCCAGCTATGCAATTCCCGCAGGCGAGGTTGCATCGATAGGTAAGCAGGATGATGAGATCCTGCCAGTTGACCGGAAAGAAGAGACTCATAACCTCGTGAACTCGAACTTGTGATCCTCGCCGCTTCCGGTATAACCCAGGTGCTTGAATTCGAAGTCAACGCCGAACTGCCTAAGATCCTCCGGCTTGCGGGCCAGCCAGACATGGCGCTCGTTCGGAGGGGCCTGAGTCACCGGCGTGATGGCGAAGATTTTACCGCCTTTAGGCATGATCCTTGCTGCGTACCTAAAGATCGTGACGATGTCGTTGGGTACCAAATGCTCAATAACGTCGAATGCAACGATATGATTTATCTCGGTGTCTCGCAAGAGCCTCATGAATTGCGCAGCGTCGGTGATGAGCACGTCGATCTTATCCGCGAGCGCGTCATTGTCCCGTATAAGTGAGAGCAGGAAGTGCCCCGCCGCCATGCTATAGTCGATTGCCAGGACTTTCTTTACGTTGGGATGCTGGGCCAGCTTAATGGAGATCTCGCCGCGGCCGAATCCGAGATCGATGACGGTCTGACAATGACCCCCCGCCTTGTCCAGTTCCTTGTCCACCCACCCCTCATAAGACTTGAGGCGCTGGCTGAGCTGACCAGGAGGGAGTTCCCAACCTTCGCAGTTCGTCTTGTAATAGGCCTCGTCATAGAGCTTTCTAGGTATCGTCATATGCGGACAGCCTTAACGAAGCCTACGCTTTCCGGAGGGCCGATAACCTTCAAGATCTTCCAATCCTTGGAATTCTCGACGATGGGCCGGAGCAATCGCATCTTCTGGGCATCGGCGCGGTCGAGCCAGTCGTGAGCCATGAAGATCGACCCTGGATGGAAGAACGGTTCGAACATCATGAACTCCGCCACCGTCTCCTCGGCGTTGTCCGCTCCGTCCAGGAACAGGATGTCAACAATCTGGTCTTCTGGTTTAATCGACCGTGGGTGAAGACCGTCGTACAGCACCGGACTAAACACTTGGAGGCTATTCCCCAGGTAGAACTTGACGAATGGAAGCAACTCCGGAAATTCTCGCTGGTAGTTCTTGATTGCCTGCCCGTGCGCGGCCGCGTCCGTCTCGGACGTATGAAGCTGGCCAAAGCCGTTCTTCTGGAGACCCTTGGCTAGGAAGAAAGTGCTCCCACCGCCGAGCCAGGTCCCGACTTCGAAGATCTGCTTTGGCTTCGTCTCGAGTACGGTCTCGTACAAGCAGGTCCGGTCGGCGTTGTAGAGCTGGCCGATCCAGCCGGTATGGCCTGGGGTCGTGCACATGACGCCGTTGGGGCAGATCTCGATGGTCATTGGTTCCTCGCCATGACATAAACGACGTAGTTCGTGAGCTTCCCGCCGACTGACGTCGACTCGAGCGTGAAGCCCTGACGCCGGATGATCTCCGCAAGCTTAGCCGAGCTGAGGGTGCTTGCAAAAGCTCCCGCATGAGCAAGCCCGTCTGTCGGTATCCAGCGTAGATACTCGTCACCAGGAGTAAGGAACCAGGACACGACCGACAGGAGCTTCGTGCGCTTGAGTAAGTTCTCGAAGGCTTCATAACACTTGTCGGCTGCCTGGTGCTCTAGGACTCCTCGCACGTAAGTTATCTCAAACTGTGGATGATCATTGGCGAAGAAATCCTCGGTCTTGAAGTCATATCCAGGGTAAGTCTTGATCGCGTAATCCACAAACTGTTTCGTAACGTCAAACCCGTGATACTCTATAATCCCATCGTCATGCTTCTCTTTGAAGAAGGCTTCGAAGTCCCGACACTGACCAAACCCGGCCTCCGCAAGGGACAAGGGGCTAAACCGCGGACTTTTATTGATCCACTGCTTTATCTTCTCGTAGGCGAGGGTCCTATCTGGCTCTTCGAACGAATAAGCCAGGAAACCTTTCCAATCCTGCTCACTGATGGGGGCCTGCCAGGCTACCTTGAAGTCTTTTGCCATGTGACCTATCTCCCCAGTACGCGCAAGGATACGCCAATGAGTGCCTCAGCCCAGGCATCCGCGATGGCCTGCTTCCTGGCTTTGTTGTGTTCCACCATCAATGTACAGAAGTCTGAAGCCGCTTTCGCGTCAGCATCCATGGCACTGAGCTTATTCTTTAGGTCTCCAAACGACGAGAATTGCCTGACGTGAGGGAGCTGATAATAGTCATAATACTTCATCCAGGTTCTAATGCCGGCAAGGTTCGAGAAGTCGTTCGGATCCGGAAGATCCTGCCTAACGCCCTTGATACGCGAGCCAGGCCCGAGCTTGAAGTATCCGTTCCACGTAAGCTCTGTCAGGACGCCATGCCGCAAGGCCAGGTCTAGCAGGAAATCCGGAGTCGGTACGTACAGCGGCACGTTCATCGAATAGTGCTCAAAGAACGACATGAGGGAACAGTTGTAAGGGATGTGTATCATGCCCGGATGCTTCACGAGATCCGACCACTGATACTTTCCGTAGGCTGACCGGACTGGCACAGCCCCCGTTGCCGCAGCGCATTCTGCCACGGCCCCCGGGCCTCTGCAGTCCATAATGAGATTGCCTGCGCGTTCCGGCTTCCAGGTCACCCCGCAGTAATCGCACATGCTGGGGATGTACAGCGGCCTGATCCCCGTAAAATAGTGGAAGTATTCCTGGTCATAAACGCTATTGGAGACGACCAGAAGCTTCCCGGCCGCATGCATCCTCTGGTAGAAGGCATTCAGGCGCTGCCAGCCAGCCGGATTATCATGGTAGGGATACTCGTACCGGATCGGCATGTATACGATGATGGGCTTGTTGAAGCGCTCGTAGATCTGGGCAAGAGACGGTGGGTAGGTAACGATGAAGCCATCAAAGCTGGCGAGCTGGTCCTTGCAGGCATTATAGAACTGATCCGCAGACACGTTTCGCCAGGTCTGCGTGTTCACGGGGCCAAAGCCAGCCGCCGGCGTCCTACCCAGGACCCAGCTGTGGCCGGACATGTTGACGGAGACGACCTGGTGCCCCAGGGTTTTGAGCGTCCTGGAGAGGTCCTCGATGACCGCCACGTGCATGTCGATATTGAAGAACTTCATCACTTGAGTTTTTCAGCAAGGGGAAGTCCGCGCCGCCTATAGTATGTACCTCTGTCCACGTCTGCAAGAGCCTTTGTCCGTTCATCGAAGCCATCTGCAGGACGCTTATTGGCAGCCCAGTGGACGTGCTCGAACGTCGGCTGGTCCAGCCTTCTCAGGTTCTTCAAGAGGCCGAGCTCTGCCAGGACGTCGTAGAGCTCCGTGTCCGAGAACATGTGGTGGTAGGCAGGGTGGTAGATGACCCGGTTCAGCCTTAACAGGCAGTTATATGTCATGATGGGGAGGGTCACGCTCGGTTCCGTCTGGTAGCCGTCGTTGACCAGCAGGCAGCCGTCGAATCCATCAAAGTGCTTAGCCATCCAGGTGTTCCACGACTTGATCGGCCTGAAGTCGTCAGAAGCGAGGATGACGATGTCCTCCGGCTTAGCCTGGAAGGATTTTGCTAGGATGGAAGTCGGATACGTCGCACCCGATCGCGTGTTCCCGACGACTAGGACCTCGACGTTCGGCACGCCGACCAGCATGGAGAGAACTTCTGCCTTCTGCACGTCGACGTTTACGGCTATCTTGACGACGACGTTTTGGGGCTGGTCTGCCAGGTTTAGCCAGGAGCCAGGCGCCCGTTTCAGTGCATTGGCACACCAGTTTGGTCGGATCGTGGGCCAGAGGATGTACGCGTCCCTTGCCATTAGAATGCAGCCCCCGCGCATCGCAGGCCGCCCTGGGGGTTGCTGCGTGCCGTTACCAGGACCGCATTGAGCGTAGTGATCTGGTTTCCTTCCCGCCACCTGTTCGCGACTGCGATCTTGTCGAAGTACATCTGGTCGTGGCAATTGCAAGGGAGCCAGGTGGGAGTCACGAATTGACTGCGGACCATGACCTCAGGCGTCGCGAATGAGAAGTTCGTCTCTGCACCCGTCTGCATCCCGCAGTGTGCCATCATGATGCCTGGATTCTGAAAGATTGCGTTGAACATCTCGAGGTACTTGGGGTGCATCACGTCGTCATCGTCGAAGAAGCAGGTCAGCTCACCTTTTATGTGCTGGACGCCGAAGTTTCGGGCATGGCTAGCGCCGCGCTTCTCGTTGTAGACGAAGTACTTGATTCTGGGATAAGGCTTTACGGCCTCATGGTAGTCGCTACCAAAGTTGTCGACCAGGATGAGTTCCCAGTCCGCAAACGTCTGATTATGGATGTGGCATATGGTGTCGCCTATGATATGCTTGCGCTGGAACGTGGGCATTATGATGGAAAACCGGGGCATTTGAGTCTCTCGCTTATGGGGAGTTTCATTCTGGCCTGGAACGTCATGAGATCCCGGTCCATGAGAGCAATACCGACGGCGTCGTACTGATCCTGTGGCCGTAAACCGTGCGAAGGGTGCTTATGAATAAATTTGGGTCCAGCCGTGATCTTGAGGAGTTGTAGGGCTATGAGGTTCTGGTAGAGTTCCGCATCCGAGTACTGCCAATGGTAAGCAGGGTGGTAGATTGCTTTGTTGAGCTTCTTGAGGCAGTTGTAGGACATGACGGGGAGCGCGATGATTCCGGGGTCTGATTCCAGGCGGAGAATGTCCGCAACCATGAGCCCGCCATCAAAAGACTGGAACATGCTGACCAGCCATTCGTCCCAACCCTCCGGTGGATAAAAGTCGTCGGAGATGAGCAAGACGATCGGGTTGTCTGGACACTCCAGGGCCTGTGTGATGCAGAAGGCGGCGTGTACGGGGCCAGGTTTGTTCGTTCCGACGATGATCACGTCCTGGAAGTCATTGAGCTCTGCCCTCTGGATAGGCGTGTTGACCGCGATATGCGTGGTAATGGGGTACTTCTTGCTGGAATTATGTATCCAGCACCGATGCGTCTCCCGCATCATCTGGGGGCGGATCGTGGGCCAGACAAAGATGAATCGCGCGTCGGCCATTCTTTAGTTACTATAAGGGATTCTCTATTTTATTTTCGCGTGTGCAATACGGAGCCTTATTTCGAGATACTTTTCCCTCCTGGCCGGAGGTGGTACGTCTCCATCCCACAAGACTGAAGTGGGAAAGGCTACATCAGGATAGACTAAGCCTGGATGCGTAGGCTACGGATACGATCCGGCTACTTCCTGGTAGGATCTGGCGTGGTGCTCTCGGCGCGGATAGGAGCTTGCTCTTCGATGATAATTACGTCTTTAACAGCAGGCGGCGGATAGAGCTGGTTCCGGATCGGATAATTCTGGAGGCGCACGAGCTTGTAAGTCTCAGGGGCTTCACCGGGCCGCATGTCGCGCGTAAGATAGGACAGTCCAGGATCAGGAATTCCGTGGTTCGTAGACTTGTATGTGAGTTCGTACTGGACTAGCTTCTGGCCCGGCGGCAGTCGGACGGTCGCTGACGGCCGGACGACCAGATTCTGATCTGTAACAACCTGCTGGACTCGAGCAGACTCGGGCCGCAGGGGCCGCAGATACTCTAAAATTCCACCAAGAATAAAGATCACGAAGATCGCGACCATGCCGATGATGACGGAGGCGGTATATGGTATCTTAACGCTTGGCATTACGCGCCTCCTTCAAGCTTTACCTGATGCAGGACCTTCCCGTGATGCGTACAGCAGATCTCTCGGATCGTCAATCCCGTCATCTTGAACGATAGCGAGGCCTCGCACAGCGTGCAGATGCGAAGGGCCTCAAGGCCGAGAATTCGCGTATTCCACCAGCCTTCGGCACCGCAGCAGTGGCAGGGGTGCGTGGGTGCTAGCTTACGCGTCTTCTTCCTCCGCCAGACCATGATCACCATGACGATGAAGACGATTGCGAAGAGCCCGCCGATCCCCAGCAGGAACTTCATCATGTCGCAATTTCCTTTGCCCACTTGACGCAAGCGGGCTTGTCCCAGAAGGCAGCCTTCTGAGCTTTGAGGTCCATGCCTTCCAGCTTGAGAACTTCGCTGGTCCGGTCGCCGGGACGCATTTGGCAAAGCAGTCCTGTGCAGCTGTGCGCGTGATCTTGATGTATGCGAAACCTTCCAGGTCCAAATGGGCTGCAATGATCTGGAGCTGGTCCTCCAGCTTCATGCGGACCAGCTCAGGATCGATGTGTCCGTCCCGATCGGTTTTTGGCA
>Ga0315289_10014558_pt1 | contig 10976 bp, 20 predicted proteins | sample YL17G11_40_MG_FD_203452 | JGI IMG/M metagenome (GOLD analysis project Ga0315289, IMG submission 203452) | Sediment microbial communities from Yellowstone Lake, YNP, Wyoming, USA - YL17G11_40 | ecosystem: Environmental > Aquatic > Freshwater > Lake > Sediment | place: USA: Wyoming | collected...
TGATGATAATATGAATGGTTCGTGTGAGAGATATGATTTGTGTGTAGGCCAATGTGGCTATTACAAAGACGAAGAATAGGTAGTCAAAAGGGGACTAACGATGGTAACAACAAGAGAACTAAGAAAAGTAGGTTTGGAGAAGTGGCGAGATTTGTTTCCAGATAACCATTATCGATTTATTGTCAAAGATGATATTGGTTATATTTCTGATGATGCTGTAGAAATGTTATTAATAAGCGCAAAGAAAGAAGAAGCTATACAAATATTTGCAAATATAGATAAATTAAAAATCCGTCGGGGTTCGCACAGCATGATTGATGAAGAAGATTATCAGCAATTGAAAGAACAGTTTTTGAATGAAAAATAATGGCAATATTAAACTATACAACAAAAATATCAGTTGAAACAACGATTGCTGAAATAGAGAAAATGCTGTCACAAAGTGGAGCAGAGAAGATACTTAAAGATTATGATGGCAATGGAAATGTAGAGGCAGTATCGTTTACAATACAAACTGAAAACGGAAAATTATCATTTCGATTGCCAATGAATAATGAAGCAGTATTGCAAACTTTAAAGAATCAATCTGGAGAATATAAAAATACAGGCTATCAGAAAGTAAGAAAAGTGCCAAGAAGCATGGTTAATAAAGAACAAGCTGGAAGAGTTGGATGGAGAATAATCAAGGATTGGCTAGAAGCCCAATTAGCACTTTTCTTTTTACAGATGGTCAAGATAGAAGAAATATTTTTGCCTTATATGTATAACGAAAGAACAGGACAAACAATGTTTCAGATGTTAGAGAAGAAGAACTTTAACCTTCAATTAGAGGACAAAACACCCTCGAAAAATTACTCGGAACATATTACTCGGAACATGTGAGGATATATGATAGTTTATGTGTTTAGGTATATTTGAAAATGGCAAAACTACAATATAACAAGAACCAGTACACAATATCAATCCCTCTGGAATACGTGCAGCAGGCGCAATGGTCAAAGGGTGACGTAGTGACCATTAGTTTCAATGAACGTGGAAATCTGGAGCTTAAGAAGGTAAAACAATAATGAGTAAAACACAAAAAAAAGCTAATGAAATTAGAGAAAAGAATAAGTTTTGGTATTATGGCGTTTGGAATGTATATAACGTATCTAACCGTCAGATTATCATGTTAGCAAGGAACGGCATTTTAAAAAAATAGAAATGTTTATATAGTACCGTACCCCCTAAAATAGCATGAAACAAAAGATTTTCAAATTCATGTGCCCACGGTGCGGCAAGATAATCTGGAGCTTGTATCCAGAACAGTTGGAACAGAATAAAGAAAGTCATAAATCATATTGTGATAAATATTTTGGAAAAAAGGATGAAAAAAAAGGTGATAAAAATGTGCTGGACAACGAGAAATAACAAGATAATCAGCGAAGCTGAGATTGATTTGATTTCTTTTAGTGTTGCTTTGGAGACTTACAACTGGATTCCTAATGATAGGTGGATATAATGAAAAGAAAAAAGAATAATAATAGCCATAATCACACCAACAACATGAGCCGTAAAAAGCCGCTACCTGTCGAGATATTGAAAAGGAGATATGATTATGAGGACACCGAAAATGCAGAAATCTAAACAAGATTCTAAGGAAAAAGAACAATATTTACAACACATGATAAGCGAGCTGGCAGATAAGAAGCTTGTCACAATAGCAACAGAATTAGATAATCGAATAACAACACTCGAAAATGCACCGCATAACGCTAAACTGGCAACAATGGTAAGCTTATTGTTGGATAAAATTGGCAAGTTTGAGATAAGAATGGAATTGATGGAAAATAGAATAAATAATAACAAAATGATATGATAAAAATTATCCATAGGTGATGTAGCATGGTTTTGGTACTAAAAGAAAATAGTATGATTGATGAATTTAATTTGAATAAACAAGAGGCAATAATATTCATTAAGTTTTTGCAGCTTGAAAAAAAGAGACATTCGGAAGATATAACAAAAATTATCAGTACGATGGTTTATTTAAAATGCAAATTTAAAATTAATTGATTAGGTAAAATGACACAACTAATAACCATGAAAGGAAGTTTTTATTGTTGTAACTGTGGCGAGTTGTTCAATAATAGAGAAGCTTTAGCAGTGCATATCCAAAACAAAAAGAAAGGTAAGAATAAGGATATTCATTATGGTGGTGATTATACCACAGGGAATAAAACAGGATTGATAAAATTTGTGCATAAGATAAAATGACAACTATCTACTGTTACCCCGTTACTATCCAATTTATGTCAGAGACACTGCCACCTAAAGTAGTATACACTATATGGGAAGAAGATTATGATAAGGTAATATCCGCAATTAATAGTAGCAGGGAATTATGTTCAATGGCAGGCTCATATAATAAAACAAAACAGAAACCGCAAGTTTCCAAGATTGTTACCTGCACGTGAAGGTTGTGCAGTATATGGGAGCTAATCACTTTCAGATGTGGGTTCAAATCCCACGCCTGCCACTAAACATAATTTGGGTTAAAATCAATTAAAACTCGGGAATTTAACCCGAAACATTATGTTCAATAGGCTCAAAATGACAAACAAAAAAAGAAAGAAAGTTATAATTTGGGTAAATGTAAAGAAAATAAATCCAAAAGAATGCAAATACTATGCTCAGGGTTATTGCTGTAAAAAAGTAATGTGCGGTTTGAACAGAAATAGATGTAGAGAAATTGCACATTGCGGTCATCACTTTGGAAGAGGAAAGTGTCATGTTAAAATTGGTTCAGATACTAAATGCATAAGTTTTGAGCCTACTAAACATAATTGCGGTTTAAAGAAATCCGCAAAGACTACTGATAAAAAATAGAGTTGCGGACTCTCTTTAAAACCGCAAACATTAAAACAAAACTGATAAAGTTTTTTATGTATAAGGCAAGCTTTGTTAATTGATAGTATATTAAATAAAAACAGGCCATGCAACATGGCGGAGAGAGAGAGAAACATGGAACATACAAACGAGATACAGGAAAGAAATACGGATAACGAACTTTTGGACATTGATTTCCATAAGCGCAGATTGGAGCAACTGAATGAGTATATCAAAAGCCAGATGGTTGTAGGAATAGATTATGGCAGCATTGAAGGGATCACGCAAAAAAAAGTACTGCTTAAGCCTGGCGCAGAGAAGCTTTGCGCAATATTCAATCTGTACCCTGAATATTTCAAGACAAAAGAAGTATTTGACACAAAAAACCAGTTTTTCTTATTTGAGTTCAAATGCGTGCTGAAAAATAGGCGCACTGGCCAGAAAGTGGCAGAAGCCATAGGTAGCTGTAACAACAAAGAAAAGGCTAAGGTCAATGCAATAGCCAAGTCTGGCGATGTGTATGGCCAGATTAACACTATCCTTAAGATTGCACAGAAAAGGGCATATCTGAGTGCTACATTGATGGCTACAGCACTGAGCAACAATTTCAATTCCATAGAAACAGAAGAAGAAGGAACAGCAGCAGAAGATAAACTTAAGCAGCTCCTAATTTGTGCTGGCTGCGGGAAAGAGATTGACCAGAAAGTAGCGACATTTAGCTCCGAAAAGTTCGGGAAATTGCTTTGCATACCCTGTCAAAAAAATAGGACAGGTTAATTATCACTGACCATAGTTGGTGATTAGGCATATAGGTTTTATCACCTATTTCCTATATGCCTATTTTTCAATTTAGAAACGAGGCATTAATATGAAACTAAGCAAAATAGAAGCTAAAATCATCGTATTATTGGACAATTTATCAAATGAAAACAAAACTTATTATTTTATTGCTATTAAATTAGATATTAGCTATAATCACCTGGTACAAATAGTAAGAATGATGGTCATAAAGAAATGGGTTAAAATTGAATATTACAAATCTAAAGCAGGAAGAAAAGCTCATTTAATGCTGACAGAAACATCTCCTATAGTATACGCTAAAGAATTATTAGCTAATATAGATACTGCAAAATAGATATTAACTGAGGTTAGTAATAATAACAAGGTGTAAAAGGTAAAACCCAAAATAAAATATAAGTGCTATATAGCTATATAATATATATAGCTATACTATAAATATAAATATAAATATAAATATATAATACATGTTATTATGATTTTTGGTAAAAGAGGTAAAAAATGGCAGAAATACTTGTAAGATTAACCGAAAGTGAAAGATTGGCCTTCCAAACGAAAGTAGGTAAGGGGAACATGACAAAATCAATAAGGAATTATATAAAAACTATGGTTTCATCATTAGATGGAGATGATCAAGAGAACATTAAAAAAAAAGAATTTTTTGAAGTAAAAGCGGAAAAAGAAAGAATTGATGATAAGTTTGCGGTGATACAGAGCGAAATACAAGCAATAGAACAGAAAAAGAAAGAGAAAGAATTAGCAGAATTAGAGGCTTTTGAGAAAGAAAAGCAAAAAATGTCAGATATTAAGCATGATACATTAAAGGCAAATTTATATAGAATGATCTAAAAATGAAAATTTTCTATAATAAACAAATAGGCAATTATTATGCCACTACTGATGATCTTGAGCAAATTAATTGTAATGGTTGCAACAAATTAATAGAATTTGATAATATTTTTATTTTACAGCGCAGTTTTTCAAAAAAACAATCTCAAAAATATATATGGTGCAATAAATGTTTTAAAAATCATACAAAAAGAGTAGTAGACGAGTTTAAGATTGTTAAGTTATCAATCAATATGCCTGTAGGAAGTATATTAATATTTAATCTTCCTGTTTACCTTAGTGCAAGCCGAGAAGATTCTGTATTTTTAGCAGCTGATAGATACGAATCAGAAGTAGATATTATAGACAGGAGAGTACATTCTAATAATTTATCATGGGCGGATTCTAAGATAGGGGAATATCCAGAAGATAGGATTAAAGAGTTAGATACGCCATTCAAAACAGTTGGTAACTGTTTAAATTATCTTAATAATATAGCTAAAAGTGATATGCTAATAGATATGGAAGAAATGCCAAAGCTTGAAATAAATCCGAGAAAATATTTAGATGATCCACCACAATAAGATATTATGCAACAAATGCAAGAAAAAGTTAGGCAGGTTTGATAGTGTACCGTTTTTGATTAGGTGCGATAATTGCAGGACAACAAACATCTACAAGAAAGATGAGGAGCGCAAGGAATGAGTAAAAAGTTTCAAATTTATAAAATGCCGAAAGAATCGGTCAGTTATGCCGATTTGCCGAACATTGCTAAATCAAAACAGAAAGCTAAAGATAAGAACCAAACACCGTTAGAATATTTTGGAGAATGACTTATGACAAAAAGCAAAAAATGGAGAATAGTATGGAATGTAGAACATACATTAAGCGCAATGACCATTTTTTTAATGGGCTGGTACAATCCAACATTAGGCTTTTTGGCGATATTTTGCTATTTGTTATGGTGGAAAGGAATACAAGACATATCAAACTAAGGAGGAAATATTAATTTTATTAAGCGAGCCACAATGAATAGATACCCATTGAATAGAGCGAGCCACATCAAATAGATACCCACAAAAAAAAGCGAGCCATAGAAGAGAGATACCCATAACCAATAGCGAGCCATACGGAGAAGATACCCAATTTAATTAGCGAGCCATGTGCCAAAGATACCCAAGATGATTAGCGAGCCATTTAACAGAGATACCCAGACGATTTAGCGAGCCAAGAAATATAGATACCCAGACGATTTAGCGAGCCAAGAAATATAGATACCCATCGGATTAAGCGAGCCATAATGAATAGATACCCAATGAGATAAGCGAGCCATAATAGAAAGATACCCAAATTAAAAAGCGTATTTAAAACAAGGAGATGAAAAAAAATGGAATACAACCAGACAAGGATTGAATTAGGCGCATTAGCAACAGCGATGTTTTATGCAGCACAGAAGGATAGGATTAATGCCTTCAATCGCATAAGACAAATAATCTATAGGAAGATTGAAGGAAAAGACCTATCAGAGAAATCTGATAAGAAGGATGAAGAAGATAAATATATGGACATGCTGAACGATAAACAGCTTTTGAAATACATAACTGAAAATATAGACAAGCTCAGCAAAGAGGATCAGGAGTATATTAACAAGCTTATGCTTCTGCTCAAGGATGCACGAACAAAAGAGAACGAGTTTAAGGGTTTGATGCATGAATATATAGAATTAGAACCGATATATGATACCTGGCTTAAGAATGTCAAAGGAATATCCACCCTTAATACCGCCAACCTTCTGCAATATTTTGGCTATTGCGAAAAAGCTAAGCATTGCAGTTCACTTTGGAAATATGCGGGATTGCATGTAGTGAACGGTGCAGCTCCAAAAAAAGCATCTGGTGAAGGTCAATTGGACTGGAATCCAAAATTAAGAATGCTCATGTATCGTGTGATGGACTGTTTTATAAAATGCAGAACTGTACCATATAGGGATATTTATGACAAAGAGAAGGAAAAACAGATTAAGTTAGGCGGATATGACGAGAAAAAGAAAGTGATGGTAAATAAAGATTTGCCTGGAGCTCCGCAACGATTGATACATGCAGAACTGAGGGCAAGACGTAAGGCTATTAAGCGGTTCTTGGCTGACTATTATGAGCATTGCAGGGTGATAAGAGGTTTGCCTCCTGAGCCTGTCTGGGCGCATAGGAATGCTTGATTGTCAGTGGAATTAGATACCCACATGATTAAGCGAGCCATGACCGAAAGATACCCAATTTAATTAGCGAGCCATGGTATCTAGATACCCATTTTAAAAAGCGAGCCAAGGGGTTTAGATACCCATAAAAAAAAGCGAGCCATGATAATTAGATACCCATTTTCATTAGCGAGCCATTTTCCTAAGATACCCACAAAAAATAGCGAGCCAATTAAGATAGATACCCAAAAGAAAAAGCGAGCCATGATAATAAGATACCCAGTGCTGCAAGCGAGCCAAGGGGTTTAGATACCCATAAGATCAAGCGAGCCACGAACAAAAGATACCCATTCGAGATAGCGAGCCAATTAAGATAGATACCCAAAGGAAAAAGCGATTTATATAAATAATAAAACCAATTAAGAGGCGATAAGCATGATTTTTGAAACAACAATCGGATTTTTAAGTGCAATAATAGGTTTTTTATTTTGTGACATACTTTATAAGAAAATGTTTGATGTGTCCATCTGGAATAGGCCAGAGAACATTATTATCCTAGAGGCACAGCCAGGATCACAAACACCGCAAGCTCCGCCAGTAATACCAGTAAAAATAGAAGCTGCTGATATTCCCACAAATATGGGTGATATTGATAAATCATCTGACATTCCTCTGCCACAAACAAATGGGGGAAATAATGTGTAGGTATTGCTATCGGCGACGTAGCATGGGTTTATGATTCTGGCTGATTATTTTACCTTCTAAGCCTGCACATTATTTTATTCATCACGATGAACAAAAACGATTATAAAGAAGTTGACAGGTTAATACTTTTAGGCAAGATTAAAAAGATAGATTTACAGATTGATAGGTGTATCGTTCTTCGAGAAAAACTAAAGAAAAAAATAAAAAAAAGTTATTGAGTAATCACTTCTTCATCTTGTTATAGACATTATAGCCTATCATGCTTAACATTGTTAATATTCCAACGATAATCACGACTATCACGATTATCTGAGCAAACTGTCCTGGCAACTGTGCAGCAGAACCCAATGCTATTGTAGCATTATAAGCTGCGCCATCATATACTTTTACAGCACTATAATTAGTACCCTGACAAGAACCTAGCGAATCTGTTCTGCAACAATGACTACTATTTGTTACTGCAAAACTGGAATTTAAGCACATGACACAGTTTCCATTAAATGATGTTGCTCCTGTACCGCATACCATCGATGTGCTTTTCATCGTTGATATCATAATAATTGTCAATAGCACAATTAGCATAAAGCCTAAAAAAGAAATCATTCCTGCATTTATTAGATTAAATGCTGCGTTTCCTCGCTTGTTTTGTTTCATGGTGGGTTATGTAGACAAACAGAAAAAAAATAAAAAAAATAGAAGTCCTTTACAGGATGTCCATCTTAATTATTTGTTCATTTTCTGGTATGCGCCATAGCCTATCATGGCAAGCATTCCAAGTATGCCGACAATTATTACAACGATAACAATTATCTGTGCAAACTGGGGTGGAAGATTTGCAGCACTTTGCAAGTTTACCATAGCTGCTGTAGCGTTGCTGTCTGTGCTAACGATATTGGTGTTTTTCACAACAGAAACCATTAGGATAACGAGCAATGTTATTAGCATAAATGATAAAAAGCTGATCATGCCTGCATTGATAACATCAAATGCAATGCCTCTTTTGTTTAGTCCTTTCATTTTTTAACCTCCTTCCTGTAGAAATAAAATTTAATCATAGCAGTATATCCATTATAGATAGTATTTAAACCTTTGTTAATAGATTATTATTTATAATAATCATCTTTGCAGTAGCATAATGACTATCGCTATCGCAAAGAATCCCCAACATACAAACGGAACATAAGCAGGTATCAAATCTAATATGAATAATGGCACGCTTAACACTGCCACAACAAATGTAGGGACAGTTAAGTTTAAAGCAGTGTCTTGCCAATTCAAGGACATATTATAGAAAATAATGCACCAAACCATGATTAAAAACAGTATGCCTAAATAGTTCAACATTAACTCTTTGTTTATGTACTGCGTAAAAGTCAATAGATTAGTTCCATCAACTGCTGTTAGATTATACCACATTTCGCTCATGTTCTCACCCTAAACCAGAGATATAGTATAGCTGTAATAGTAAGCGTAACAAGTATGCTGCTCAAAAATAATAGTACAGATGGTGGCAGCTTAATAGGGGATTCTTCAAAAAACGCAATCATGCCTTTTGCGCCAGACGAAGCAGCAGTATATGGGTTTGTCCTGACAGATTTTGTTGCGCCAGCATACATATTATCAATGGCCGAATCTGACGTGACAGTTTCACCGCTAATTTTATTCTTCATATCCTCTGTAAGATTTAATGTTGTGGCAGAATAATCTGGCATTTTAGCAAACTTATCAGATCCAGAAGTATCCGTAACATGATAAAAACCAATAGAATCTAATAAAAACTGCCCTCCTAAAAGCATTACAACACTCCAAAGTGCTACTCCGATTATTAAGTTTTCTAGTTTCATTATTGCCTATTCATCAGATATATTTGTGTCAGTGCTAAAAAGATTATCCCGACAAGCATTGTGCCAGAGATCATATACAGTCCTAATAAGGAAGTAACTACCATCGCTACACTAAACATCGCAAGAGATACTGCTGGGTGTGGCAGGCCGATTAAAAACAAACTTAGCCAGATTATGACCGCTAAAAACAACATTAGTCCTGGCTCTTTTTCATGGAAATAGCCTAATGGTTTTTTAAATATAACTTCAACAATATCTTTTACAAAATGATTATCAAATTTAATGTAACCTGTACCAATGTAAGTTGTATCATTTGATGGCACTATGTTTGTTATGACGCTCCCGCTTGCAGAATATAAGCAATCATCAGATAGATTATAGCTTCCTGTCCTATTAATTTTATCAATCCGTAAACAACCATAGTGCATGGTAGATGAAGCATCACTATAAGTAAACACAAAATTATTAGTAGCATTATTGAAATACAAATTATGTGATACTGATCCAGAAATGACAAAATCATCAGTCCAGATAGTCCCTGCTAAACTAATAGTGAATGTTCTTGTATTTGCTATCACCCTAACACCGTTCTCGGCATAGACTAAATTATTATCTGAATAAATCAAAAATGTATAGAACGTATTATACAAAACAATATTTCCCAATGCCTGGCCTTTCGTGTCTGTCTGTAAAATCTCAGTAGTTTGGTATGTCCCTGAGCCAACATCATACGCAAGGATATGCAAAAAAGCATTAGCTACTGACTCAGAATTTTTGTCTTGGACAGTAAATAATACCTGTGTAGTTCCATTCTTGGTATATAAATTAAGCTGCTGTGTCGCATTAGAAAATAGATTATTATTCAGATAATAGTTGTAATAGTTAGTTCCATCATAATAATTATTATGCTGATTAACTGTCATTCTTGCCCAATTTGGATAAATACAATATTGAGTATTATTTAGTCCACTACTGGCTATTGAAATATTTTTATTTCTTACTCCATCGGTATAAAATGTTGTAGCCTCATAAACAATAGTATCGGAAGAACCAGCATTATCATAAAAGCTGATATTTAATGCAGTAGCATTAGACGGTATTGATGAACCAGCACAATTATTTAATTCAAAATTAGTAGAAAAATTATAATAATATATTCTTAATCTTCCTGTACTCTTAGATGTGAAATTTAAAGGTATTGTGCAGATTGAATCAGATTTAAAACAACCAGTGCATGAACAATCATTTTTCAGTATATTATTTATTACTGATATATTTGTATTGATAGTATATTTCTGCATATCTGGCCATACAGAATAATTCAAATAAATATTATTTCCGTCATAAGTAGATATTGATAAATTAGTTATGCCTGATGATGTAAGATTTAGATAAATTGCTTCTTCATATAATAAATATGTATTCCCAACACCAGCACCACAAGGCATATTGGCTGTATTATACAAAGTCTGCCATGAACCATTCCAAGCAGTAAATACTAATGCAGGACCGAAACCGCCACCTAAATATATGGGATCTATATAAAGAGTATTATTAATAATAAATCTTTGTGGAATTGTTATATTATACCTACAATGTACCTCTGGTTTTCCTGTATCTATCTCTAATATTATAGGAACATTAGGTACTTTATATTCTATAATCATCCCTATTGCCATATCGCTCCAGTTCCAATAAGTGTCGTGATTTCCATCATTGCCTAAATTACTATTCTCTGA